>Ga0315281_10009230_pt1 | contig 13691 bp, 10 predicted proteins | sample YL17G07_0_MG_FD_204540 | JGI IMG/M metagenome (GOLD analysis project Ga0315281, IMG submission 204540) | Sediment microbial communities from Yellowstone Lake, YNP, Wyoming, USA - YL17G07_0 | ecosystem: Environmental > Aquatic > Freshwater > Lake > Sediment | place: USA: Wyoming | collected...
TCGTAAATGCTGGCCCCAGGGAGGAGGTCACGAGACTGCAGTACGGAGGCATATCTGTGCCTAAGGCAGTCGATGTCTCGCCCTCAAGGAGGGTCGACCTGGCGCTCAGGAGAATTTGCCTGGGAGCCCTGGAGACCTCGCACGGCAACAAGAAGGGCATAGAGGAGTGCTTGGCAGAGGAGATAATCCTGGCGTCGAAGAACGACATGAACAGTCACTCTGTCGCGAAGAAGGAAGAGCTCGAGAGGGTAGCTTCCTCGGCGCGTTGATCATGATAAGATACGCGACCTTTTAGGGGGTGCGACTATGGGAAGAAAGGAAGACAACATAAAGAGAGCACAGGCCCTTATGAAGAAGCCTGAGTTCATCAGGAACATCGGCACCGCCGCTCACATCGACCATGGGAAGACCACCTTATCCGACAACCTCATCGCCGGCGCGGGAATGATGTCCGAGGAGCTCGCAGGAAAGCAGCTGCTCATGGACTTCGACGAGCAGGAGCAGGCCAGAGGCATCACGATAAACGCCGCGAGCGCATCGATGGTTCACGATTTCAAGGGGAAGGAGTACCTCATCAACCTGATCGATACACCTGGCCACGTCGACTTCGGCGGCGACGTGACGAGGGCCATGAGGGCGATTGACGGAGTGATAATCGTCGTATGCGCGGTCGAGGGAGTCATGCCGCAGACCGAGACGGTCATAAGGCAGGCCGTCAAGGAGATGGTCAGGCCGGTACTGTTCATCAACAAGGTGGACAGGCTGATCAACGAGCTCAAGCTCACCCCGGAGGCAATGCAGGCCAGGCTGACCAACATCATCAACGAGGTCAACGAGAAGATCATCAAGCTGCTCCCGCCGGAACTGAAGGACAAGTGGGCGATAAAGGTCGAAGAGGGCTCTGTTCTGTTCGGCTCCGCATTCCACAACTGGGCCATCAGCGTCCCCTACATGAAGAAGTCAGGGATCAAGTTCGGCGACATCTACAACTTCCTGGCAGAGGGAAAGGCCAAGGAGCTCTCGAAGAAGGCTCCGCTGCACCAGATACTGCTCGATACCGTCATCACCCACCATCCCAACCCGCTGGAGGCGCAGAAGCGCAGAGTGCCGAACATATGGAAGGGAGACCTCGAGTCCGAGGTCGGCAAGGCGATGATGAACTGCGACCCGAAGGGTCCGGTCATGTACATGGTCACGAAGATCATAGTCGACCCGAACGCCGGGGAAGTCTGCGTCGGCAGGCTGTTCAGCGGCTCGATCAGGAAGGGGCAGGAGCTATGGGTATCCGGGATGCCGGAGAGCAACCGGTCCCAGAATGTCTCGCTGACCGTCGGCGCCGACAGGATAACTGTCGAGGAGATCGACGCGGGCAACATAGTGGCGGTCCAGGGGCTCAATGATGCGATCGCTGGTTCGACCATCTCATCGGTAAAGGAGACCGAGCCCTTCGAGAGGATGGTGCATTACTCGGAGCCGGTGGTCACGGTGGCCGTGGAAGCGAAGCACATGAAGGACCTCCCGAAGCTGGTCGAAGTGCTGAGGACGGTCGCCAAGGCCGATCCGTCGATAGAAGTACAGATAAACCAGGAGACCGGGGAGCACCTCATGTCAGGAATGGGCGAGCTGCACCTCGAGATCACGACCTACAGGATAGTGCATGATCACAAGGTCGACATCAAGACCTCTCCTCCGATCGTCGTATACCGCGAACGCGTTTCCAGGGCCGGAGGGCCGTTCGAAGGAAAGTCTCCGAACAAGCACAACAAGTTCTATGTCGTCGCAGAGCCGCTCGAGCCCGCGGTCCTAGCCGCCATAAAGTCTGGCGAATTGTCGGTCGGAGGAACCAAGATCAAGGACAAGAAGGCTTTCTCCAAGAAGCTCGAGGAGCTCGGCATGTCGAGGGAGGATGCTAGGGGGATCGAGATGATCCACAACAACAACGTCCTACTCGATGTCACCAAGGGCATCCAGGGCCTGCATGAGACAATCGAATTGTGCAAGGAATCATTCATTGAGGCCATGAACAAAGGGCCGCTGGCAAACGAGAAGTGCATGGGAATGAAGATCAAGCTCGTCGACGCGAAGCTTCACGACGACAGCATACACAGAGGCCCGGCTCAGGTTATACCCGCGATGAGGAACGGCATCTACGGCGCCATGTGCCAGGGGAACAGGATCCTAATGGAGCCGATCCAGAAGGTTTTCATAAACGTGCCGATGGACCTCATGGGAGATGCCCTAAGGGAGATCCAGCAGAGGCGCGGCGTCATAGAGGACATGCAGCAGGAGGGAGAGATGACGATCGTCCACGCCAAGGCTCCTGTCGCCGAGATGTTCGGATTCGCTTCAGCCATCAGGAGTGCGACCTCTGGCCGCGCACTGTGGAACACCGAGAACGCAGGGTTCGAGATCCTACCGAAGGACGTACAGCTCAAGGTCGTACCCGAGATAAGGACGAGGAAGGGGCTGAAACCCGAGGCTTACGACGCATCCTATTACGGCGAATAGACGAGCTGATGGCTCGCTGTTCAGCGTGCGTGAAAGGGAGAAAGGATAAAATAGGATGAGCATTATGGTCGCAAGAGTAGCTAAAGGAGGCCTAAAACATGGCAGATAAACCGCACTTAAACCTGGTGTTCATTGGCCACGTCGATCACGGCAAGTCAACGACTGTAGGTCGGCTATTGGTCGACACGGGTCACATTGAGCAGTATGTGATTGACAAGTACAAGAAAGAGGCCGAGCAGAAGGGCAAGGCAACTTTCGAGTTCGCATGGGTAATGGACAACCTGAAAGAGGAGAGGGAGAGAGGGTTGACCATCGACGTCGCCCACAGGCAGTTCAAGACGGACAAGTACTACTTCACGATAATCGACGCACCTGGCCACAGGGACTTCGTCAAGAACATGATCACTGGCACGAGCCAGGCCGACGCGGCAGTCATCGTCGTATCGGCGATCGAGGGGCCGCAGGCGCAGACGAAAGAGCACATCTATCTTGCCAAGACCCTTGGTGTGAACCAGGTAGTCATCGACATCAACAAGATGGATGCAGTCAACTACGACCAGAAGAAGTACGAGGCAGCGAAGGAGGCTGTCGAAGCGCTCCTGAAGGCTGTCGGATACAAGGTCGCAGAGATACCGTTCATCCCCGCATCCGGGTACGTGGGCGACAATATCGCTAAGAAGAGCGCCAACACCCCCTGGTACAAGGGACCGACATTGGTCGAGGCACTGAACAACCTGAAGAACCCGCCGAAGCTCACCGACAAGCCGCTGAGGTTGCCGATTCAGGACGTATACACGATCACTGGCGTAGGCACCGTCCCGGTCGGACGTGTAGAGACCGGTGTGCTGAAGCCTGAGATGAAGATCGTATTCATGCCCTCCAACAAGGTCGGCGAAGTGAAGACGATCGAGATGCACCACGAGAACTTGCCCCAGGCGGTGCCCGGCGACAACGTCGGTTTCAGCGTCAGGGGAATCGCGAAGACCGATGTGAGGAGAGGCGATGTCGCAGGCCCGGTAGACAGTCCGCCGACCGTCGCTAAGAGCTTCACCGCGCAGATACTCGTCCTCAACCACCCGTCCGTGCTCACAGTCGGATACACCCCGGTGTTCCACTGCCACACTGCACAGGTCGCATGCACGTTCACGGAGCTGCTGAAGAAGGTCGACCCCAAGACCGGCCAGACTCTGGAGGAGAACCCGCAGTTCCTGAAGACCGGCGACATCGGGATCGTCAAGATCGTGCCGACGAGGCCGATGGTGATCGAGAGGACCAAGGATTACCCCCAGCTCGCGAGGTTCGCGATAAGGGACATGGGCGTCACTGTCGCAGCCGGAACGGTAATGGAAATCGAGAAGAAAGAAATGTAAACCCCTTCTAATTTTCATTTATTTTAACATGAGGTGAACTTGTTTGGCATCCCAAAGGGCGCGAATCTCTCTGAGCGGAACGGACCCGATGAGGGTCGACTCCGTCTGCAAGCAGATAAAGCAGATATCGGAGAGGACAGGCGTCGCGATGAGCGGGCCGATCCCGCTGCCCACGAAGAGGATGGTAGTCCCGTGCAGGAAGGCCCCCGACGGAGAGGGTTCCGAAACGTGGGACAGATGGGAGATGAGGGTGCACAAGAGGCTCATAGACCTCGATGCGGACGAGAGGGCGCTTAGGCAGTTGATGAGGATACAGGTGCCAGACGGCGTCAACATAGAGATCGTGCTCAGATCCTGAGCGTCTCGAAAGCCTCTCAACAATCTATTTATTGCCGCTTTTCATCAGAAGCACCGCTAATGGGCCGATAGATCAGCGGAAGATCGCCTGCTTTGCAAGCAGGAAGTCCTGGGTTCGAATCCCAGTCGGTCCACTCATCTTTCTGGCTATGATAAGGTAGTGCATCTCGCCGGAGTCATTGATCGATTCGACCTTGAAACCTGCATCCTCAATCAGCTTTGATGCATGCGCCTCGCTGAATCGGATCCACACTGGCGGTCCCTTGCTCATGATCTTCTTCTTCCAGTCCAGATCCACCAACTTGCCACCGTCTTTTAACATCTTCCTTGCATTAATCAGCACTTTTTCTGGGTCCTCGAAGTCATGAAGGTCTATTCCGAAGAAAACGAAATCTGCGCACGCGTCACACAGCTCGGCCTCCTCGGCTTTTGATACTACGAATGAAGAGTTATGTATTCCTTCGTTCGTCATACGTTCCTTGAGATTCTTGATTGCCTCGTCGTTGATATCCAGTCCGACCACTTTGCCTTTTGGACCAACTAGCCTCGCTGCCGCCAATGAGAAGAAGCCTTCCCCGCAGCCGATATCTATGAAAGTGTGTCCCTCGCGCAGACCTACCTCCTCGAGTATTTCCTCAGGGTTCTGCCATTTCCGCCGTTCATCCTCATCGTGGTAATGTTGACTGAATGACATCCTAGCACTCCGTTCGTTCCAATCGATATAGATGAGAAGGGGGTCTATATCTTTTCACCAGCGATTCGATTCTGAGCACCTGTTCCGAGGAGGTGGCGGATATTGCAGATCCGTATCTGATAGCAACCGTTATAGCCCAGAATCGGTTTTTCTGGCCAAGATACAAATGGCCGATGATTTCACTGTAACACCTTACCAGGTGTCCGGGGACATCGATTACGATGAATTGATCACACGCTTCGGCACGAAGAAGATTGATTCCGCCCTGCTGAAGAGAATCGCCAAGCATGGAGAGGTCCACTCGATGCTCAGGAGGCAGATCATCTACTCTCAGAGGGATATGGACTGGATACTGGACGAGTACGAAAAAGGGAATAAGTTCACACTGTACACAGGCCGCGGGCCGTCGGGCCCAGTGCATCTCGGGCATCTCATGCCGTGGGCGTTCACGAAGTACCTGCAGGACATCTTCGATGTGAATCTCTACTTCCAGCTGACCGACGATGAGAAGTTCATGTTCTACGACCGCCTCACTCTGGAGGAGACGAAGAAGTGGGGATACGAGAACGCCTTGGATGTCATAGCGATGGGATTCAAGAAAGGGAAGACGAAGATTTTCCTTGACACCGAACTCATCAAGACGATGTACCCGATCGCCATACGCGCCGCCAAGAGGATCAACTTCTCGACCGTCAAGGCGGTCTTCGGGTTCGACAACAGCTACAACGTCGGCTCGATATTCTTCACAAGCATACAGAGCGTGCCGGCGTTCCTGGAGTCTCACTATCAGGGGAAGAGGGTGCCCTGCCTTATCCCGTGTGGCATAGACCAGGATCCGCATTTCAGGATAACCCGGGACATCGCGGAGCCGCTCGGATATTACAAGCCGGCGCTCATCCATGCGAAGCTCATGCCGAGCCTTGCTGGCTCGGACAAAATGTCCTCTTCGAAAGCCGAGACGACCATCTGGACAACTGACAGCCCGAAGGAGGTCAAGAAGAAGGTCGGGAACGCATTCACTGGAGGAGCGGTTTCGGTCGACGAGCAGCGGAAGACCGGCGGGAAGCCGGATATCTGCTCGGTGTTCCAATACGAACAGTACTTCTTCCTGCCGGACGACAAGGCGCTCGAGGAGCTGAAGAATAGGTGCAAGACAGGGGCGATACTCTGCGGCGAGTGCAAGGCCGCACTGACGGACAGGATAACAGGCTTCTTGCAGAAGCACCAGGAGCGCAGGGAGAAGGCCAAGGAAGTCATCGAGGACTTCATGCTTCGGGATTAGATCGATAGCTCGATCTGAAGATTAAGTGACACCATGAACACCAAGGAGATCGCGGAGAGGCTAGGGTACCTGGAGAAGAAAGTGCTTCTCGCGCTTGACGGCATACCGGAAGCTTCGCCAGAGGAGATCATGCAGAGGGGCGGGTTCGACAAGCTCGTCGAGGTCATGAACGGCATCTCCTGGAATCAGATGAAGGGGCTCGTCACGGTCGACGAGGCCGCGACTAGGATGTATTCCCTCAGCAGCAAAGAACAGCTGGCAGAGAAGCTGCCGGAGAGAAAGGTTCTCGAAGCTTTATTCTCAGGGAGCGGGGAGGCAAATCTTTCCGACTTGAAGACGAGCGGGGTCGTAACCGTGGATGAGACCTCAGCCGCTGTTGGCTGGATGAAGAAGAAAGGTTGGGCCAGCATATCGAAGGACGAGAGCGGCTCAGTCGTCCTGAAGCTGACGGAGGCGGGAAAAGCGATGGCCAACCAGAAAGGCCTTGACGAGAATCTCCTTGACGAGCTGATTGCAAAGAAGGAACTCCCTGAGTGGGAGTGCGATTCTCTGGCGGTCGAGATGCTCAAGGGGCGCAAGGGGCTGCTGCAGGAGAGGCCTGTGGTGAGGAGGACCGTCAGGCTGACAGAGGACGGCAAGGAGATACTGAGGGCAGGCCTGGAGATCAGGGACCAGATAGGCCAATTGACCCCGGAGATTATCCAGTCAGGCAAATGGAAGGATGCCGAGATACGCGGATACGACATCGAGGCTTTCGCGCCTGCGATATATGCGGGCAAGCTACACCCGATTACGATTCTCATAAACAGGATGCGCGACGTGTTCCTGACCATGGGGTTCACGGAGATCAAGGGGGACTACGTCGAGAGCGCATTTTGGAACATGGATGCATTGTTCACCGCGCAGGACCATCCCGTCAGGGAGCTGCACGACACATTCTACCTGAAGACCCCTGGCAAGGCGGACCTTGAAGGCGATCGGGAGCTGGTCGACATAGTCAGGCAGACGCACGAGAATGGCTGGAAGACCGGCTCGAAGGGATGGGGATACAAATGGAGCATCGAGGAGGCGCAGAGGACCCTGCTGCGGACGCACACCACCGTTAACACGATAAGATATCTTTCCAAGCACCCGGATCCGCCGACCAAGGTCTTCTCGATCGGGCGGGTATTCAGGAACGAGGAGATCGACTACAGCCATCTGCCGGAATTCACGCAGGTCGAGGGGATCGTCTCGGAGGAGGGGGCGGACTTCGACATGCTCTGCGCGATCCTGAAGGAGTTCTACAGGCGGATGGGGATCAATGACATCAGGATAAGGCCAGGGTACTTCCCGTACACCGAACCGTCGCTCGAGGTGGATATACTGTACGGCGGAAAGTGGATGGAGCTCGGAGGGGCGGGGATATTCCGGCCGGAGGTCACCGAGCCGCACGGTATCAAGCACCCGGTGCTCGCCTGGGGGCTCGGGCTAGAGAGACTGGCCATGCTGAAGTGGAAGCTCTCGGACATAAGGGAACTCTATATGAGCGACATCGACTGGCTGAGGAAGGCGTCGATCGTCTGAGCGGTTCCAATCAACGCCGATATGTGCAGCATGGGCAAGTATATTAATTTCGAAAGCACAGCGTAGCATCCGTGCAGCTGTGCTTGAGAAATGTAATCGACAGACACATTACAGCAGTACTAGCGGTGTTCGGCATATTGCTCCTCCTTCTGCTGATAAGCCCGTACCTTGTCCCAGCGGGGCAGCTACTGGATCTATCTGGAAAAGTGCTTTCGGTCGACAATGCGAACCAGTTCTCAGGAATCAACCCGGTTGCGTGGGTGGTCTACTCCTTCGGCGACCTGAACTGCCACCAGCTGAAAGACAGGTCGTTCTTCCTGAACGGAAACCAGATGCCTATGTGTTCGAGGGACACCGGCATATTCATCGGCCTCTTCGCAGGGGCGCTAGCAATGTCAGCGATTTCGCTATCGATAAGGAAAAGATGGCTATTCCTCGGATTGATTCCGATGATGATCGACGGGGCACTTCAGGCCGCGACTGCCTATGTTTCCGACAACTCGGCAAGGATAGTGACCGGCGCGATTGCCGGGGCGGCAGTGGCGATATTCATCTGCATGCTTGTCGCCATGCCGATCAGCGGCCAAGAGGCGGGTGAGGATGCGCCTACTTCTTCGGAAGATCAAACGCCACAGAAAAGCCGTGTTCTTTAGATAGGCCGATTGCTGCCTCCCTGGCCTCAGCAGCCTCATCGCTGTTGCCACGCTTGTCTTCGATGGAAGACAGGCTCGCATAGGCGGTACAGAGAATGTTGTTCTCTCCTATCGACGAGGAGACCTCTATGCACCTGAAGCATGACTCCGCGGCCCCGTCCGCATCGCCTTCCGAGAGCCTTATGCCGCAGAGGTCGAGGAGCGAATCGGCGAGCTCTTTGTATTGGCCGTTCTCCTCGGCGATGACCACCCCTGATTCGATTGTATTCCTTGCTTCGACAGTTTCTCCGGCACCTACTAGAGCTTTTGCCAGTAGTCGATGATAGAGAGCCCTGTGCTGCCCTGCGAAGCTCGGCGCCGTCTGCCCCAAGAATGATGCGGCTTCCTTGTAATTGCCTTTGAGAAGCATTATCTCCCCCTGCAGCCTGTTGAGAGATGAGATCACATCGAGACTGAAACCGCTTGCCGCGGCTGACAACCCACGGGCGATGAAGCGTTCGCAGTCATTAATATCCCCTTTTGAGAATAGAACGTTCGCGAGTGATAATGCCATCCTGGCGCGCTGGGGTGCCGAAACTGATTTGTCCTCCAAGAGTGCTTCCATTTCGCTGATGATCTTTGAACTCAGTGAAGGGTCAAGTGGGCGGTTTATCAATTCGAGAAGAGCGTTCGCCTTGGCGTCACCCTTCTCGCTGCTGATGATCTTCGTCAGACCGTCTATGGCGCCGCGCTCATCCCCCATCAAGGCAGAGGCGCGGGCCTCGATCAGTTGAACGGATGAGGTGTACTTTGACACTCGGTGAGGTATACGTCTGACCTCGGCCAGGAGATTCTGAGGCGATTCTGAGGAGAGCAGCGCATCGGAGTTGAAGTGGATCAGCCTCTCCGATTCGAGGTATCTGCCGGATTCAATCAGATGGTATAGGCGCTCCGCGAGGTCGCCTTCCGCGAGTCTGAAGTCGGCGGCCTTGCTGTTGTATTCCAATCGCTCAGCCTCCGGTATCTGCTCCGCGACTATGCGGCGCACCATCTCGTGCATGCCGAAGCTGTCGGAGATCTGGTAGAATATCGGCAGGCGAAGGATATGCCGCTCATCCCTGGCGAGGTAATTCGAAGAGAAGGGCTTGCGGAAGATCGAACACCTCTCCACGATAGACATGTCCCCGGTCGGCATCTCCTTGAGAAGGATCTTCTTTACGAAATTGGACATCTCGAGCTTCGCGGAAGATTCGTCGTCTGCCGGGACAAGACCAAGCAGCATGGCATGGCAATCTGTCAGTTCGCAAAGCCTGTCCGCCTTCTCCCCGGAAATGCCGCGTGCCCTCAGGAGTTCCTTAGCGGCCGAGAGGTCGAGTCCGCCGAGGATGATTTCGTGCACCGGCTTCCCGGCGCCTTTCAGTTCGTCGATCAAGACTGGGCGCGATTCCGCTGTAATGAATATCTTGTTCGGCCCCAGATTGCTGAGCATCATCTTGACTATATCATCCAGGCGCGGCGCCTTGTCGATATCGTCGAGGATCATTACCTTGCGGTTCTCGCTCAACGCCTCTCCGAGAAGATAGCCGATCTCACCCATGTCAATCTTGTCGGATTTTAGGTAGTTCGCGAGACGGTTGTCACCGCTCTCCTCGAGGAATTCCCCGAATGATTTCAACAATGAAGCTTCGGTCTCCCATTCGTTCAAAGAGAACCAGAATACGCTGGATTTCGATTCCTTGGCGAACTTCGAGAGAAGCGCGGTCTTGCCTATGCCCCCCAAGCCGGTGACTACAACTATTTCGGCCGCATCGTCTTCTGCAAGCGAAAGTAGTGAAGACATTTCCTGCTCCCTGCCGAAGAACTGCTTTGGCTGGGGGATCGCAGAGCTGTGCCGCCTCGCGCGCTTTGCCGGGCCGGTGCCCTGCGAGATTCTCGAAGCGTCGACTCCGGTCTCGACTTTCTCGGCTTTGACATGCTCGACGATCTTTGTTGCCTTCGCTTTCCCTTCCTGCGAGAGGAAGTAGACTTTCCTGCGGCTCTTTGCCCGCCGCACATGCGAGAGCTTCTCTATGATCTGCTCCCCCTCGCGGAGCTTCTTTAACTCGATAGCCGCGTGTGCCCTCGAAATTCCGCATGACTGGGCGATCCCGTCCTGAGTCACATCGAACGGGACTTCGTATTTGTCCTCGGACTTTATGTACTGGAATAGATGGTAGAGGATCTTTTCTGCTACGGTGAGTGCTTCGGTCATTGTTCCTCTTTACCGATTGTTACATTATTTAACTACATCTACAACATGCAATCGAAATTTCTCAATAAATTGCTGTCCGCGAAGCCAATTTGTGCAAATCGGTTGACTACCCCTATTGAAATATTTATTAAGTCGTAGGAACTAACATTCGGCAAGGGGGAATTGGACTGGTATCTTACTATACAAAGGGCATCCCTTGCGATGAACTGCGAACGACGACGCTCCGTGCAACTGAAGTAAGGAGGGTATTCGGATGACTCTGATAGAAGCATTCCTTCTGTTCCTGCTCATAATGACAATCCTTGTGATTGTCATCCCGGGGTTCAAGCTGATCGGGGATGCCGAGGTCGGCATACTCTACAAGAGGATGTTCGGCAGGAAGATGCCGCAGGGGCAGGTCATAGCCCGCAATGGCGAGGTCGGCGTTCAGGCGAATATCCTGATGCCCGGCCTATACTGGAGGATACCTATCATCTGGAAGATCAAGAAGGTGTCCGTCACCGAGATACTCCCGGAGGAGATTGGCATTCTCGAGTCAATCGACGGCAGGTCAATCCCTCAGGGAAGGCTGCTCGGAGACGATATTGGCTGCAATAACTTCCAGGATGCAAAAATGTTCCTGGACAAGGGAGGCATGAAAGGGCCGCAGGTGGCAATACTCAGGCCGGGCACGTACAGAATAAACAAGTACGCTTTCAAGATCACGAAGGCCCCGGTCACGGAGGTCCCCTCGGAGAACATCGGCGTTGTCATCGCGAACGACGGCATGCCGCTTCCCTCGGGATATATAGTTGCGCCGAGACCACTGCTGATTTCGACACAAGAATTCCCGAATGTCAGGAACTGCCAATACTTCCAGGATGGACAGGCGTTCCTGAGCAGCGCCGGGTACAGGGGGCCTCAGCTTGACACACTGCAGCCAGGGAGGTACTACATCAACCCATTGCTGTTCAAGGTCGATCTTTACGGCGTGGCGGAGGTGCCGCCAGGATATGTGGCGGTGCTGAGGTCGAACGTCGGCATGGATCTCGAGAAGAAGCAGGGCGCCCCGATACCGACAGTCGGAGCGGTGGGCCCCGTCTCGCCGGGTAAGCCGTCTATGCAGCTCGTTGATATCTCGCAGCCGGTGCATGAAGACGCAGAGACGCTCCTCATACTAGACAAGAACATGAGAGGGATATGGAAGGAACCCATAGCCCCGGGCAAGTACAACATCAACCCGCTTGCATTCACCGCGTACCTTGTCCCGACGAGCGCAGTAACCATCGACTGGGCGTCTGGAGTGGACCAGAGAGCCCAACACACGACCCCAGAAATGGCTAAGATGAGCGGCATGAAGACGAGCAGCGAGGCTTACGACGATACTGGCAGCGACAAGGCGACCGAGTTCTTTAAGTTCTCGCAGCTGCGAGTCACGTCGATGGACGGTTTCCAGCTGGACGTGGATGTCAGGATGATAATACGCATAAGGCCGCAGAACGCCGCCTTCATAATCGCAAGGTTCGGTTCGGTCAAGAACCTGATAGAGCAGATCGTTCACCCGCTCATCGACTCCTCGTTCAGAAACAAGGCGGGGGAGGAGAAGGCGATTAACTTCATCATGAGCAGGACTGAGCTGCAGCGCTCTGCGCTGGAGAAGGCGCAGCAGCAGTTCGAGATCTACCATGTCGAGGCGCAGAACCTGCTGATAGCGTACATCAAGGTGGACCAGGCGTTGCTGGACACTCAGACGAAGAGGGAGATCGCCCTGCAGCAGCAGGCACAGTACCAGCAGGAGGCGATGGCACAGGAGAAGCGCATCGAGGTGCAATCAAAGGCAGCGAACGCCGACAAGCAGCCCGAGGTGGTAGCCGCCATGCTGTCGATACGGATAGAAGACACGAAGGCGGAGGCGAAGAGGATGCTTGCGGCAGGAGACAGGGACCTCAACAAGATCACAGCAGACGGAGAGAAGTACAAGGTCCAGGCTCTGGCCGAGGCGGAGGGTTACAGGCTCAGGCAGATCGGTGACGGCACCTCGTATCAGATAAAGACCGTTGCTGACGGCAGGGCGTACGAGCAGCGCGAGGTCGGCAAGGGGATAGCCGAAGCATATAGCGCGCAGGCGCAGGTCATCGGACCGACCGCCACAGCGGCGATCAAGATGATGAACGAGGTCGGCGTGAACGGCGTGAAGATCACCCCCGACATACTGATATCGGCCGCTGGCGGGGACCAGGGTGCCACCGCGCTGCTGTCCACTTGGCTGGCGCAGGCGGTATCCAAGGGGCTGCTCGACGGGAAGAAAGAGGCCCCAGCGCCGGAAAAGAAGAGTGCCACAGATAAGAAGTAAAACTATTCGGCATCAGGCGGGCAGCTGGGACCATTTGCCAGCGCCCGTATCGATTTCTTTTCTTTATCGCATTACATGCGTCGCGACTTTTTGAACCGATGGCGCCTTGTTGACCGATCCCTTTTTGTCAAGTGACCGAGAGGGCAGTGAAGGATTCTCATCGGGAAAAGACTAAAGGAGAGAGAATGAGATTGCGTCCCGGAGGTTGAAAATGAAAGAGGAAAAGAGAAAGTACGGATGGGAGCTCGTAATGAAGAACTTCGACGACCTGAACGGCCTGTTCAAGATAGAGAAAGGCAAGATCGTTTCCTGGTATTGCCGTGAGTCAGGAGAATGGGTCAAGGACGGGTTCGAATGCCAGTGCGGAACGATACTAGAGGTCTCAGAGTTCCAGAAAATCTGATGCAAGCACAGGTTTAATCCGCCATAATTGCCGCCGGCCGACACGGTGGCGGTTATCAACTTCATATGCAATGCTAATGCCCCCTGGACATGCAAGCCGACATCCTATGTAGGCATGCATGACTATTAGTAGTAGAATTGTCTGGTTATATTACGGCGGGCAAATCTTTGCCCGAACGAAAAAGGAGAGAAAACATAATGAGTTACGGAGGAGGAGGTCGTAGATTCGACTCAGGGCCCAGAGAGATGCACAAGATAAAGTGTTCCGACTGTGGTCAAGAGGCTGAGGTACCCTTC
>Ga0315281_10009232_pt1 | contig 13689 bp, 10 predicted proteins | sample YL17G07_0_MG_FD_204540 | JGI IMG/M metagenome (GOLD analysis project Ga0315281, IMG submission 204540) | Sediment microbial communities from Yellowstone Lake, YNP, Wyoming, USA - YL17G07_0 | ecosystem: Environmental > Aquatic > Freshwater > Lake > Sediment | place: USA: Wyoming | collected...
CCCGACGCGATCTATCGCTTGGGGACCATCGCCCAGAAGCGCAGCCAACCCAAACTGGCCCAGTACTACTTTCACAACGTGGCGCAGCGCTTCCCTGACACCTCGGCCGGCCGCAAGGCCCAGAAAGAGGTAGAGGGCGCCAGCCCGGCCACGGCTCGGCGCGATGCGGAGCAGCGGGCGGCTTCCGGCGGTTGACCCGCCGCGGAGCCCGGCTCCGTGACTTCGCCCGGCCCGGCCCAACCCCTGGCCGGGCCGGTTCGTTCCCTTGGCGGCGCGCGTTCCCCGGCCACGCCCCAGCCTGGCCGCGTCTGTCGCGAATCGGCCTTGGAAATTGATCCGCACCCTGGGTATAATCACTCCGCTCAGAGGGGTTCCCGCTTGTTTCGTTCGTCTGTGAACTCGCGACCGGCGAGTCCGCCGCCCGGCAGGGCGGCCCCGGGCGCGCGCGGGCGCGGTCACAACCGCCGACGGAATTGCCGATGATCTTCGAGAAAGCGATTGACGCGGCCACGACCATGTTCATGTTCGACCGGCGCTCGCAGCAGCAGCTGCAAGCCATGGCCGACGAGGCCGAGCCCGGCTCGAAGGACCAATTCCTGATCAAACTCACCCATGCCGCGTTTGCGTACTACAACGCAGCCGAGGGGCAGACCCCGGCGGTCGTGCGCCAGACCATGGCGATGCTGCGCGAGGTTCGCAACTTCCGCGAAGACCGGGTGTTCTACACGTTGGCCCTGAAGCTGGAAGTGGACGTGCTGATGCGGGCGGCGGCCCTGCAACTGGGCGACTTGACCCAGAGCGGGCGGGTGGCCTCGTTCGCCGAGGAGGATCAACGGGCGCTGTCCATCTGCGACACGCTGATCAAGAACTTCCCGCCGAGCTTCGACCCCCTGCCGGTGGCCTGGTACAGCTCGCTCGTGCCGCTCTTTCCGCCCTTCCGCGATCCGACCCTGGTGTTTTATGCCGCGCGCGGGCGGGACCACCGCAGCGAGCCGCTGCAAAAGATCCTCATGGCCGTCCGCCACGAGCTGGTCGTCGCCTCCGGGATGCTCCAGGCCAAGAAGTTCCTGGCGGACCATCACGTGCCGCTGAAGGTGAGGGACACCGTGCGCGCCTATCTGTTGTCCGACGCGCGGACGGTCGGCGCGAAGATCGCGGAGGACCTGCCGCCGGCGCTGGCGCTGGTCTCCGAGATCGCCGCGCCCCGCGGCGTGGGAGCGGTGGCGATCGACAGCGCGGTGGAAACGGTCAATGGGCACATCGAACAGGCCCGCGCCCAGAAGGACGTGCGCGGGTACACCACCTCGCTGCTGCAGCTGGGCATCCTCAACTTTCTGCGCGAGGATTCCGAGGAGACGGTGCGGGCGCTGGTGCAGACGCTGCGCGCCACCCGGCTGATCAACGCGGAGGACCGGAAGTTCCGCCAGTACCGGCACGACGAGTTTCCGGACATTCCCTTCATGATCGGCACCGCCTACCTGCGCCTGATGCTGGCGGCGCGGCCCTCGCGCGAGCGCATGCGCCCGCTGTTGGACCAGGCGCGGGGAGCCTTGCTGCGCGCGCTGGCGCTCCAGCCCCAGTATCACGACGCGTACGTGAACCTGCTGCTGGCGCTGCAAGTGGCGGGAGAGGCGGAGAACGAGGCGCAATTGCTGCGCCTGTACCTGGGGCAATTGGGCAACGACATCGGCCAGCTCAACGGCACGGCGTTCCGCAATCAGGCCCTGCTGATGCATCAGGCCGCCCAGGCGCTGGTGCCGGAAACCGTCCGGCTGCTGATCCTTGCCAACTTCTGCCGCGGCGGCAAGCTCACCAAGGCCAAGAAGATGTTGCAGGAGCTCAAGACGCTCTACGTCCTCAACGCCCACGATCACATTGTCACGTTCCTGGACGCCTATCGCAACGGCTTCCGCATGAAGGACCCGGAGTTCATCGCCGACATGGAGGACGACAGTCTGCACTCCGCCCTCTTGTTCTACCTGGCCCATGCCTTCACGTCGCTGGCGCTGGTGCCGGACCGCCAGGACGGGGAAATGGGGCTGGATCATGGCAAGCTCGACCAGGGGATCGAACTCAACGGAGAGGCCCTGTTCTTCAACACCAAGAATACCAGCGCCGTGCGACTCGTGGAGACCCAGGGACAGATCATTCAATACGCCATGCAACAGACGGAAAAACGGTGGGAGGCCATCAACAGCAATCTGAGCAAGCGCTTCCAATACTATGAAGACTACCTGAGGCAACAGCGCAGCTACTCACTGCTGCGGGAGCGGCTGACCAACCTGAAGCTCGACAGCCTGCTGCCCGAGTTGAAGATTGCCCAGGGCATCCTGTTGAAGATGGACAGCACCATCACCTCCGAGCAGCGGGATCGCCTCAAGCTCCGCGTCCAAGCCACGTGACCCGGCGCTCGTGGGGCGCCGTGGCCAGGATTCCGGGACGGAAGGGGCGCCGAAAGTGGGGTAAGAAGCGGGGCAAATCGGCCAACCGGAGACGCAAAAACCCCGCCCCAAGAATTGTGAATTATTTGCTGGCTTATTGATTTCGGGTCTGCTAGCCTGACCCAATACCCGCGAACTTATTCCAGGCCCTATACAATTCCGTAGAGAGCAGTGCCCGGAGGTCATCCGGCGCATGGATGGTTCACGAGACCGAAGGGTGAACGAGTATGATAGGCAAAGTGAAGTGGTTCAATGAGTCGAAGGGTTTTGGATTCATCACGCCCGAGGATGGCGGCAAGGATCTGTTTTGCCACCAATCCGAAATCCAGATGGAAGGTTTCCGCACGTTGCAAGAAGGCCAAACGGTGGAGTTCACCGTTGAGCAGGGTCCGAAGGGTCCCGCGGCCAAGAACGTGAAGCCCAAGTAGCGTAACGCCTACATCGGGTTGCAACCCGGGCATGGTTCCCTCCATGTCCCGGGTTTTTTTTTGCTCCACTCCGGCCTCCGGCGGCGAACACGGAGGCCCCGAATGGACCGGGCCGCCGGCCCTCCGGGGCGGTCCGCCGGCCCACTTGCCGCGTTGCCGCGGAGCGGCCGGAAGGCCGCCCGATTCTTGCCTTACCGGGAGCAGACCCATGCCCAGGAAGCCGCGAGCGATAGACATTCACACGCACATCATGCCCCCGGGGTGGGAGGACTATGCCGCCCGCTTCGGCGTCGCCGGCTGGCCCAGCGTCGTCCAGCACAGCGCCTGCAATGCCACCCTCATGCTGGGGGAGCGCAAGTTCCGCGACGTGACCGACCAGGTTTTCGCGCCCGTGCGCAGGATCCGGGACATGGAGCACGAGCAGATCCGGATGCAGCTGCTCTCCCCGATTCCGATCCTGCTCTGCTACTGGGGCGCGGCGGAGGCGACCGCGGCCTTCGCCCGCATGCAGAACGACTACATTGCCCAGGTGGTGGAGGAGCATCCGGGGCGCTTCCTGGGGGCGGGCACCGTGGCCATGCAGTCCCCCGCGCACGCCATTCCCGAGCTGGAGCGCCTGAAGCGGATGGGGTTCCGGGCCATCGAGATCGGCAGCCACGTCAACGGGAAGGACCTGGACGACCCCGCGGTGGTGACGATCCTGCAAGCGGCCGAGGCGTTGGACCTGGCCGTGTTCGTCCACCCCCAGGGGCCCTCGCTGGGCGAGGAGCGGCTGCGGGCCTTCTACCTGCCGTTCATGGTCGGCTATGCGGCGGACAATGCCCTCGCCATCGCGCGGTTGATCCTGGGCGGGGTGCTGGAGCGGCTGCCCCGGCTGCGCATTGCGTTCTCCCACGGCGGTGGCAGCTTCCCGGCGGTGCTGGGGCGCATTGACCACGGCTACACCGTGCGGCCGGAGGCCAAGCAGTTCATCCGGCGGCTGCCCAGCAGCTATGCCGGGCGGCTGTACTTCGACTGCCTGACGCACGACCCCGGCATGCTGGCGCTGATCTGCAAGCGCTTCGGAACCCAGCGGATTATGCTGGGCAGCGACTATCCCTTCGACATGGGCGTGGAACACCCCCAGGCGCAACTGACCGGGCTCAAGCTCTCCGCCGCGGAGCGGGACAATATCCTGTTCAGGACCGCGGAGGAGTTCCTGGGGCTGCGCGCCGCCGGCCCCTGACCCGGCGCGAGGGCGGAGCGGCTACTCCGGTGGCACCGCGCGCGGCGCGGGCGTGAAGGCCTCGCGCAACTGACGGGCGAAGGTCTCCTGTGGCGCGCCGGCCGGTTCCTGGGCGGGCAGCACCGGGTCGGCGGGCCCATCGGCGGCCGTGGCCGCAAACGCTTCCGGCGGAATGTCGCTCTCGCGCAGGTAGTAGACGCTGGCGTCCGGGCAGGCGCGGCTGGCGGGCCGGCCGTCCAGGTTGCAGATCTTCACGCCCACGTAGGGGTCGGGCGGCTCCGGGAAAGGCTTCCCGGCCTCCGGCGGCAGCACGCGGCGCATGAACTCCGCCCAGAGCCGCGCGGTCGTGCGGCCTCCCACTTCGCCCGGCATGGGCTCGTTGTTGTCGTTGCCAATCCAGACGCCCGCGACCAGCGTGGGGGTGAACCCGACAAACCAGGTGTCCCGCGGACCGTCGTTGGTGCCGGTCTTGCCCCCGGCGGGCCGGCCGATCCGGGCGCGGGCGCCGGTGCCCCGCTCGATCACCCCTTGCAGCAGTTTGCGCATCTGGAAGGCGGTCCACGGTGAGATCACTTGCTCGGGCAACGGGGGCTGCTCCTGGTACAACACTTCGCCCTCGCTGTTCGTGACCCTGTGGATGACGACGGGCCGGGTGCGCAGGCCCCCGTTGGCAAAGGAGGCATAGGCGGCCGTGAGGGTCGCCAGCGTGACCTCCGAGCACCCCAGCGCCACGCACAGGCCCATCTCCGGCCGCACCGCGATGTCCCACCGGCGTGCCAGCCGCTCCACGGGCAGCATCCCCAACTGGTCGAGCACCTGCACGGCGATGACGTTGCTGGAGAGTTCCAGCGCCCGGCCCAGGGTCATGCGCCGGTCGGCGGTCGGGTCACCGTCCGGCGTGGAGAGTGCCGGCAGGCCATAGCGGCTGTTGAAGTTGTGGGGCGCGTAGATGTCCGGTTCCGCGGCGGTGGACGTGCCTTCCTCGGGGTTGCGTTCCGGCTGGAGCGGGTCTGCGACCGGCGAGCCGATCGTCACGGTGCGGTTGATCGCCCCTTGGCTCTTGCTCCAGGTGAACCGGACGGGCTCGTCCTGGTAGACGGTCAAGGGGGAGAACCCGTGCTCCAGCGCGGCGGCATAGAGGATGGGCTTGAAGGCGGAGCCCGGCTGCCGCAACGCCTGCGTCGCCCGATTGAACTGGGAGCGTTGATAGTCCACCCCGCCGACCAGCGCCCGCACGAACCCGGTATCGGGCTCCAGGGCGATCAGCGCCGCCTGGCTGGCTTCGTGATTCTCGCGGGCCATGCGCCCCACCAGTTCCTCGGCCACATCCTGCTGCCGGCGGTCCAGGGTGGTGTAGACCCGGTAGCCGCGTCCGGAAATCTGGGATACCGCCAGGATCTCCTTCAGTTGCTTCAGCACGTGCTGCACAAAATAGGGCGCGGCACCCAGCTCCGCCCTGGGGCGTCGCACCGCCAGCGGCTGCGCGACGGCGGCCGTGAACTCCTCCTCCGTGATCCAGCCGGTGCGGTGCAGGATATCCAGCACGAGGCGCCGGCGCTGCATCAACGGGGCCAGTCGCTCCAAGGGCAGCCTGTCGGCGTCTGCCTCCGCGCCCGCCTCCGCGGCCTGCAAGTAGCCTTCAGGCTTCTTGACCAGGGCCGCCAGAAACGCCGCTTCGCCCAGCGAAAGCGTCTCGGCCGACTTGTTGAAGTACGCCTGCGAGGCTTTCTCTACCCCGTACACGCCGAAGCCGAAGTAGACGCGGTTCAGATAGGCCTCCAGCAGCTCCAGCTTGGGAAGTTGCTGCTCCAGGGCCATCGCCATGAACAGCTCCTTCACCTTGCGCGTCAGCGTGCGCTCCGACGACAGCAGGCTCAGCTTCACCAGTTGCTGCGTGAGCGTGCTGCCGCCCTGCTCGAAGGAACGGGACTTCAGGTCCGCCCATACCGCCCCTGCCAGGCGCACAGGGTCCAGCCCCTTGTGCGCGAAGAAGCGCCGGTCCTCGATGGCCACCACGGCCTTCTGCAGATAGGGATTGATCCTGGCGAGCGGCACGCTGTGGCGATCCTCCATTCCCTGAATGGTCGCCAGGAGGTCGCCGGATTCCGAGAAGATCAGCGTGTTGTTGGGCGTCGTGGCGACGGCGGCCTGATATTCCTCGACAACCCTGGGTGCCCACAACTCGAACCCCACGACCAGACCCAAGCCCAGGCAAAATGCGGCGATGGCCAGCCAGACCAGCGCCCGCAACAACCAGTCGCCGCTGAAGGGGTGGGGCTGAGTAGAACTCATGAACGGCAGTGCTCCCTGCGGACGCATGCGGGGCGGCAGGGTCGGCACGCGTCATTGCCGCCGGCCTGGGTGTGTCGTCTTCCCGCGGCCGTCTGGCCAGGCCGGGCTGCTGGCCACAGGCCCACAATCCGGCGCTGCATCCCGCCGGCTCCAGCCGCTGAATTCCGCCCCGGGCGTGCGTCGAACGCGGCACGCCGCCGCCTCTGCTTATTGTTGGATTCGTTGAGGAAAAATGCAAACCCTTTGTGTGGAGCCGGGCGGCGGCAAACCGGTGCGGACTTTTCCGCTGGCCTAGTCCCATGGATTGGGGCAAACTTCCAGGGCTGGGATGTAGCCGGTCCCAATCTGAACCTCGTGCCATTCGGCGGCCCACACCATGCTGCAGCGACGCAAGCATTATCGCCTTCCCTTCAAGGGTACCTGCACGGTGGTATTCGAGGGGCGGCGCTATCCCAGCCGTCTGCTGGATGTTTCCCTCAAGGGGGCGCTGGTGGAACGCCCGCTCGAGATCAAGCCAGAGATTGGCCAAGCCTATCGGCTGGAGATCGATCTGGAGGACGCCCTGGCGGCCATCGCCATGGAAATGGCCGTTGCCCACATCGAATCGGGCCGCATCGGGTTGAATTGTTTCTCCATTGACATGGACAGCATGACCCACCTGCGGCGGTTGCTGGAGTTGAACCTGGGGGACCCCGTTTTGATCGAGAAGGAACTGGCGTCTTTGGACTGACCGCTCCGCAGGCAATGACATTTGACAACACCCTGGAGGCTTGGCTACCGTCAGAGTCCAGGATGACCCGGCGGCCATGATCTGCACTGCGGTGCTCACCCGGGTGAAGACCTCACACCGCCAACGCCCTGGGAGCCCGCCGCTGTGACGCCGGAACGTCCAAGCAAGACCAAATTCATCTTTGTGACCGGAGGCGTGGTTTCCGGTCTGGGCAAGGGCATCGCCACGGCGTCCATCGGGGCGCTCCTGGAGAGCCGCGGGCTGCGCATCAGCATCACCAAGCTCGATCCCTACATCAACGTGGACCCCGGGACCATGAGTCCCTTCCAACACGGGGAGGTGTTCGTCACCGACGACGGGGCGGAGACGGACCTGGACCTGGGGCACTACGAGCGCTTCACCCACGCGCACTTCTCCCGCAACAACAACTTCACCACCGGGCAAATCTACGACGCCATCATCCAGAAGGAACGGCGCGGGGACTTCCTGGGCGCCACCGTGCAGGTGATTCCTCATATCACCGACGAGATCAAGTCCAAGGTGCGCCGCGCGGCGGAGGGGGTGGACATCGCCCTGGTGGAAATCGGGGGCACGGTGGGTGACATCGAATCCCTGCCCTTCCTGGAGGCGATTCGCCAGTTCACGTTCGACTTCAACCGGCGTGACATCCTCTATGTGCACTTGGTGCTGATTCCCTACATTGACCATGCGGGGGAGCTGAAGACGAAGCCCACCCAGCACAGCGTCAACAAGCTGCGCGAGATCGGCATCCAGCCGGACATCCTCATCTGCCGCACCGTCAAGCCGCTCTCCAAGGAACTGCGGCGCAAGATCGCCCTGTTCACCAACGTGGACGAGGATTGCGTCATTCCGGGCGAGGATGTGGAATCGGTCTACCAGGTGCCGCTGAAATTCCAGGAGCACGGGCTGGACGAGCGCATTGTGGACCGCCTGCAGATCTGGACGGGACGTCCCAACATGGAACCCTGGGAGGAGATCCGCAGGCGCTTCACCAATCCCCTGGGCCAGGTGACCGTGGCCGTGGTGGGCAAGTACGTGAACTTGAAGGAGTCCTACGAGAGCCTCAACGAGGCCCTGCTGCACGGCGCCATCGCCAATCAGGTGAAGCTGGAATTGCGGTTCGTCAACTCCGAGGAGGTGACCCGGGACAACGTGGAGCGGGTGCTGGCCGGCGCGGACGGGGTGTTGGTGCCCGGCGGGTTCGGGGAGCGCGGCGTCGAGGGAATGATCGAGGCGACGCGCTTTGCCCGCGAGCGCAAGCTGCCCTTCTTCGGCATTTGCCTGGGGCTTCAGGTGGCCGTCATCGAGTTCGCCCGGAACATGGCCGGCATCCACGGCGCCAATTCCGCGGAATTCACGCCCGACAATCCGTCCAACGTCATTGACCTGATGCCGGATCAGAAGGGTGTTACGGCCAAGGGCGGCACCATGCGCCTGGGGGCCTATCCCGCCAAGCTGCTGGAGGGATCCAAGACCCTCCTGGCCTATGACCGAAGCGTGATCTCCGAGCGCCATCGGCACCGCTTCGAGGTCAACAACGACTTCCTGCCGCCGTTGCTGCAAGCCGGACTGGTCGTGTCGGGCACCAGCCCCGATGACCGGCTGGTGGAGACCATCGAACTGGCCGATCATCCTTGGTTTGTCGCGTGCCAGTTCCACCCGGAATTCAAGTCCAAGCCGTTCGATCCGCACCCGTTGTTCAAGTCCTTCATCAAGTCAGCCGTTGAGCAGGCCAAGTCCTATGAGCAGCAGCCCGTACTCCGCAGGGGAACGGCCTGACGAGACGGCGCGGCGCCCGCATACCCTGGCGTACCTTCGAATCTTGCTCGTCTTGGCGTCGGTTGTGCCCGCCATCGGCCCACATACCGCCCGTGGGATGACCGGCCCCCCGCCAATTCTCAGGTGTCCCGCTTATCGCGAGTTGTGCTTGCAGGCCGAACACATCGGGCGGCTGGACTTCCGGTCCGGGGAGGCTGAGTTGGAAGGCAACGTGATCGGGCATGTGCGCTCCCAGGCCATGATGATCTTCGGACAGAGCGCCAAAGCCTATCGGAACGAGGCCCGGGAATGGGACCGCATTCTGTTGGATCGGGAGGTGCGCATCACCGACCCCGACCGCGAAATCACCGCCGACCACGGCATCATCAAACGGGAGGGCGCGCAGTTCTCCGGAAACGTCCACCTGGCCTACGAATCGGCCATGATTGACGGTGACGAGTTGGTCTACGAGCGCGCGTTGGACCGGGCGACCATGCGCGGCAACCCGGCGCGTCCGTTGTTCATCCAGTTTCCGGCCGGCGTCGATGATCTTGCCGCGCAGGCGGACGCAGCGGACGAGGCCGCGGCCGACGAGTCCAAGGAGCTGACGCTGGCCAAGGCGCAAAAGGCGGTGGTGGAGCAACAGGGGCGCCTGCTGACCCTGACCGGGCAAGTGCGGGTGGATATCCCGGACCGGCAAATCCACTTGGAGGCGGAGTCAGTCATCCTGAACATCGCGGAGGACAACACCGTCACGGCGTTCCAGGCCCGTGGCGACGTGGTGATCGTCCAACCCGGGCGCCGGCTCAACTCCGACTCCGCCCGGTCGCAGAACCGGATGCAGACCATTCTGCTGCTGGGCAAGGCCCGGGTGCGCCAGGACAATCAGTTCGACCTCACATCGGAACGGATTGAAGTCTTCACCGATGCCAAGAAGGGCACCGTCCGCAGCGAAGACCGGCAAAAGCCCATCAACCTCTCCTTGGACGTCAGTGCCGGCAGGCCCTACGTCCTGGATTCGGGCAAGGTGCAGGGGTTGGGAGACAAAGGGGTGCCGGCCGCAACCCTGAAGAAGCTGGATCCGCTTGTGGGTCAACCGTTCACTTCCCAGACGGGCTTCCGGCAAGCCGTCAGCAAGCGCCTGACGGCGGAAGAGGTGGACCTGTATCTCAATACCATCGTCAGCCAGGCCCGCTGAGTGAACACGCCCATCCCCCCCGTTGAACCCCGCGGCGACACGCTTACCGCCAGTGGCTTGGTGAAGAGCTATCGCCGCCGCACGGTGGTCAACAAGATTGACATCCACGTTGCCAGGGGGGAAATCGTCGGGCTGTTGGGGCCCAACGGCGCCGGGAAGACCACAACCTTCTACATGATTGTCGGCGTGGTCCGGCCGGACAAGGGGCGGGTGTTCCTGGGCGAGAAGGACGTGACCCGCCTGCCCATGCACCGGCGCGCGCGCCTGGGAATCGGATACCTGCCCCAAGAGCGCTCGGTCTTCCGCCGGTTGACCGTCGAGCAGAACCTGATGGCGGTGCTGGAGCAACTGGACCTGAGCCAGGAGGAGCGGCGCGCCCGGCTCGAGGAGGGGTTGGAAGCCTTGGGCATCGCCCAGATCCGCGGGGCCATGGGATACCAGCTTTCCGGGGGCGAGGGCCGCCGGGTGGAAATTGCCCGCGCGCTGGTGATGCAGCCCGCGTTCATCCTGCTGGACGAGCCCTTCGCGGGGGTTGACCCCATTGCCGTGCTGGATATCCAGGAAGTGATCGAACGCATCCGCGCCCGCAACATCGGGGTGCTGATCACCGACCATAACGTGCGGGAGACCTTCGGCATTACGGACCGGGCCTACATCATCAATGCCGGCGAGGTGTTGGTGCATGGCAACCCGCAGGAACTCGCCCACAACGAGTTCGCACGGAAGATCTACCTGGGCGAGCAGTTTACCCTCTGATCCCCCTCCGTTCCGCGCGCGCTCCAGCGTCGCGAAACGCCCTCCCAACGCCCCAAGCGCGTGACCCTCCGGCCCAGGAGCGCGGCGGGGGGATTCCTGTTTTTTTTCCCCTCGGTGTGCTGTATGTTGATTCCGGGGCAAAAAGGATGCCAACCGGCTTCAGTTCAGTTCGCCAAGATTCGCGCCATGGAGGCGCGGTCGGCGCCATCGTCCTACCCGATTGTCCGCCATGGCCTTGAATCTCAAATTGCAGATGCGGCTGAGCCAACAGCTCATCATGACGCCGCAATTGCAGCAGGCCATCAAGCTATTGCAACTCTCCCGGCAAGAGCTTGAGCAACTGATAGACCAGGCGCTGGTGGAAAATCCCGTCCTGGAAGAAGACGACGAGCCGGCGGTCGCGGAGGAGCCGTCGCCCGAACCGGCGGTCCAGGCCGAGCAGGACGGCGATCTGATCCAGGATGACCGCCACCAGGAACTGGATGCCGACTGGCAACAGTACATGAGCTCCGGCAGCGGCGTGATCCCGGAGCGCGGCGGCCGCGACGACGGAGACGAGTCCAGCCTGGAGGCCACGCTCAGCCGGGCCGAGTCCCTTCCGGATCACCTGCTTTGGCAGTTGAAAATGAGCCCCCTTTCCCAGGTGGAGCAGGACCTGGGCGAGTACCTGATCGGCTGTATTGACGATGACGGCTACCTTGGGATCAGCCTGCAGGAGGCGCTGGAAATCCGCCCCCGTCTGCACGACGCGGTCGCGGCCGCTGCCCGCGCCAAGCGGCTGGTGCTGCCCACGCCGGTGCATCCCGACCCGGCCTTGCTGACCGCCCGCTACCACTCCGCGCGGGCGGTGGAGCCGCCCAAGAACAAGAAGGAGCCCCCGGAGTTTGCGGAGGACGCCGATGCCGCGGCGCCCGAGACGCCCGTCGAGCGGATCGTGGTGCAGCCGGAGGCGGCGTTGGCCGCGGAGGCCGTGTTGCGCTACCTGCAATGCTTCGACCCCCCCGGCGTGGGCGCCCGCTCCCTCCAGGAGTGCCTGGAGGTGCAACTCAAGGTGATGGGCCTGGAGGATTCGCTGGCCTTTCGCATCGTCCACCAGGACTTGAAGCTGCTGGAGCACAAGGACCTGCGCCGCGTAGCCCGCAGGCAGAAGGCGGACCTGGATGACGTGGTCGAGTCCTACAAGCTGATCATGTCGCTGGAGCCCAAGCCGGGCCGGCCCTTCGTGCGCGAGCGCGCGCAGCACATCATCCCAGACGTCTTCATCTACAAGATGCCCTCCGGCGGGTCGGACGGAGAGGACCGGGTGGGGCACTATCGCGTGGTGCTCAACGAGTCCGGGCTGCCTCGCCTGCGCATCAGCGAGTATTACCGCGCCCTGACGGAAAAGAGCCAGGCCACCTCCGGCCTGACCCAGGAATACATCCAGGAGAAGATCAAGGCCGGCAACTGGCTCATGAAGAGCATTGAGCAGCGGCAGAAGACCATCCTGCGCGTCACCCGCAGCATCCTCAAGAACCAGTACGAGTTCTTCGAGAAGGGGATCCACTTCCTCAAGCCCCTCGTGCTCAAGGACGTGGCGGAGGATATCGAGGTGCACGAGTCCACCGTCAGCCGCATCACCACCAACAAGTACGTGCATTCGCCCCAGGGCATCTTCGAGCTCAAGTTCTTCTTCACCAGCGGCATAGACCAGGGCCAAGGTGAGGTGATCTCCTCGAAGAAGATCAAGGATATGATCGAGAAGATGATCGGCGGCGAGGACAACCGCGAGCCCTTGACCGACATCCAGATCGCCGAGCGGCTCTCCAAGGACAGCAACATCAAGGTGGCGCGGCGCACGGTGGCCAAGTATCGGGAGGCCCTGAACCTGCTGCCTTCCAATAAGCGCAAGCAGCTCTTCTGAGCCGCCGTTTCCGCCGCGCTCGGCTCGCGCCGGTTTCCCGCATTCCAATCCATCGCCCATGAACGCAATGCCACTGCCCGTGCCGGCCGCGATCGAGCTGCACCTCAAGGCCCGCAACCGGGAGCAAGTGCTGGAGGAGCTGGTGGCCCTGTTGGCGGCCGGCGGACGCATCCAACGGCCCGGCGCGCTCCTGCGGGCGTTGGTGGAGCGCGAGGCGCTCGGGTCCACCGGCATCGGCCACGGCGTGGCCGTGCCGCACTGCCGCAGCGCGGAAGTCGCCGAGGCGGTGCTGGTGCTGGGGCGGACGGAGGACGGCATCGCGTTCGACGCCATTGACGGCCAACCGGCCCGGCTGTTCTTCCTGTTGGTCGCGCCGGAGAGCCAGCCCGCCGAGCAGGGCCAACTGCTGGCCCGGATCGCGCGCCTGGTTCGCGACGAGGCCACCCGCCTCCGCTTGCTGCGATTGGATACCCCTGCCCAGGTGCAGGAGCTCCTCAACGCCGGGGGCCAGTGACGCCGGTTGCGGGACGGCTCGGAACCCGGTAGGTGTGGGGAAGCTGATGCCGGAGCTGGAAAGGCACGGGTCGCTGCTCCAACGGCGGGGTCCATCAGCGGGGCATCGCCGGCGGGCCCGCAGCCCGATCTGGTTGGCTGATCATCGGGGTTCCATGCGCGGAAGCGGTGTCGGCGTGATCGTTGCCACCCACGGATCCCTGGCCGAGGTTCTCGTCGCCACGGCCGAGACGATCCTGGGTCACAAATCCGCCCTGCGCCCCTTCGTCTTTCACGAATCCGAGGGGCCCAAGGCCACCTCCCAGCGGCTGGAAGGGCTGATCAAGCGCTGCGACAAGGGGCAAGGCGTGATCCTGCTGGTGGACCTCTTCGGCGGCACGCCCGGTTCCCTGGCCCTGTCCATGCTGCGGGACAAGACCGTGGA
>Ga0315281_10009233_pt1 | contig 13689 bp, 12 predicted proteins | sample YL17G07_0_MG_FD_204540 | JGI IMG/M metagenome (GOLD analysis project Ga0315281, IMG submission 204540) | Sediment microbial communities from Yellowstone Lake, YNP, Wyoming, USA - YL17G07_0 | ecosystem: Environmental > Aquatic > Freshwater > Lake > Sediment | place: USA: Wyoming | collected...
GCGCGAGCGCCGTAAGGGCGCAGACGAAACCGATGCCGAGGTACTGCGGCACCCGGAAGAGGCGGAGCTTGGCGTAGGAGGACTCGACCAGCGCGAGAAAGATCGCGAGCACCAGGATCTTCTCCGCGAACGCGCCGGCGCCAAGGAGGAGGTCCGCAGCGCCCGCGCCGTCCGCCGCGATCGGAAAGAACAGCGCCGCCACCAGGCCGAGGGTTACGATCTGCCGTGTGTGCGACGCAAGCACCATGCAGCCGAGCCCCGGCCCGGAGTGCTCGAGCAGCATGCCTTCGTGCAGCATCGTGAGCTCGAGGTGGGTGTCCGGGTTGTCCACCGGGATGCGGCCCGTCTCCGCCGGGAGCAGCACCAGCATGGCTGCAAAGCCGAGGAAGTCCGCAGCACGCCAGGCGAAGATCCACGACGTCCCGCGGTGCGCTGCGAGGGCACCGAGTTCCGTCGTCCCGGCGGCTACCGCGGTCGATAACACGACCATCATCAACACCGGCTCGACCAGCGGCGCGATCGTCATCTCCCGCGAGGCCCCCATACCGCCGAACGCGCCGCCGGCGTCGAACGCACCGATCGCCGTGAGGAAGCGGGCCAGCGCGAGCAGCCCGAGGAGCATCAACGCGTCGCCCAACGGAAAGGCCGGCGGCCCAGCACGGAGGACCGGGACGAGTGCGCCCGCGGCCACCGTGGCTGCCAGCACGAGCACCGGAATCGAGCGGAAGAAGCCCGAGGCCGTGTCCGCCTGTACCGTGCCCTTGCGGAACAGCTTGGCGAGGTCGCGGTACGGCTGAAGGATCCCGGCCCCCTGCCGGCATTGGAGCCGGGCCTTGAGCTTCTGGATGATGCCGGTGACGAGCGGGCCGAGCAGCACCAGGAGGATTAGTTCCAGGAGCACAAGCCCGAGCGATCTATCGCCGGTCATCTTTGGCCCACCCCGAACACGAGCAGTGCCACGAACAGGGCTCCGAGCACGAACCCGATGTACCCGTGAATGCGGCCGGTGCTGCGCAGGCGAATGGTCCGGGAGAGCACCGTGATGCCGCGCTGGACGCGGTGGTAGATCTGCGTCTCTGCGAGGTCCACGACCTCTCCGGCATAGTGGATGCGCGAGAGGACGTACGGCGTCCCGGCGGTTTCCCGGATCACCGCGCGGCGGGGGCGGTAGAGCGCCGCGAAGATGAGCCGGAGCGGCTTGGCAAACGCGGTCGCCGTGTAATCGAAGCGTGCCGTCGGGATCATCCCGCACGTCCACGTCGGCGCGGTGCGCGGCGGGGCGCGCCGCAATCCGCGGCGCAGCACCCACGCCATAGCAGCGAGCGCGATGAGAAGCGCGGCCAGCATCGTCATCGAAATGGCCGTGCCGTCCGTCCCCGACTGCGTCAGCGCCGTCGACAGCACCAGCGGTCCCCGGGCCGTCACCACGGCGCTCGCCCCGGGGCCGTGGAGCAGTCCGGCCGTCGGCGCGTCGAGCAGGCGCATCGCATAGCCCGGTGCGACACCGAGGGCCACGCACAGCGCCGCGAGCCATACCATGGCGGCGATCATCGACGGCGGTGCCTCGGTGGCGTGCTCGGCATGGGGCGTTCGCGCTCGGCCGAGGAACGTGACGCCGAACGCCTTCGCGAAGCAGGCAGCGGCGAGGCCTCCCGTGAGCGCCAGCATCGCCGCGGAGAAGACGATGACGAGCCCTGCGGGGCCTTGGAAGCGGATGGCGCCGCCGAGGAGGGCCTGGAAAGTGAGCCATTCGCTGACGAACCCGTTGAGCGGGGGGAGGGCCGAGATCGCGACGGCTCCGAGCAGGAACAACCCCGCCGTCCAGGGCATGTGCCGGGCGAGCCCGCCGAGCTCCTCCATGTTGCGCACGTGCGTGCGGCAGAGGACGCTGCCCGCGCCGAGGAAGAGAAGGCCCTTGAATGCCGCGTGGTTGACGGTGTGTAGGAGTGCGGCGGTGAGCGCGACGGTCGCGAGGGCACCTCCCGCGTCCTCGCGACGCCACAGTATCATCGCCAGCCCCACCCCGATGAGGATGATGCCGATGTTCTCGACGCTGTGGAACGCGAGCAGGCGCTTGAGGTCGTGCTGCTGGAGCGCGTAGAGCACGCCGAGCACGGCCGAGATCGTGCCCGCGACGAGCACCGTCCATCCCCAGGAGGACGGGAGCGGCGCGGCGACCGGCGCAAGGAGGTCGAAGGCGAAGCGCAGTATCCCGTAGATCGCGACCTTGAGCATGACGCCCGACATCAGCGCCGAGACGTGACTCGGAGCCGCAGGGTGTGCGCGAGGGAGCCAGACGTGGAGAGGGACCACACCGGCCTTGGTGGCGAAGCCCCCGAGCGCCAGGAAGAACAGCGTCGTTCGTGTCGTGCCGTCGAGGTCACCCGCCGCCGCGCGAAGGGCCGCAAAGTCGAATGCCCCCGCGCGCTCGGTCAGGGCGAGGAATGCGACGAGGAGCAAGGCCGTCCCGCCGTGGGTCATCACCATGTAGAGGAGCCCGGCCCGCGCGTTCTCGCCATCCCGGTCGTCGGAGACGACGAGGACGTAGCTGGCGAGCGTCATGCCTTCCCAGCAGAGGAGGAAGGTCAGCGCGTCGCCGGCGCAGCAGACGAACGCCATGCAGGCCAGGAACAGATTCAGCGCGAGCACCTGCGCCGCCTGCCGCGCCGGTCCCGCATCGGGCGAGTGCGCCCGGAGGTAGGCCGGACCGTAGATGGCCGCCGCGACGGCTACCAGAGAGATGACGAGCAGGAAGAAGGCCGAGAGAGCGTCCACCGCGAGCGAGAGCCGAGCGAACGGGAACAGGTCCGGAAGCGGTTGGATCAGCGTGCGGCCCGGGTCGCCGAGGAGCACGCCGAGCGAAACGCCGAGGCCTGCCACGGCCCCCGCAAGCGCAGCCAGGTGACCCGCCTCGATCGCGAGTCGGCCCGACCACCGCGCCAGCAGGGACGAAAGCGCCCCCGCCCCGTAGCATGCAGCCATCAGCAGCGTGCCCGTCAGCAGCAATTCCTGGGTGGGTGGCGATGAGATCACATCGGCATCAGGACGCGCGCAGCCGTGGGGAGGCGGCTGACTTGCGCGGAATAATAGTCCTGGTTTGCGGCCCGAAGCGCTTAGCTGTAGGCGATCGCGGCGGCGATCGCGACGGCGGTCGCGAGCCCGACGCCGAAAATCCACCATTCGCGCCGGTCCCATGCGTCCAGATGTGGGCCCGGCGGAGCCGACGGCGCGGATGCGAGCCGAAGCTCCGGCGCTGTTTGCACCTTCATGGCGGCGGGCGTGGCAGCCGTGGCGACAGCGGTGGAGATTTTCAGCGTCGCAGCGTAATCGCCGAATTCCCGCGCCATGCCTGTCTGCGCTGCAAGCCGCTGCGTGGCTTCGAGCGAATCAAAGGTCCGCGAAATCCCGAGCGTCGGGGCGGTGGTTTCCGCGTCCTTGTCGGAGTCGGTCACGCGGGTCATCGGGATGGAGCCGGCGAGCAGCTGCGTTCTTGCGTCCGCATCGAGCAGTGAAGGTGCCGGCTGGGCTGACCCCGAGGCCTGCTGCGGGGCGTCCGGCCGCGTCCCGATCTTCGTCTGCCGCAGTTGCGCCAGGCATTCACGCAGATCGCTCGCGAGCTCTCTTGCATCCTGGTAGCGCTCGTCCAGCTTCTTCGCAAGCATCTTGACGACGATGAAATCCAGCATCGGCGGCACCGCAGGATTTACCGCGCTCGGCGCAGGAGGCACGAAGTTGATCGTCTGGAACATCAGCGCGCTCATCGTCTCGCCAGAGAACGGTGCCGTGCCGGTCAGCATCTCGTACAGGATGATTCCAAGCGAGAAGATGTCCGACCGGCCGTCGGCGCGTTTGCCGACGACGACTTCGGGGGACATGTAGCGCGGCGAGCCGAGCAGCATGCCGGTCTGCGTCTTGACCTCGGAGTGGCGCATGCGCGCGATCCCGAAATCGGTGATCTTCGCCGCGCCGTTGTGCAGGATCATGATGTTGGCCGGCTTGATGTCGCGGTGCACCACGCCGCGCCCGTGCGCGTAGCCCAGGCCGTCGGCGACCTGGGCCGCGATTTCGACCGCCTTCTCGACCGGGAGACGGCGCCCTTCGCCGGTGAGATCGTGCAGCTCGCTGCCCTCCAGGAACTCCATCGCCATGTAGGCGACATTGCCGCTGTCGCCCACGTCGTAGACTGTGACGATGTTCGGGTGGCTGAGGCTGCCCGCGGCCTTGGCTTCCTGGTAGAAGCGCGCGTCGTATTCGGCGCGCTCGCCCTGGTCCATGGACAGGTTGATGGTCTTGATCGCCACGGTGCGGTCGAGCACCGGGTCCGTGGCTCTGTAGACCACTCCCATTGCGCCGCGGCCGATCTCGGACTGGATTTCGTAGCGGCCCAATTTGGTCGGGGTCATGTCCGGCTATGGCTTAGGAAGCCGATCTGCAACGCACCGGAGGCCTGGCGTTTCTTGTCACTTGCGTGCCTTGGCGCTGCGGAATTCCGGGCCCCAGATCGGATGCCCTGTTTCCGAGGGGTCAAGCTCCATCGATGGGTTGATCTCGAGCGCCTTGCGGAACTCGTCCTGGCATGGGCGCTGCCGCCCCGATACGCAGTGGATGAACGCGAGGTATTTGTGCGCTTTCGTTCTGTCCGAAGCGCGGGACATTCCGAGGTCGAGGGCGCTTTGCAGGCTCTTGGTTGCGTCCGCGTAATCGCCTTCCTCGAACTGCTTGATCCCGGCCGAGAGCGCCTGCTCGGCCTTGTCGTTCCCCTGGAAGAGGGCCGCGAAGGGATTCGTGATCTCGCTCGCGGGGCCGGTGGCGCAGCCGGCGACCAAGACCACGATCGCCGCCATCGCCAGGACAATTCTCGCCGAATTCATCGCTGTTCCTCCTGTGTCGACCTAGTACCGACCCGGTGCCACGGGTGCGCGTTTACCGCCTTGGACTGCGGATTGGCGCATTCATGGCGCCGGGAGAGCGCTTTCAGTTGAACCGATGCCGGATTGTAAACTGCTCGCCGGGCTTGAGGTCGATCTGCTCCGTATGAGGCGGAAGCGAGGTATTCTGCACGACGATCTGGTGCTTGCCCGGGCTCACCGAAATCTGCCTCATCGGCGGGCTGACGCCATGGCTCTTGCCGTCCACGAACACCTCGCCCCACGGAATGATTGTGAGCCGCAGCAGAGCCGGTGCCGGCGGGGGGGCCGGAGCCGGCGGAGCGGCCGTGTCGGGCACCCGCTCGGCTGCGCCGGGCGGTCGCGACGACTGCTCCGCGATGGCTGGCGACTGATCGGCCGTTACTCTTTTCGGCGTCGCCTTGGACGCAGGCTGCGCCTTCGGCGAAGGTTGCCCCGCGCGCGCCGCGGGCGCGTCCGTGCTTCCCCCAGCGGGCTTGGGAGCGGTCTGCGCTGCCTTAAGACTCGCGGGTCCAGGGGTGGGGGGCGGTTCCTGCACCGCCACCTGCGGACCCGGTTTCGCCTCCGGGGCCTGCCTTTGCATGCGGATCGCGACACCGGCGGCAAGCACGATCGCAATGCCGAGTGGCAGGAGTATCAGCAGTCTCGCGCTGGGTCCCTTGACCCATCGTTTGACCATCGGCGTCGCGCCCGCCGTCGAAGCCGCGAGGTTGGCGACGCTTGCCGCAGACGCCGACTTCCGCAGGTCGTTGCTGGTCGGTCCCACGGTGTAGACCTCGTGCTCACGCACGTGCTTGTCGGTGCGCGCGCCTTCATACTGAAACAGCTGGGAAAACTCCGGGGAGAGGCGCGAGACGACCTCGAAATAGGAGCGTGAGACCAGGATCTGGCCCCGTTCGGCAAAGCTCATCACGCGCTGCGCGACGTTGATGCCGTCGCCGATGATGTTGATCTGCCCGTTCAGATCCTTGATCAGGCGCACGGGGCCAAGGTTGATTCCCATGCGAATTGCGAGGACGGGCGGGTTGGACGCGGATTCGGCCGAGATGGCGTCGCGCAGGGACATCGCGGCAAACAGCGTGTCTTCGGGATTGCCGAGAAAACTGATGGCCGCGCCGTCACCCGTGTCAAGCACGATGCGGTCGTTGACGGCCACGTTCTGCAGCACCTGCCCGAGCAGCGCATTGAAGCGCTGCTTGAGCGTCATCTGCTCGGCCACCGAGCGCTTGGAGTACTCGACGATGTCCAGGAACAGGACGCAGCACACGAAGGTGCGGTTCGGCTGTTCGTTCATCGGTTACTCAGTCGGTGGTCGTGGAGGATGACGGCAGGGCCGATTACTTTACACGCATGCCGGGCACTGCGCCCGCATCGGGAGCGAGAAGGTAGAGGCCGGAGCCTTCTCCGGAAGCCGCAAGTATCATCCCCTGCGAAAGACCGAATTTCATCTTGCGCGGGGCGAGATTCGCCACCACCACGGTCAGCCGTCCTTCGAGCGTCGCCGGATCGTAGGCCGACTTGATGCCCGCGAACACCGTGCGCGTGTCGGTGCCCACGTCGAGCGTGAGCTTCAGCAGCTTGTCCGCGCCCTCGACGTGCTCGGCTTTCACGATTTTGGCGACGCGCAGGTCGAGCTTGGCAAAATCGTCGATCGATATGGTCGCAGGCGCCGCGGCCGGCTGGGCCGCTTCAGTCGTGGGCGCGGCGGGATGTGGCGTGGAGGCGGTCACTTTCGCAGGCTCCTTTTCGATTTCGAACAGGGCGTCGAGTTGTTTGGGATCGACGCGGGTCATGAGGTGTTGATAAGGGCGAATCCTGGTCGGCAAGGATTCCGCGTCGGACCAGAGAAAGGTCCGATCAAATCCGAACAACTCCTTTGCCACGCGCTCAGCAAGTTCCGGGAGTACGGGGGCGAGCAGAACCGACAGCAGCTTGAAGCCATGCAGGGCTCGAGAGCATACGTCCTGCAACTCGCCGTGCTTGGCGGGATCCTTGGCAAGTATCCAAGGTTTGCTGGCATCGAAGCTCTGATTGATTCGGTCCGCGGATGCCATCGCCTCGCGTATCGCCTTGCCAAATTCGCGCGATTCGTAACTCTCTCGCACAAGGAAGGCTGACGCGCGCGCGCCATCTGTCAGTGGCATGGTATCGCCAGCGTACTTCAGATCGCCGTTGAAGTATTTGCTGATGAAGCTTGCGGCCCGACTCGCGATATTGATGTACTTCCCGACCAGGTCGCTGTTCACCCTCGCCATGAAATCCTCGGGGTTAAAGTCGACGTCCTCGACGTTGGCGCTCAGCTTGGCCGCGATGTAGTAGCGCAGCCACTCCGGGTTCATGCCGACGTCGAGGTAGCGCAGCGGGCTGATGCCGGTGCCGCGGCTCTTGGACATTTTTTCGCCCGAGACGTTGATGAATCCGTGCACGTACACGTTGTCGGGCACCTTGTAGCCCGCGAACTTCAGCGTCGCCGGCCAGAACAGGGTGTGAAAATAGATGATGTCCTTGCCGATGAAGTGGACTTGCTCGGTGCCGGGATCGGCGAGGAACTTCTCGAAATCGATCCCTTTCTTGGTGCAGTAGTTCTTGAAGCTGGCGAGGTAGCCGATCGGGGCGTCCAGCCAGACGTAGAAATACTTCCCAGGCGCATCCGGGATCGGTATGCCGAAGTAGGGCGCGTCGCGCGAGATGTCCCAGTCGCCCAGCGACCTTTCGCCCTCACCCTCCAGCCATTCCCTGGCCTTGTTCGCGACCTGGGACTGCAGCCGCCCCGGCTCGTTGACCCATTTTTTCAGGAAATCCACGCATTGCGGATCGGAAAGCCTGAGAAAGTAGTGCTCCGAGGATTTCAACACCGGTGCGGCGCCCGACAGGGTCGAGGTGGGGCTCTTGAGGTCGGTCGGCGAGTAGACGGAACCGCAATTCTCGCAGGCATCGCCGTACTGATCCTTGGCACCACACTTGGGGCATTCGCCCTTGATGTAGCGGTCGGCGAGGAACATGCCCTTCACCGGGTCGTAGAACTGATCGATCGACTTGGTGTAGATCAGGCCCGCCGCCTTGAGCTTGCGGTAGATGTCCTGCGACAGTTCGACGTTTTCGGGCGAATCGGTCGAGTGCCAGTTGTCGAAGCCGATGTGAAAGCCCTGCAGGTATTTCGGCCGCTCGGCGGCGATGCGCGCGACCAGTTCCTGCGGCGTGATGCCCTCGGATTCCGCCTTGAGCATGATCGGCGCGCCGTGGGCGTCGTCGGCGCCGACGAAGTGCACTTCGTGGCCCTGCATGCGCTGAAATCGTACCCAGATGTCGGCTTGGATGTACTCCATGATGTGGCCGATGTGGAACGATCCGTTCGCGTAAGGCAGGGCGGTGGTGACGAAGATTCTGCGGGGCATGTGCGGGTTTATGTCGCGGAAACCCCTGATTCTAACGTGGTAATTGGCGTTACCGCACGCGAATCTGGGTAAAATGGCGGCCTATCCCGTGAGCCGGCAGGTTCGCCGGCCTCGCGCGCACCGGAGGCAAATCATGTCGCTGTCCCAGGAAGTCGTACAGAACGCGCTCAAGGAGGTCATTGACCCGAACACGGGCAAGGATCTCATGGCAACGAAATCGGCGCGCAACATCAAGCTCGACGGAGCCAACGTCTCGCTCGATGTCGAGCTCGCCTATCCGGCCAAGACCCAGATCGAGCTGATGAGAAAAGCCGTGCTTGCGCGCCTGCGCCAGATCGCGGGCATCGGCGATGTCAAGGCCAACGTGACCAGCCGGATCGTCGCGCACTCGGTGCAGCGCGGCGTGAAGTTGATACCGGGGGTGAAGAACATCATCGCCGTCGCATCGGGCAAGGGCGGCGTGGGAAAGTCCACGACCGCGGTGAACCTCGCGCTCGCGCTCGCCGCCGAAGGAGCCAGGGTCGGCGTGCTCGATGCGGACATTTACGGGCCGTCGCAGCCCACGATGCTCGGCATCACCGGCAGTCCGCATTCGGACGACGGCAAGATACTGGAGCCCATGGTGGGGCACGGCATCGAGGCGATGTCGATAGGCTTTCTTATCGACAGTGATACGCCGATGGTGTGGCGCGGGCCGATGGTGACCCAGGCACTGGAACAGCTGGTGCGCGACACTCACTGGGGCAACCTCGATTACCTCGTGGTCGATCTGCCGCCGGGCACCGGGGACACGCAACTGACGCTGGCGCAGAAGGTGCCGGTAACCGGCGTGGTGATCGTCACCACGCCGCAGGACATCGCACTCCTCGACGCGAGGAAGGGCCTCAAGATGTTCGAGAAGGTCGGCATTCCGATTCTCGGCATCGTCGAGAACATGAGCATTCACATCTGTACCAACTGCGGCCATGCCGAACACATCTTCGGTCACGGCGGCGCCGAGCGCATGTGCAAGGATTACGGCACCGAGTTTCTCGGCGGGCTGCCGCTCGACATCAAAATCCGCGAGCAGGCCGACTCGGGCAAGCCGACCGTAGTTGCCGACCCCGATGGCGCGGTCGCGGAGGTCTACAGGAAGATTGCGCGCCGCGTCGCGGTGAAAATCGGCGAGCTGCAGAAGGACATGAGCTCGAAGTTCCCGAACATCGTCATTCAAAACACCTAAGAACACCTGATGACCATCAAGTCCGACACGTGGATCCGCCGCATGGCGCAGACGCAGCGCATGATCGAGCCGTTCGAACCGGGGCAGGTGAGGGAGGTCAATGGCAAGAAGGTGGTGTCCTACGGAACCTCCAGCTACGGCTACGATATCCGCTGCTCGCGTGAATTCAAGATCTTCACCAACATCAACTCCACCATCGTCGATCCCAAGAATTTCGACGAAAAATCGTTCGTCGATTTCAGCGGCGACATCTGCATCATCCCGCCCAATTCCTTCGCGCTGGCGCGCACGGTCGAATACTTCCGCATCCCGCGCGACGTGCTCGTGGTATGCCTGGGAAAGAGCACGTATGCGCGCTGCGGCATTATCGTCAACGTGACGCCGCTGGAACCCGAATGGGAGGGGCACGTGACGCTGGAGTTTTCCAACACCACGCCGCTGCCCGCGAAGATCTACGCCAACGAGGGTGTGGCGCAGGTGATCTTCTTCGAGTCCGACGAGGCCTGCGAGACGTCCTATAAGGACCGGGGCGGGAAGTATCAGGGTCAGCGTGGCGTCACCGTGCCCAAGGTCTGAACGGCGGCGGGGTCCGATGAGCGCGTTTCAGGCCGCGGACGCGGATTTCGAACGGCGCGTGCGCGAGAGCTTCGAGCGCCAAGGCGTGATGCGCCTGATCGGCGGGCAGCTCGGGCGCGTCGAGCCGGGACGGGTGGACATCGAACTGCCTTTCCGCGACGACCTCAGCCAGCAGCACGGCTTCTTTCATGCCGGCATTACAAGCACGATCGCAGACAGCGCCGGCGGTTACGCGGCCTACACGCTTTTCCCGGCGGACAGTTCGGTGCTCACGGTGGAGTTCAAGATCAACCTGATTGCGCCGGCGAAGGGCGAAAAGTTGATCGCGACCGGCCGGGTGAAAAAGTCCGGCCGCACGCTCACCATCTGCGAGTTCGAGGTCGTGGTCATTCAGGGCGGCCAGGGCAAGACTTGCGCGCTCGGCCTGCAGACTCTCATGTGCCTCCAGGGCCGCAAAGACATTACCGAGTCGGGCTGACCGCCCTCTCAGGTGCGTCGTTCGTAGGTAACAAAATCGTAGCGGAGGCGATCCGGACCTGCGGTAGAACCCGGCTCGCGCGAAACCTCCCGCCAAGCGCTGCGGTCGTAATTCGGAAAGTACGCATCGCCGTCAATTGCGGCGTCGACTTCGGTGAGTTGAAGGCGGCCCGCCAGCGGCAGGGCCAGGGCATAGATCTCCGCGCCGCCGATCACGAAGACCTCGGCCGCGCCCTGCGCGGCGGTGAGCGCCCCTGCCAGCGAGTGCACGACGCGGCATCCGGGGGCGGCAAACGCATGGGACCGCGTGATGACGATGTTGTCCCGCCCGGGGAGGGGTTTCCCGATCGATTGAAACGTCTTTCGGCCCATCACGACCGGATGGCCCATGGTCAGGGTCTTGAAGCGCTTGAGATCCTCGGAGATGTGCCAGGGCATCCGGCTGCCCTTGCCGATGACTCGGTTGCGCCCGAGCGCGGCAATGAGCGTCACCGTCATACCGCGATCGGTGCCTTGATCGCCGGATGCGGGTCGTAGCCCTCAAGCGTGAAGTCTTCGTAGGTGAAGGCGAAAATGTCCTTGACCGCCGGATTGACCTTCATGGCCGGGAACGGACGCGGTGGACGATCAAGCTGGCGGCGTGCCTGCTCGAGGTGATTGAGATAAAGGTGCGCGTCGCCGAGCGTGTGCACGAACTCGCCCGGCGCGAGGCCGGTCACCTGCGCGACCATCATGGTGAGCAGCGAGTAGGAGGCGATGTTGAACGGAACGCCGAGGAAAATATCGGCGCTCCTCTGGTACATCTGGCAGGACAGCCGGCCCCCGGCAACGTAGAACTGGAAGAAGGCGTGGCAGGGGGGAAGTTTCATGCGGGGGACGTCGGCCGGATTCCACGCCGTGACGATGTGCCGGCGCGAATCGGGGTTGCTGCGGATTGATTCCACCACCTGGGCGATCTGGTCGATACGTCGCCCGTCGGGAGCCTGCCAATTGCGCCACTGGACGCCGTAGACGGGCCCCAGCTCGCCTTGTCCGTCGGCCCATTCGTCCCAGATCGTGACGCCGTGCTGCTTGAGCCAGGCGATGTTGCTCTCGCCCCGCAGGAACCACAGCAGCTCGTAGACGATCGATTTGAGATGCAGCTTCTTGGTCGTGAGCAGCGGAAACGCATCGGCGAGGGGAAACCGCATCTGGGTCCCGAATATCGAAAGGGTGCCGGTGCCGGTGCGGTCGGTCTTGCGGTGCCCGTGCTCGAGCACCTGGCGCATCAGGTCGAGGTATTGCTGCTCGGGGTGCGGTGTCATTGGCGAGTTCGCGAAGGCGGGGAAATGATAACGCCTATCGCGGTGGCGCGGCGGCAGAATCGCGAGTCGCGGGTCGCGGCGGCACGAGGCGCCAGGCGAGTACGACGGCGAGCGCATATGCGACGTAGACAACCGCGAATATCCATTCGGGGAAGTCGTAGTACAGCAGGCGCGAAATCCAGCGGCCGACGAAGCTTGCGTGCTGCGGGCCGGCGCGCCGCAGCGCATCCTCCCAGACGGTGAGCGGACAGGCCATGCCTGCGAGCGACTCGCCAGCGACCAGCAGGATCGCGCCCAGATGCAGCGACCGGAAGCGCCGGGCCCGGATCCAGGACCAGCGAAGCGCCGCGCCGGCGAGAATCAGCGCGAACCCTCCCGTCACGAACAGGACGAACAGTAAATGGAGGACGAGGATCGCATCCGCGAGCACGTCTTCCACCGTTACCTGGAATCAGCCGCGCGCGACGGGCCGCGCAGGGTCGGCGCACCATTCGCTCCAGGAGCCGGGATACAGGCGGCCGCCTGGGAGGCCCGCGATCTCCATTGCGAGCATGTTGTGGCAGGTCGATACCCCCGAGCCGCAACAGTGAACGACCTGCTCGACCGGCCGACCGGCGAGCAGGGCCTCGAATTCGGCGCGCAGCTGGGCGGCGGGCTTGAAGCAGCACTGCTCGTCGAGGTTGTCACGATAGAAGCGGTTCGCCGAACCGGGAATCCTGCCCGCGACGGGATCGATCGGTTCCGATTCGCCGCGAAAGCGCGCGGGCGAGCGCGCATCAAGCACGAACATCTTCGGATCGTCGAGGTGCGAGAGAACGAACCGCACGTCTACGCATCCGCCGCGGGGTCTCGGCAAGAACGTTGTCGGGGCGGGCCGCGGAATTTCGGCGCTGTATGGCCGATCCTCTTCCACCCACCGGCGCCAGCCGCCGTCGAGCACCGCGACCGCGTCGTGGCCGAGCCAGCGCAGCATCCACCACAGGCGCGAGGCATTGACGCTCTCCTGCGAATCGTACGCGACGACCTGCCTGCCCCCGTCGATGCCCGCCGCACCGAGCGTCGCGGCGAATACCGCCGGGTCGGGGAGCGGATGGCGGCCGTTGGTCCCTGTCTTTTCGCCGGAGAGGTCGCTGTCCAGCTGCATGAAACGCGCGCCGGGGATGTGCGATCTTGCGTACGCCTCGCGGCCGGCGTCTGGCCTGGTCAGTTCGTGCCGGCAGTCGATGACTACCCAGCCGGGGTCCGAGAGGTGTTCCGCCAGCACTGTCGTGCTGATGAGCGTTCCGAACGCCATCAGAGATGCGGCTCAATTCGACGCCGCACCCACTCCTGGAAGTAAAGGATGCCGTCTTCCATGGGCGACTGGATCGGGCCGAAGTCCTCGACGCCATCGTTCGCAAGCGTCCGGCGGCCGCGATCGGTTCGCTGGCCGATGATCTCGTCCTCCCACGCGGTTTCCGCGTAGGCCGCCTGTTGCGCCTCGACGTACTCGCGCTCGAACAGCGCGACTTCCTCGGTGTAGTAATACTCCACGACGTTCAGCGTTCGGGTTGGCGACTCCGGAATGAGCGTGCTGATCACGATCGTGTTCGGATACCACTCGAGCATGATGTTCGGGTAGTAGAGCTGAAAGATGGCGCCATGCTCCGGGTCCTTGTCGCCCATGTAGCGCTTCACCTGCTCGTGCCACTTGCGGTAGACAGGGGTCCCGGGCTTCTCGAGATGCTTGTTCGGGCCGAGCACCTGCACCGAATATTCCTCGCCCACGGTCCAGCGCAGATCATCGCAGGCGACGAAGCCCGCCAGCC
>Ga0315281_10009234_pt1 | contig 13688 bp, 14 predicted proteins | sample YL17G07_0_MG_FD_204540 | JGI IMG/M metagenome (GOLD analysis project Ga0315281, IMG submission 204540) | Sediment microbial communities from Yellowstone Lake, YNP, Wyoming, USA - YL17G07_0 | ecosystem: Environmental > Aquatic > Freshwater > Lake > Sediment | place: USA: Wyoming | collected...
CTGCTGGTGCGGGGCGACCGACTGGCAGGGGCGCACGGCGATGCGCATCAGCGTCTCCGGATGGGCGACCACCGAAGACGACGTGGAGCGCAGCCTCGTCGCCATGCTCCGCGCCGCCGGCTGAGACCGCCGCCCGTGCCTCAGCCGGGCGGCTGCTCGTGCGAGTTCAGCCCGGCAGCGGCTCCGTGTCCCAGTCGGACGGCTTGAACACGGCGCCCGGCTCCGCGCCGACGATGAACATGCTGGTACCGGCCTCGCGCGCCACGGCGCCGCGCACGGTGCCGGGGTCGGGGACGTAGATGAAGGTCCCCGACGGCGCGTCGATCTCCTCGCCGTTCACCTTGAAGGTCGCGTGGCCACTGACGATCAGGAACAGCTCCTCGTGTCGCGCGCCCGCTTCGTCGTGGTCGTGGGTGAGGATGTCGCCGGCCCGGGTCGCCCTGGCGAGATTGGTGCCGAAGGAGCCGATGCCGAAGAAGCGCCGGATCGGCTTCCACTCGGTATCCGGCGATTCCCCCTCTTCGAACGGGATGTCGTCGATGTGCGCCGCCGTGTAGGCCGGCCGCTCGCTGGTGTCGCTCATGTGCTTGCCCTCCCTGTGAAAGCGTCTCGTCCGCCGGCGAGTCTAGCAGCAGGAAACGGCGGTCATCGAGAGCGGGGTGCCGGCAGTGGCCGTGTGTGTGCCGGGATACCCCGGGGAAGTATGTGGTCGATCGACGTCCGAAGGAGGACGACCGTGAAGACCACGAGCGACGAGGAACTGCGCAAACGCCTGACGCCGGAGCAGTACGAGGTCACGCAATGCGACGGCACCGAACCGGCGTTCGACAACCAGTACTGGGATGAGCACGGCGAGGGCATCTACGTCGACGTCGTCAGCGGCGAGCCGCTGTTCAGCTCGCGCGACAAGTACGACTCGGGGACGGGCTGGCCGAGCTTCACTCGGCCCCTCCGTCCCGAAGCGGTGACCACCAAGATCGACTTCAAGCTCCTGATGCCGCGCACGGAGGCGCGCAGCGCGGGTTCGGGCTCGCACCTGGGGCACGTCTTCAAGGACGGCCCCAAGCCCACCGGTCTGCGCTACTGCATGAACTCGGCGGCCCTGCGCTTCATCCCGAAGGAAGACATGGAGCGCGAGGGGTATGCGGAGTACCTCGCGCTGCTCGGCGACGAGCCTTCGCCCGAGTAGCACCGGCGGCCGTGTCGAGCCGTCAACGGTGACGGGCGTATCGTCCCGGGTAGACCACTCCCCGAAGACGTCAAGGGGGTGGTGCCGTGGAAGATCCTTCCGCGGGGGGCTCGTCGCACCCGCGATCCTGCCGCACGTCGCCTGGAGGGGACCATGGATCAGATCTGCCTGGTGCTGCCGATCAAAGAGGGCAAGAGTGATGCGGCTCGCGCCTTCATGAACGAGCTCGAGACCGAGCGCAAGGAGGAGTACGCGGTCTCTGAACGCCGGATCGGGATCGACAAGGAAGCGTGGTACTTTGCGCCGTTCCGCGGGAACGTGCTCGTCGCCTACATGGAGACCCCCGATTTCGGACACGCGCTCGCCATGTTCTCGGCCTCTCGCGACCCGTTCGATCTGTGGTTCAAGGAGCGCCTCGACGACGCGACCGGGCTCGACCTCAACCATCCGCCGGCGGACATGACCCTGCCGGAGCTGCTCTCGAGCTACATCGCCGCGTGAGCAGGGGACGGAGGTCGCCAGGGCCGGCGGTCGGGGTGCCGCCTTGGGCCGGCGGGCGAAGCGTCGCCGGCCCCTAGAAGAGCGCCGGCTGCGCCGGTTCGCCGTGGACGGCCGGAAGCGGCGGCGACTGCCGCCACTCCCGGCCGTCCAGCAGCCGGCCGCCCGTCTCCTGACTCGCTCCGCCCCAGCCCTTGAACGCGAACGCGACGCCGGCGGCCAGGCAGCGGTCGCGCAGGCTGCGCAGCCAGTCGGGCTGCGGGGGCCTGCGCCGCGGACCGGACTCTCCGCCGGCGATCACCAGATCGATGGCCGTCAGGTCGAGGGCGTCGAGTGGTCCGAGCAGTGGCTCGGCCGACACGTGACGGACGGCGGCCGGCACGCGGCGGAGCGCATCCGCTCGCGCCGCGTATGGGCCGTCCTCCACGGTCACGCCCATCCACACGTTGGCCGGCCACGGCAGCGACGGCGCCAGGGCGAGCATCCGCGCCGGCCGCTTCGTCAGCACGTGGAAGACGTGCTGTGGCGCGCGCTGCATCACGCCGAACACCGCGCGCACGTAGTCGTCGGGAATCTGCTCGTGGAACAGGTCGCTCATCGAGTCGACGAAGACTCGTCTCGGGCGCTTCCAGTGCAGCGGCAACTCGAGACGTTCGGGCCGTAGCTGCAGGTCGAAGCCGTGCTCGTAGTGGTGCCCGGGGTTGCCACGCCAGCGCTCGGCGAAGCGCTCCGCGTAGCAGTGCCGGCAGCCCTCGGAGACCCTGGTACAGCCCGTCACCGGGTTCCAGGACTCCCACTTGGGCGGCGGCGCACGGTCCTCACGCTCGCTCATGGGTCCAGTGTAGCGAGCGCCGGCGACGTCGCGGCGTTCCGAGGAGCGCGGACTCCGGCATCCGTGCCAACGGTCGCCCGTCCGCATCGGGCGCGGACGGTCGTACAATGGCGCGGGGTGGCGGCCGAAGCCGTCAGGCATGTGCAGGGTGCGCAAAGGAGCAGCCATGAGGCGGTTCGGCAAGATCGTCGGTTGGGTGGTCGGGTACGTCGCTTGAATGGCGATCGTGGTAGCCGTGAGCTACTACCTCTTCCACGCCCCCGACTGGGTCAGCTATCGGCTGATCCCGATCGTCATCACGGTCGGGTTCGGCCTGACCGTCGTCAACGACGTGCGCAAGATGCGCGCCGCGAGCTAGGCGGAGGCTGAAGACAGGGCGGGGCGAGGGACCGCAGGTCCGCCGCCCCGCCCTGTCGCTGCCGGCGCCGCCTCGAGCCTGGTCTGCGGGGGCGACGACGACGCAGGCGCGATACCATTGGCCGACCATGATGCCCCCTGCCCCCGGCAAGACACCCGAGTTCCTGCTTCCGCAATCGGTGTTCCCGCGCGGCGTCGCCTACGTCATCGACACCATCGTCGTCGCCGTGCTCACGGCGACACTCATGGCCGCGGGCGTCCTCAAGAACGGCGGCCTCGAATCGCTCGACCCGAACGCGATCCGCGATATGCTGCAATCGAACGCAGGGCTGACCGTGTACGTGATCCTCTTCGCCTACTTCCTCGTGTGCGAGGGCGCGTCCGGCCGCACCGTCGGCAAGCTCGCCCTGGGCTTGCGCGTCGTCCGTGTCGCCGACGGAAGGCCCTGCGGCTGGGGACGCTCGATCATCCGCAACCTGATCAGGCCTCTCGACCTCTTCTTCGTCGGCCTCCCCGGGGGACTGGTCGTCATGCTCACCCCGGCCCGGCAGCGCATCGGCGACCTCTTTGGGGGTACTCTGGTCGTGCGCCAGATGACGATCCCCGCCGCCATGGCGGCCGTCATCCCGGGCATGCTGAGACGCTGTTCGAGTTGCGGCCGCCTGGCTCCCGCCGCCGGTCCGTGCCCGGGCTGTTCGGCTCCGCCGCCGCCGTCGGCCGCTCCCACGGCGCCTCCGATCGGCGCGGCGTTCCTGCAGCCGCTCGCCGGCATGATGGCCGCCGGCGAGGCAGCGGCCGCCCTGCGCGCGTCGGCCCAGGCGGTGTTGGCCGCCGAGACCGCCTTCGGCGCGGCATCGGCGGCCGAGAGCGCCAGGCTGGGGAGCGAGAGCGCCGCGGCGGAGCCCGAGGCACCCGGCGTGGCCGCCACGGAAGCGGACGACGCCTTCGTCGCCACCGATGGCGCTCACGGTTTGGCCGACGAGTACGTGGCCGCGTGGCGGCGCCTGATGAGCGCGGTCGAGACGTTGCGCTCACGCCGCGGCGACTTCGACGCCGCGTTGGCCACGGCGAGGTTGCCCCTGGCGCAGGCGACGGCCACCGATCTCCTGCTTGGAGAGCTGCTCGACGAAGTCGAGCCCTACCTCGACGCCGACGACGATGAGGCGGTTCTCGCTGCGTTCATGGTGCGCTCCTCGGCGGCCGGCGGCGGCGGCCAGCCGGCTTCCTAGCGTCCGACGCGGGTCGCCGCCGCCTCGCGCGCTGAGCCTCTCCTCTCACCGGGGATTGCGCGACGGCGCCGCGCGATGGACACTGGCGGGCGTTGGTCGGGCGACCGTCCCTGGCCAAAGGGGGGAGCGCCACGCCGCCCTTGCGGACCACCGGAGATGGACCTGCGATCGTCGTCGACGCCCTGCGCAAGACGTACGGGGCGACGACCGCCGTCGACGGCGTGAGCTTCAGCGTTCAAGCCGGGGAGGTGTTCGGCCTGCTCGGCTCGAACGGCGCCGGCAAGACGACGACGGTGGAGTGTCTCGAGGGGCTGCGCAGACCCGACGAGGGCAGCGTACGTGTGCTCGGGGTCGACCCTCTGGCGCACCCCGAGCGCTTGCGCGGTCGCGTGGGCTGTCAGCTTCAGGAATCACACCTGCCCGATCGCATGCGCGTCTGGGAGGCGCTCGACCTGTTCGCCGTCGCGGCGCCGAGGCCCGTGGATTGGACGCAGGCGCTCGAGGCATGGGGCCTCGCCGCCAAGCGCGACGCCGCCTTCGCCAGCCTGTCCGGCGGCCAGCGCCAGCGTCTGCTGGTCGCGCTGGCCGTGGTGACCGATCCGGACGTCGTCTTCCTCGACGAGATGACGACGGGCCTCGACCCGGCCGCAAGGCACACGACGTGGGAGCTCGTCGAGGCGATCCGCTCCCGTGGCACGACCGTCGTCCTCGTCACGCACTTCATGGACGAGGCTGAGCGGCTGTGCGATCGGATCGCCGTCATGGACGCGGGCCGCATCGTCGCCATGGACACGCCCGCCGCGCTCATCGAGTCCGAGGCCGGGGCCGTGCGCGTGAAGTTCACGACCGATAGGCGAGTGGGCCAGGAGGAGGCCGTCGACTGGCTCGCGGGCGTCCCGCACGTGCGCTCGGTGGAGCGCCGCGGTCTCATCGTCGAAGTCACCGGCGAAGGCCCGGTGCTCGCGCACGTCGCGGGGGCGCTGCTCGCGCGCGGGCTCGAGCCGACTGACCTGCGCGTCGAGCGGCCCACGCTCGAGGAGACCTTCCTCAAGCTCACCGGGCACGGGCTGGAGTGAGGCGATGAGACTCTGGCGCAAGCTGACCTGGGAGGAGCTCAAGCTGTTCGCCCGCGAGCCCCTCACCGTCGTCTTCGCCATCGGCTTTCCGCTGGTGATGCTGTTCGTGCTCGCCGAGGTGTTCGGGACGACCCCGGTGACGCCGGACCCAGGCGACCCTGTCGCCTTTCGCGGCGTCTCGCCGCTCAGTTACTACGTGCCTGCCTATATCGCCCTTGCCGCTGCGGCTGTCGGCCTGATCATGGTCCCGTCACACCTCGCCGCCTATCGCGAGCGCGGGGTGCTGCGTCGCTTCCGCGCCGCGTCGATCTCCGCGTCCACGATGTTCACGGCCCAGATCGCCGTACAGTACGTCCTGGCGGCGATCGGAGGGCTGCTCGTCTTCGCGGCCGCCTACCTCGCCTACGACTTCCCGGCGCCGCAGGCTTACGTCGGCCCTCTCGTCGCCTTCGCCGTGACGGCGACCGCCTTCGCCGCCGTGGGCATCCTCCTCGGCGCCGTGATGCCGTCGCCTCGCGCCGCCCAGGGGTTCGGCGTCATGCTGTTCTTCGTCATGATGATGCTCTCGGGGGCCGGGCCGCCCGTCGACGTGATGAGCCCGACGATGCAGGACATCGGCAGGGCGATGCCGCTCTGGCACGGCGTCGTCGCGATTCAGGACCCGTGGTTGGGCGAAGGCTGGAATTGGGGCGAGCTGGGCATCGTCCTCGCGGTCGCCGCCGCGGCCTGGGCACTTGCGGTCGCCGCCTTCCGGCGGCGCGCCTAACGCGAGCGCCCGGCGGTCCTCCGCGGAGCGCTCAGCCGCGCTCCTTGTTGAGCTCCACGAGCTTCTGCTTGAGGTCGCTCTGCATGCGCGCGAGCTCGCCCTCGGCGGCGATGCGCTTCTGGTGGCCCTCTTCCTGGATCTTGATCGTTTCTTCGAGCGTCACGATGAGGTCGTCGTTCGCCTTCTTGAGGGTCTCGATGTCGACGATGCCGCGCTCGACCTCGCGACCCACCTTGGCCGCCCCCGTCTTGAGCAGCTCGGCGTTCTTGGCGAGGAGCTCGTTGGCGGTGTCGGTGACCTCCTTCTGCAGCTCCAGCGCCTGCTGTTGTCGGTAGAGGCTCAGGGCGATGACGATCTGGTTCTTCCAGAGGGGGATCGTGTTCGTGATCGAGCTCTGGATCTTCTCGACCAGGTTCTGGTCGTTGTTCTGGATGAGACGGATCTGCGGGGCCGTCTGGATGGCGATCATGCGCGTGAGCTTGAGGTCGTGCACGCGGCGCTCGAAGCGCGCTATCGACTGGCGGAAGTCGGTGAGCCGCTGGGAGACGAGCGGGTCGGCCGACGTCTGGGCCTCGACCTCGAGCGCCGGCAGCTGCTTCGTCTGCAGGTCGAGAAGGATCTCATCGCCGGCGGCGATGTAGACGTCCAGCTGCCCCAGGTACTCGAGGTTGAGCTCGTACATCTTGTCGAGGACGGTGACGTCCTTGAGCAGGCCCATGCGGGTGCGCTCGAGGCCGTCGAGCAGCCGCTCGACGTTGGTCGATACCTTCTGGTAGCGGGCGTTGAAACGCTTGAAGGCGTCGAGGAAACGGCCGACCAGCGGGATGCGCGAGCCGGGGGCGCCGACGGCCAGGCCGTCGACGTCGAGCTCCTTGACCTTGACGAGGAGCTCGGCGAGCGCCTGGCCCGCCTCGCCCGTGTCTTTGGTACGGATGTCGGCGAGCAGCGAGTCGGCGAAGGTCGCCAGCTTGCTCTGCGCGGGCAGGCCGTACTGGATGACCATCTGCGAGTCGTGCACGTCGACCGTCTTCTTGATCTCGGCGACTCGGGCCAGGTCGGCGGGCGCGAGGTCGAGCTTCGGCGCCGCCTGAGGGGCGGGCGGCGTGGCGTCGGCGCCCGCCGCCGTCGCGGCGTCCGGCTGGGTCGAAGCGGTGTCGTCGGTCATGTCGTTCCCCCCGTGGTCGCGTCGGTGTCGCCGGCCGGTGCGGCCGGGCTCATGAGGTTGTCCATCTGCACGGTCTTCTCGAGCAGGGCGACCTCGGCGTCGAGGTCGATCACCTCGTGCTCGAGCAGGCCGGAGAGCTGCTTGTCGAAGGCTTGCTGGATGGCGTCGAGAGAGGCCTCCGCGCGGGTGAGTGTCGTCTGCACCTCGTCCGAGCCGGCGCCGCGCTCGGTCAGGCCCGCGTAGCCGAGCACGATGCGGTACGCGGCCTCGAGGTAGTACGTGAGGAAGGCCCGCGCCAGGTCGACCTGGCGCGGCTCGCGGCGCAGTTCGGCGAGGATCTTCTCGGCCGACTCGCAGAGGCGCGCCACGCGGGTGCGGACCTCCGGGCGCGAGATGCGGTCGGCCGCCTCGAGGATCCCGTCGACGCGCTCGTGCGCCGCGGAGATCACCTGGGCGGCGCTCGCGTCGGTGCCTCTGGGCAGGGCGGCGCGCTCGGCTTGCGGCAGCAGAGGCGGAGGCGCAGGCAGCGAGCCGAGAGGGGCGTCGCCGAACATCAGGGCACGGAACTGCGGCCGCACGAGGAAGGCCTGCAGCACCGAGACGCCCTGCATGAGGAGAGCGACCGCCAGCGCGATCGGCCAGTAGCTCGAACCGGCGACCACGAGACCGAATGCGCTCACCACCGCCAGCAGGTAGATGAGGCCCGAGACGATCCACTCCGCGCGGCGGCCGCGGGCGCCGATGTAGAAGAAGCCGACCCAGTTGAGGGTGGGGGTGAAGACCCACAGCATCCACATCGAGTAGCGCCACCACCAGTGCCGCTTGCGCTGCTCGAGCGCCTGCCGGTGGAGGGCGTCGACGGGCGTCGCCGCGTCCTGCGGGCGCAGCTGCTGCACGTCGCGCACGACGCTGGCCGGGTGCCCGTTCTCACACTCGCCGTAGCCGTTGACCCAGACCCAGCGGCCACAGGTCTCGCAGAACCCTCCGAGAGGCATGCTCCTGCTCCTTCAGCGCCCGCCCCTAGGATAGCCTGCCTGGCGCGGGGTCACACCGGTTCACGCGGCAGACGCCGGTCGATCTCGGCGGCGTTCATCACTCGTCCGTGCTCGTCGTCCTCGCGGCGGCCGCGACCCGGCCGACCGTCCGGCGAAGCCGGTTGCGCCGCTCGCCGCGGGCGCGGTCCTTCATCGCCTGTCGATAGGCCTGCCAGCCTGGGATGCCGCTCACGCCCCCGCCGCCGTGCGCCCCCGCGGAGCCGTTGTACAGGCCGCGGACCGGCGTGCGGTAGTCGGCGTAGCCGACCGCCGGGCGCATGTGGAAGAGCTGGTCGACGCTGAGCTCGCCCCCGTAGACGTTGCCGCCGACGAGGCCCAGGTCGTGCTCCAGATCGTAGGGCCCGATCACCTGCCGGGCGAGGATCGCGCCCTTGAGGTTCGGGGCCAGCTCGGCGTACGCGTCGACGATGCGGTCGGCGTAGGCCTCGAGCTCGTCGCGGTGCGGTTCGGAGACCCACTCGTGCGGCGCCCACTGCGTGTAGAGCGACATGCAGTGCATGCCGGGCGGCATGAGCGAGTCGTCGAGCGCCGACGGGATGGTGCCGTCGGCGATGGGTCGAGCGGCCGGTCGCCCGGCCGCCGCGTCGTCGAAGGCCGCCTGCACGTAGGCGGGCGACACCGCCATCTCGATGCTGCCCGTGTGGTGCTCCTCTATGCGGTCGGACGGCGCGGCCGCGAACTGTGGCAACTCGCCGAGGGCAAGGTTGACCTTGACGCCGCCCCCGCGGCACTTGAAGTGCTCGATCGAGGCGGCGAAGTCGTCCGGCAGCTCGCCGCGGTCGAGCAGTTCCAGAAAGGCGATCTTCGGATGCACCGTGCTGACGACGACGGGGGCACGGATCTCGCGTCCGTCGGCGAGCGTCACGCCTTGGACCGCGCCGCCGGCGACGTCGATGCGGGCGACCGGGGCGTCGGTGACGATCTCGGCGCCGTTGGCTTCGGCGGCGTGGCGGCAGGTGGCGGCGAGGCCGCCCATGCCGCCGCGGACGAAGCCCCAGCCGCCGACGTGCCCGCCGCCGGGGTCGCCCATCGAGAGGTGCAGCAGCACGTAGGCCGTGCCCGGCTGCGCCGGCCCGGCCCACGCCCCCAGCGTCGCCGTCATCGCCGGCATCGCCTTGACCTCGTCCGACTCGAACCAGCCGTCGAGGATGTCGTTGACGCTGGCCGCGAAGAGACGCGTCAGGTCGCCCGCGCCGCGCACACCGAGCCCGCGGGCTCGCCAGGCGACACGCAGAAGATCGCGCAGGTCGCCGGGGCGCACAGCGCCGATCTTCGGCGGCACCTGGAGGAAGAGGGGCCAGACCACGTCCGCGATCCCCCCGAGCCACGACTCCCACCGCCCCCATGCGTCGGCGTCCTTCTTCGAGAACCGGGCGATGCTGTCGTGGCAGCGCGCCACGTCTTCGTGGAGCACGAGGGAACGCCCATCCGCGAAGGCGTGGAAGTAGGGACCGAAGGACAGGATCCGCAGCCCGTGGCGCTGGAGCTCGAGCTCGGCGACGATGCGGCGCGGCATGAGACCGGCGACGTACGAGTAGGTGTTGACGCGCCAGTCGGGATGCTCCGGCCAGGGCGCGCTCGTGTCGGTGCAGCCGCCGGTGCGGGCGCGCCTCTCGAGAACGACTGTCCGCAGGCCGGCTCGCGCGAACAAGGCGGCGCTGACAAGCCCGTTGTGGCCGCCGCCGATGACGACGACGTCGCGGGGCGAGTGCGCTGGGCTGGCGACGCGATTCACACCGTGAGCGTACAGGACCGGTGGGGACCGCGGAAGGGACGTCGTCCCTCAAGGCCGTCCGGTACGGTCCCCGTCTCGCGTGCACGGGCGTTCGGGCCGCGCCTGACGCGACCCAACGGTTTCGCCCTCTTTGCACGGGGAAGACGATTCTTGAGCCGACCGGGATGGGCTGTCCCTGACCAGTCGCGCTCGCATTGGCGACGACGAGACCCATATCGTCGCGTTCGGCAGACGAACGGGTAGGCCCCACCCGCTGCCACAGAACGACAGGTCGACTGGCACCCCAAGACGACCTGCAGCCGCCAATGACGCCGGGGCCGGCCGGTCGCGCCGGCCGGCGTCCGGTCGGCCACCCCCGGGACCATCCCCCACCTCCTCCCGGGCGGTGGCGTGCCCGGCCGGCCGGCTCCTTCGATGCTGCGCCGCCCATCGACGGTGACGAAGACCCGAGTCTTTGACGGCTGCTTCGTGAGAGTGCTAGCGTGCGGCATCCGTCTCGGAGGTCGCCGTGCTGGGAATGGGCTGTTGTCTGGTCGCCGGGGTCGCCGCGGCGTCGCCGCGCATCATCCTGTTCGGGATGTGGCTCTTCACCGACTACATCGGGCGCGCCTACGAGACGTGGATCTGGCCGCTGCTCGGCTTCTTCTTCCTGCCGACGACCACGATCGCCTACTCGATCGCGGCCAACGAGTTCGGCGGCTTCACCGGCTGGGGCGCGGTGATCGTCGCCGGCGGCGTGATCGTCGACGTGATGATCTACGGCGGCGGCCGGCGCTCGCGCCGATCGGCCTGACGCGAGAAGCGCTTTCGAGCACGATGAGCGGACTCAGGCCGTCGGACCCACGCGCACCCGAGTGCGCATGCGCCACACGTCGCGCACGCCCAGGACCCAGAGTGCGGCCACCGCACCGAGACCCGCGGAGATCCACGACGTCGTCGTGACGCCGAACCACTCGGCGAGGGGGCCGGCCACCGCGAGGCCGACCGGCCAGAGCGCCATCGACGCCATCCAGTCCCAGGCGACTACGCGGCCCAGAGCCTCGTCCTCGACCTCGCTCTGGAGAGCGGTGTTCCAGACGGCGACGAGCACGCCGATGGCGATCCCCCGCCCACCCTGCACGGCCGCGAGGATCCACGGTCCGCCGCCGAGCGCCAGCGTGAGCGGCGAGACGACGGTGGTCGCGCCCATCAACGTGACGGTCACCATCGGTCGCTTTGGCCGGTAGCGCAGGGCGACGCCGGCCCCGGTGAACATGCCCAGGCTGAACGCGGCCATGATCCAGCCCCAGGCGGCGACGGAGTATCCCTGTTCCTTCAGACCGAGCGGAGCGAGCACCTGGAACGGGGCGATCACGACGCAGAGGACGAGGCAGACACGCAGCAGCATGACCCACAGCCAGGTGCGCGAGCGGACCTCCTGCCACCCGTCGCGCAGCTCGGCCAGAAAGGTCGCCGCCGCACGTGACCGGGCGAGCGCCGGCACCCGCAGTCCGGTCAGGAAGGCGGCGCTTATCAGGAAGGTCGCTGCGTCCACGGCGATCGCCCCGCCGGCGCCGATGACCGCGACCAGTGTCCCGGCCACCGCCGGGCCGACCATCCAGCCGAAGTTGTCGCTCATGCCCATCAGCGCGTTGGCCCTCTGCAGGCTCGGTCCCGGCACCACCTGAGGAAGCAGGGCGCCGGCCGCAGGGCGGAAGAACGCCTCGGCGGCGCCGTGCAGCGCGGCCAGGACCACCAGCATCCAGATCTGCACCGTGCCGCTCAGGAGGAGCGCCGCAGCCGTGGCCTGTACGGCGGCGCGGACGAGGTCGCTGGCGATCATGACCCTTTCGCGCCGCAGGCGGTCAGCCCACACGCCGCCCACGAGCGCGAGACCAGCCAGCGGCAGGGTCTGGGCGGCGAGGACGAGACCGAGGTCGGTGCCCGACCCGGTCAGGTCGAGGACGGCGAACGTGAGAGCGACGGGCGTGATGCCATCGCCGAAGACCGAGACGGATTGGGCGAGAAACACGCGGCGGAAGTTCCGCAGCCTAAGAAGGTCGAACCGGTCGCTCACGCAAGGTGCTGGATCGGGGCTCGGGTATGCATGCCCCGAGTCTACCGGTCGTCCGGATTCGGCGTGCTCAAGTCGTGCGGCTCAGCCGTCACCCGGCGACGAAGGACCGCGGCCCGTGAGCGGTCAGTCGGTGAGCTGCGTGGCGTGGCGCGCCTGCCACAGAGCCAGGCCACCGGTCAGGGTGGCGAACCCGAGCGTCACCGCAAGGCCGAGAAGCAGGGGTCGCGCCTCCCAACCACCGTTCAGCAGCGTGCGCATCGCCTCGAAGACGTACGTCGTGGGGTTGATCGTCGCGGCGACCCTGAGCCACTGCGCGGCGATGTACTCCTTGGGCACGAACGTCGTGCTCAGAAAGATCAGCGGGAAGAAGGCGAACGTCGCCGCCTCGGTGGCGGCCGAGCTCTTGGTCCGCAGCGCCATGAAGGCGGCGTAGCCGGCGAAGGCCATCCCCCACAGGAACGCGTAGCCGACGATGGCGAGAAGCCCCAACGCGCCCGTAGCCGGGTGAAGGCCAAGGAACAGTCCGAGGATGATGATGAGGGCGACCTGAACGACAAGCAGGACGGCGCTGGCCATCATGGGTCCCCAGATGATCGCGAGGCGTGAGGCCGGGGTGAGCAGCACCTTGGTGAAGAAGCCGCTCTCGAGGTCGCGGATGATGCCTTGGCCGGCGAGGCCGGCGCCGCTCACCGCGCCGGACACGATCGCCACCGGCAGGATGAAGCCGAGATAGGAGCCCTGAAACCCCGGCAGATCACCCACCGACGACAAGCCGGCGTTGTAGACGAACAGGAAGAACACGCTGATCGCGATGCTGGGGATGATCGCCGCCGGCACGCGGATCGCGTTACGTAGCGATCGGCCCACCAGCAGGAGGACGTCGTTCACCGTTCCACCTCCTGCTGCAGAACGGACGCCCCCGTTTCGACGGGTCCGTCTTGTCCCTCCCCTTCGGCCTCCTTCATGGTCTCGCCGGTCGCGCGGAGGAAGACGTCGTCAAGAGTGGCCTGCGCGAGGGAGAGGCCGGCTGGCGGAAGCTCGGCGGCGTCGAGGCGGCGTACCAGCTCCGGCACGACCTCGGCGGCGCGGGGCACATAGAGGCGCAGCTCGCTGCCGGCCAGCTGCCGCTGACCTGCGAGCGAGGCCAGCAGGGCGTCCGCCCGCGCCGCCGCGTCAGCTTCCGCGAACTCGAGCTCGACGACCTCGTCGCCCACCGTGCGCTTGAGGTCGGCCGGCGTACCCTTGGCCACGATCCGGCCGCGGTGGATGATCGCCACCTCGTCGGCCAGGCGGTCCGCCTCTTCGAGGTACTGCGTCGTCAAGAAGATCGTCATGCCGAGCTCCTCGTTGAGACGGCGGACCTCTTCCCAGATCGCCATTCGGCTTGCAGGGTCTAGCCCCGTCGTGGGCTCGTCGAGGAAGAGGATGCGCGGGTCGTTCACGAGCGCCAGGGCGAGGTCGAGGCGGCGCTTCATCCCTCCGGAGTAGGCGCCCACGCGCTTCTTGACGTCGACGTCGTCGAGGCCAACGGTGCGCAGGAGCCGCTCGGCTGTGCGCAGTGGGCCGGCCCCGGACGCGCCGAAGAGGCGCGCCTGCAGCGCGAGCATCTCGCGTGCCGTCATCAAAGGGTCAAGGCCGACCTCCTGAAGCGCGACGCCGATCGTCGCCCGGACGTCTGCTCCCTGACGCGCGACGTCGAAGCCCGCCACGGTCGCCGTCCCCGCGGTGGG
>Ga0315281_10009235_pt1 | contig 13687 bp, 11 predicted proteins | sample YL17G07_0_MG_FD_204540 | JGI IMG/M metagenome (GOLD analysis project Ga0315281, IMG submission 204540) | Sediment microbial communities from Yellowstone Lake, YNP, Wyoming, USA - YL17G07_0 | ecosystem: Environmental > Aquatic > Freshwater > Lake > Sediment | place: USA: Wyoming | collected...
ACCTTGCTCATTCATCAGACACATCCTAAAAGAGGGCATACTGGCTCCGGAAAGAGTATCCCATGGAAAGCAGGGATTTCAAGAGGCACGGCGCGGAGTTCAGCTTCGCAGCGCTGCGGCTGGCCTCAGCGGAAACAAGAAGTCGTGGGCGACTATAATTCGTCAATGAAAGACACCTTCCGCATCGTTCCCGGAAAACTCACGCTCGCGCAGTTGCGCCAGGCGCGCGATCGCCACCATCGATTCGAACTTGATGATTCCGCATGGGGCGAGATTCGCGCGGGTGCTGCGACGGTGGAGCGCATCGTGGCCAGAGGCGAACCCGCCTACGGCATCAACACCGGATTCGGAAAGCTGGCCAATACGCATATTCCGGCTGACCAGTTGGAAGCGCTGCAGCGCAACCTGGTGCTGTCGCACAGCGCCGGGGTGGGCGAGCCGCTTTCCGACGAGGTGGTGAGACTCATACTCGTTCTGAAGATCGCCAGCCTTGCGCGCGGGCGATCGGGCGTGCGGCCGCTCATCATCGAGTCGCTGCTGAGGCTGCTCAATGCCGGCGTGTATCCCATCATCCCGGCCAAGGGTTCGGTGGGCGCATCCGGCGATCTGGCGCCACTGGCGCACATGTCTGCTTTGCTGCTCGGACAGGGCGAGGCGCGGCTGGGAGGAAAGCGCCTGACCGCCAGCGACGCGCTGCTTGCCGCGGGCCTTTCACCGCTGACCTTGGCGCCGAAGGAAGGGCTGGCGCTGCTGAACGGCACGCAGGTCTCGGCGGCGCTGGCGATTCACGGCTTGTTCCAGATCGAGAACGTATTTGCCGCGGCCATGGTGGCCGGCGCCATGAGCGTCGATGCCGCCATGGGCAGCGATACGCCGTTCGATGCGCGCATTCACCTGCTGCGCGGGCAGCCGGGGCAAATCGCCACTGCGTCAATCTATCGAACGCTGCTGGAGGGCAGCGCTATCCGCGAATCGCATCTGGTGGGCGACGACAAAGTGCAGGATCCGTATTCGCTGCGCTGCCAGCCGCAAGTCATGGGTGCGTGCCTGGATGTGATGCGCAACGCCGCGCGCACGCTGGAGATCGAAGCCAACGGTGTCACCGACAACCCGCTGGTGTTTCCGGATTCGGGCGATGTGCTGTCCGGCGGCAACTTCCACGCCGAGCCCGTGGCGATTGCGGCGGATACGCTGGCGATCGCCGTGGCCGAGATTGGAGCGCTGTCGGAGCGGCGCGTGGCGCTGCTGGTCGATCCCGGACTGTCCGGACTGCCGCCCTTCCTGGTGAACGAGAGCGGCTTGAATTCCGGCTACATGATGGCGCAGGTCACCGCCGCGGCGCTCGCGAGCGAAAACAAATCGCTCGCGCATCCGGCATCGGTTGACTCGCTGCCGACATCGGCCAATCAGGAGGATCATGTCAGCATGGCGACGTTTGCCGCGCGCCGCCTCGGCGAAATGGCGGAGAACACCGTCGGCGTGGTGGCCATTGAATTGCTGGCGGCAACGCAGGGCATCGATTTGCGATTGCCGCTGAAGACTTCACCGGCGCTGCAAGGCGTGTATGCGCAGGTGCGCGCCAAGGTGCCGTTCTACGATCAGGACCGGCTGCTGGCGCCTGATATCGAAGCCGCTGCGACGCTGATACGCCAGGGCGCTTTCAATGGCATGGTGGATAGCCTCTTCGCCAGTTGACCGATCAAGCCGCAGAAATGCCGCGCGGAACTCCGGCGGTCTGCTGCAAAGAGGAAGTCCGGAGCGGTTCGCGGAGGTCAAGGAAATGCAGCCGGTCAATGGCGCCGAGCGGCTACGGTCGCGTTTGACAAAGGCCGACAAACCGCTTAAAACCTGCCATCGGGAGGTCCCGTCCGATCGGCACGCGGCGGCAAGCTGTACACCGCAAAAGAATCCAGGCAGGACGCTCCACTTGGGGCGCAACAACGGAGGGTCGCAATGTACAAAGCTGTTTTGATGCTGGTTCTGTCTGTCGTGAGCGGCAATGCAGCGGCGGTTTGGGTCGAGGTCGGCAGCGATGAAACCGCCACGGTCTACGCCGATCCGGCGACCATTCGCAAGACGGGCAACCGGGTAAGAATGTGGAGTCTGTTTGATTACAAGACGGCGCGGGTGCCGGGCAAGCCGCTTGAGCCCTATCTGTCGATGAGAGGGTATTCGGAATACGATTGCAACAAAGCGCGATCGCGCGCGCTGTCGGTATCGTTCCACCCTCGGAATATGGCGAGCGGCGACGTGACTTATACCAACGCCAAGCGCGACAAATGGCGGTCACTGTCGCCGGGCAGCGTCGCCGAGAATCTGTGGAAGACCGCCTGCGGGAAGTAGGCCTCGACCGTCCTCCGCTATCACATCGTCAACGAAAAGGGGCCCGAAGGCCCCTTGAGAGTTCAATGCCCGTAGAAAGAGGTTAAGACGCCGGGCAGGGGGCAGTAGCGATAACCGCCGGGCGCAGGGCCTTGGTGGTTCCGCTTTCGTCGGGCCCGAGCGTGTTCTTCGTGTAGGTGCAGCCGAAGGCCGGTGCGGCCACGGTGGCGGGGGTCACGACATCGTCGCCCGTGGGCTTGACGCCGTCGCGCTCCCACTTGATCATGTCGTCGAAGGCAGCAACCTGCTCGGCCGTGGTGAAATCGCAGTGACTGGCACCGCGAATCGCGCGTTGCACCAACCAGCCGCTGTTACCCTTGGCGGCGGCGCGTTTCTGATAGACCTGCTCCATGCTGAACGGCACAAACAGGTCGCCCAGCGTGTGGATCGATACCACCGGGATCCTGAATTCGCCATTGACCTTCGGAATCCAGCGCAAACCGTCGCGGCGCAGCCGGTTGGCATCGGCAACGGCGGTCAGGTCTTGCGCGGATGCGTTCAGCGCGGTCGACCCGGCGGCGTCGCCATCGATGGTGTAAGTGAAGGCATTGGTGTCGAGTACGTTCTTGGTCAGGATTCCGCCCACAGTGCCATCACCGCCGAAGGTGGTTAAGGAACCTCCGGGGAAGCTGCCGCCAAAGGCCAGACCCTGCGCGAATAACGGGCGCTCGCCGCCGGTAAAGTTCTTCACCACGGAGGCCCAATTGGCGCCGGTCGCGGTGGTCGCGATCTGGGCCGTTGGCGCCGCAGCCGACGGGAAGCTCGAGAAGAGTGCGCCGAGCACCTGGGCCGCCACGGTGGACCAACTGGTGGTGGGAGTGGTCGCAACCCCGGCCAAGGCCTGGGCAGTGACTTGCATGGCGGCGAATTCATTGAACAGCTCGGTGTCGCCCACCACGCCGCACATCGGCACCGCGCCCGCGTACTTCACCTTGTTCTTGGCCGTCGCATAGGCCTCGTCCTCGATCGCCGCGGCGGTGATATGCCCGCCCATCGAGTGGCCGGTGATGTAGATCTTGCTCGGCGCCGCCAGGGTGCGCGAGTTCGCGGCGGCGATCTTGGTGAACTCGAGCGCGAGTGCGTTGGTGTCGTCGACGCCGGCGCGCACGTCGTAGCTGTTCTTGCTGTAGCTGGACGCGGCCCAGGCATAGCCGTTCTCGATCAAATAGCGGCGGATCGACGGGTTCGATACGCCGAGCACGAGGCCTTCACCGGCGTAACCGTGCGCATACATCACCAGCTTGCCGTTCCAGTTGGCCGGCACTTCGACGCGGTAGGCCGCGCCATTGAGCACGCCCGCCCAGCGGCTGGTGGTGCTCATGTCGGTGACGTCGCCGGTGGCGGCCGCCAAGGCTGCGAAGGTCGTGGCCGCGGCCGTGGCAGCGCTCGGGGCAAAGATGCGGCTGTCCTGCGGGCGCGTTTCTTCCGGGCCCAGAGCCGTTGCGAGCGATGTCCCCGCGATAGAGGCGACGCGCAGGTCGCTCAATTGCTTGCCGGCGGCGACCAGCGCGGTATTGAGGTTGTCGAGCACTTTGTCGTCGGCATCGCCGACCTTGAACACCCCCGTGAGCAGATCACCCGAGGGCGCCATGCCCGCAAGGGGCGTCACCTGGGCTATGACGAAGATTTTGGCGGCGGCCAGTCCGGCGTTGATGGCCGCGCCTTTGTTTGCGTTGAAACTGGCAAACGCGGTGGCCGCGTCTTCGCCCAGCGCCTTGCTGATCACCAGGTCGGTCAGGGGCGTGACGTTGATGCGCCCGGTTTCCGCAGCGAAGCCGTGCAGCTTCACCGCGCCCTTGACGGCTTGCACCAGGCAGGGAGCGGTCTGGTTATTGGTGAGCTGGAGCGAGAATGTCCCGTCCGCGCCGGTCGTGCCCGCTACCGACGGGTCGCCCATGCATTTGGCCGTTATGGTCGCACTGGCCAGCGCGCCGCCGGTGGCCGCTTGGCCGGTGATGGTCGGGAACGGCGGGCTGCTGCCGCCGCCGCACGCGGCGAGTATCGAGGCTACGCACAGCGCAGCCAGTGTCAACCGAATTTGTCGCATGATTTTGTCTCCTCCAGTTGGTTCCCATCCTTCTGTTAGATTCAACGATAGATGTGTTTCCGAAATGCCATGCTACACCTCTTGCCCGCGCCGGCGCTATGGGGGCAAGCGCCCGCGCCTAGGCTGTCTGGCCGGTAATGCGCACGTCGGCCAGGGCCAGGCGGTCGGCGAGGTTACGCACCAGCGCGCGCATGAAGCTGTTGTGGCAGGGCTTGCTCATGTCATCCAGGGCGGCGGCTTCGAATTCGGCGAGAACCACGTCGCTCATCGTTTCGACCGTCGCCTGCCGCGACAGGTCGCCGCCGGAGATGTAGCCCATTTCGCCGAAGCATTCCCCGGCGCCGATGACGTTGAGCAGACGCCCGGCCTGGGTTACCTTGACGTCGCCTTTGGCGAGAAAAAACATGCTCCTGCCTTCCTCGTTCTCGCGCACGATCACGCTGCGCGGGTGCAGGCGCACCCAGCGCCCCGCCTGAACCAGCTCCCATATTTCCGCGTCCGAAAGCGGCGCCAGCATCGCCACCCGCTTGAGGGCGGCGTATTTTTCGCTGTCCGGAATCGACTGCTGGTGCGCGCTGAGACGGCCGATTTCGGCCAGCTCCAGGGCAAGATCGGCCCAGCTCGGATAGCGGTCCTGCGGCGCTTTCGCAAGCATCATGAGCACAATGCGATCCAGTTCGCCCGGAAGCGCGGAGACCAGGCTGCTCGGCGGCAACGGGTTTTCATGAAGGATCTTCCGGATCAGGCTGTTGATGTCAGCGGCGACAAACGGCCGAGTCCCGGTCAGAAGTTCATACAGCACCACGCCCAGACAATACATGTCGGTGTTATGCGTCAGCGTTTCGCCGCTGATTTGCTCCGGTGACATATAGGCCGGCGAGCCGATGTTCACCGGCTGGGTCGCGTCGCGATTCTGCAGGAATGCAGCACCGAAATCGGTGATCTTCACATTGGTATCTTCGGTCAACAGGATATTCTCCGGCTTGATATCCCGGTGGATGATGCCTTCGCGGAATGCGTAATCCAGCGCACCGCAGCATTTGAACGCAACCTGGATCGCGTCCTCGGCCGACAGCAGATTGGCGTTGGTGGTATGCCTCGCGAGATTGGCGCCGGGCACGTACTCCATGACGATATAGCCGGCATCCTCGGTAACGACGGCATCGAGAATGGAGGCAATGTGCGGGTGATGCAATTTGCCTGCTAGGGAAGCTTCCTTGAGGAACTGTTTGCGCAGCAATGCTCCGAATTCCGCGTCCTGGAACACCGCGGGATCGATGACTTTCAAGGCGACTTCGTCGTTGGAAAACGTATCCAGCGCGTGATACACCGACGCCGACGCCCCCTTGCCGAGCAGGCTTTTCAATTCGTATTTGCCGAAATGGCTGTTCATGCTGGTTCCCCGCGTGCCTACAGGGCGACGTTCCCGCGCGCCAAGGAGGATATCCTACCGACGAGTGTACGCCAACGGCGCATTGATCGAAATTATCCACAGATTCTGTGGATAATCCTGTGGGCAACATGGTGCAAGCGAGGTACATTCTCTAGGCAGATCCGGCGCAAATTCGGACATGCCCGCTGTTTGAGCGTTTCCAGCCGGCAGTGTTGCTTTTCCTCGCAAGCGCGACCACTAAACCGTTTGGATTAGGCCATTCACAGGACGATGCCGTGCTGAATGTCGCCGTCGCTTGCCGGGGCTCTTACTTTCGCAGCATCGCCTCAAGGCGCGCATTGCCCTCGCCGGTCGCGCGCGCGAGGAGCGCATTGGCCTGGTCGAGCAGCTTGGCGCAGGCGGGTTGCAGCTCGGCCACGAAGGCGGCGTCGGTGATGTCCTTGAGATTGATCAGGACATTCCAGATGCCGCCGCGCACGCCCGCGAATGCGATGGTGAAGCCAACCATCGCGTCGGTGATCGAGTTTGGATTGCCGTGCTGCATGGCCACTTCCGAAGTTTCCATGGCTTCGTAGCTGAGACGCGCAGTGCGCAGCGGCACTTCCACCGCGCGCCTGAGCCCTTCCTGCATTTTCGCCGCGCGATGGGCTTTCTCTTCGACGCTGCCCGCGCCAAGGCGGCGCGCATCCATGTAGGCGCTGAAGGCAAACGTATCTTCGTCCACTGCCAGCATCAGCGCGTCTTTCACGCGCTGGGCTCTTTCGGCGGCGGCGAGGAGCTGCTGCTCCGCCGTTTCGCTGCCGGCCTTGCCGTGAGTCAAATTGGCCACCATCGATGCGAGGGCCGCGCCCAGGCTTCCGGCCAGCGCCGCAATCGATCCGCCGCCGGGGGCAGGCGTGCCGCGGCTCACCTCGTCCACGAGATCACGGCAGCGCATGTCCATCAGGCCGTTCGCGTAAGTTTTGGGCAGGCCGAGGACTTTCTTTTCCAGTTGGAACGGCGCCACATCGCTGAGCCCCATGCTGAATACGGCGGTGCGCAGGACATCGCCGACCGGCACGCATGCACTCTTGCCTTGCGCTTCGAGATAGGCGCGCCCCGCCTGGTAGAGCGCCTGGAACGGTACCAGGCCGACGATTTCGCTGCCGGTCACCACCAGGCCGCGCGCCAGCGCCAATTTGCGCGCAGCCTCGATAACCACCTGCGGCGAAGTCACGCGCCAATTGGTCAGATTGATCGAAAGCTGGACGCGCTGATACGCGTCCACATACCAGCCGATGGCCTTGCACGCCTTGAATAGACCCGCACGGTAGGCTTTCTGCCCGACCACGCCCTTGTCCGCATCGATATCATTCGCCGCGAGCAGTTCGCGCAACGAGTAACCGTGGACTTCCTGGCAGTGTTGCTCGGTCGCCTCGAAGCGGGTGCCGTCGAACGCACAATTGCCGCAGGGAAAAAAGCCCGCGGCGTAGCGCAGTTCCTGGCCGCTCGAGTAGTAGGCATTCTTCTGCCCGCGCCGGGCTACACGGCCTTTCTCGCGCAGCTCCAGCGCGATGTCGGTCGCGTGGGCCTTGTCCGTGCTGTTGAGAGTAATGTTGTAGGCGATCAGGAATTCGCGCGCGCCGGTGATCAGCGCGCCGAAACCCGAATTGAACCGGGCGGGGCCGAAGTCGGGCTTCCACTCGGCGTCCTGCAATTTCTTTTCCAGACCCTCGTATTCGCCCTTGCGCACCATCGCCAGGTTCGCGCGCGCGGGGCGGCTGGCCGCGTGTTCATACAGATAGACCGGAACCTCAAGTTCTCTGCCGACGCGCTCGCCCAGGCGGCGCGCGAGTTCGGCGCAATCGTCCATGCTGACGCCTTCGACCGGGATGAACGGGCAGACGTCGCACGCGCCCATGCGCGGGTGTGCGCCGCTGTGGCGGCGCATGTCGATGAGCCTGGCAGCCGCGGCGATGCCGCGGAACGCGGCCTCGAGCACGCTGTCCGGATCGCCGACGAAGGTGACTACGCTGCGGTTGGTGTCGGCGCCGGAATAGACGTCCATCAGTTTCACCCCGGACACCGATTCGATGGCGTCGGTGATCTGGCGCATTTTGGCCAGGTCCCGGCCCTCGGAAAAATTGGGTACGCATTCGACGACGCGTTGGGTCATGTTGTCCTCGCTGTTAAAGGAAACGCACGCTGTTTCGCGCTGAATGGTCAGTTGCGGCGCGATGGTTGTCGTGTTGAATTGGCAGGGGCGCGTCAAAACGAGCCGGTAAACTGGTAACGGCTCGCCGGGTGCCACATCGTGGCCACGGATGCGACCATACCCAGCGAGCGGGTCGTCCTATACAGGACCAGGCAAGGTTCGCCCGGCGGCATCGCCAGGAGCCCGCGGATTTCCGCTGGCGGCAGCTTTGCCTCGATGCTGTAGCTGACGCCCTGTAGCGGAGCGACGCGCATCAGGTATTCGTTCGGTGTCGAATGGGCAAAGTCCTGGCGCAGATAGTCGGGCGCAAGAGCGGCGTTGACCCAGCGGTCCTCCACCTGGATCTGAATCTCGTTTTCGTAGTGCACCAGGACCGAGTGAAACAGGCGGATGCCGCGCCGCGCGTCGAATTTGCGCGCGAGGGTAGCGGGTGCTTTCACGCTTTCCAGCAGCTTCACCGTGCAGGCATGGCGATCGCCGCGTGCGCGCACTTCGTCGGCAATGCTGCGGATCGCAACCAGCGTGGATTGGTATTTGTGCTGCGCGACGTAAGTCCCCAGTCCCTGGATGCGGCTCACGCTTTGCTCGGCGGCCAGTTCGCGCAAGGCACGGTTGACCGTCATGCGCGCCACGCCGAACTTGCGCCCGAGCGCGGCCTCGGTGGGGATCTGGTCGCCTTCCTTCCATGCGCCGGCATGGATGCGCTGCAGGATGTGGTTCTTGATCTTCTGGAACGACGGAACCCCGGCTCTGCGCGCCGGCGCCTTGCCTGCCGTCTGCTGCTTGGTTCGCATGGCCTGCCTTCCTGTACTCGGTTGCCGTACCGCGGTATTGTCCGCACTTCCGCTTGTCTATACAACCCCTTGCACCGGAAAATATTTGGTGCTACATTGACGCTGCAGCTTTGTATAGACAATTGGCCGCATGCGGCATCCGGCAGGCGCGAAGCGGGGCCGATGGCGCTGGCGGCGGTATCCATCCCGCAACCTGACCAGGAGGCAGCAACATGAACCACAGGAGACTGGCGATTGCCGTATTCTCGGCATTTGCAATGCAGTTCGGCGCGCCCGCGTTGGCGCAGGTGAAAATCGGCATCAACGTCCCGCTGACCGGCTTCGCGGCGGCCGACGGCAAATCGGCGCTCGACGGCGCCAAGCTGGCGGTGGCCGATGCCAACGCCAAGGGCGGGATCAACGGCGAGAAGATCGAGCTGGTGATCTACGACGACCAGGCGTCGCCCAAGGAAGCCACACCCGCGGCGACCAAGCTGATCGAGAAGGACAAGGTGGTGGTCGGTGTGTCCGGTTCGTATTCGGCATCGACGCGCGCGGCTGCGCCGCTGTTCCAGGCGGCGAAAGTGCCTTACGTGGTTGCGTATTCCATCCACCCGGATGTGACGCTGGCGGGTGACTACGTGTTTCGTACCGCGACCATGGGCGAGGTGCAGGGCCGTGCCGGCGCCAAGCTGGCGAGCGATCTGGGCAAGAAGAAAGTGGTGATGATCACCCTCAAGAACGATTTCGGCCAGGCGCTTGGAGCAGGTTTCAAGGAGGCTGCGCCGAAATTCGGCGTAAGAATCGTCAATGAATATGAGTACAGCATGCCCGACCGCCAGTTCGGCGCGCTGATCTCCAAGGTGAAATCGGATGATCCGGAGCTGATCTATGCGTCGGGCTATTACTTCACCGCCGGCCCGCTGGTGAATCAATTGCGCGCCGCCGGCGTCACCGTCCCGATCATCGGACAGGAGGGTTACGATTCGGAGAAGTTCATCGAGATCGCGGGTGCGGCTTCCGAGGACACGCTGGTCACCACTTCGCTCGATCGCGATTCGCCGTCGCCGGTCACGCAGGCGTTTCTGAAGGATTACCGCGCGGCCTACAACTCCGGCGCGGACATGGTTGCCGCATCGACCTACACCGCCACCAGCATCGCCATCGAAGGCTTGAAGAAGACCGGCGGCAAAGGCGGCGAAGCGCTGAAGCAGGCGATCGAGCGCGGCAGCTTCAGCACGCCCATTGGCATGATCACCTTCAACGACCTGCACGAAGTGAAGAAGGATATTCAGGTGCAGGTGGTCAAGGGCAAGGCCTTTCATCGCCATTCGGTGATTTCCGATCCGGTGCTGCTGGCGCCGCCGACCAAGGCCAAGTAGTCGTCGTGCATCGCTAGCAATCTAGATTCTGTCATTCCGAGGCCGGCGGCCGAGGAATCTGCTTCTTGTGCCCAATCACAAGCAGATTCCTCGCTGCGCTCGGAATGACATTTTTTAGAGGAGCCGTATGCTGTTTGTCGAACTGATCGCCCAGGGCCTGGTGCAGGGCAGTATCTACGCCCTGATCGCCCTGGGGCTGACGCTGGTCTATGGTCTGCTGCGCATCCTGCACGTCGCCCATGCCGCATTCTTCACCCTCGGCGGTTATGTCGGCGTCATGGTCGCCAATCAGACCGGCAGTCTGACCGCGGCCATCGTCGCCGCGATGATCATCGCCGGCATCGGCGGGATACTGATGTTCCGCCTGTGTTACCAGCCTATCCTGCATCAACCGCCGTTCGTGCCGCTGATCGCCTCGATCGGCCTGTACATTGCCGCCGAGGAAATTTTCCGCATCATATTCGGGCCGTCCGGACTGACCTACAAGTACGATTTCCTGCAGGGGCAGGTGGTTCTGTTCGGAGCATTGCGCTTCAAGGAGGCGGAGATCGCGGTGATGCTCGGCAGCGCCGCGATCATCGCGGTGCTGAGCCTGCTTCAGACCCGCACCCGTATCGGCGTGGCGTGCCAGGCAACGGTTTCCGACCCGCAGATGGCCGAGTCGTTCGGCATTTCGCTGCGCATGGTGGGCGACATCAATTTCTTCGTCGGCTCCGCGCTGGCCGCTTTCGCCGGCGTGATGGTGTCGGTGCTCAACAACCTGGTTGAGCCGACCATGGGCAGCGTTCCCTCGTACAAGGGGCTCGCCATCATCGTGCTCGGGGGCCTGGGTTCGGTGCGCGGCAGCCTGGCGGCCGCGCTGGTGCTCGGCGTGGTGGAGTCTTTCGGCACCATCTATCTCGGGCATTTGCTCGACCGCAATGCGATCGCCTTCGCCTTCCTCATCCTGGTTCTGATGTGGCGGCCGCAGGGCTTGTTCGCGAGAGCCTGATTGATGGAATACGAAATCTCCCTCGCGACGACCATGGCGATCAGCGTGCTGTTCGCCTTGTCGCTCAACCTGATTACCGGTTTTTGCGGCCAGATCAGCCTGGGTCACGCCGCCTTTCTCGGCGTCGGCGCCTATGCCTCGGGCATGCTCTCCAAGGCCGGCGTTCCGTTCCTGCTGACGCTGCCGCTGGCCATGCTGCTCGCAGGCGCCCTCGGCGTGATCGTGGGGCTGGCCAGCCTGCGCGTTCGCGCGGACTTTCTCGCCATCACGACCATGGGCGTCGGCTTTCTGTTCGTCGGTGTGGTGCGGCAGCAGGAGATGCTCGGAGCGGAAATGGGCATTTCCGCCATTCCCGACGCGGGCATGTCGAAAGTCGTGTTCATGCTGCTTGCCGTGGCGCTGGCGGCCGCGACGGCTGTGCTGTCGTCCTACGTGCGGCGTTGCTGGATGGGGCGCGTGTTTGCCGCCATCGCGGAGGACGAGGATACGGTGCGCGTGCTGGGCATCGACGTGCCGCGCTTCAAGCTGACTGCCTTTGCGCTGGGCACTGCGCTGGCCGGGCTGGCCGGAGGGCTGTATGCGCAGCAGCTGAAGTTCATCGCGCCGGACAGTTTCGGATTCATCGAGTCGATAACCGTGCTGTCGATGGTGGTGGTGGGGGGCATCGGTTCCGTGACCGGCGTCAGCGTTTCCGCCGCCGTACTGTCGGTGCTGCCCTCGTGGTTTCAGGTTATCGGCGACTACAAGCTGCTGGTGTACGGCGGCCTGTTGTTCCTGATGATGCGCTTCAGTCCGGGGGGCATGGCGGCGCTGGTCGCCCGAATCTTCCACCCGGACCGCTGGGCGGGGAAATGAGCGCGCTGCTGTCCGTGGGCGCGGTGACGGTCCTGTTCGACGGTGTGACCGCGGTTAGCGACGTCTCCTTCGACGTGCGTGAGGGGGAGTTGCTCGGTCTGATCGGTCCGAACGGCGCCGGCAAAACCACCATGCTGAGGGTCATCACCGGAGTGGTGCGGCCGGCAGCCGGCAGCGTGCTGCTGGAGGGCAGGTCGCTCGACGGCCTGCCGACCCACCTGCGCATCCGGCGCGGCCTCTCCCTGTCGCAGCAGATCGTGACGCCGTTTCGCGACATGTCGCTCCTCGACAACGTGGCGCTGGCCGCCGGCGCCAAGAAGACGGCCTCGCCGGTCAAAGCCCTGTTCCATCTGCGGCGCGAGCGGGAGTTGGAAACCGGGCGCCGGCTGCTCGCGCGCCTGGGTATCGAGCCGCACGCGAACGAGTCGCCGAAGATCCAGCCGATGGGCATACTCAAGCGGCTGGAACTCGCCCGCGCGCTGGCGCTCGCACCCAAGCTGCTTTTGCTCGACGAGCCGCTCGCCGGATTGAATTCGAAAGAGGCGCGCCTGCTCGCCGACACCATCACCGAAATCAACCGCGGCGGCATCACCGTGATCATGATCGAGCACAACCTGGGCGAAGTGCTGCGCGTGTGCCACCGGCTGGTGGTGCTCGATAACGGCGCGAAGATCGCCGATGGCGAACCGGCGGCGGTCATGAACAACGCAACCGTCCGCGCCGCCTACCTCGGTAGCGGCGCGGCTGCGCAAGCAGAGGTACACCATGCTGCGTCTTGAAGGCCTCAGCTGCGGTTATGGTTTGTTTCGCGCCGTAAGCGAACTCGAGCTGGCGGTCCCGCATGGCACCATCACCGGCTTGATCGGGCCGAACGGCGCGGGAAAATCCTCCACCTTGATGTGCGTCGCCGGCCACGTGGATCTGCAGGCCGGACGGATTGTTTTCGACGACCAGGACATCGGCGGCCTGCCCGCCACCGAGCGCGTGCGCCGCGGCATCGCCATCGCGCCCGAAGGCAGGCGGCTGTTCAAGGACCTGTCGGTCGAGGATAACCTGCGCGTTGGCGGCCTGATACACGCTGCGAGCCTGTTCAAGGCCGATCGGGACCACGTGCTGTCGCTGTTCCCGCGCCTCGGCGACCGGCTCGCCTCGCTCGCCGCCAATCTGTCGGGCGGCGAACAGCAGATGCTGTCGATCGGACGCGCGCTGATGGCGCGCCCGAAGCTCATCATGATCGACGAGCTCTCGCTCGGCCTGATGCCCAAGATGGTCGATCTGTGCTACGAGGCGCTGCTGCGCTTGAAGCGCGACGGCATGACCATCCTGCTGGTGGAGCAGAACACCGACCGTGTGCTGTCGGTGGCCGATCACGTGTGCGTGCTGGAATCCGGCCGCACTGTCTGGAACGGCAGCGCAGCCGATGCGCGCAAGGACCCCGAACTCGCCGCCGCCTACCTTGGGCTGCGCTGAGCCCATAGCGAACACTTCGGCATAGGAGCCGCGAATGAGCGATTGGAATCCGAATTCCGCCGTCAGCGATCCGCGCTACGATCCCACGCGCGTGATTCGCGCGCCGCGCGGCGCGAACAAGACCTGCAAGAGCTGGATCACCGAAGCGGCCTACCGCATGATCCAGAACAACCTCGACGCGGAGGTGGCCGAGGACCCGC
>Ga0315281_10009236_pt1 | contig 13686 bp, 9 predicted proteins | sample YL17G07_0_MG_FD_204540 | JGI IMG/M metagenome (GOLD analysis project Ga0315281, IMG submission 204540) | Sediment microbial communities from Yellowstone Lake, YNP, Wyoming, USA - YL17G07_0 | ecosystem: Environmental > Aquatic > Freshwater > Lake > Sediment | place: USA: Wyoming | collected...
GAGACGCTTCGGCGCACGCGTTTGTCTTCGCAAGCTGTAGCCGCTCCGGTGATGGCCCCGACCGCACCCTCGGCCGGGACATGGCAGTCGGCGCAGCCGATGCCCTCGGAAAAATGCTTGCTCAATTGCCAGTCGCGAATAGCACTGCCCGTGATACCTCTCCCGACATGGCATTTCACGCACTCAAAATTGTCGAGCGAGACCTTGTCCCAGGCAATTTGATTGGGCGGGACCGGACCCCGTCCGACGCGCGGCAGGGCAGCCGCTTGGCCGTTCGTGGCGGCCGTGGCACAGAAAAGAATGACGATCGCAAACAGAAAGGAAACCTTCCTGAATTCTGGGGCACGCATGGCTGGTCCTCCGCGGAGGATGATTGGGTTCCGTGCGAGGGAACTTCCTAGCTTCCGACAAGCGCAGATTCTAGCCCCTTCGCGGGCGCAAGGGAAGTCGGATTCGAAAAATCTTTGCCGACGGGTTACTCGCCCCGGCTGGCCAAGAGGAAGGATCTTAATGAGCGACTACGGTTTGGTAGAGATCCACGATCTGCCTCGCCACCCTCTCCATCGAAAGGCGGGCAATCCATTCGCGGCCCGCGGTTCGGGCACCGCGCTGGCAGACTTCGACGATCCTGGCTGCAATCGCTTCAGCATCGCGTGGAACGAGATAGCAGCCTTCGGTGGGGCCGATCAGGTCGGCGGTGTCACCAACCTCCACAGTCACCACCGGAAGGTTGACGGCCATCGCTTCCTTGACGGCGTTGGGCGAGCCCTCGAACAGCGAAGCGAGCACCAGCACGTCGGCGGCGTTCATGTAGAGCGGCATGCGCTCGCGCGGCACGCCGCGGGCGTGAAGAATTTCGAGTTCGGGAAACTCATGTCGCGCGCGGGAAACAGCGGCCTCAACCAAGTCATAGCGTTTGCGGACCTCGGCGGGATCGTACGGAAACAGAACAAACTTCTTTCCCGCTTCAAGACCCAGCGCGCGCCGTGCTTCGGCTTGTTCCATGGGCTGGAAGAGGTTCAGATCAACGCCGTTCGGAATCACGTGAGCCGAGTCGAGGTCTAGCCGGGTTTTCATCTCGCGGCTTTTGACGATGACGGCAGCGACCCGGCGCGCGAGAATCCAACTCGAAGCCTGGAGGAATCGCCCGTAGAGCGTGATTTGACCGCTGCGCCTGGGCCGGCCCAAAACGTCGTCACCCATGAAGGAGACAACGACCGGCACGCGCCACTGGCAGCGTGCCACCCAGCCCGACAAGCCGAAATGGGCGTGGATAAGATCGTAGCGGTTCTGCGCGAGCCTGCGGCGCAGTTCAGGGATGGCCCGCAAGTAGTTCCACCGCGACCGCCGCCCGTCGATGAATACAACGTCGTAATCGACGCCCAGCGGCCGGAGCGATTCCATCTGCGCCTTGACGAAGCTGCCATAGCCGGGGTCGGTTTCGCTCGGCCAAAGGTTGGTGACCACGAGAACGCGCAAAGAAGCCATGAACGCTCACCCCGCAGGCTTCATCCCCATCGCAAAGAAGGCCGGTGAAAGAGCCTTGGAGTGCGGCTTGAGGGGGGAGAGCCGGAAGAAAAGCGAGATCAGCCCGTTGACCAATCTGACGGAGTAGTGCACGAATGTCTGCCACCCGCGCGGCCAGGTTCGGACGGCCGTCCACTCGGACGTCCGGCCCACATGGATGAGGAACGAGCCGAGATACCCGGAACGAATGCCTTCGACGCCGTGCGTCTGCAATTGTTCCTGAAGGTCCCGGGGTCCGAAGATGCGGTGCTTTTCCCAGAGCGGCGGAGCGAGCCGGCGCCAGATGCGTCCCTGGACGCCCTGAAAGTTCGGGACGATGAGAACCAGCCGCCCGCCCGGTCGAAGAACCCGCAAATGTTCGGCGATCACGGCACGGGGATCGTCAAAGTGTTCAATCAAGCCCGAGGAGTAAACCACGTCAAAAAAATCCGGCGGGAGGGAAGACTGAAACAGGTCTTCGCAAACCACTCCACCCTCGCGGCCCTGGAGCGCGAGATTGGCTTGGAGGAGCCGGCAGCCCGCAAAAGAATAATCCGCGCCGAAGACCCGATGGCCGAATTTGCGTGCCAGGTAAGGCAAGACCCGCGAGCCGCCGGCGCCCAGTTCGAGGACCCGAGCCACGGCATTTCCAGTTGCCGCGCGCAGCAAGCGAATCGTCTCATAATCAAAGTCGCGGTAGAGCCAGAGGCGGCGTGGCCGCTCGTGCTCCTGCCAGGTCTCATCCCAGTATCGGACATCGGTTAGCCGTTTCATGAGCGACTGGTGCGGGGCCAGATTTCCGCCAACTGCGCGATGGGAAAAGCCCGCAGCCCCGCCAGCGCCGCGACGTACACCACGCTTCCCGCTCCGCACAGTTCGCAGAGGTAAACGAAATTCTGGAGCCCCGTGGCCGGAGGCTGGACCCAACGCTGCAATCCCCCGACTGCCAGAACAACCACGAGGCCCGCCACAAGGTTCTTGGCCGAGAAACTCGCGAGCGGCCGGTCGAGCAGCCGACGAAGCCCCCCCACGTCTCGTTGGACGGCCAGGATCGAAGTGAGCAGGGTGCCGGTCAGCAAACCCAAAGGAATTCCCTTCGCGCCCATCCTCAAGACACCGACATAAAACAAATCAAACCCGACCGTCAGGCCATAGTAAAGGATGGACAGGCGAAAAAAGTCACCTGCCTCGTTGCGAGCGAAAAGATAAAACGTCAGAAGCCGGATGAAACAGAAAAACAGCAAGCTGAGGGAGTAATAGAAAAAAACCGACCCCATCAGGGAGGTGGCCTGGGGGGTGAAGTTCCCGCGCTCGAACACCAGCCGGATGATGTTGTCGGGAAGCATCAGGCAAAAAACCATGAAGGGCAGAACCAGGGCGAGGCTGATTTCCAGCGTGTCGCGGAACGTTTTGCGCTCTTCTTCACGGGCCTCGCCGACAAAGGCCTTGGAGAGCGCCGGGAGGGCGACGGTGCCGACGCTGCCCGCCAGCAGCTCCGCCAGCGTGGACATAATCTTGAAACCCCAGTTCAAGGCCGTGAGCGTGCCGGGTGGCAGAAAGGAGGCGATGATTCGCTCCACGAGCACCACGCCCTGCCAGGCCACGGCCGCGCCGACCTGCGCCGTGCCGGCGCCGCGGAGTCTACGGAAAGCTTCGCCGCTCCCCGCCAACGTCAGGGAATAGCGGGCGGGAAAAGACAGGACGACTTGCCCGCCCAGGACGGCAAACTGAACGAGGTATCCGGCAAAGTAACCCAGCGCGATGCTGTACTCGGCGTAGCGGGGAAAAAGAAAAAGGATGCTCACAATGACGATGGCATTGCGGAAGAGGCCCGCGGCCGACGAGAGCGCGAAGCGGCGCTGGCTCAAAAGGAAAGATCGGAGGACTTCTGACACGCCCGCCGGGATGAGAATGAGGAAGAGCCAGCGGCTGAGCTGCGAGGCGAATTCAACCTGCGGCGGTGTGAACCCCGGCGCGATGCCGCGAATCACCCAGGGCGCCCCGGCCGCCCCGAGGATCGTGATCCCACCCAGGCCGAGGAAAAGCACGCTGACCGCATAGCTGAATCCCCGCCAGAGTTCTTCGGCGGAATCCCGGGCTTCCAGCGCGGCGAAAAACGGCACCAGAGAAAATTGCCCGGTGGCGGCGATCAGGTTGGTAATGATGTAGGGGATTGTGAAAGCAACGTAAAAGGTGTCCGAGCTTCTGGAAAGGCCCAGCTTGGCCGCGATGCTGGTGTCCACCAGAATCCCCGACAGCCCGCTGAGCAGGGAGAAGGCGCCCACCACCATCGAGCTGCGGAAGATTTGGTGCTTCGTGGGCATGGGAAAAAGTCGACAGTTGACAGTCGACAGTCGACAGTCAGAACCTTCTCGTGAGTTGAGTCTTAACCTTCAACTCTCGACTCTTGGCTTTCCGTTACGGACGCGCCCTGCGGCGCCCGGTCGATACGTTCCGCGACAAAGGGCATCGTGGCGACGAAAAGGAAAAGCATCAGCACCGGCGATGTGCCAAAGTTGAACTCGAAGCAACCTCCCACCAAGAGGGCCAGCCAGCCGGCCAGCGCGGCGTCGGCGATCCAGCGGTAACGATTGAGCCGGCGGCGTATCCGCCTCACGTGCCAACCGAGCGCCACCATGAGCCACACCCACGCCGTCAGGACCGGAAGACCGCGCTCCGCACCAAACTGGAGGAAATTATTGTGAAAATGCGCGTGATACCCCGGCTGGGGAGATCTTCCCGCGGGAAGATACAGCGCATACTCTTGCTCGATATTGTTCGGTCCCACTCCGAGCACCGGATGCTGGAGGATCATCCGTGTGGCCACCTGCCACATTTCGAAACGGATGGAGAGCGCGGGATCCTGGGAGGGATGGCGCAGGACTTCGATTCGATGGCGAACGATCGAGGGTGCTGCGAAGTACCCGACCACGAGGACAATTGGAATCACCAAGAGCCCGCGCGGCTTCCAGCGCGCCACCAGGTAGAGCGTCGCCGCGAAACACCCGAGCCAGACACCGCGCGTGAAGTTCAACACAATCGATGCGGCGACCATGGCCAGCGCCAACCACCACACCACCCTTCGCGCCAAAGGTTGAGGGACAGTTTCACGAGCCCCGAATTTCGAATCCCGAAATCCAGGAGCGAGAAGCAGGAAGGCGAGCAGGGCGGCGAAAACCAGCATCTGCTGCCCGCCGAAATTCATCCAGTGGCCCATGAATCCGCTGATGCGCTCCGACGTCATCGAGGAATAAACCCGGTCGGGATGGAGGGCCAGGACCTCTCGATACTGAATTGCAAACTGGCCCATCGCTACCAATCCCGCCAGGACGGATTCCACAAACAGGCCGCGGAAGAGGAATTCCAGGTGCCTGGCGCTGACGACCAGATTCGCGCCGAGCAACAGAATCACAAAAAGGACCAGCTTGCGCACGGCAAACCAGCCGACGGTGGAATTGGCGGCCCACAAGACTGAGAGGACTGTCCCGAGACAGAAGAGGCCGAGGGGAAGCTTGACCGGAGGGAAACGGATCTCCGGCCGGTCGCGCAAGAGATGGGCCGCGTAGGTCGAAGCGGCAAGGCCGAGCAAGGCCTGCGCGGCCGTTAGAGAAATGAGAAACGACAGGATGGACAAGCTGAAAAAGACGGATGCCCAGCGGGGGAGAATCGCTCCAGGAAGTTCCGCGCGCGCCGATTCGAGGAGATTAAGGAATCTGATCACTCAGGCTTGGGAACTCTTTCGCCCGGGAATTCCAGCGGGTAGCCACACACCATCCGCTCAATAACGCCCTGTGAGCCCCTCGGCGGAGAATCAGCAGCGAACGAACTCCGCTCCATCCCGCTGCGCCGCCACGAGCTAATTCGGCGGGCCGGCGGAAGTCAGCGCCACGGCGGGAACCTTCGGGCCGGGCTGGATGGGCGTAGGCTCTTTCTCCAGTGCCAGGTCCACAACCTCCCCGATGGTCTTTACGTAATGGAGGGTCAACCCTTCCAGCAAATCCTGGGTCAAATCTTCGTGGACGTTGGGTTCATTGTCCGCGGGCAGATCGATTTCGCGCACGCCGGCGCGCTTGGCGGCCAGGACTTTCTCCTTGATCCCGCCCACGGGCAACACCTGCCCGCTGAGAGTAATCTCTCCCGTCATCGCCACGCAGTCGCGCAGCCGCCGCCGGGTCAAGGCCGAGACTAGAGCGGTCACCATCGTGACCCCGGCCGAGGGACCGTCCTTGGGGATCGCGCCGGCGGGGACGTGCATGTGAACGTCGTTGGACTGGAAGAAGTCGGCGTCAATGCCGTAGTCCGCCGCGTGCGCCCGGACCCAGGCGAGTGCCGCCTGCATCGATTCCTGCATCACCTGGCCGACGTGTCCGGTCATCGTGAAACCTTTGCCGCCTTTCATCACGTTCGCTTCCACGAAGAGGACGTCCCCGCCGGTGGGCGTCCACGCCAGGCCAATCGCCACCCCCGGCTGGCGCGTGCGCTCGACCAGTTCCGTCTCCAGGCGGAAGCGAGGAATTCCCAGAAAATCCCTCAGGTTGCGCTCCGTGACCGTCAGCTTTTCGGTGGAGCCCTCGGCGATCCGGCGCGCCTGCTTGCGGCAGACGGTGGCGACTTCGCGCTCCACGTTGCGACAGCCGGCCTCACGCGTGTAGTGCCGGATCAAGTCCTGGAGTGACTCGCGCGCGAACTCGATCTGCTCCGGGCTCTTGATCCCGTGCTCGTCGGTCTGCTTGGGAATAAGGTGCTGGAAGGCGATCTCGATTTTCTCTTCTTCGGTGTAACCCTGCAGCTCCAGGACTTCCATGCGGTCGAGCAGTGCAGGAGGAATGGTGTCGAGCACGTTGGCGGTGCAGATGAACAGAACTCTCGAAAGGTCGAACTGCACGTCCAGGTAGTTGTCGCGGAAGTGGGAGTTCTGCTCGGGGTCGAGGACTTCGAGCAGGGCGGAAGAGGGGTCGCCGCGGAAATCGCGGCCGATCTTGTCCACCTCGTCGAGCATGTAAATCGGATCGCGCGTCTCGGCGCGCCGGATGCCCTGAATGATCTGACCCGGCAAGGCGCCGATGTAGGTGCGCCGGTGGCCGCGGATTTCCGCTTCGTCGTGGATGCCACCCAACGACATGCGCACGAACTTGCGGTCCAGCGCGCGGGCGATGGATTTCCCCAGCGAGGTCTTGCCCACTCCTGGCGGTCCCACAAAGCAAATGATGGGCCCCTTCAGTTGTGGCTTCAGTTGCAGGACGGCCAGGTAGTCGAGGATCCGTTCCTTGACCTTCTCCAGGTCGTAGTGGTCGGTGTCCAGGATTTCCTTGGCCTTGCGCAGATCGACCCGGAAGTCGCTCACCTTCGTCCAGGGCAGCACAATCAGCCAATCCAAGTAGGTGCGCGTCACGTGGTAGTCAGCCGCCGCCGGCGACATCTTGGCCAGCCGGCTCAATTCCCGCAGGGATTCCTTGCGCGCTTCCTCCGTCATGCCCGCGGCTTCGATCTTCTTGCGCAGCTCTTCGACGTCGCGCTGTCCCTCGTCCTGCTCGCCCAGTTCCTTCGAGATCGCCTTCATCTGCTCGCGCAGGTAGTACTCGCGCTGGCTCTGCGTCACCTGGTCCTGGACGTCGGATTGAATCTTGCTGCGCAGTTGCAGAACCTCAACCTCCCGCGCCAGAATCCGGTTCAGGCGTTCCAGGCGTCCCTTCAGCTCGAGGCTTTCCAGCAGCTCCTGTTTCTCGGTTGAGGAGAGCGAAGGCAGGTTGGCGGCGATGAAATCCGTCAGGCGCCCCGCATCGTCAATATTCATCACCACGGTCTGGAGATCGTCGGAAAGCGTGGGCGAGAGCTGGACCACCTGCTGGAAGAGCGACGTCACGCTGCGCACCAGGGCCTCGAAATCCGACCCCTTCTCGGTCGGCTGCCCGTCACCCAGCTGTCGGACGCGGGCGCGCAGGTAAGGTTCCTGCTGGATGACTTCCAACACCGCGATCCGCTGCAAGCCCTCGACAAACACAAACAGGCTCTGGTTGGGCAGCTTGATGATCTTATGAATGTAGGCCGCCGTTCCGATCGGAAAGAGATCGGCCGGCTGGGGGTTGTCGACGCGCGGGTCGCGTTGCGAGACGACGGCGATGAACCGCTCGTCTTCCTTCAGTTCATTCACCAGCCTCAAGGAGCTTTCTCGCCCCACGGTCAGCGGCAGGATGGCGTTGGGGAACAAGACCGTGTCCCGGACCGGCAAAATCGGCAACTCGGTGAATTCGGTGGTCTTTTTTTGCTTAGTGGGCATCGGCCTCCGACCTAAACCTGGGCGTTCGGACCTCGCGGGGGGTGGCGAATCTCGCTGCCGCGCAACCCCACCGTCATTCTACCACGCAGCCAGGGAGGCGTCGGTTTTTCGCAACCCCGCCCCCGAGCTTCCCGCCGGCCCTAATCCTCGCTGCTCTCTCCATCGGCTCTCTGATGGGGAAGATGAGAGAGACTCGCCGGCAAGTCGACTTCGGCAGGAGTCACCGGCCATCAAAGCCAATTGCGTCGGCGGGGCGGGGCAAGGTATCTTGAGCGTCTCAGGAGGCGGCACGGATGGTTCAAGAACTTGCGCAATCCTTGCATGTTGCCCCCAGTGTCCTGATGACCCTGGCGGTCGCGATTCTGCTGGTCTCGGCACTTGTGGCCGGGCTTGTCCTGAACAGGATTCTTCATCACTGGACGAAGAAGCTCACAAACTCCTGGGGAGAGCTCGTCTTTGCGCTTCTGGAATCCTTGCCCTTGCCCTTGCTGGTTGTGGCGGCGCTGTACACCGCGCTGGAACTGCTCACCCTTCCGCGGCAATACGAGCGCATCGGCTCCAAGCTGATCTTCGCTCTGCTGATCCTCATCCTTTTCTATTTCCCCGCCAAGGTCGTCATCCTCTTCTTGCGCCGTCTCGGGCAGCGGGAGCCGGGTCTCGAGCAGGTGGCCCAGCCCGCGGCATTTCTCATCCGCGCGCTTTTCGCGGTGTTGGGAATCATCATTCTTCTTGAGAACCTGGGGATATCGTTGACCGCCGTCTGGACCACGCTGGGAATCGGCAGTGTGGCGGTAGCGTTGGCGCTGCAAGACACGCTCAGCAATTTCTTCGCGGGGCTCTATCTGCTGGTGAGCCGCCCCGTCGCCTATGGTGACTACATCAAGCTGGATTCGGGCCAAGAAGGGTTCGTGGTGCGGGTCGGGGGACGAGCCACCACACTCCGGACGCTCGCCAATAACCAGGTCGCGATTCCCAACTCCACTCTTGCCAAGGCCGTGATCACCAACTATTCGCTGCCCGAGTTGCGCATGGTCTTGGGGCTGCCGGTCAGTGTCGCCTACGGAACCGATCCGGCGCGGGTGGAAAGGGCCCTGCTCGAATTGGTGGAACTGGCGGCGCGCGAGGGGCTCGAAGGCCTGCTTGCTTATCCGGCTCCCGTCGTGCGGCTGAATCCCGGGTTTGGCGAATCTTCGCTGGATTTCACTCTCGCCGTCCACGTGCGACAATTCACTGACCAATTTCTGGTGCAGAGCGAGCTGCGCAAGCGAATGATCAAACGATTTGAGGAAGAGGGAATTCAGATGCCCTTCCCAACCCGGACGCTTCAGCTCGACGACGCCACGCGAGAGTTGCTCTTGAGGCGTGAATCAAAGTCTTGAGGCCGGCTGACTGGCGGGGGGCAAGGAGGAGAGAAAGAGTTTTGGATCATGCACAGGCAAAGCGCGCGGTCCTCGTTGCGATTCTCGCCTGGGGCCTGACGGGTCAGACCATTTTGTTCGCGCAGGCCGCGCCTGGCGAAGCGCCTCCAAACAAGAGTGAAACTCTTCGCCTTCGCCTGCGCACGCGCGTCGAGGCCTTCAAGGGCAGCGGACGCTGGGAAGAAGTCTATTTTGAAAGAGACTTGGGCGTCCGCGAAACCGCTCTGGTGATTTGCGACATGTGGGACAAGCACTGGTGCCGCGGCGCCACGGAGCGTTGTGAAGTCCTGGCGCGGAAAATGGCTCCGCTCGTCGAGCGGGCGCGCGCGCGCGGCATCCAGATCATCCACGCGCCTTCGGAGACGATGAACTTCTATAAGGATTATCCGCAGCGCCGGCGTATTCTGGAGCTTCCGCGCGCGGCGCCGCCGACAGGCCTCGGCCTCTCGGACCCTCCGCTGCCGATCGACGACTCCGACGGCGGGTGCGACACGCCCGGCGACAACGTCTACAAGGCTTGGACGCGCCAGAACGCGGCGATTCCCATTGCTGGTGACGACGTGATTTCGGACAACGGCAGAGAAATATACAGCCTGCTTCACGAGCGAGGGATCAAGTCTTTGCTCGTGATGGGCGTGCACACCAACATGTGCATCCTGAACCGTTCCTTCGCCATTAAGCAGATGACCAACTGGGGAATCGCCTGCGTGCTCGCCCGCGATCTGACGGATACGATGTACGACCCGCACGACCGCCCTTACGTCCCGCACGAGCAGGGGACGGCGCTGGTGGTCGAGCACATCGAGAAATACTGGTGCCCCACGACCCTGAGCGGAGACCTCCTCTCTGCCCTGAAACGGTGAACGGCGGGCGCTCACCGGCCAGTGCCCACACCGCTCCACGCAATTTGACAGACGGGAAGGGTTCGTTTAATCTGGACACTCCAACCCGCAAAGAGGGCAAGAATGACAGAAATCGATAAGCAGGTAAGCGCCGCCTCGCGCCGGTCTTTTTTGGAGAAGGTGATGCGCGAGGCTGCTTTCGCGCCCTTTTCAAATTCGGAAACTTAGGAGGTTCTATGCCGTTTTCACTTCCGTCGCTCCCGTACGCCTTTGATGCTCTGGAGCCCTCCGTCGATAAGATGACGATGGAGATCCACCACGGCAAACACCACAACGCTTACGTGACCAACTTGAACAAGGCGCTGGAATCCGCGCCTGACCTCGCCGGGAAGACCGTCGAGGAGTTGCTCGCCAACAACTGCGCCCTCGTGCCGGACGCCATCAAGACCGCGGTCCGGAATAATGCCGGCGGCCACATCAATCACAGCATGTTCTGGCAGATCATGGGGCCCCAGGCGGGCGGGCAGCCCTCCGGCAAGATTGCCGCCGCCATCAAGAGTGCCTTCGGCAGTTTCGACACCTTCAAAGAAAAACTCTCCGCCGCCGGCATGGGCCGCTTCGGGTCCGGCTGGGCGTGGCTGGTGAAGGATCAGGGCGGGAAGCTCGACATCATCTCCACCGCCAACCAGGACAGCCCCGTGATGGACGGCAAGTACCCCGTTATGGGCGTTGACGTCTGGGAGCACGCCTACTACCTCAAATACCAGAATCGGCGCAACGAATACCTCGCGGCGTGGTGGAACGTCGCCAATTGGGCGGAGATCGAGAAGCGCTACAACTCCGGCAAGTAAATCCGCAGATTACGCAGATTTCAGGATTCACTGCTCGAAGCGAATGCCCGGCCATCGCGCCGGGCTTTTCTTTTGCCGGAGCGTTCCGCCCAACCAGTCTGGGCAGAGTCCTAAATCGCCGTGTAGCGCCGGTCCCGCATGCGGGACCGGCATGTGCCGAGCTGAAGGTTCGGCGCACCTTGTGAAATTAGGATATTTCCCTGTGCCGAAGATCAGATTCTGCCACTATAATCCTTAGGCATGGCGAAGGTCTCCCAACTTCGCGTAAACGGAAAGTCCTACTCCATCGACGCGGATTCTGAGACGCGCCTGCTGGAAGTCCTGCGCGACCACCTCGATCTGACCGGCACCAAGTACGGATGCGGCGAAGGCCAGTGCGGCGCCTGCACGGTGCTCATCGACGGCCAACCCCGCCGCTCCTGCCTCACACCGGTCGCCGCCGCGGAAAACAAGGAAATCACTACCATCGAAGGCTTGGCTATGAGCGGGCGTCTCGATCCGGTTCAGCAGGCATTCCTTGATGCCGAAGCGCTCCAGTGCGGCTATTGCACGTCGGGCATGATCATGACCGCCGTCGCGCTGCTCCGCACCAATCCTGATCCCCGCGAAGATGAGATCGCGCGTTTCATGGAAGGCAATATTTGCCGCTGCGGGGCGCACCCGCGAATTGTGGCGGCGGTCCGCCGCGCTGCGGAATTACTGAGGCAATCTCACTCATGAATTCGAAGCCCATCGACAACCTCGCGCTCGAGCCCGAACGATACGAGCTGAGCTCCCCTCCCTCGTATCATTTCGAGCTCGACCGCCGCGAGTTCTTCCGGATTTTAGGCGGCGGCGTGGCGGTCTTCCTGGTGTGTCGAAGCGAGCTGGCAGGGCAGGAATCCGGGGGAGCGCGTCGCGCCTCGCGGGATGCGCAACCCAAAGAGATCAGCGCGTGGCTGCATATAAGTGAAGACGGGGGCGTCACGGTTTTCACCGGGAAGGCCGAACTGGGCCAGAACATTCGCACGTCGCTCACGCAGGCGGTAGCGGAGGAGTTGCGAGTCCCGGTCGCCTCGATTCGCCTGGTGATGGGCGACACCGACCTGACACCGTATGAGATGGGAACCTTCGGCAGCCGGACTACGCCGTATATGGCGCCGCAACTGCGGCGCGTCGCCGCGGCAGCACGGGATTTGCTGGTCGAGCTTGCCGCCAAGCAGTGGAACGGTGAGCCGTCCAAACTCGTCGCCGTTGATGCGAAAATCTCTGACCCCGCAAGCGGGCGGAGCATCGAATACAAGGAACTCGCCAAAGGGCAGGCGCTCGCCAAAGCCGTCGTCGACGAAGAACCTCTCACGCCCGCCGTGGAGTGGAAGATCGCCGGGCAGTCCCTCCGCAAAATCAACGGCGCGGACTTTGTCACCGGCAAGCATCGCTTCACGCCGGACATCAAACTCGATGGAATGCTCCACGGAAAAGTGCTTCGCCCGACGTCGTTCGGAGCCACGCTCGCCTCCGTCGATACGAGCGCGGCGGAAGCGTTGCCGGGCGTGACCGCCGTGCACGACGGCAACTTTGTGGGTGTGGCGGCAAAGAGCCAACAGGAAGCCACCCGCGCGGCGGCTGCAATTCGCGCGGAATGGAAACCGACGACGCAGATCTCCCAGCGCGAGCTTTTTGATTACCTGAAGAAGAAAGCCCGGTCGGGAGAGGATCGGCATGAGGCAGGCTCGCTCGAAAGCGCGCTATCCTCCGCCGAGCATCGGCTCGAAGCGACGTACACCGTCGCCTACATCGCGCACGCGCCGCTCGAACCCCGCGCCGCGGTGGCGGAGTGGAAAGATGGCAAGCTCACCGTCTGGACGGGCACGCAGCGACCTTTCGGCGTGCGCGACGAACTGGTTGAAGCGTTCCGCCTTCCTGCCGATCGCGTGCGCGTCATTGTGCCGGATACGGGCGCGGCCTTCGGCGGCAAGCACACGGGCGATGCCGCCATCGAAGCGGCGCGACTGGCCAAGACGGCGGGACACGCCGTGAAAGTCGTCTGGACGCGCGAAGAGGAATTCACCTGGGCCTACTTCCGACCGGCGGGAGTCATCGAAGTTCGCAGCGGCGCACAGGCGGACGGAACGCTCGTGGCGTGGGAGTTTCACAATTACAATTCCGGCGGCGCGGCCATCCGCACTCCCTACGACGTTCCCAATCAGCGCATCGAGTTTCACCCTGTTGATTCGCCCCTGCGCCAGGGGTCCTACCGCGCGCTCGCCGCGACTGCAAATTTCTTCGCGCGCGAATCGCATATGGACGAGGTCGCGCGGGCGGTGAAGATCGACCCGCTGGAATTTCGTCTGAAGAATCTGAAGGACGAGCGTTTGCGCGCGGTCTTTGAGGCTGCGGCGAAGGCATTTGGCTGGGACCGGAAGAAACCGTCGCCGGGGCGGGGTTTCGGAATCGGCGGAGGGATCGAAAAGGCCGGCTATGTGGCAACTTGTGTCGAAGTTGCGGCCGGCGGCTCAGCAGGAAGCGTGAAAATCGTGCGCGTCGTGACGGCGTTCGACTGCGGCCCAGTGGTAAATCCCGACGGCCTCAGGAATCAGATTGTCGGCGCCAATATCATGGGACTCGGCGGCGCCTTGTTTGAGGCCATCGAGTTCGAGAACGGCCGCATCCTGAACAATCGGTTCTCCCGGTACCGCGTGCCTCGTTTCAGCGACGTTCCGCCCATCGACGTGGTCCTTGTGGAACGCAAAGACCTGCCTTCCTCCGGCGCGGGTGAGACGCCTATGCTCGGCCTCGCTCCCGCCATCGGC
>Ga0315281_10009238_pt1 | contig 13680 bp, 9 predicted proteins | sample YL17G07_0_MG_FD_204540 | JGI IMG/M metagenome (GOLD analysis project Ga0315281, IMG submission 204540) | Sediment microbial communities from Yellowstone Lake, YNP, Wyoming, USA - YL17G07_0 | ecosystem: Environmental > Aquatic > Freshwater > Lake > Sediment | place: USA: Wyoming | collected...
CAACGGCTTTACTCTATAGTGAAAATCGTTTGAATAAGGTGTGTGGTTATAAGTATCTTTCCCGGTTACAAGTGGCCATGCAAAAAGAAATAGGGTTGTTAGAAGCGGTAAAGAAAGCAACGGCAACGGTCGCTGCATGATATATTTTAGGAGCCGCTTACTATATTTCAACTAAATTTGGGATTGACTCATATTCGAAAGGTTATATAAAGTCCGAAACAGAACCATCCCAGAATATCGGTGATAATATCAGTAACGGCGTTTTCTGCAATAATCGGGGAGCTAAAAATCACGGCAAGCCCTAACGGGAACAAGCAAATGTAGCCAACCAATCCTCTATTTTTGAACATGCGCGAATCAGAAACTTTTTTCATTTGACGTTGTACTCCTATCCTCAATAAAATTGTGAACGAGCTTGTATGCAGCAGGCAAGACTATGAGGATGATGAGTGTAGAGGTAATAAGACCGCCAATGAGGACGATTGCCATGGGCTGTTGAATCTCAGAGCCTGCACCCATCCCTATTGCAAGGGGGATAACGCCTACGATCGAGGTAGTGGCCGTCATCAAGACGGGTCTCATGCGGGTCTTTCCTGCTAAAAATAACGCCTCCTGAATGGGATGCCCTTCCTCTCTCAATTCATTGATAAATTCCAGCATAATTATGCCCTTTTCCACCGTAAGGCCAAAGTGTGCCACCATACCGATCAGGGACGATATATTAAAGGTGTTCCCGGTTAAAAAAAGCGCCCACACCCCGCCCATCAAGGCGAATGGGATAAAGAGGATCAGGAGGACTGCCTGCCAGACAGACCTGAATGCCGCCAGGAGCAGCATAAAGACAACGATGGCGGAAACAATGAAAATGGTTATGAGTTGATGGGTGAGTTCCTGTTGCCGTTCGTAGTTGCCGCCAAAGGTAACGTAATATCCCGCCGGTAAGCCAAGCTCCTTTACGCGAGCCTGTATATCGGAAACAATGGCGCTGATGCTTCTGTGGGAGACGTTGCAGGTAATCTGAATCCTCCGCTGCATGTTTTCCCTCTTGATGCTCAAAGGGCCTGTGTCTTTCCAGATTTTGCAGATGGAAGATAATCGCACCTTGTTTCCGTCGGGCGTATCAATAAGGAGGGCGCCGATCTTTTCGGGATCGTTCCGAAAACGTTCCTGAAGCCTTACCAATACGTCATACTCCTTTATGTCCCGCACCACGGTTGTTACTACCCTTCCACCCATAGCCGTTTCAACCGCGTCGCCAATCGTCTTTGCGCTTAAACCGTAGCGGTTGGCGCGTTCCCGGTCTATAAGCATATTCAATTGCAATATACCAATGGTTTGTTCTACACCGACGTCCATCACGCCTGGTATGTGTTGCATAATCCCACCAAGTTGATTTCCCTTTTGTGCCAGGATATCCAAATCACTACCAAAGACGTTTACGGACAGTTGTCCGCGTACGCCCGATATGCTTTCTTCAATCCTATCATTCAGAGGGGTTGTAAAAAAAATATTCGTGCCGGGGAAGTCTTCTACGCTTTTCCTCATCCAGTCCTTTATATCATCAATGGAATGCCTTCTTTCCTTCCAATCGACCAGTTGGACGTACATCTCGCCGATATTCGCCGTCTCCGGCATCTCTGAACCTTCGGGTCTGCCTACCCTCTGAATAACCTCCTTTACGTCGGGGGCTTGTTTAATCATCTGCGCTACCTTGTCCGATATGCGGGCGGTTTCTTTTAAACTCGCGCCCGGTGGGGTTATTACTACGGCCACCAGCGCCCCCTCATCAAAGGTGGGCAACAGTGAGACGCCCAGCATGGGAACAAGAAGTATGGTGACGCCCAATATCCCTAGTGCGATGATGCCGGTTAATTTGGGTCTTTTCAAGGCGGTATTACATAGTGGCAAGTATCCTTTTAGTGATTGCCTGGTAAGCCACCCATCCTGCTGTCCACGGTTGTGTTTTATCTTTATGAAGGTATAGCATAGGATGGGCGTTAGCGTTAATGAAAGGATAAACCCGATAACCATGGAGACAATTATGGTAAATGCAAAGGGATAAAAGAGCCGCCCCTCGAATCCCGTTAAAAACAATAACGGCGCAAAAACGGCGATGATAATCAACGTAGAAAAGGCAATGGGGCGGCGCACCTCTATGCTTCCCTTTAAAGTAGCAGCAAAGCGGTCATTTGGGTTCAGGATAATATGGCGGTAGATATTTTCCGTGTCAACAACGGCGCCGTCAATCATCGTCCCCAAACCAACCACAATCCCACCAAGCGACATAACGTTGATGGTGATGTGAAACAGCTTCATACAAGCAAAGGTGATTACAACAGAAATGGGGATTATGACGGTGAGTATGAGCGTGGCGCGGACGCTGTTAAGGAAAGGAAGGCAGATGAGGATTATGGCAATCGCCCCAATAATCATGGACTCCTTCAGGTTCTGTACGGATAAGTTAATCAACTCCGATTGATCAAAAAACTCCTTGATTTCCACGCCTGAAGGAAGCATGGATTGTATCTCCCTGAGCGCCCTTTTTACGCCGTCAATGACGGGTATGGTATCCACGCCGTAGTGCTTTGTTACCGTGGATACCACCACTTCCTTTTTATCTATCACTGCCAATCCACGCCGGAATTCCCCGCCTTCCTTTATCGTTGCAACGTCTTTGAGATAAAGGGGGACGCCGTTTTTAGTGGCGATGGCAACGCGGTAAAGGTCGTTGAGCTTTGTGATACGTCCAAGCCCTCGTGTCGCATATTCAATGGGGTCTTTGGGAATGATGTTTCCGGTGAAATTTTCATTATTATCCTGGAGCGCGCTCACCACCTGATTGATAGAAACGCCCAGGAATCTCATTTTCAGCATATCCAGCAACACCTGATATTGCCGTACCTCCCCCCCCATATTCCATATCCGCCAGACACCGGGAACCGATAACATGCGGTAGCGCACGTCGTAGTTAGCCAGTTCCCGCAGGTCTAAAGGCGGCAAATCGCCTTTGATATAATACTCTATGACTTCACCTAGCCTGGACGATGCGTTGGACATTATGGGCGCACGTGTCCCCAGCGGAAGACGTGAAATGACGTCGGTGAGATTTTGAGTAATTAACTGGCGGGCAAAATAATAGTCCGTACCCCATTCAAAGGACAGGGTAACCCATGAAACGCCATACATGGTGTTGGATCGGATTGCGGTAACGTTGGGCGTGCCGCGCAATGCGCCCTCAATGGGGCGGGTAACGAGGGTTTCCATCTCTTGCGCCGCAAGACCGGGGTTTTCGGTGATTACCGAAATAATGGGGGAACTCAGGTCGGGCAGGAATTCTGTCGAGGCATTAAAAATGGCGGTAACACCAAAGAAAATGGCAAGGCAGATAACCAGTACCACCAGGAACCGGTGTTCGAGACAATATTTTATAGCGCGTGAAAGCATCTCATCTGCCCTCGAGTTCCCCTTCTTCCTCATCACCGTGAGATTGAAAGGTTACATTTTTAAGCTGGTACGCGCCGTCGGTAACCAGGATGTTTCCCGCTTCCAAACCCTGCAACACCTCTACCTTGCCATTCCTCTTAATCCCTGTTTCGATCACACGCTTTTTAAACGTATCGTTTTCCATCGTGAAAACTATTTGGCCAAAATCTTCAGGAAAGACGGCAGACTCAGGGATAACCAGTGCGTTGGCCTTTTCATCGGTAATCACCTGGACGACCACGTAGGTGTGCGCGCGGATATTCCCGTGATTGCCGATAGTGGCGCGGGCCTCGATGGTGCGCGTGGTGGGGTCGATGGATGGTGAAATATAATCAATCTCCCCCTCAAGGCTTTGCGCGCCGTCGGAAAACACAAAGAACACCTTTTGCCCTGTCCTTATTTCCTGCGCTTCTTCCGGATACAAGTGGATAATGCCCCAGAGCCTTGAAGTATCCACCGCCTCGAATAGCGTGCCGCCGCGTGTAACCCACAGGGCGGGGTTTATATATCTCCTGGTGACAAAACCATTGCACGATGCATTGACCTTGAATATCTGACCAATCGTTTGCGGATTTTCAATCTCTGCCAGCGTGTCTCCCGGCTTTATCGTGTCGCCCTGATTGCAATTTACCTTAACAACCTTGCCGTCAATGGGGCAGCTTATCGCAAAAATCCTTGTCTGGTCAAAATCTATCTCTGCCGGAAATTCAACAACCTTTGCGATAGTCTCTCTCTTTATCACCACCGTTTTAATGCCCGCCAACTCCTGTGCGTGTTTATCCAACTTCAGTAAATCCGCGCCGGCCTCCTCCTGCGTTGATTTACCGGATGATTTCTCGTCTGTAGCCTCTTTCCCGGGCAGTTTTTCCGCCATTTCCTGCCGGTCTTTAGAGCAACCGGTCAAACCCATTGAGATGAGAACAAGCGCTAATAATCCGGCATAGCATAGACGCAGCCAATGGTTGCACCGGCCTCCAAGCATGCCAACCCTACCCCGTCCTTCCCCGTAAACGGGGCGGGTGGTGTGCTGCCACCTGTTTACGGCGGGGTGCATTCCCACTTTCCTGTAAATATGCATTTTGTCCCGTAGGGACAGATGGAAATAGCCCACCGATTTATCGGTGGGGACAGAGGCCGGAATTTCAAGTCCCGTAGGGACGGCTGACAGCATTGATGTTTCTCGTTGGCCGGAGTTTGCAAGAATTTTGGAACGCACCCTTGCAGCGTATGTTCTCCCGCGCGTGGCGTGCGTCCCTCCGCCTGTAGTCTGTTTTCCACCGTTTACGGCGGGATTATGAGGGATATTAACACTTTGATTTGCTGCAAAAAACTTTTTGTCCATGGCAATCTCCGCCATAAGCGCTAAGTGAAATTACGGATTAAGTTAACCGTGTTAGTGAATAACGAATATCGAACAAGTCATCATGTTGCCTTAGCAACATCCAAAAACGATGAAAATCAACTTTATTGCCATATCGTATTGTGGTGATGATGCTAATGGCGTTTTGTGGAGCCTTATTTTCGAGCCGGGAATTTAGAATTATGAAGTTTTATTCCCCTGTACAAACAATCCTGACGGTAAAATCTATAAATCGTTTTTCAATATCAAATCCCATGCCCCGTTAGGGGCAACACAATAGTAGCCCACTGCGCAAGCGGTGGGGAATATTGCAATGCAGGATACAGCCCCGTAGGGGCGGCACAAATGACTCCTACATTCAAATATCCCCCGTAAAGGTTGTGTCGCCCCTACGGGGCTAAAACAATCGGTATTTCTCCTAACCCACCGCTTGCGCAGTGGGCTACGATTGTTACACCCCGATGGGGTGTCTTTTGCTTAATTCCATAACCCGAACGAGCCGGAAGGGTAAAACAAGAAAATTCCGGTATCCCGGTGCTATTTAAGATGTATTGAATTACGATTTTCGACGTCATGCAAAAACCACGTAACGCTTATGGCAATCTCCCCCCAACGGCCTTTTCTAATTGTGCCTCAGCAACGTGCAAATCATAGAGGCTTTGGTAATAGTTTTGTAAAACGTCGAGATACGTCCGCTGCGCATCGACCACGTCTAAAAAACCCAGCAGCCCCTTTTCAAAAGATTGCTTGATAATATCCCGCGTTTTGTCGGTTTTTGCCAGGATGCCTTCCTGGAAAAGCTCCACGGTCTTTTGCGCTACGGTGTATTTATTAAAGGCGTCAAGCGCCTCCTGGGTAATATTCCGTTGGACTTGCTTCAGGGTCTCTTCTGCCCCCTTTTTCTCGCCTTCCGCCTGAATGATTGCCCCTCTCTTTCGATCCCAAATAGGCAGGGGCACGGAGATGGATAATTCGGCGATGGGACTATTTCGTGAATTGCCCCCTCCTTCTACGCCACCTGTAATGCCCACGTCTACGTCGGGTTTTGCAGAGAGCCTGGTTAGTAATACGTTTTGGTCCAAACCCTTTATTCTATGCGTTTGGACTAAAATCGCCGGATGGCTATTGACGGCCTTTCTTATAAGCTCTTCACGTGACAAATTTTTACGGGGAGAGTAGGTGGTGATCCGGCCTTCAATGTCTATGCAGTTATCCGGGGGGTTGTTCAGAAGGACGTTCAATTGCGCCTTTGCCAGCGCCAGTTGGGCTTCGGATTCTCTCAGCAATTTTTCTGATTTGACGAGTTCCACATTCGCCTTGGCAACCTCAAATTCACCGCCAAACCCTTGTTTTAAGCGATGATTCACCAATTCAAGCAGATCGTTAGTAACGGTATGGTTTTGCCCATAGAGCGAGAGGTTTTCGCCAGCCAGCAGGATGTCATAAAAGGCCTTTTTCAGTTTGTAGGTGGCGTCCAGCCTTGTGTTTTCAAGGGTAAGTTTCAGTATTTCCACGTTCTCTGACGCAACGCCCTTGCGGGTAGCCCGTTTGCCGGGGTATTCTAATCGCTGGACGAGTTCCAGCGCCTTTTTCGCCGCGCCGGTGGCTGGAGAATAATCCTCTACCCTTATTTTCGCATCCGGATTGGGCGCCGTTCCTGCCTGTATAACAGACCCCCTGGCGCCTTCAATAAGCTCCTCTAACGAGGAAATCTCAGGGTTTGCCTGCATCCCTAACCTAATGATTTCGTCGAGGGTTAACTCTTTTGCATAAAGGGTACTTGTTATTGATAAAAAAAGAAAGGCAGATATCCATAACCAAAAGAAAGATAATTTATTGTACCTTTGGAAAATATTCTTTAGATCAATTTTCATAACTAAATTATACCATGCGGTATATGAACGGAAGATGAACGCAAAATTAATTTTTTGTAATCTTGGTAAATGTAAAGTTAGACTACTTACTTTATAAAAATATTAATAAGACCCTGAGCAAAACCGGCATCACTATTAAGACAAGAGGTAGTTGAACCACAAGCCCTGAGATAATTGCAATTGCCAGAGGTTGTTGCATAGATGAACCCTGACCAATACCCAGGGCAAGTGGCAGAAGAGCCAGAATGGTTGCAAAGGTGGTCATTGCAATGGGACGTATTCGGTTTTTGCCTGCAATGATAAGTGCGGTATTCCTGTCCAGACTATTAGGCAAATCCTGATATTCCGAGAAATAGAAGATAGCCACTTCCGTGACGATACCAACAATCATAGTCATACCCATCATGGAGGATATATTGATTTCTGTACCCGTCAGCCACAGACCAATGAAGACCGCCGATAAGGCTAGCAGTGTGGCGGTAAGCATGGCAAACGCTACCCGGAAACGTTCGTAGAGAAAAAGCAAAAGCAGAAAAACCAAAACTACCGCCGCAACGAAGACGGCAATAAGTCCTGCAAAGGCAATCTGTTGTTGAGCATAGAGTCCTCCCAGATTGTAATAGACCCCATTAGGTATCAATCCTGGAAGGCTCAACACTCCTTTGACATCTTTGATTACAGAACCGATATCACGGTTGCTAATGCGACCCGTGACGGCAATCATCTGTTTCAGATCATCACGCATGATTTGCGGCTGTCCGGTAACAACGGTAAGGGTCGCTATCCGCTTGAGAGGGAAAAGGTGCCCGTCCGGGGCCCGCAGTTGAAGATTACTTATCTCACGATCAGTTGCCCGCACATTGCTGGGAACCCACACACGTACCCCAACCATCTTAGGCCCGCGTTGTACATGGGTGGTGACCATGCCGCTTAAATAATCGGACAACATCTGCGTTATAGATTCAGGGTCTACTCCCTCCAGAGACGCCTTAACCCTGTCTACCCGGACGTTCAGGGCGTCCCCGGCGATGACGACACCGTCGCGGACGTCCACTACGCCGGAAATTTTCTTGATAGCTTCTGCCACTTGTGGGCCGAGTCTAACGAGCAATGCACCGTCATCAGAATAGAGTTTAATCTCGATCGGCTGGGGAACGGCGGTGAGATCGCCAATAAGGTCTTCCATTAATTGGGCCATTTCTATGGCTATACCAGGAACTGATCGTTCCACTCGCGCTCGTATTTCGTCCATAACCCTATTTATATCTCGCCGCGGAAACGATTTGAGGCGGATGAAAAAATCTCCCTCGTTGGCTTCTGTCACGCCGCCGCTAAGCCTTAGACCTGCCCTTCGAGAGTAGGTATCTACCTCTGAAGTTGATTGAAGGATTGCTTCCACCTGACGAAGCAGGCGATCTGTCTCGGTGAGAGAGGTTCCGGATGGAGTCCGGTAATCAAGGACAAAACCACCTTCGTCCATCGCGGGCATAAACCCAGAGCCAACGTGCTTGTAGCTGAACCAGCCTAATGCGATTAACGGAACAACAAATGACAACGCAAGCCAGGGATGCGTCATCATGCGATGCATGATAACCTCGTACGCCCAATGAATCCATTCAGTCAGTAAACCGCCTTCTTTCTGATTCGTATCCTTTTCACTGAGTAAATGATCCGCTAAGATCGGTACTGCCAGCCAGGCTACGAAAAAAGAGATGATAAGGCTAGCGGCAATGGTCAAAGAGAGTGCTTTAAAAAAAGCCCCGGTTACCCCGGAAAGAAAGGCCAGCGGAGCGAAAATGATGATGGTGGAGGCGGATGAAGCAGCAAGTGGCTTGGTAAACTCTCGTGCAGCGAGCATGGTCTTATTGTGATGATTACCCGTGCCATCACGCAGCCGACGGATAATATGTTCCACCATAACGATGGTATCGTCAATGATGAGTCCTACTGCCGCTGCCATGCCGCCGAGAGTCATGATATCGAAACTCATGTGCAAACTGTAAAGCATGAGGATGGTGGCGGCCAATACACTGGGCACTGAAACGATGGCTATCAGGGTTATCTTGAGATTGCGCAGGAAAACCAAAAGAATCAGGGCGGCGAGCACAACACCGATGATGACGGCATCGCGTACACTGGCAGCAGAAGCAACAATCAGCTCGCTTTGGTCATACCAGTTGGCAATCTTCACATCTTCGGGCAATTGTTTCCGGAATTCGCCAAGCTTCCCCTTGATGGCATTATCTATCTGTACCGTATTTCCTCCTGGCTGCTGGTAAACTTGGAAAATCACGGCATCGTGACCATCGGCGGTGACGCGCGTCCACTGGGGCGCCATATCCCGCTGCACCGTGGCGACGTCGCCCAGACGCACCATACCATTTTCTCCCGAACGAAGTATCGTTTCACGAATCAGATCAAGACTGGGCAGTTGGGTATCCGAGATAATCAGGTAGAGTTTATAGTGGTCTTCCAAACGGCCCACCGCAGAAATGACGTTAGCGGCGGAAAGTGCCTTGCTCACATCGGACAGGGTTAAGTTGTAGGAGGCTAATCGGGCAGGGTTTACTGTCACCCGGTATTCCTCGATGTCGCCACCCAAAATTCCAATCCTGGCTACCCCCGCTATCGTGGAGAGGAGCGGACGCAACTGATAGAGAGCGATATCTCTCAGTTCAATGAGAGAATGGGCATTGGAGGTCAGGCTGTAGGCCAGCACGGGAAAGATGGTCGTGTCCATCCGCCGTACACGAAAGGAGGTACCTTGTGGTAAAAGGGACAGGGTTTGATTAATAGCTGATTCCACTTGCAACATGGCTGCGACCATATCTTCACCCCATGCGAAATTTATGGAGACGTCGGCGCTTCCACGACTGGTTGCAGAACGCACATTGCGAACCCCGGGAATACTGTGAACTGCCTCTTCAACAGGCCAGGTCACTTCGATGGCCATGCGTTCTGCAGGACGATCACCTGCATCAAGATTTACCACTACCCGGGGAAAATTAACGCGGGGGAAGATGGCCACGGGAAGTTTGAAACTGCTGGCAAACCCACCGAGGGCCAACACTGCCAGTAAAGACAGGATCGAACGACGATGTGATTGTATCCAATCGACAAAAGTCACTGAGATTCCTCTCCTTTTATCTCCATGCCGTCATGTAACTCATAATTGCCGAGAACCACTATCAGATCACCTGGCCGAAGATTTTCACTGATTACTTCACTCTCTTTATCGGTCTCTAAACCCACACGTACCGATTGCTTCTGCACTCGACCGTCTTTAACGGTAAAGATAACGTAATGATCGCCTTCAGGGAGTACCGCTGTACGGGGGATGATCAGAGTTTCCCGGGAAGATACTGTTATTTTACCTTGAATATACTCTCCCGGCAGAAACTCGGCGGATGGCGGAAACGCAACGAAGAGATCGATAAGACGGGTAACCGGATTAATAGCTCTCGAAATAGTCCGGATCCTGCCGGTAACGCTACGCGATGATTGCATATAAACGGAGAAGAGCGAGATCGGCTGATCAACCCTCAGGCGGTTTATATCTTCAGGCTCAACTCCCAGCCGGGCTTCAATCCGGTCATGAGCAATGATTTCGACGAGAGGCATACCAGACGGTACGATATCTCCTTCGTGAACGTATACCTTATTGATCAACCCATCAACATCCGCCACGACGTGTTTTTTTTCTCTGATTCCTCGTTGTCTAAGATTTTCAAGTCGCAGGCGAGCTTCCTGATATGCTTGCTTCGCCGGCAGCAGTTGTTGAATAGTAGCTAATTTTAGATCGAAGCGTTGTTGCATATGCTGGAGTGTTTCTTTTGCCAATCTAAAGTTATTCCGTGACTCTTCGATTTGAAGGCGGGTATCCGGGCCGGGGTTAACTTCTAAAAGGACTTCTCCCAGGGAAACCTTTTGGCCGGCAATGGCAAATATATGGCGAATTTGCGTTTCAAAAGATTCGGAAATTGTTTGCACTGCCCCAGGCGCTGGAACCACAGTTCCATACACAATAATATCTTCCGTAAGGGTTCCTTTTCTCAGCGGGGCAACGTTCACTGTCGCCACAGGCTCTGATACAGAAATATCATGTGTGACTGCGGTTGGAGGATGGAACGGTTGGGAATCCTTTTCCGTCTTTTTCTTTTCGCTATGAAAGAACCACAGACATCCACTTGCCGTTGCAATGCCGATGCTCGTGATGATAACAATAAATAACAGGGGACGTTTCATTCTAAAACCTTCCTGCTATCGGATTTTTTAGAGGTAGCAGTCGTGGGCATATCGAAACCCGGGAAATATTCTCCTGCAGCAATTTCAAGGGAAATACCCAGATCGGTCAATTCCTGTTTGAGTTTGACGTATTCTATCTGTTTGGTAATCAATTCGTTTTTTGTGTTATAGTACACGAGAATATCAGCATTGCCTCCCTGTAATGCAGTGTAATAAATTTGAACCAGTCCTTTCAGTTCCGCAACAAACTTTTCCGTTGCACTTATCTGTAGTTTGAGAGAGTCCATATCCAGTAAGATGCGGTTGATTTCGGAACGCGCTTCAAAGAGACGGGCCATGTATTCATCAAAAACTTGATTTCTTGTCGCCTGTTCGATAGCAATCTGCCCTTGTTTTCTATCAAAGAAAGGCATATCAACAGTAACTGCAAAACCCGTGGTTACCACATTGGTTGTATCGCCTGCATGAGAAAAACCAATATTTATTTTGGGAAACTGAGAAAGTATTGCTGCCCGAACACTCTCTTCCTGACTCTCATATCCCTTCTTAAGCGCCAGGAGGTCGAGACGTCGCTCCTCCAGCCCTTCTGTAATATTAGCTACGGATGGAAGCGCTGGCCAGGAGGGAAGAGGTATGTTTTGTTGTAGTGAAACAACACTGCTCGCAGGAAGGCCAAGCGCCTGATTCAGCGTAATCTGCCCGCGCTTCTGTTCCTGAATAAGCTTCAGTTGTAAGATTCGATCCTGCTGGAGGGCTGCTTCTGCAGCCGCAAGATCTACTGCAGTTAATTCACCAAATTGAACTGACTTTTTGACGAGTTTAAGATTTTCCCAAAGCCCATTCACAGCCTCTCTTGCAAGTTTTAATTGCTGGCCTATCCATAACAACCGGTATACCTGCAATTTCGCTGCCTGAGCGACCTGCCATTCCTGCCACGCAACATCGATGTCCACTGAATCCATACGGTATCGGGCAGCATCCATTTTTGCATTTCGGGTGATAAGGGATGTGATGTCCCAACCTAATCCTAGTCCGAAGGCATTGATCGTTCCCTGTGTATTTCCTCCCGTGGGAACGTCAAGACTATAAGAGAGTTGGGGGTTAGGCAAAATGCCGGCTTGAATCAGTTGGGCCATTGAAACTTTCTTTTGATCCCGAACGGCTCGCAACCTGGGATTTGTCAATACCGCCAGGATAGCCGCCTCATCCGGTGAGATTCCGTCCCGGTCGTCGAACTCTATCGATTTCAGTATTGGGTGTTTGATCGTTTTCGCCTGGACCCTAACATCTTCCATCGACGGAGCTTTCAAAGCAAAAACCGCTGCCGAATGGTCCATCGGTATGGAATGATAGGTAGCACATCCAGTCATTAAAGTAGTGATCACACATAAAATAGATATCTTCATTCGCTTATACATACTTCCTATCGTTCATACCCATACGACAACTTTCTTGGTCAACACAATACATCTTCTAACGAGTGGATTTCAGGGTTTGCCTGCATCCCTAATTTAAGAACTTCATCAAGGGTTAACCCATGTGCACAAAGATCGCCGGTTGTTAATAAAACAAGGAAAAGGTATGCGCCAAACCAAAGGAAAAATTGTTTGCGACACCGTGGAAATACGTTTTTATGCATAATTTCCATCCAGCCATACCCTTGGTGGCACAGGCATCTTGCCTGTGCATTAATCATACCACACCATACATGAACAGAACATGAACGTAAAATTAATTCTTTGTAATCTTGGGAATTTAGCAGGGGGGGAATATAACGGTAAAGGCGCTTCCCTTTTGCAGCTCACTTTCGACGATAATTGTGCCATGATGCGCTGTGACAATCATATAACAAGGAAAGTTAGTTGATTATATCCCCTGAAAGGTATAGAATTTTACTGGTATAGGGCATTCGATTGAGGATTGTCTGTACAAAGCAAAGTGGGGTATGAAAGGGCATGTCAATTTGCTAAAAGAGCAAGGACTGCCAATTCCTCCCAAAAATCAAAATCCAAAGATTATTATTCAAAACGAGGACGTATTAATCACTGCATAAAAATTGGTCATAGGAATTTTAATTTACCCACAAAGGACACGAAACATACGAAATCCCTTTCGCGTACTTTAGCGTAATTCGTGGGCACTTTTAAAACAAAAACATCCTTATAGAAACAAGGGTCACCCATCTTAAATCATAAATAATTGGCTAGAAATCGCTCTATTAACGCAATAGAAAATATCAATACTTATTATTTAAGATGCGACCATTTATGCTCCTTACGCGGTGTTGGGGGTATAGGTGGCATTTATGATGTTTGATCTTGCCGGACGGTTGTTTATTGGCAGGCAATGCCTGTCCTACTTGGGTGATAGAGAAGCTTTCCTAAACGAACTCAAAGTAAAATATGGTGTTTTAAAAACAACAAATGAAATTTAGTGAATTGGTACAATTATTGGGAAAGAATGGATTCAAAATTGTAAAAGAGAAAGGTTCCATTAGGTATTACAAGAAACCCGAATGAGATAAATTGATTCGGGTTGATTACCATGGATCAAAAGAAGTTCCTACTGGTACCTGTCATGCCATTCTTAAGGCTGCAGGTATAAAGGAATAATGGGTCTTCTCCCTATCGAGTGGGTAAAAATGAGAGGAAAAAGTCGTAGAACCCAATGAGTTACAGTGTTTTTTGTTTGTTTTGGTATTTAAAAATGTGATATAAA
>Ga0315281_10009239_pt1 | contig 13678 bp, 12 predicted proteins | sample YL17G07_0_MG_FD_204540 | JGI IMG/M metagenome (GOLD analysis project Ga0315281, IMG submission 204540) | Sediment microbial communities from Yellowstone Lake, YNP, Wyoming, USA - YL17G07_0 | ecosystem: Environmental > Aquatic > Freshwater > Lake > Sediment | place: USA: Wyoming | collected...
TGCGACCTCCGATATTGTTCATTAATCGCAGATTAGCACGTTATTTCAATATGTTAAACTGTTTTTTTGGGTTGATTTAAAACTTTTTCATGAGACTTTCGCAGAGGTCTCAAGTTCAAAGTTAATGCAGGGGGCGCATTGCGCACCACTGGATCGAGCCGGAGGCGGGCGAGGACGCCCGCCTTACGAAATTTTCATAACTTATGGGTGAGCCAAGGCCCATGAGGAACTGGTCTGAAAAGTTTTAATCGGTGGCACAGGCTTTCCAGCCTGTGCTGGCGCAGGCTAACGGGCCATGAGCGGCAAGGGCTCACAACGATGGATGAATATTTAAGGATGGCGGGCACGGAGGCCCGCCCTACCGGTCATATTTCCAGTCAAGCCGCTCACGCAAAATACCTGCTGGAAGCTACTGGGAATTAAAGGAATTTAAAGATGATCGAAAACCTCGCCCTGGAGGTTCAGGTAGGTCACCGCGTTCTTGATGCCGGCCAGGGTGAGGTCTTCCATATGAAAGATCCCGCCGATCTGCCGGATGGTCAGGCTTTCGTGGGCCCAGTAGTCCTTCCTGATGGGGTTGAGCCAGACGCTCACGGGATAAGCCTGGTGCAGCTCTTCGAGCCACTCGATCCCGGGTTTTCGTTCATCGGTATAAATATCGAGGGAGCCGTTGCCGGCCATCAGCTCGGACGGCGCCATGTTGGCGTCGCCGATGACCACCAGCCGTGTGCTCTTGGGTTCACTCAGGAACCGTTCCCATTTCACCGGCTCGGTCCGCCGCAGGTCCTGGTACACGGCGCCGTAAATGCAGTTGTGAAAGTAGTAGAAATGGATATCCGAGAAGAGCCCCCGCAGTTTGGTGAAGATCGCTCTGACCAGGGGAATATGCGGGTCCATGGAATAGCCGCCGTTGTCCAGTAAGACCATCAGCTTCAGGCGGTTGCGCAGCTCACGGTCAAACACCAACTCAATTTCGCCGCCGTTTTTGGCGGTCCGGGCGATGGTGGCATCGATGTCCAGCTCGCTTTCCGGCCCCACGGGCCGCAGGCTCTTGAGAGAGGCCAGCGCCTGGCGCAGATTTTCATTAGAGAGGATCGATTTTTCACTGTAGTCGAGGTAGCGCCTGGTATCGATCACCTTTTGGGCCGTGCCGTAAAGGCTCCGGCCGTAGACGCGGATGCCCCCGGCGTGCTGGCCGCTGTGGCCGAAGGGGGATCTGCCCCGGGTGCCGACCCAGCGGTTGCCGCCGTGATGCTGGGACTGTTGGGCCAGGACGGTCTCCCAGAAGCGGGCCAAGAGCTCTTCCAAGGCAAACTCCCGGATCTCCTCCGGAGAGAGCCGGCCGCTGTCGATCTGTTCCTGAAGCCATTCCCGGAAAGGTTTTCCCGCCAGCAGCTCCTCCCAGTCCATGGGTTTGCGCCGCCGGTGGGCGCCAAAGAAAAAGGCGGCGAACACTTGCTCGAAAATGTCGTAGTGCTCCACCCGTTTGACGAAGATGAGCCGGGCCAGGAGGAAGAGCTGATCGAGGTCCGCAGCCATCCCCCGCTGCAGCGCCCGGTAAAATTCCAGGATATACTGGACGCTTACCGGGACCCCGGCCTCCCGCAATTGATAGATGAAACCCACCACGGCGTTACCTCTTGACGGTTTCGCGCCCGGCGCTAGAACCGCCCCGGTTTGCTAACCCCTTTAAACTTCAACAAATCTTCGGTGCGCTTGAGGAGGGTGCCGATATGGGCCAGGTCTTTGCCGGCGCCGGGAGCTTGGGTCCCCCGGGCCTGCATGGAGCCGAGCCAATCCAGGAATTCGGCCGTGGCGGGGGGCTTCTCGAACCCTTGCTCTCTCAGGCGGTAGAAGCTTTTCAGGCTGGCTTCCAGGAAGGGCTCCGGCAGGCTGGGATAATGGAGGCGCACGATGTTGACCATTTCCTCGGTGGTGGGAAACGGGATGTAGTGGCAGAAACAGCGGCGCAGAAACGGGTCCGAAAGCTCCCGTTTGGCGTTGCTGGTAATGATGATGATGGGCCGCTGCCGGGCGGTCACCTTATGGTTGATCTCTCGAATAATGAAGGAGCCGTCTTCCAGAACGTCCAGCAGGTTGTCCTGGGTGTCCGAGTCGGTCTTGTCAATCTCGTCCAGGAGAAGGATGCGGCGGTCTTCGGCCAGGAAAGCCCGGCCGATGGGCCCAAAACGCAGGTAATCCCAAATGTTGTTGACGTCCCGGTCGGTGTCGCCGCTGCCGAACCGGGAGTCGTTCAAGCGGAGCACGGTGTCATAAACATAGCAGAGCTCTTCCCCCTTGAAGGTGGACTTGCAGCGGGCCTCTTCCATACTGAGGCCCAGGGCCCGGGCGATTTCAAAGGCGAGCTGGGTCTTGCCGGTCCCGGCCTCGCCGGTGAGAAGGAGGGGTTTTTCCATGGCGATGGCGATGTTGACGATTTCCCGCAGCTCAGGATTGAGATAGTAACGGTCGGTGCCTTCAAACTGCATGTTTTCTTCTCCATTCCAGATAAATTCAGCCTTAGCCGGACCTGTGGCAAATCGGCGCCTGGGGGCTCGCTGGCCGAGTCGGACGGCCTAAGGCGTTTCAGGAAATTATAGCATTTAAAATTTTTCAGAGCAGCAATGATCGGGTAGGCGGTTGATTGGCTCACCTGAGAACCCGAGCCGGCATACCCGAGATGTGAAACCAGAGTAATTCGCTGCCTTTATCCGAAACCAAGATCTTTTCTAACGGAATACTAACATTCGCCCAATCGATTCCTAACAAACTCCCCTTATATTTTTAGGCAATCGGCCTCGCCGATTCTTATCTTAGGCAAAGGAATCTTAGAAGTTGTGCGGCTTCGGGCCAGCAAACACGCAAAGGTGGGCCGGTGGCCGGTAGTGGCAGGGTCTCCCAGCCCGCTTTGGGGGCCGGAAAATCCCGCCTCTGCGGCTTAAGCCCGTCAATCTCTCGAACTTTTTAGGTCATGGAGGCGATGTATGCACAGGTTAGGTGCGGTGCTGGCCGCAGCGGCGGTGGGCCTGTTGGCCCTGGCGTCCCTGGCCCGGGCCCAGGCGGTGACCCTCAACGGGGCGGGGGCCTCCTTTCCTTACCCCATTTATAGCCAGTGGGCTTACAAATATAACCAGCTCACCGGCGTAAAAATTAACTATCAATCCATCGGCTCCGGGGGCGGCATTGCCCAGATCAAGGCCAGGACCGTGGATTTTGGCGCTTCGGATGAGCCCCTGAAGCCCGAAGAGTTGGAGAAAAGCGGCCTCAGCCAGTTTCCCATGGTGATGGGGGGCGTCGTGCCGGTCGTCAACCTGCCGGGGATCCAGCCGGGGCAACTCAGGCTCACCGGGGAGACCATGGCGCAAATATTTTTGGGAAAGATCACCAGATGGGATGATCCGGCCCTAAAAGAGCTTAACCCCAAGCTGAGTCTGCCTTCCCAGGCCATTACCGTGGTGCACCGGGCCGACGCCTCGGGCACCACCTGGATCTTCACCAGTTACCTGGACAAGGTCTCGCCTGAGTGGCGCCAAAAGGTCGGCGCCGGGAAAGCGGTGCAGTGGCCGGCCCCCAGCAGCGTGGGCGGTAAGGGAAATGAAGGCGTGGCCAGCTATGTCAAGAAGATCGCCGGGTCCATCGGCTATGTGGAATACGCCTACGCCCTGCAAAACCGGATGACCTATACTCTACTTAAGAACCGGGTTGGTTTTGTCGCCCCCAGCATCGAAACCTTTCAGGCCGCGGCGGCCAATGCCGATTGGCCCAAGGCCCGGGATTTCTATCTGACGCTGAACGACGAACCGGGGGAGAAGAGCTGGCCCATCGCCGGGGCCACGTATATCCTGATTTACCGGGACCAGCCCGACGCCATGAAGGCCAAGGCCATATTCAAGTATTTCGACTGGTGTTACCAGCACGGCGGCCAAATGGCCGAAAAGCTGGCTTATGTGCCGCTGCCGGCCAACGTGGTTAAACTGGTGGAAGATTCCTGGAAGGGAGTCAAGGCCCAGGGCAAACCGGTTTGGCCCTGATGGGGGCGAGGCGGGAAAGGGGCAAAACCCTGTGATGGCGCGATTTTCACTGGCTCCCAAGCTTCATAGGGTGCGCACCGCGCACCCCTGGATCGCGCCGGAGGCGGGCGAGGCGCCCGCCCTACGAAATTTGCTCCTCTCGTTCCCAAGCTGCGCTTGGGAACGCACTTGTGACCCCAGCTTTGCTTGGGAAATTCAAGTCCAGAGAGTTGAAGAAGATCAACCATCATTTGGCAAAGCAAAGCTTTGCGCCCGATGGGTTCCCAAGCCCAGCTTGGGAACCAGGATATGGGGATATTCAATCAGTTATTATAAAATCCCCCCTTCCCCCCCTTAGAAAAGGGGGGGAAGAGGTTTCCTCGCCCTTAGCCCGGGCGGGGAGACCCCGCCCCTACGAGAGCAGACCCACAGTTTTCAGGGTTTTGGGTGTTCCGAAAAAACATGGCCAGGTTTAAAAATGACGGCATAAACCCGCAGGGAGGCGCGGGCCAACGGCCGGCGCCGCCAGGTCTAAGGGCGCGCCCCGGTTTTGCCCCGGTCCGGGGTGATGCGGTTTTTCGCCTGCTCACCATCGTCGGCAGCCTGCTCATCCCCTTGCTGGTGGCCGGCATCCTGGCGGAGCTGGTCTGGTATTCCCTTCCCGCCATCAAGCAGTTCGGTTTCGGGTTTTTGATTTTCCAGTCCTGGAACCCCGTCACCCAGGAGTTCGGCGCGGCCAGCAGTATTTTCGGCACCCTGGTCTCCACTCTCATCGCCATGTTGCTGGCGGTGCCCCTGAGCCTGGCCGTCGCCCTGTTCCTGGTGGAACTGGCGCCGCCGGCGGTCAGCCGGGTGGTGGGCACCCTTATCGAACTGCTGGCCGCCATCCCCAGCATCATTTACGGCATGTGGGGACTGTTTATCTTTGCGCCCTTCATGTCGGACTACCTTCAGCCGGCGCTGGGGAAGACCCTGGGCTTTCTGCCCCTGTTTCAGGGACCGCCCATGGGTATCGGCATGCTCACCGCCGGCATTATCCTGGCCTTTATGATTCTCCCCTTTATCTGCGCCATCACCAGGGATGTCTTCCTGCTGGTCCCCAGGCCCGTGCGGGAATCCGCCTTCGGCATGGGGGCCACCACCTGGGAGGTGACCCGCAAGGTCATCATCCCTTACGGCCTGGTGGGGATCATCGGGGCTTGCTTTTTGGGCCTCGGCCGGGCCCTGGGAGAGACCATGGCCGTCACCTTTGTGATCGGCAATGCGCACCGGATCTCCGCGTCCCTGTTTGCTCCGGGGAACACCATCGCCTCCACCCTGGCCAACGAATTCGCCGAGGCCACCGGGACGCTGTATGTCAGCTCCCTCATCGAGCTGGGACTGGTGCTTTTTTTGATCACCTACGTGGTGCAGATCATTTCCCAAATCCTGGTGCGGCGCCTGTACCGGGCCTGGAGCGTGGGCTTATGAAACGGCGGCGGCCCACCGGGCGGCGCCTCCTGAACCTGCTGGTGAGTGGCTTTGCCGCCGGCGCGGCCGGGCTGGGCATCCTGGTCCTGGTCTGGATTCTGGCCGGCGTAGTGCAGAGGGGCGTGGGCGCCTTGAGCCCGGCATTTTTCACCCACCTGCCGGCTCCCCCCGGCATCCCCGAGGCGGGCCTGGGCAACGCCATCGTGGGGACCCTGGTGTTGACCCTGGCGGCCACCGCCCTGGCGGTCCCCCTGGGCCTGCTGGCCGGCGTCTACCTCGCTGAGTTCGGCCAGGACTCACGCCTGGCCGATAACAGCCGGTTCTCCGCCAACGTGCTCATGGGGATGCCGTCCATCATCATCGGGGTGTTCGCCTATGCCCTGGTGGTCCTTCCCTTGGGACACTTCTCGGGGTATGCCGGCATCGTGGCCCTGGCCATCATCATGCTGCCGGTGGTGGCCCGGACGGCCGAGGACATGATCCGCCTGGTCCCCAACACCCTCCGGGAAGCGGGCCTGGCCCTAGGGGCCCCCCGGTGGAAAGTCACCCTGTCCATTCTTTTCCGGGCCGCCAAGGCCGGCCTGGTCACCGGCATTCTCCTGGCCATCGCCCGGGTGAGCGGGGAAACCGCGCCCCTGCTGTTTACGGCCTTGAACAGCCCCTACTGGATGCATTCCCTGGGGGAACCCTGCCCCAATCTCACGGTAACCATCTTCAACTACGCCATGTCGCCCTATACCGACTGGCAGCAGATGGCCTGGGGCGGCTCCCTGTTGATTACCTTCGGAGTCCTGGCCCTGACCCTGCTCACCCGATTTTCCCTGAGGGAAAAGGCAAGATGAAAGAAGAAGCCCTGACGCTACCTGCCCCCCGGTTCTTCATCGGGCCCGAGGATGTCCGGGAAGCCAGCGCCGACGCGGCCCTGACCGCAGCCGAGGCAGGCCCGAAGATCATCACCCGGCAACTGGACTTTTATTACGGTGAGAACCAGGCCCTGTTCGATAACAACCTGGAAGTGGCCCGGCAAATGGTGACGGCCATCATCGGCCCCTCCGGTTGCGGCAAGTCCACGCACATCCGGGTCTATAACCGCATCTATGAGCTGTACGGCGACCAGCGGGCCACGGGGGAGGTCTTCCTGGACGGCCGCAATATCCTGGACCCGTCCCAGGATCTCATGGAGCTGCGCCGCCGGGTGGGCATGATCTTTCAGGCACCCACCCCCTTCCCCATGAGCGTCTTCGACAATGTGGCCTTTGGGCTGAAGATGCACTACCGCCTGAGCCGGGGGGAATTGGCCGACCGGGTGGAGGAGGCCCTGGACGGGGCCGCCCTGTGGGATGAGGTCAAGGACCAGTTGCATCGGCCCGGCACGGCCCTGTCCGGGGGCCAGCAACAGCGGCTGTGCATCGCCCGGGCCATCGCGGTGGAGCCGGAAGTGCTGCTGATGGATGAGCCCACTTCGGCCATCGATCCCATCGCCACGGCCAAGATCGAAGACCTGATCAACACCCTGAAATCCCGGTACACCATGGTCATTGTCACTCACAACATGCAGCAGGCGGCCCGGGTCTCGGATTTCACCGCCTTTTTTTACCAGGGCCGCATCGTGGAGTTCGGGCCCACCACCCAGATCTTCACCAACCCCACCAAAAAGCAGACCGAACAATACATCACCGGCCGGTTCGGTTAAGCTTCCAGAACAGAAAATACCGCCAAAAGAGTAAAAATACCAAAGACTTGCCATATGACGATCATATTTTCAAGTCTTTAGGATTTCGGGGAATTTTCTGTTTTGGCAAATGATCCGGCGGTGTCATGGGCATATCGCTTCAGCTTTTCCGTGGTTCACCAATGCCGGGCGGTGCTGGCCTGGGGTTCTTCAATCGCAGCCCCACGAAGAATCTGCGAACTGAGGGGGTTTGTTTTCAAAAGCCTGCGAAAAAAACCCATTTTGAGGGAAATTTTTGCTATCATGCTCCTCAAAAAAGGCTGGCTTTAAGAAGAGAATCGTTTTGCGGAAACGGAAGAGGGCCAGAGTGTGACTTTTTCAAGAAAAATTTTTGTCTTTCTGGTCCTGATACTGGCTTTCGGTTTCAATGGAGTAGGCGCGCCGGAACAATGCTTAGCCAAAGGGAAATTGATTGTTGGCACGAAAGAGGCGCCGCCTTTTGTCATCAAAAATGCCGATGGCACTTGGAGCGGGATTAGCGTTGACCTGTGGCGTCAGATCGCCTCTGAATTAAACCTTGCCTATGAGTTCCGGGAACTAGATCAATATCATTTAATTGAAGGAATCGCCAATAAATCGCTAGACGTTGTCGTTGCTGAGTTAACCATAACTCCGGAGCGCCTGGAGAGATTTGATTTCACTTATCCTTTTTACACGACCGGTTTAGGCGTCGCTGTTACTTTAAAGAAAAAAAATATCTGGCTTGAGGTTGCTAAGAAAATTTTTTCAAAACTCTTCCTACAAATAATAGCAACAATTATAGTTCTGTTATTTTTGGTGGGTCTATTAATATGGTGGTTTGAGAGGAGAAAGAATCTGGGCCATTTTGGTGGCAATGTGGTTCAAGGGATCGGTTCCGGTTTTTGGTTTTCCGCAGTTACCATGACGACAGTCGGATATGGGGATAAGCATCCTAAGACTATTGGCGGCCGCATTGTGTCCTTAATTTGGATGTTTTCTGCCACTATCATTTTAACCTTCTTCACCGCGACGATTACTTCTATACTCACCGTGGAACAACTTGAAACATCAGTGCATAGCCTGGAAGACCTGAGAAAGACGCACCTGGGCACGCTACCATACACGACCAGCGAAGATTTCCTGAAGAAAAGGCGAATGTCATTCCGGACTTATCAGTCGGTGAATGAGGGGTTGGCCGCAGTTGCCCGGGGAGATATCAAGGCTTTTGTCTACGATGCCCCGGAACTCCGTTACCGCATCAAACAACAATTCTCCGGGCAACTGGAAGTTCTTCCCACTACCTATTCCCATGAAGATTATGGTTTCGCGTTAGCACAGGATAGTCCGCTCCGCCACAGTATTGACCTGGTTTTGCTACAAAAGACCAGGAGTCAAGAATGGCAGGAAATTCTTTATCATTACCTGGGCAGATACGCTAATCTTAAGGCCTTGGGAGAGATCCTCATATTTTGTCTAAGGAATGGGGCCGGTGGGTCGAATCTCGCCTGTCCTGGTCCATTCAAGCATAACCGGCCCCATCACCATTGTCCGGCCGCGAGGGTGGCCCAGCCCTCCTGGTTGGTCCTTTGCCACCGGGGATTATGGCTCATGACCGCGTGGGCCAGTTCATGCCACAGGAGAACATTGCTGTATTCCCGGATGGGCAGCACGATGGCGTTATTGGCCGGGGAATAAAAGGCCGCCACCCGGAGGTCCTGATGGGTGAGGGAATCAAATAATTCGGTGGCCGCAAAGGAGTCGTTCACCCAGATGATTTTGGGTAAAGGCACAGACCGGCCATCAACCCCCAACAACCCGCATACATAGGTCATTTCTTTTTGGACATCGAGGCGGGGCGCCGCGGTGGCGCACCCGGCTCCCAGCAGCAACAATAGCGCCAAGATAGTTGGCAGGTATTTTCCACCGGATGCGCCTTGATTAATGGCCGCCATTTTCGGTTCCCCCTTTCGCGCCAGGGGGCCCAGCCTGTTCTCCTTGCGAAAAAAAGGGCCCGCGTCGGGCCCTCTTATTTGGCTTGGGCTCCTCTTCGGCGGTCCCGCTGCCTTGGCCCGGAGGCTTTAGACCGGTGACTTTGCGTCCCACCCTTTCGAGTGGTTTGCCTTTGTCGGTTGAGCAATCCTAGATAATCAGCTTATCGGCTTTCCCTGCAGAGACTTTAACTCCCTTCTCCGGCGCTTTATGTCGCTTATACATCATTACCCCCATCTTCCCGGGCCTGGCGGCAATAGCGGCACCGAAGACGATGAGGATTGCCGCCCTATCCCCAAGGTGATCAGACCTGGGTGATGGGACTAAAAGCTATTTAACCCCCGATACACCAAAACAAAAACCATTTACACCCTCAAGACATCCGCGCCAATACACACCCTTGTCTATGGGTATGGGAGGTTGGCCAGGGTGATGAATACGAGCATCACGCAGATGAATATAAGCGGGTAAAGAATCTTGCTCTTCTTCATCTTTGCCTGCCGAATCTGGATAAAGATCATCTATAATTTCTTTTATTCCGGGAAGGCTGTCTTCCGTTTGACCTTCAAATAAATTTTCAAAAAATTCCCTGCCGCTAACCAAATATCCTGAGATTATCAGTCCATTCACATTCAATGTTATTGGGAGGCCTTCCCAATTAGTCTTGTTTGCCACGGCAACTAATGCTTTCAAAAACCAATCAATCTTCTCGCGATTAGAGGTTATTGCTCTCTTGTTTTCAATATTCATTTTTGGCTCCTTAGATATCAGAAGATCATCATTAATTGCTCAAAACAAATCGTTTTTTTAAATCATTGAAGCGGCTATATGGCAAATAGCCATCGTGTTGAAGCCTCCCAATCACAATCCCCGGAGAAATACCAATTTCGGAAGCAAAATTAATAACTGAGTTTTTGCTGTGATTCCATGAATTGAGGAAATCTCGGAACTTTGATGTAGGTATAAGGACATCCGCCGCAAACCTATCAGCTTTTTGTTCTAAATCATTGCATTCCATCACATCACACTCTAGGAAGGTAGCCTTCTTAGAGTGCAGTAATATGTGTCCGGCTTCATGAAAAAAAGTAAACCAAAGATGATCATCGCTTCCATACCGGAGACTGAGCTGAATGAGAGCCTTAGTATTATTTAACCATCTTGTGGCACCACTCGTTCTTGTTCCTGGAAGTTCCGGAACAAAAACAAGGGCAATCCCCGATTCTGCGCATAATTGAATAAGTTGTGAATAAAAAACTTCTGGAATTTGCGTTGTGAGCCTCCGTATATGACTGAGCGCATTCTTAAAAATTCTAGGATCGAAATTGGCGCATTTAATGGAACGTGCTTCTACCTCACCTTTACGCAACCAAGCAGCAATTGCATAAGGATTACTCTTAAGTGATCTAGATCTGCGGAAATCAATCGCTTTGCTATATGATAAGTTATCCAGTTGTTCGGGCGAGGCGATCCCTAAGAAACTAAGAAGTTCTTTAAGCTGTTTTACTTTATCTGAAAATCTCTTAATCCATCCGATCTTAATCATTGCACTCAAAGGAAAGTTTTTAGGCCAATCAAGATGATCTTTCATACGTTCGTGTTCTTCTAACTTGGCTAAGATTTCTCGGTATTGACTTTCACGATTATTCCAAAAACTCGCAGGGATACCCAATACCTTTTCTAACTGCAAGGCGGTATCGGGTGTGATGGATGTCTTACCTCTTATAATCTCATTAATTGTCTTTTTAGGTCTGCCCGTTCTTTCGGCTAATTCGGCTTGCGACATACCGAATGCCTGAATGGTTTCGAGCAAAGTTTCTCCCGGTGGCGACGCATAATTGGGATTATACTGATTTTGGTTTTTTCTTATCATGGGTATCCTCTACTCCGATGATTTCAATCTCAGTTACCTTAGTCCAGTCGAGCCCACCATCAGGTTTCAAAGGAATTGGATTATTCGCTGCTCTGAATATGAGTCGATATGGGAAATCCAGATTTACAGAAAGAAAACCGGCACGTCTCCCTCCTGTAAGCATGTGGCAATATGCCTTGGGCAAGGTTCGCATAACGTCCAAAACTGCTGCCGCTCTCAATTCGGCAAGTCTTCGCGCGATTAGTTCGGCTCTTCCCGGGCCATACCGCCTTTGCAAGAGCTTAAAATCATTACATTCTTTTTGAAATTTTTGCGTTTTAAAGATTATAAGCATTTTTCCAACTTAATGCAATATCATTTACCCAAAGGGTTAAGGAAAAGCAAGAAAAAAATAGGGGCTATCATAAAAAAAAGCCCCAGCTCTCAGATCACTGGGGCGAATTGCTAAATTATTTACCATTTACACTCTAGATACACCTTACATTACGCAGCTATTTCCGAAGGTCTTGAAACCGCCCGAGTGCGGGGCTCTTCACATCACGCCCATCTTTTCGGCCTCTTTGAGGAGATCGTCCCGGAACTTGGGGTGGGCCAGGCCGATGATGTCCAGGGCCCGCTCCCGGGTGGATTTCCCTTTGAGATTCACCACCCCGTATTCGGTGGCCAAAAAATGGGTGTCCATCCGGGGGGTGGTGACCACGGCGCCTGAGGAGAGGCGGGGCACCACCCGGGAGACCTCGCCCCCTTTGGCGGTGGCATAGAAAGCGATGATGGATTTGCCCTCCGGGGCGTTGAAGGCCCCCCGGACGAAATCGAGTTGCCCCCCGGTGCCGCTGAACTCATGGCCGCCCAGATGCTCCGAATTGCACTGGCCCAGGAGATCCACCTCGATGGTGGAGTTGATGGAGATCATCCGGTCGTTTCGGGCGATGACCGCCGGGTCGTTGGTGTAGGACACCGGGTAGCTCGCCATGCTGGGGTTGTCTCTCATGAAGTCGTACATCTCCCGGTCCCCCAGGGCGTTGGTGAAGACATGCTTCCAGCGGTGCAAATTTTTGCGCCGGCCGTTGATGGCGCCTTTTTGGATCAGGGCCACCATACCGGGGCAGAGCAGTTCGGTGTGGACCCCCAAATCTTTATGGCCTTCCAGGTGGCGGCAGACGGCGTTGGGGATGCCGCCGATCCCCAGTTGCAGGGTGGCTCCCTCCGGGATCATGGCGGCAATCTGTTGGCCGATGATGTCGGCCTCCGGCTTGGGTGGGGCGGGGATCACCTCCAAAAGGGGAGCTTCGTGTTCCACCACCAGGTCCACTTCCGAGATATGGAGCAGGGAATCGCCGAAGACCCGGGGCATCCGGGGGTTGACCTCCACGACGAGCTTGCCGCAGTGCCGGGCCGCCGTGGAGATATAGTCGTTGACGGTGCCGAAGCTGAAGAACCCGGCCCGGTTCATGGGGCACACGCAGGCCAGGGTGACGTCCACCTGCATGAAATCCCGGATCAGCCTGGGAATCTGGTGGAATTCGTTGGGCACGAAATGACATTTGCCGCTCCTCAGCAGATCGCGGTCGGCGCCGCCCAAAAACCAGCAGTGCGCGTCCAGGCGGTCGGAGAGATCAGGGGCCAGGATAGTCTGGGCGGCATGTTCCATGGACAGGAGCGAGTAAACCTTGAGGCCTTTGAGGTCTCCGGCCCGGACCCGGGCGGCCAGGGCGGCCAGCAGCGCCGGGGGCCCGCCCGCGCCCATGGGTTGGACGACGGTGCTGCCATCGGCAATCGCGGCTACGGCCTGCTCCGGGGTCGTCAGCTTGCGGCGGTATTCGTCGGTGTACATGGTAGCGGTCAGCAGTCAGCTATGAGTTTATATCTGGTCTGAAAAGTTTATGAGATTATGTGGGACACCAGCCCCCGAGTGTCAGGATTATACGCCGCCGAGGGCGGCGGCGCTACATTTTCAATTTATGGGTGCGCCAAGGGCTCATGAATGACTGCTCTAAAATGGTCGCCATCGGCCACAGGGGCGGGGGGACCCCGCCCCCTGACGATCTTGTAAATTAGTTGGTAAGCGGCCACCCGCTCCTTGACGGTGGCCTTGTCCCGGACAATGACCCCAGAGGGCACGTCCATGATGAAAAAGACGGCCCAATGATACTTTTTCAAAAGCTCCCGCAGTTCCGAAGGCTGCATGGTGTTGGGTGGACATTGGGCCCCCGCCCCGTACCCGAAACACCGGGGAATCCGGCATTTGAGGGTGACCCGCTCATCCACCGGGATGGCGTCGGCCGGAATAATTGCGGCCTGGGTGGCCCCCAGTTCCAAAGCCTTATCCCGGTATCTTTCCAGGTCCTGGGGTAACCGGCCCTCGTTCATATCCACCCTGATCTTCTCCACCTGCCTGCCCATGGATGCTTCTCCTTAAAAAAAATTTCCAGTCATTTTGGGGGGAGGGCCAGGGACCTGAGGTCCCTGCCCTCCCCCCAAGCCCCCCTCCCAACCCGCGGAAGGGGCTGGCAAGGCGGGGCCTATGGCCCCGACTTGCCAGCCATTTCTTTTCCCCATAGGGGGTTGGGGGAGGGAGCTTGAGGGAGGGGGCCGGGGTGTGCGTCCCCTGGCCCCCTCCCTCAAAACACGTTCCGTTTAGGCCCG
>Ga0315281_10009240_pt1 | contig 13677 bp, 12 predicted proteins | sample YL17G07_0_MG_FD_204540 | JGI IMG/M metagenome (GOLD analysis project Ga0315281, IMG submission 204540) | Sediment microbial communities from Yellowstone Lake, YNP, Wyoming, USA - YL17G07_0 | ecosystem: Environmental > Aquatic > Freshwater > Lake > Sediment | place: USA: Wyoming | collected...
ATAAGCCATCTTGAAGAAGGACAGGTTGTTTCTATAATCCCGGTTGGGGACTCTGTCATAATTACGCCGAAAAGACTTGAACTCGATGAGGCAAGAAGGCAGATAAGGAGGATAATCAAGGCTTCAGGGCTTTCAGAAAAAGAACTGCTATCAGGACTTAAAGAAGAAAGAGAAAAACTTTATAAAGAGACCTATGGCAAAAAAAAGGTTTAAGGTTTTTCTCGATTCGAATGTCATAATTTCAGGTCTTTTCTCAGATAAGGGATCGCCGCGCATTATTCTTGACCTCTTATCTCTTGACCTCCCAATGCTTGCTGGTGCAACAGGTCAATATAATATTATTGAAATTGAACGGAATTTATCAAAAAAAATGCCTGATGTTCTTCCTGTATACAAGAAGTATCTTCAAGTTCTTAACCTCGAGGTCATACCACTGCCTTCATCTAAAGATATAAAAAAGCTATCCGGTCATATCTCCGACAAAGATATACCTATCCTTGCTTCAGCTATAATTGGCAATGCTGATTTTCTTGTAACAGGAGATAAAAAGGACTTTTCAAAATCAAGGTTAAAAGGCAAATATCCCTTTAGAATCCTGAGTCCAGCAGAGTTTCTCGATATAATTCTCCCTGAGATTCTAAAGGCCGTGGAACCTGATTAGTCTACCTATCTGATATGAGGGTATTTAAATCATGAAAAACCTTTCAGTTGGCTTTAACTTAGCATGGCACATAGCCGTAAAGGAATTTCAATTATACCTCGAATATGATCGGCAAGATCATTGGCCTTCTTTCCATTGTGTTTCTGAGGTATTTCTTCAAGGCACTTCTCATCTTCGCTTTAAGTAATGAGGTGTCTGATATCAACTCTTTATCGAGTTCTTTTATCGTATCTGTCAGGAGTTTTTTTACATTGGTAATGACTTCTTGAGATGCGTCTTCAAGTACAAATCCTCGCGATATGATATCAGGACCTGAGACGATATTTCCTGTAAGTTTTTCTATTCCTAAAATGATAAGTACAATCCCATCGTGAGCAAGTCTCAACCGATCGCGAAGTACCATTTCTTCTACATCTCCCATGCCTTTGCCGTCGATAAATATGCGACCTGAATTCACCCTGCCATTCCTCTTCGCCTCTTTATCTGATATCTCGAGAATATCGCCATTTTTTAGAATAAAGATATTCTCTTTAGGTATGTCGAGTTTCCTTGCAAGCATCGAATGATAAACAAGATGTCTGTATTCACCATGTACAGGCATAAAGTATTTTGGCCTAACAAGGTTAAGCATGAGCTTAAGCTCTTCCTTTGAAGCATGGCCAGAGACATGCACCTCTGATACCTTTTCATATATAACATTTGCCCCCCGCCTGAAAAGGTGATTGATAATCTTTCCTATGGAGCGTTCATTACCCGGAATCATCTTTGCCGAGAGTATAACAGTATCTCCTTCCCTTACCTTGATATGTTTGTGTTCATCTATTGCAATCCTCGAAAGCACACTCATAGGCTCTCCCTGGCTACCTGTTGTTATGATTACGACCTCATCATCCTTGAGTTTATCAAGGTCCTCCAGCCGGAGCCATGTATTTTGTGGCATCCTGAGGTAACCGAGATCAAGTGCTATCTGTGCATTTGAGACAATGCTTTTTCCGCAGAGGATTATCTTTTTCCCATACTTAATAGACACATCAATCGCCTGCTGAATCCTATGAATATTCGATGCAAAGGTTGCAATGATAATCCTTCCAGGTGCATTTGAGAATATATCCTCAAATGCACGTCTTACCTCCTTTTCAGAGAATGTGTATCCCCCCTTTTCAGCATTTGTACTGTCGGATAAAAGAAGGAGCGTGCCTTTTTCTCCATATTCAGAAAACTTGAGAAAATCCATAAGCTGTCCGTCCACAGGTGTGGGGTCAAGCTTGAAATCTCCCGTATGAACAATAAGCCCTACTGGTGTTTTGATACCAAGGCCAACACCGTCAACTATACTGTGAGTTACCCTGATGAATTCAATCGAGAATGCACCGAGGTTTATGACTTCCCTCGGCTTTACAGGGATAAGTTCAACATGCTCAAGGTTATGTTCTCGGAGTTTTTCTCTTACTAATCCAAGAGTCAGAGGAGTTCCATAGACAGGGGCATTTATTTCCTTGAGTATAAAGGGAAGGGCAGCTGTATGGTCTTCATGACCGTGAGTAAGAATTATACCCTTCAACTTTTCCCTGTTGTCGAGTAAATAAGAAAAATCAGGGATGACAAAATCTACCCCGAGCATATCTTCTTCTGGAAACATAAGGCCAGCGTCAACAACAATAATATCGCTGTTATATTCGAAGACTGTCATGTTGAGGCCGATCTCCTCAACACCTCCGAGGGGGATTACAGAGAGCGTATTTTCCACAGGTAACTATTATATCATTTACTTTTTCTTTTCTTTAGCTTTTTCTCTCATATCTGCTGCGATCGTCTTTATCTCTGTCAAATCCCTCTGCATTTCACTCCAGCCATACCAGAGTGCGTAGTCGGGGTTTGCATGGAATGTCCCTTGGAATGTCCTCATCCGATGCTCAAGAAACATCACAAAGAGCTTCTGTTCGATTACTGTTGGAGCATCATGGAATGTAAGCAGATCTGATGATGCATGGATATATTTCATGGGTTTTTTCAGTATCTCATCCTTGTATAAATCATTAATAACACGGATCGCTTCAGCCATCAAACGATCTGCTTCTTTTATCATCTGATCGCCTTTTTCGAGTTCCGCCTTAGCAAAATTTACAGAATGGCATTGATTGCATGTCTTCAGCATCTTATCCCGTTCTTTTTGCCAATCTTCCTGTGTCAGTCGAACAACATCTGCTGACTTTACAATTGCAAGCCTTTCTGTTGGGTTACCTGCAGGGTCAAGTACACCAAGCCCTTGAAGAATAGTCGCGCGGTCAGCAGCCCATTGTTTATCCTCGGGCATTGGAAGTCGAACAGCAAGAAATCCCCATGCTGTCCTGTTAGCATGGTTGCCCTCTTGCATATGACAGGTCTGGCATGTCGGTGCGGCAACGGTTTCAGGAAGTATTCTGTTCTGCTTCAATAAAAAACGGACTCCATGTTTTGAAGAAGAATACATCTCCCATTGAGGATGGTCAAAACCCATATGGCACGTCTGGCATGCCTGTGGTTGACTGGCTTCTTTAACAGAAAAGATATGTCTGGTATGGCATGCATCGCATGAAGCAAGACCAAAGCCGGCACCTTTCTCTTTCAATCCTTTTATATCTGACTCTGCCTTAAGTCCAATTTTATGGCATCCACCACAGCCTTTCTTTCCCTCCATCAGCGCCATAGGTTGCCAGTGAGCAGTAGGCATTGCCCATTGTGCAGCCCACGCAAAAGCATGTTTCCCTGCTTTGAATTGCGAAACCTGCTTTTCATGACATGTTGCACATGTATCCGGCAAGGGACTTTTTGCGTTTGATGCATCTTCAGCAGATTTGTGCTGGTCTCCGTGACATGTAGCGCAATCCACATTCACCTTACTGTGCTTGCTTAATTCCCAATCAGAAACAATATTTGGTGTAACCTTTTTGTGACAGTCCACACATACCTGAGCAGAAACATGAGATGTAAACAGCATAGATATAACTGTTATAAGAATGATCCTCAGTAAATAAGTTCCCATTATTACCCCCTTTTTTTTATAAAATTTCATTCACGTCGCTATTATAACAAAAGATTTCTCAATTAAACCAAAAACTGAAATTTAAATAATGCTGATGTTGTGAAAAAATTTATTTTTCGATACCTTAGTGTACCTTTAACTGATGACACTTGGAATATTTTAATGACCAAAACGAATAGAGATATTTTTAATGAAATCATCGAGTTAATCCGCCTTTGGCGGATTAAATAAATTTTTGACCAATGTCTGCATTATTCGGGTTAAGGTATTTCTTTTAAAACTTTTTTGATGAGATATTCTACATATCGAACTTTGCTGTCATCTTGTTCTCTATCAAACACTGCAGCATTTCCAATTCATCGGGATCAAACCATGTAATATTACAGATGCTGCAACGGTCAATTTCTATCAGGTATGCGAGGCTGTAAAAAGTCCTTAACATGGGATTTTGACACTTCGGACAAGCTGTGAGAGGTCTGTTATCCATGGCAGTACCTTTCAATTTTTTCAGAGAGAGTTTCCTCTGGTTGTCAATCGTCACAGCTTTCGCCAATGACTTTATTCTCTCTGTACATTCTTTCTCTCTCCTAACAATAATTCTTGGAATTTTCGTATTCTCTACCAGTGTCCCACCGCAGTAATGACATTGATAAACCTTCGTCTTTTCATATGGTATCTCAAACAAAGATTGCTTGCATGAAGGGCATCGAAAAGCTGAAAACTCTTTACCTGTCTGGTTAAGGCGGTTTTTGAATATCGCATTTATCAATGGGTCTTCTGATTCCAACTCCCTCTTTTTCTCCAGGTCCTTTCTGCTTACATGCACCATTTTTAACAAAATGTCTATCCTTTTCTGTATCGGAGGGTGTGTAGACATAAGGTTTGCCCAGAATCCCTCAGATTCATCCAATTCAATTTCCTGTGGGTTGATAATACAGAGCATTTCGAGTCCACTGGCTATGAGACCCGAGCCCCTCCAGTTACGTGAAATCAGATGCAGTGATTCAGCCATTGATAGAGGATCACGGGTCATTCGCACAGATGCAGCGTCTGCCCTGTATTCACGCTCCCTGGAAATGAACATAGTGAGAATCTGGCTTAGCTTTAATAAGAACCAGAATATTAGGAACGCAGGGTATATTCCTCTGCGGTCCTCGTCTCCAAAATCCTGGAGCTTTTCGATCATCGCCGCATACATGCCAAAAAGGCTTGTCGCGACCGTTGCTTCCATGCAGTCACCTGAAATAATATGATATGCTTCATGTGCCAGTACTGCTTCAGTCTGTGACCGCTTCAACCTCGAGAGCAACCCCTCTGTTATGGCAATAGCTGAGTTACCGTTAAGATCAGCTACTGCTAAAGCATTCATTGAAAGGGTCGGGATTACCATACACTGCATTTTTCTTGTAGTGCCAGTCACCACATGTATTTCATCCATAATATTCATCAGACGTCTGTGTATTCCATCATCAGGGTCAGGGGCTAATGCACCAAGATTATCCATGACTGATTTTACTGCATTGGATGTTGAAAACCAGAAATGCATTGCCGCTATGATTAGTGAAAAGCCGAATATTACAAGAAGATACAGTGGTCTTTCCAATAATAGGAAAGAGCCGGTTTTTATAAAATGGAAAGGAAAGATGAATAACAAAATGCCCTGAACAAGAGCAAGTGTTACACAGAAATACATGAACAAAAGTATCAGGAAAAAGATGCCGATTCTCCATGTCTTCTGTTTCTCTATGTCAATGAACGTTAAAGGCATGGAATAGTCAAATCTCTTTATTCAACTGTTTTGTCATTCCCGCTTGTCGGGAATCTTTTTTTTTCATATAAAGGCATGTGCAAGTGGCAAGAAGAAAGATTCCGAACAAGTCGTAATGACAAAAGGAAGAGAACATTTCTCTGTGTTATTAATTGTCTCATAATAATCAATACAATGTTCATTCCTTCAGTCGTCATTCTCCGGCTTGACCGGGGAATCCAGAAAACCACTGGATGCCCGCTTACGACATGCGGGCATGACAGACAGGAGACATTGATGAAATTACCAATGTTCATTTTATTATGAGACCCTTAATAAGAAAGATGAGATTACACTTTCATTTCATCCTTGTGCTTATGTCTGCAACAGGGAGACTCTTATCAATCTCCCCGGTTGAAAAATACTCTGCCTTGCGGAAATCAAAGAGAGAAGCGATAATGTTATTAGGAAACACCTCTATTTTTGTTGCAAGGTTTGCGACGAGGTCATTATAAAGCTGACGTGAGAAAGCGATCCGGTTTTCTGTCGATGTTAGCTCTTCCTGGAGCTGCATTACATTCTCATTGCTTTTCAGTACAGGGTAATTCTCGATAACGGCAAAAAGCCTGCTTAACGCATGTGTAAGCAAATTTTCAGCAGCTGCTTTTTCACGGATGCCGATAGCCGATATCGCTCTTGCCCGTGCAGTCGTTACCCTCTCGAGCGTATTCCTTTCAAACTCCATATAACCTTTCACTACAGATACGATGTTCGGTATGAGATCATGTCTCCGTTTCAGCTGGACGTCTATCTGTTTCCATGCATTTTTAACCTCGTTTCTCAATGCAACAAGCTGGTTATAAATAAAAATCATCCAAAAGAACAACAATATAAATACTGCAATGAAAATCCAACCCACCATATTCTATCCTTTAAATTTTTTTGTATAATTATATATATTAATCCAAAAACTGCAATTTAAATAATGCTGATGTTGTGAAAAAATTTATTTTTCGATACCTTAGTGTACCTTTAACTGATGACATTTGGAATATTTTAATTACTAAAACGAAAAGAGATATTTTTAATAAAATCATCGAGTTAAATAAATTTTTGAACAATGTCTGCATTATTCGGGGTTAAATCATATTTGTTCAAATTAAGTATTTAGTGAATTGATTCTGCTAATTGTTAAAATTGAGATTATTCGCTACGCTCGGAATGACAAAGGTCATGCTGAATCTGTTAGAGGCGGATAAAGCATCTCCTATTTTGGACAATTCTGATATATAATTATACCTTAAAAAGGAGATTTCAAAATGGAGGATTTAAAGCACTCAGAAACATGGAGGGTTTTCAGAATCCAGTCAGAACTCGTGGAAGGTTTCGAGACTCTGAACGGGCTCGGACCTGCTGTATCAATCTTTGGCAGCTCACAGATGAAGCCGGGTTCCTATTACTACGAGAAAGCTGTTGAGCTTGGCAAAAAACTTTCTAAAGAAGGATTTTCTGTTATTACTGGAGGTGGACCAGGTATCATGGAAGGCGCTAATAAAGGAGCTCAGCAAGGTAAAGCAAAGTCTGTTGGCCTTAATATTGAGATACCGGAAGAACAGCATGCAAATAGGTATCAGGACCTATCACTGTCTTTTAGGTATTTTTTCATAAGAAAGCTCATGTTTGTTAAATATTCCATCGCATTTATTATATTCCCTGGTGGATTTGGAACCTTGGATGAATTATTTGAGGCACTCACACTCTCACAGACGAAAAGGATTGGTATGTTTCCGATAATACTTTTTGGTAGGGACTACTGGAGAGGTCTCATAGACTGGTTTAAGTTAACCCTTATCCCAAATAATACGTTAGCACCTGAGGATCTAAAAATAATTTTATTCGCAGATAAGGTGCATGAGGTATGCCGAATCCTCAGGGAACACAGGAGAGTATTAAATATAGAAATGCCTGAATGCAGTGAAGAGTAAGTTTTTATTAAATATAAATCATATTCTTGGATGTTCTTTTCTGTAATCCACAGGTTTTTCCTTTAACCCTTTTTCGCTCCATATCCCAAGTCTCCTTTCCCTTGCCTCTCTCTGAGCAGCCCTTAACTCATTTACATACTTTACATTTGGTGGAAAAGTAAAAAGCATTGCATATCCGCTCTCAACCATCAATAGGTTGATCAGCTTTCCATCAGGTGTCCTCAGATATGCCAGGATGCGGCCGTACTTATCCCTCTTATCAACATCGAACTCCAGTTTTACCTTCCATTCGGATGAACGTAATAATGCCTCAAGGTATTCCTTTGACTTTTCTCCCCATGGTTTCTGACCAATCTCAGGCGCATCTATTCCTATAAGTCTGATCTTTTCTTGCCTTCTCTTAAGAATTACGCTGACGGTGTCACCGTCATGAACTGCTGTTACAGGGACTAATGCATCCTTTTCATCCTGTTTAGCGATAGGATATTTTTCATGGATAAGATAGAAAATAGAGGCTAATATAAAGAACACCATGGCGATAAGATTTATTTTCCTTCTCTTCATACAGTTATATTATCTCTTTCTTCCAAGCCCAAATGATTATATCCTTTTCCCATAGACACTTAAGATAGCATTTACCTTTCTGCTCTCCCAAGTGTTGCACTTCATTATTGAACTGGCGTTCCAAAATCAAGCATTTTGAGCATTTGTGCATTCTTAATAACCTTGTTTCGCATTTTTGAAGCGCCGGCATTGGTTACCCAGTTATTTGTTGCAATAAATGTTAGTATTCCAGAACCTTTCCGCAGCATATCGAGTGAGAGACAAGCAAATAAATACCATATGTCCATTTTACCCTGATAATAAGGCGATTCTCTAACGCCATCAAATGCCTCTCTGTATGTGTATTTTTTGATATAAGGCGGATTCCCCATAACCACATCAAACCCTTCTGTCACCCCAAACATCCACTCTGGATCAAAGAAATCCGCAGATGCATTCTGGTCGTAAGGGTTCCATTTTGCTAACTTTTCTGTTGTCTCCCGTGGAAAGCCGTCTTTCTTGAGCAGTTCTGAAATTTCTGCCCTCAGCCTTTCATCTTCTTTTCTGTACTTTTCTTTTGTCTGTGGAGTGCGGGCGGTGAAGTGACGTTCACGGGCTTCTTTAAGTTCTTTTTCTTTCCTGTCAATTTCGGGATTCCGCAGTAATAACTGTGCTGGCTTTTCGATCCCGATCAAGGTATTAGCGGCGACAAATTTGGTTTCAAGGTTAGGCAATGGGCGAACGCCAAGATTTTCGTTCTTTGGGTCAACATGCTGGTCAACTATGAGTGATATAAAAAATCGCAGTTTGGCTATCTGCACTGCTATCGGCTGTATGTCAACACCATAGATACAATTTTCAATCAGATATAGTTTCCTTCCGTAATCAGAGGCATTGTTTTCAAAAACCTCTTTAATATCCAGAAGCCGTTTTGTGCGTTCTTCTTTGTCTCCAATCCTGTAAGCTTCTTCGGTTTCCTTGATGGCTTTTTGCTTCTGAAGCTCTCTCCATTTTGAATTGTCAGGGTTCAGTTTGCTGAGGATGTAAACCAACTTATGCAGAATGCCCATCGGGAATGCACCAGAACCGCAGGCAGGATCAAGGGCAATTTCTTCTTCAACCGGCGTGTTTTCATCAATGGTAAACTTGTAACTGTCAAGGATGTCAATTAACCCCTTCACCTTATAAGATTTGCTCCTTGTTCCATAAATCTCATTGAGGTCTATACTCTGCTCTGCTGAAAAGAAAAGGTAATCCGGCGCTTTCAAGACATTATCTTTGCGATCAGAAAAGCCGTCAATCCGTATTGGCTTTCCGGTAACCTCATCTCTCTTATCAAGGCATTCAAACAGACCGCCGTTTAAAAAGGGGATTCTTGTAAAATATGCTTTAAAGGCATCCTGCTGGTTAATAAAATAATCTGCATGTCTGAATAAATTGTGAATCATGTAATGCTGATCCCTGTTACCCTGTTCTTTAGCCTTACTTCTAAACTGGCTCTTACCCATTTCAGTATTGAGAGTGGCAAAAAAGAGGTTTTGCAAAATAGCCTTGTAGTATGTGCTTTTGTTTTTGTCCGTATACGCAAGTGTTTGTTTCAGCTTACTCTGATTGAACAACTCATCAGGAATCAACCCTTTTTCTTTTATAAACCAGACAAAGATTAACCGTGTGATTAAACGTATGACACTTATTGCATTCCTGATGTCCCTGTCTTTTTCAGCATCATCAGGGAATTCAACATTCTGTACTGCCCAGAAGTACCAGTTCGCAATCTCCCGATAGAATTTCTTATTGAGTTCGCTTGTATCGAGTGTCTTACGCCATGCATTATGAAGCTCAACGAAATTGCTGACGGAGTATTTATAGATAAGATTTTGGAGCGAAAGATCATAAAGAATCTCAATATGTGCCCGGTGAGGTTTTGTAATGTATATGTCTTTAATGAGAGTGACTTTTTCAAGCACATCCTTTGTGCTTTCCCTCTTGTGTAACCTGCGGTCAATAACAGAGACAGTGAGATAATTGTTATAAAGGAAAAGAATCATGGAAGGCATCGGGGTAAGCTTGTTAATCTCCCTCGTTATCCTTACCAGATCGCTACGGGTATATTTGTCACCTGAAAGAGAAAGGGCAAAGAACAGATAGGACTCTATAATGGTATTGTCAACCCGCTTTATTTGAAAGAGGTTATAATTTTTTTTGATGTCGTCTTCCGTGAGCTGAAAGATTATATCTATTGTCTGCCATTCTTTTGTCCTGGCTTTGTCTTTATCAAATTTAACCGATTGATTTTCAAAGTACTCTGTAAATCCTTTATAATTATTCGGCGATAATTGGAATGTCCTATCGCTTTCGTATCCGAGTATTTTTAAAAGAGCTTTTGTGTTATCGAGAAGATTCCCGTTAATAAAATCTTTGAGGGCTGACTGTATCTGATTTTTTAATTCTGTTGTCACAAGTCCTTAGCTTGCTTTTCTATACTCTAATAACTCCTGGCGCACTGCCTCTCTGACGATATCCTGAATTGGCCGTTTGTCTTGCTTGATATAGTTACGTAATGCCTGGTTCATAGCAGTCTGGTATCCCTGGCCTTCACGCTCGGCTTCATTTTTGAACCACTCAAGAACGTCAGTATCAATACAAATAGTGATTCTGGTTTTTCCCTGCTGAGGGATAACTGCACCTCTTTTGCCTTTGCTGAAATCATATTCTTTCTGCATGTCTTTATTTTTTCTCATAAATTTTCCTTTCTTTCGGACTTGCCTTTCTTGCTGAAATCAGTCTGATTTCCTCATCTCCGGCATAAGCATATACAATTACCAGCACTCTGCCTAAAAGGTCTGTTCCTATTGTCACAAATCTCTGCTCGCCATGCCGTTTATCTTCTATGGTAATTGCCATAGGGTCATCAAGCGCTGTCGCTGCATGAGAAAATTCAATCCCGCCATGTTTGCGAATATTCGCTGCTGCCTGGGGAGTCTTCCACTCCTGCTGGAAATTAAGGCCCCTATAGATCTTTTCTTGAAGGTCTTAGTTATTTCATGTATCGCTTTCTCAAGAAGATTATCGTATTTTTCCATATCGTACCCACTGGATGTTTCAGTATTGAATATGTCGCATAATTCTTCGAATGCTTTTTCTTTACCCGTTGACAGCATCCTGAATATTTCGAGTATCTGTTTCGCCTGTGTAAAATTAAAACGGGCATCACCATTATCCCTTATATATACAAGAAAGCATGGGTCTAAAGGATTCACCAGTTCATTACCAGTGGTTTCTCCGACCTGTCTAAGACAGAATATTACCCCGGGGCCAATAACCTGACTTTCAGGTGGATATGGGACTACAGAATATAAGCCAAGTGGAGCTTCCTGAAGTTTCTGTCTGTTAGCTTCAATATAGTTTGTCAATTCAACACGGAAATCATCCAGAGTAAATTCACTAAGTGCAACTCCGCCTGTAACATCTTCAAGATCCAATATCTCATCCTTCAACTTTAATAGCTGTCTGTCACGATATTGCAAATCTTCTTTGATTAAATCCTTAATATTTTCCTGTAAGAGGTTTTCATCAGCTGTAGCAGCAATATCTACAAGTGCCATACGTGCTTCCACACGGTCTTTAAGAGTTATATAATTATCGAGATCTTTTGTTGGCCAGAAGTTAAAAAGATAAACTTTTTCATTTCTACTGCCGATCCTATCAATTCTTCCGAAACGTTGTATGATTCGAACTGGATTCCAGTGAATATCATAGTTTATTAGGCAATCGCAATCCTGTAAGTTTTGTCCTTCTGAAATACAATCGGTAGCAATTAATATGTCTATTTCTTCATCCTGCTTCATATTTCGTAATTTATCACGATTTTTTGAAACTGGAGAAAAGTTAGTCAAAATATAATTAAAGTCATTACGTCCAAATGTAGTTTTATTCTCTACCGAATGTTACAGCCTTAGCTTCGAGATATAGACTGTTTAATTGTTCTCTGTCTTCTTGGGTAAAGTTTTTTACTTTCTCCTTATCGTAAGAATCTTTAAATTCATCTTTCACATATTGGTAAGGATTGAAAAGAGAAAGTTTATAGTTCTGTATTTCCTTGTTGAGCTGATCATAAGAAATAAAGTTATTCTGGAGATCAATGAAGGGATAAATTGATATTGGTTTTTCCCTTTTAGGAAATTCGCCAACCTGTTTAATGTTATAGTATTTTTTGATGTGTCTTCGAGATCGTGCTATTGTTAATTCATCGAGGAGTTTAAAAAAACCTGAATTAAGATTCTCGAGTAATTTTCTTATATCTCGTTGACGTTCTTTCGACCAATTCGTAAAAGTCGTCTGTGCACCTTTTAATGTTTCTGTGACGCTGTTTATATTCAGAGATTCTTGAAATGCTGTATCATTATCTTCAGTAATAAAAAAAAGTTGGTTCCTCAAATCTTTTAGATTGTTATTTACAGGAGTGGCAGAGAGCATAAGCACTTTTGTTTTTACTCCCTTTTTTATGATATCTTGCATAAGTCGCTCATAACGGCTCGTTTTTATAGTATTCCCCTCTTCATCCTTTTTTCCTTTTGTATTATTTCTGAAGTTATGAGACTCATCTATGACAATTAAGTTATAATTGCCCCAATTGATCTTTTCTAAATCAATATCTCCAGATTTACCCCTATCTCTGCTGAGGTCAGTATGAGAAAGGACTGTATAATTGAATCTATCTTCTAAAAAAATATTTAGTTCACTGTTATTATGCGCTTGATATATCGTCCAGTTATCACGTAATTTCTTTGGACATAATACAAGTGCCCTGTCATTTAACAGTTCAAAATATTTAATAATTGCCAATGCTTCAAAGGTTTTTCCTAAACCGACACTGTCTGCTATAATACATCCATTATGCCGAAGAATTTTATTGATAGTCCCTGTGACACCATCTTTCTGAAAGTCATATAAAGTTTTCCATATCTTTGTGTCGTAGAGATGCGCCTTTTCATAAGTAAAGCCTCCTGTTTCCTGCTCGGAAAGAAATTTCTCAAAGACATGGTAAAGGGTTTTGTAATAGATAAATTCTGGTGAGTTTTCCTGATAAAGCTGCGCTAAATAAGTAAGCACATCATTCTTTTCATCTTCTATTCTGAAAGATTTTGTATCGGTCTTACTCGGGTCAATGTTCTTAACAAAACGGGGCTCACCAAAAAGGAAATTAAGATGCTCAATGTCATGAAGCTTATCCTTTAATCGTTCGTAAGCATATATTGTAAAATAAGCTGAAACTATTGAAAGTTTTGAACCGTTCTGAATTTTATCTTTGAGGAAATCTCCAACCTTGCCCCTGCCTTGATTATCCCTGATAGCTGATAATAATTCATTTGACATAGGATTATAACCTTTCTTCGTGTATCCTATGGTTTCTAAAAACTAACCTAAAATCCCTTAATTAATAAGACATTTTACACTAAAGTATGCATTTTTTCAGCTTGCAATATTCTGAAATGAATTATTAATGGATAATACAGCTTGTTTGCTATAATAATGTTTACAAAAGGAGACGTGTTTGGGGCATATGTTCAACACCCTATCACGAAATTATTTTATGAGGACGACACCAAGCCCGAGTTATACCATAACACTCAGACTCGAGATTGAAAATCAGGTCGGTATGTTTGGAAAGATTGCTACTGCCATTGGTGAGGTGGGTGGAGATGTCGGTGCTGTGGAT
>Ga0315281_10009241_pt1 | contig 13677 bp, 13 predicted proteins | sample YL17G07_0_MG_FD_204540 | JGI IMG/M metagenome (GOLD analysis project Ga0315281, IMG submission 204540) | Sediment microbial communities from Yellowstone Lake, YNP, Wyoming, USA - YL17G07_0 | ecosystem: Environmental > Aquatic > Freshwater > Lake > Sediment | place: USA: Wyoming | collected...
ACGTCAAGTCGAACGCGATCGTCATCGCCAGGGACCTCGCGACGCTCGGCGTCGGCGCCGGCCAGATGAGCCGCGTCGACTCGACGATGATCGCCATCGAGAAGGCACGGGCCGACCTCAAGGGCGCGGTGGTCGGCTCGGATGCGTTCTTCCCCTTCCCGGACGCCGTCGAGATGGCCATTCAAAACGGCGTGACCGCCTTCATGCAGCCTGGCGGCTCCAAGGGCGACGAGGCGGCCGTCGAGATGTGCGACAAGCACGGCGCCTCGATGGTGTTCACCGGTCGGCGCCACTTCCTTCACTGAACCACGACAGAGACGCGGGAGGAGGGCCGGCCGCAGCAGCCGGCCCTTCGCGTTTGGAGCGACGATGAGAGACCTGAGCGAGATCCTGACGCTGCCGGAGTTGACCGACGGCGTCGTGCGCCTGCGCGCGCCCCTCGAGAAGGACCGCGCCGACACCGTCCGCGCGCTCAACGACGAGACCGCGGCGCGCTTCCTGTACCGGGTGCCGTACCCATACGCAAGCCGGGACTTCGACGCCTGGGTCGAGACGTGCGCGACCGCCTGGGGTGAGAAGCGTGACGCGCACTGGAACATCGTCTCCGCCGACGACGACGCGTACCTCGGCGGCATCTCGCTGATGGTCGCCGAGGACAGATTCGCCGGCGAGCTGGGTTATCAAGTCGCGCCGTGGGCGCGCGGCCGGGGCGTGGCCGCCGCCGCCGCGCGCCTCGTCCGCGACTGGGGCCTGGACGAGCTGGAGCTCGAACGCCTCGAGGTCCACGCCGACGTCGACAACATCGGCTCGCAGCGCGTCGCCCTGTCACTCGGGATGCGCCACGAAGGCGTGCTGCGCGGGTTCCTCACGTCGCGCGGCGTGCGTCGCGACCACGTCGTGCTCGGCATGGAGGCGTCCGACCCGCGGCAGCGGTTCGTGCCGCTGCCGCGTCCCGATCTGGGCGACGGCAGGATCGTCGTCCGGCCCTTCGAGCCGGACGACGCCGAGGCCGTCGCCGCCGCCTGCCAGGACCCGCTCATCCAGCAGTGCTGCTACTTCGTCCCCTCGCCGTACACCCTGGAGGACGCCCGGCGCTTCATGTCCGAGGCGCAGCTCGAGCTGATCATGGGCACGACCGCACACTGCGCGGTCTGCGACGGGGAAACGGGCGGGCTCCTCGGGTCCGTCAACCTCGTCCACTACCCCGAGCGCGAGGCCGGCGAGCTCGGCCTGTGGATCGTGCGCGAAGTCCGCGGCCGCGACATCGGCGCGGCCGCCCTCAGCCTGATGATCCGCTACGCCTTCGAGCAGGTCGGGCTCGAGCGGGTAGAGGCGATGATCGAGAGCCCCAACGCCGCCTCGCAGGGCATGGTCCGCAAGCTCGGGTTCACGCGAGAGGGCCTGATGCGCGGCTACCTCGCCTCGCGCGGCCCGCGCGACGACGACCTGGTCGACCCGGCCCACGGCCGTATCGACCAGGTCCTCTACTCGCTCCTGCGCCCGGAGTGGGAGGCGGGTACCGGCCGCGCCTGAGCCCGGCGTCCCGGCATCTCCCGGGTCGCCCGCAGCCGACTGGCTGTCGCCTGCGCTACCCCGCCGCGGTGGTCGCGGCCTCCGCTTCCTGCGGCGGCCCAGCTCCCACCGGCTTCGTCGGCAGCCGCGAGGTGAAGAACAGCGCGAGGCACGCCAGGGTGGCGAGGACGCTGAAGGCCGTGCGCAGCCCCGCGATCCTCGCCTCGGCGTTCGCGTCCAGCGCGGCCTGGGTGAGGTCCTCCGGCTGCCCAGCCTCCTTCATCGCCTGCTCGAGGTCGGCGTCCGACATGAACGGGATGCCGCCGACCAGCTCGACGCTCGCCTGCTGCTTCACCGATTCCGGCACGTCCGGGTTGTTCTGCACGTTGGCGATGAACGCCGACGTGAGGATCGCGATCATGATCGAGCCCACCAGCGCCGTGCTCAGCGAGATGCCGAGGTTGGTCACCGTGTTCTGCAGGCCGCCAACCTCGGGACTCTTCTCGTCCGGCACCGCCGACACGGTGACGGCGCCGAGCTGCGACGCCATCGCGCCTATGCCGAAGCCTATGAAAAGCATGGGGATGGCGACGATGCTGGCGTCGGCGTCCAGGTCGAGGCCGCCGAGCAGGACGAGCAGACCGATGAGAAAGCCCAGGAGACCGAGCCGGACCACGCGCCGGGGGTTCGCGTTGGGACGGAACCGCGGGATGCCGACCGCAGCGATGAGCAGCGTCGCCGAGAGCGGCAGCAGGCGGAGCCCGGTGTCGATCGCCGACAGGCCCAGCACGATGGAGAGGAAGAGCGGGATGAGGAAGAAGATGCCCGCCTGGAGGAAGAACTGCGAGAAGAAGGACACGAGCCCCGCCCTCAGCTGCCGCACCTCGAGTAGCGCCGGGTCGATGAGCGGCTCCTTGCCGCCCTCCTGAAGGCGGTTCTGCCAGCGGAAGAACGCCCAGAGCACCATTATGCCGCCCATGATCAGCCAGATCGAGGGTGAAAGACCGAGGATCGTCGGCGTGTTGTCGCTCTTGGGTTGCACCCAGCCCCACTCCGAGGTCTTCAGGACGCCGAGGACCATCATCGCAAGGCCCGCGGCGGAGAGCACCGCCCCGACCAGGTCGAGATGCGTGCGCCCTTCGGGCGGCGCGTCTTTGATGCGCCGCGCGAAGAGGAAGATCAGGGCGGCGACGACGACCTCGCCGGCGAACACCCAGCGCCACGAGGCGTAGGTGGTGGCGAGCCCGCCGATGAGGGGACCGACGGCGACTGCGATCGCGCCGGCCGCGGCCACCAGGCCGTAGGCCTTGGGCCGCGCGGCCGGCGGGAAGTTGCCCGCCACCAGCGCGACGATCGCCGGCAGGATCAGCGCCGCGCCCACGCCTTCGAGGAACGACCAGCCGAAGAGCAGCACGGGCAGGCTCGGCGAGAGCGCCGTCGTCAGCGAGCCGCAGGCGTAGATGACGAGACCGAGGGCGAACGCACGCCGCCGGCCAATGATCGTCCCGAGCTTGCCGCCCACGATCACCAGGCTGGCCATGACCAGCGTGTAGAGGGTGATCGCCGTCTGGATACCGGCCACCGTGGTGCCGACGTCCTCGGCCACGGTGGCGATCGAGACGTTCATCACCGATGAGTCGAGGATCATGAGGAACTGGCCGGCGGCGAGCGCCGTGAGGACCGTGCCCGCCGCACTCCGGCCCTTGCCCCCGGCATCCGCGGTCGCTCCCGCGGATGCCGCCGTGCTCTCCGTCGTCATCGTCTCCCCCCGCTGTCGTCACCCGTCGTCTCGACCGGCCGTGCGCCTGGCATCCTACCCCAGGCCGTCAGCCATGCACGCGGGCGGCGCCAGGCGACATCGCGGATCGCCGCGAGCACCGCCGTGACCAGGACGCCACGACCGTCGCGGGCTCGGAGTCCACGAGGTCGATGAGGAACACCACGAGGACCACCAGCGTGGCGAGCACCGCGAGCCCCAGGACCCAGGCGCGACCCCGTCTCGTGGCGCAGGCGGAACTCGGCGACGCCGACGATGGCGAAGATGATGAGCGCGATGGCGCTTCCCAGCGAGGCGATCGCCGAGAGGTCGAGCACGTCGAGCACCACAAGGACCGCGGCGACGGTCAACGTGAGCCCGCGCGTACCCCCCACCCACGCACGCGAACCGAAGTTCGGGGGGAAGAGCTTGCTGGCGGCCAGTGCTGCGGTCACGTTGCCGGCCCCGTGCAGGTTGGCGTTGATCGACGAGGCGGTGGCGAGCAGCGCCGGTGATAGCGAACTTGCGCTGCACGGCAACGACCGCGCCGGTCAGGCCGGCGAGCAAGACCGCGGTCAGGTCGATGTAGACCGAGGGCTGGACGGTGGTCCCCACGGGCGCCGCCTGCACAAGAGCTACGTCCGTGGCCGCCTCCCTCTGATCAGTGCTTGAACCCCGACGCGGACGCGGCGTCGTGCACGGGCGCCGCCTGCTTCTCGAGCCGCGACAGGTGCCGCTGCAGGTCCTCCAGCAGCATGTCGGCGAGGTCGCGGGTCACGCCACGGCGCACGACGACGCGCAACGCGGCGAGGTCGGTGCGGTGCTCGGGAAAGGTGTAGGCCGGTACCTGCCAGCCCCGCTCCCTGAGGGCGTTCGAGACGTCGAACACCGTGTACCGGTCGACCTCGGGCTTCGTAGTGAAGGCGAAGACCGGCAGCTCGTCGCCCCGCGTCAGCAGGTCGAACGGGCCAAGCTTCTCGATCTCAGCCGCCAGGTACGTGGCCACCTCGCGTGCGTATCCCTGGACGCGGCGATACCCCTCGACGCCGAGGCGGAGGAAGTTGTAGTACTGGGCGACGACCTGGGCCCCGGGGCGCGAGAAGTTGAGCGCGAAGGTCGGCATGTCGTCGCCGAGGTAGTTCACCCAGAAGATCAGGTCCTCGGGCAGCGACGCGGCGTCGCGCCAGACGATCCAGCCCACGCCGGGATAGACTCGCCCGAACCGCCTGCGCACCGGACGGGACACGAGAGGGAGAATCCATGGGGGACGACGCAGCGCACCGGACCTTCGGCGAGCGACCCGCGTGGAAGCCCGAACCGGTGAAGATCCGGCCCGACAGGCTGGTGTCGGGCTGGCTCGTCGCCGCCGCTTCGGTCTACATCGCCGCCCTGATCTTGCCCGGCGTCGACCTCGAGGGCTTTGGCGGCGCGTTGCTCGCCGCGGTCCTCATCGCGCTCCTCAACGCACTCCTTCCGCCGTTCATCGCGGCGCTGCGCCTGCCGTACACCGTCGCCCTCGGCTTCCTTCTCATCCTCTTCGGCGACGCCCTGCTGCTGATGTGGGCGGCCGACCTCTCCAAGGGCAGGTTCACGGTCGATTCGTTCCTCGCGGCCCTCATCGCCGGCCTCATCATCGCCGCGGTGAGCATCGCCCTCGACGTCGCCCTCGGCACCAACGACGACGACACGTACGCACTCAGGGTGATACAGCGCATCGCCCGGCGGACGGGGACGCCAGTCGCCACCGACGTGCCCGGCATCGTCTACCTCGAGGTCGACGGCCTCGCCCTGCCCGTCCTGCAGCGGGCGATGCGCGACGGCAGCGCGCCCGAGATGGCGCGCTGGGTCGAGCAGGGCACACACCGCATCGATGAATGGGAGACCGACCTCTCGTCGCAGACCGGCGCCTCCCAGGCGGGCATCCTGCTCGGCTCGAACCACGACATCCCCGCCTTCCGCTGGGTCGAGAAGGAGTCGGGGATCCTCATGACCTGCTCGGCGCCGGCGGACTGCGCCGAGATCGAGCGCCGCCACCTCGACGGCCAGGGCCTGCTGCGCGACGGCGGCGCGAGCCGCGGCAACCTTCTCTCGGGTGGGGCCGACCGCTACATCCTGACCATCAGCAAGCTCGAGGCCGAGAAGCAGGCCAACCCCGACTACCGGCCCTTCCTCGCCAACGGGTTCAACGTGACGCGCGCCTTTGTGCTCTTCTTCTTCGAGGTCGCGCTCGAGTGGTCGGCCGCGATCCGCGCCATCCGCCGCGACGTTCAGCCTCGCGGGCACCGCGGCGGGTCGTACCCGTTCATGCGCGGCGGGGTGAGCGTCGTGGTACGCGACTTGATCGTGCACGGCGTGCTCTCCGACATGATGGCGGGCCGGCCGGCCGTCTACGCGACCCTCGCCGGCTACGACGAGGTCGCGCACCATTCCGGGATAGAGCGCGCCGACACGCTCGAGGTGCTGCGCAAGATCGACCAGCAGTTCGGCCGCATCGCGCGGGCGCGCCGCTACGCCCCGCGCCCCTACGAGATCGTCGTCCTCTCGGATCACGGACAGACGCAGGGCGCCACGTTCAAGCAGCGCCACGGCTACGGCCTCGACGACCTCGTGCGGCGCTCGCTGCGCACGGGCGATGTCGCGCCGCTCGCCGGTGGCGACGAGAACGACTCGGCCGTCGCGCGCGCGCTGCAGGAGGCGACCGGCCGCACCGAGGGCGAGCAGCGCGCCAAGAACGATGTCAGCGGAGAGGACGTCGTCGTGCTCGGGTCCGGCAACCTGGGGCTCATCTACCTGATGGAAGAGAAGCGCCGGATGACGCTCGAGGAGATCCATCGGCGGCACCCGGACCTCCTGTCGGCGCTGCGCGCGCACCCGCACATCGGCTGGCTGCTCGTGCGCTCGTCCGAGCGCGGCGCGGTCGCGCTCGGCGCCAACGGTGTCCACTATCTCAGCGACGACCGCGTCGAGGGCGAGGACCCGCTGGCGCCGTTCTCCAATCACGCCGCCGACCACCTGCGTCGCACCGACGGCTTCCCGCATGTCGCCGACATCGTCGTGGGCAGCTTCTACGACCCCCAGCTCGACGAGGGCTGCGCCTTCGAGGAGCTGATCTCGTTCCACGGCGGCATCGGCGGCCCGCAGACGCGCGCCACCCTGCTGCACCCGGTCGGGCTCCCCGCCCCCGACGAGCCGATCGTCGGGGCCGAGGCGCTGCACCGGGTGCTCGCCGGCTGGCGCGAGCGGCTGCAGGGCGCCGACCTGGCCTGACGGCCGCGGCGAAGTCCTGAGCGGCCTGGCCGGCTCCGCCCGCCGGCCCCGCTCGCGGCGCGGCGCGCCGAATCCGTTCTCGCCGCGCAGCCCGCCTCCGCCCCCTGCGGTACAATCCTCCGGCGGCGGGCCGCTAGCTCAGTCGGTAGAGCAGGGGACTTTTAATCCCAAGGTCGTTGGTTCGATTCCAACGCGGCCCACCACCCCCGCTCCCATCAGGGCGTGTGTGCAGTTCCGGCACATGCTTCCCACCGTGGCTCCGGCAGGTGCGTGACGGTCCGGGGACGCGGCTCCGGTACCTGTGCGACGGTGGCTCCGGCGGCCGTGACAGGGCTTTCTCTGAATCCCGTGGTGGCCAGAGACGGACTTGAACCGTCGGCACGGGACTTCTCAGCCAAGGTCCGAGGATCGCCGCACTTTGTCGAACAGCCTGGCGTCAACGGCCTCGCGTCGTGCCCATTCCTCCAGAGCGTTCCAAGCGATCCGTTGCCGACGAGCCACCATGATCGCCTGGTCAAGCGCCTGCCTGTCGCTCCAGTGCACGTACGCCGCCAGCCTGTCCATGATGCTCTGCGTGGGGGTGACCACGCGCAGAGGGCCATAGTCCGTCTGAAGCACGGGCACGTCGCCATCGCGCACCACCGTCGCTCCGAAGGCGAGCGGGCCCGGCGGGAACTCCACGTAGAAGTCGCTCTCGGGATGCTCGAACGCACGGGCTCCGGAAACGCGCCGGAATCCAAGCTCGGCTATGGCCTTCGCGATCGCCTCGATCCTCGCATTTGTGATGAAGTCGAGATCGAAGCTCTCGTAGTCGTTGTGACTGTAGATGGAGACGGCACCGCCGCCCGATAGCGTCGCGGCTATTCCCGCGCGTTCGAGTGCCTGGCTCACACGAGCCGCGATCTCCTCGGCGGAGGTCTGTCGGCTGATGCCGCTCATCCGGCTACGCCGGTTTCCCCGCCCGTCGCGGACGCTGCCGCTGGCGATAGTACGCCTTCACTTCTTCTTCGGGGATCAGATCCAGCTCCGCCTCGAGGAAGTCTCGAAGGTCCCGCACGGTGGGATTGCGCGTGTTGAACTCGAACAGCCTGGTCTTGCCAACCATTCGGCTCAGCAACACGCCGTCCCGCTCCAGCCGCCGCAGCTGGCGCTGGATCGGGCTGACGGAAACAGAGTACGTATCAGCGATCCGCAGCGCGTGGCCCGAGCCGTAGGCTTCCAGAAAGAGCAGGACCTGAGCCGCCGACCGGCTGCCGAAGATAGCCTCGAGTGCCGGTGTCACTTCTCGTCCTCCTGCCTTGGTTGCGGCGTTATTACCTCACTTAGGGCTAATACTACCTCATAGTGCGGTAATAGCTCGAGCCGATACTCTGGACCTTTACTCCCAAGGTCGTTGGTTCGAATCCAACGCGGCCCACTAGGGTGCCCGGCCGGGCCGGCCCCGCCCGCCGGCCTCACCCGCGTCAGGCCGCTTCGAGCGCCGCTCTCAGTCCGTCAACGACGCGCGCAACGCGCCGGAGATCCCGGCCAGCCCGCCCTTGAGCTCATCCAGCGTCGGCCAGCCGAAGCCGAGGCGGAAGTGCCGCCGCGATTGCTCGAACCAGTGGCCGGGGCCGACGTACGTGCCGAACTCCTCGGTGAGCTTCTGGTAGAACGCGTCGACGTCCACCGGCGCGTCGAGCTTGATGCGCGGGAAGCTCACCACGCCTCCCTTCGGCTCGACCCACTCCATGAGCTCTTCGCCGGCCATCCAGTCTCGCGTGATCGCGAGAGCCGCCTGGATGCGCCCGTGGATCTCGGGCAGCCAGGCGTCACGCTGCTTGAGCGCCTGGTAGGCGATCTCTTCGTCGACGACGCTGCCGCAGATGCCGATTTGCTCCTTGGCGCCGAGGAAGGTCTGCATGAGCTCGCGGTCGCGGCAGATGAGCCAGCCGGTGCGGATGCCCGGGATGCCGTAGGTCTTGGAGAGCGACGAGACGCTGATCGCGCGCCCGCTCAGCGTCGCCGCGCAGGGCAGCATGTCGCCGAAGGTCATCTCGCGGTAGGTCTCGTCGACGAGCAGCCGGCAGCCGCGCTTCTCGACGACCTCGACGAGGCGGCGCAGCTCGGCCTCGTCCATCATCTGGCCGGTCGGGTTGTGCGGCAGGGTGATCGAGACGTACTTCGTCTCGGGCCGGGTGAGCGCCATCAGCTTGTCGACGTCGATGCGCCAGCCCTCCTCGAAGCTCAACTCGAGGTAGCTGACGTCGGCCTCGATCGCGCGCGGGGTGAAGATGTTGGTCGCGTAGTTCGGACGCACGACGACGAGGTGGTCGCCTTTCTCGAGCAGAGCGGTGGCGATGATGAAGAGGGCCTGAGCCGCACCGAAGGCGACGAGCACGTCGGCCGGCTCGGCTTCGCCCGCCGGCCCGCTGCTCGCCTGCGCGATCAGCTCCAGGAGACCCTTGTGGCCCATGTGCTCGCCGTAGAGCAGGACCATGTCGCCGAGCTCGATGCCCAGCTCGCTCAGGGTGCGGTCGCGGACCGAGCTCTCGGCGAGGTTGAACTTGATCGCGTCGTAGCCGAACTCCTCCGGCGACTCGACCTCGATGGGCATGCGGACGTACTTCACGGGGGACCTCCCTGGGATTAGCATGGCAAGCGTACACCGCCGGCAGAGGAGCGGACGATGCAGTGGCGCGGCCGCCGCGGCAGCCAGAACGTCGAAGACAGGCGAGGCATGGGCGGCAGGGGCGTCGCGATCGGCGGCCTGGGCGGCGTCGGCGGCATCATCGTCCTGTTGCTGATCATCGTCATGGGCGGGGACCCTTCCGCGGTCCTCGACCAGACCAACACCAGCATCACGACCAGCGGAGCGACGACGGCAGCGCAGGACGACGCCTACAAGTTCGTCTCGGTCGTCCTCGCCGACACCGAGGACGTCTGGCGCCAGCAGTTCCGTGAGATGGGCCGCACTACTGCTCGAACGACGAGACCGTGTACATCGACACCAGCTTCTTCACGCAGCTCGGCAAGCGCTTCGGGGCGCCCGGCGACTTCGCCCAGGCGTACGTGATCGCCCACGAGGTGGGGCACCACGTCCAGGACCAGCTCGGCATCCTCGACGCCGTCCACGCCAAGCAACAGCGAGTCAGCCAGTCCGAGGCCAACGAGCTCTCGGTGCGCCTCGAGCTGCAGGCCGACTTCCTCGCCGGAGTCTGGGCGCACTACGCCGACAAGAACCTCAACGTTCTCGACCCGGGCGATCTCGAGGAGGCGTTGCAGGCGGCCACGGCGATCGGCGACGACAAGCTTCAACAGGAAGCACAGGGCCGCGTGGTGCCCGACACCTTCACGCACGGGACGTCGGCGCAGCGTACTCGCTGGTTCAAGCTCGGCTACGACACCGGCGACGTGGAGCGCGGCGACACGTTCAACACCTCGCGCCTCTGACGCGAGCCGACCGCGGCGAAGCCGCGGGGCGCGGCGTGCGCGGGGCGCGGCGTGCGCGGGGCGCGGCCGGTATAATGGCGCCTCGCGTGCCCCCATCGTCTAGTGGCCTAGGACACCGGCCTTTCAAGCCGGCGGCACGGATTCGAATTCCGTTGGGGGCACCACCCTTTCTCCCGGAGCATGTGCCGCATGCGCAGCACTTTTGCATGACAAAGGCCCCCCGCCACATGGTGACGAGGGGCCTTCTGCTAGGCGTTTGCTAGGCGCCGACCACTTGAGTCCGCAGCGGCGGTGGCTGGCTTGCCGTATCCACGTTGATTACGCGGCCCTCGCGGGCGAGCCGTCGCGCGTACTGGGCTGTCTACACGTCGTCCCGCTGAGTGCTAGCATCCAGGCGCCGACGGAGGAGAAGGATCTTGCCGAGACGCACCAACCCACTCCAGAAACTCGCCTTGCACATTCAGCAGCAGCTCGACACTACGGCCGAAGTCCACGAATCCGAGATGCTCATGGATACCCAGAGCGGTCGCCAGGTCGAAGTGGACATCACCGTTAGGGGTGCGTTCGGCGGCCAAGATCATCTCATGAGTCTTGAGTGCACGGCCCGCGGGAGACGCGCCGACGTGGGCTGGGTGCGGGAAATGGTCGAGAAGCATCGAACTCTGTCGACCGACACGCTCGTGCTTGTCTCTGGGTCAGGGTTCAGCGAAGCCGCGCTTGAGAAAGCAAGATTCGAGAATGTGCGCGCAGTCTCGCTCCAGGAAGCCCTGGACGCTGACTGGACCCGCATCGTAGGGAAGGAGAATCGGCTGTTTCTGGCCCGCTACGACTTCTCCCCGACCGGGGCATACCTGACTCTGCGGGAGGAGCCTGCTGTGGAATTCGAGGCGGGGCAGGACACCGGGATTGTCCGGGCTGGCCCCGGCGGTGAGGCAGCAAGCACCATCAAGGAGCTCGGTCTACAGATCCTCAATCGGCCCGACGTCGCCAATCAGTTGATGAATCGAATGAATCAGGATGGCTCCGGAACTGGGTCTGTCGATGTGACATTTCCCGAGCCTCTGTATGCCCACGACTCCGACGGACGGGCTCACGAGCTCCAGAAGGTTCGCTACACGTTCACGGTGCGCCGCGCGACCGGGCCGGTTCCACTCTCCCACGGTTCGTGGCAAGGCATTCCGGTGTCCTTCGGGGAGGGCGAGACAGGGTTCGGACATACATTCCTGGCGATATCCGAGCACGATCGGGACGACGTTCGCGCCACCTTTACCTACACCGACCCGGAAACCGGCGATGAGCGAACGGTACATTTCGGCTCCGAAGGGCAAGGCGCGAGCGATTCGAATCCCGACCAGCAACCGCCATCGGCTGACCAGACGGAGTGACCCGCGTTTCGCAGGGTCGAGTCCCACCGCCGCTACCAGCTTCTTGCACTTCCACATGGCAAAGGCCCCGCCACAGGGTGGCGAGGGGCTGGAGTTGACCCGCTTTCGTGGACACCTGAGCATCTGCAGACGCGAGCCTTCAGGAGGGAGTCCACATGCCAAGAACACGACCGCCCTACCCACCCGAGTTCCGGCTTGAGGCAGTGCGCCTGGCGCGCACGTCCGGCCAGTCGATCAACCGCATCGCGCAGGACCTCGGCGTCTGCCACGAGACCCTGCGCCACTGGGTCCGCCAGGCCGAGGTCGACGCCGGTGAGGCCGAAGGCCTGACCAGCGAGGAGCGCGAGGAGCTCAGGCGCCTGCGCCGCGAGAACCGCGTGCTGCGCGAAGAGCGAGAGATCCTCAAGAAGGCCGCGGCTTTCTTCGCGCGGGAGACCGATCAGCGGTCATGCAGTACCGGCTGATCGATGCGGAGAAGCCACACTACGCCGTCTCCCGGCTCGCCCGTGCGCTCGGTGTGTCGCGCTCGGGCTACCACGCCTGGAGGCGCCGCAAGCCTTCTGCGCGTTCTCTGGCCGACGCTGCTTTGCGCGAACGCATCGAGGCCATCCACGAGAGCTCGCGTGGCGTCTACGGCGCCCCGCGTGTGCAGGCCGAGCTCGCCCTTGGGCACGGCATGCACGTCTCGCGCAAGCGCGTCGCGCGGCTGATGCGCGAGGCCAACCTCGCCGGCGCCTCGCGCTGCCGCCGGCGGCACGGCACGGCTCGCGGCAAGCCGGCGTCGGCGGCGCCCGACCGCGTGAGGCGGGTGTTCACGGCGACCCGATCAGACGAGCTCTGGGTCGCCGACATCACTGTGAGACTGCTTCTCACAGCAGTTCAGTCTGTTCAGGGCTGCTGTAGGTTGGCCGTGGCAGCGCGGGCGTGACTCCAAAGAATCACTGGCCGTGCTCTTGCGGGCCGTGCCCTGGCGTAGGATCTGTCCGCTCGTCGCCTGCCACGGCCGGCCCGGTGCGGTCGGACGTGGCCTCATAGAAGCCCGTCCGCTCCTTGCGGAGCGTGACCCATCACAGTCGTGCCGCGCGACACACATCCGGGCCGGCGTGATGAGCATACGCCGAGGGAGGTAGAGCATGGGGGTTCTTGACGGCCGCATCGACTTCGTCCTGGGTATCGACACGCACCGCGACTCGTACACGGCGGCTGCGCTCGATGCCGGTGGCGGCACGCGCCACATCGCCACGGTCGCCTCCGACGCCTTCGGCCACCGCAAGCTGCTCGCCTTCGCCGACGAGCACGCCAAAGGTCGGCGCGTCTGGGCGGTCGAGGGCGTCGGCAGCTACGGCGCCGGTCTCACGGTCTTCCTCCTGGAGCATGGCGAGCAGGTCGCGGAGGTCGACCGCCCGAAGCGGCCGCTGCGTCGCAACGGCGCCAAGAGCGACGAGCTCGACGCGGTGCGGGCCGCGCGCGAGGCGTTGGCCTGCGACCATCTCGCCCAGCCGCGACGGCGCGGCCGGCGTGAGGCGATCCGCGTGTTGCTCGCTGCCCGCGAGGGCGCCGTGCGCGCCCGCACCCAGGCGATTGCGCAGCTCAAGGCGCTGATCGTCAGCGCACCACAGGGTCTGCGCGACCAGCTGCGCGGCGGCACGACCGATGAACAGGTCAGCCGCGCCGCGCGGCTGCGCACCGGCCCCGCTCAGTCGCAGGAGCACCGTGCCACCATCTGCGCCCTGCGCGCCACCGCACGCCGCGTGCTGACGCTCGCTGCGGAGGCGGACGACCATGAATCGCAGCTCGAGCTGCTGGTGCGCGAACATGCCCCGCAGCTGCTTGCCCAGCCGGGCATCGGTACGATCAGCGCGGCACAGATCCTCTGCGCCTGGTCGCACCGCGGCAGGATCCGCTCCGAGGCCGCGTTTGCCTCCCTGGCCGGCGTCTCGCCGATCCCCGCCTCTTCGGGGACGATCGTCCGCTACCGCGTCAACCGTGGCGGTGACCGCCAGCTCAACCGCGCCCTGCACACGATCGTGCTCTCACGCCTCTCGCACGACGCAGAGACGCGCGCCTACGCGCAGCGACGCAGCGCCGAGGGCAAGACCGCGCGCGAGATCAAGCGCTGCCTCAAACGCCACTTGGCACGAAGCATCTTCCGCCTACTGGAGAGCATGCCAGAGGCCACTTGACAGGCATAGAAGCATCCTCGCCGTGGCCCTCGGGCTCGAGGCCTGCCGGCACCGTCACCGCGTGCGCTTCACGACCGCCGCGCGCATGATCGCCGCCCTCGCCGAGGCCCGTGAGGCCGCCACCTACAGCCGCCGGCTGCTC
>Ga0315281_10009242_pt1 | contig 13676 bp, 7 predicted proteins | sample YL17G07_0_MG_FD_204540 | JGI IMG/M metagenome (GOLD analysis project Ga0315281, IMG submission 204540) | Sediment microbial communities from Yellowstone Lake, YNP, Wyoming, USA - YL17G07_0 | ecosystem: Environmental > Aquatic > Freshwater > Lake > Sediment | place: USA: Wyoming | collected...
GCTCCTGGGCCGCCCCGATGAGCTTGATTAGGTCGTCGAGCTCCTTCTTGAGCATCGGGTCGGAGTGGAGGAGCAGGGAATACGATGCGCCTTCGATGACCTTGTAGACGTCCGTGTCGTTGTAGCGCTTTCCCTGGTACGCCCCCTTCATCAAACCCGCGGCCTTCCGGAAATTGTCGACGCGTCCCGTCTCCTCGTTCTTCTTCATAGCGAACGGGATGGTCACGATCCGGTTCGTCTTCATCTTCGGCGCCCAGAACGCGTCCGTGACCTGGACCTTGGTGAAGTCCACCGGCCGGATGGGGTAATCCTTTTTCACCGTACTCCCGCCCTGGGAAAAGGCAAGGGCGGCCGCCGTCACGAACAGGCCGACGATTTTCAGAGGAAGCTTCTTCATCTTCGATCTCTCCTTGCGTCGAGCTCGTAGAGGGAGACGCTCATCGGCGGGACGACGAGTTTGCCGCCGAACGGCGCGCCCTTCGTCTCCTTGAATTCAACCTGCGGCGCCTTGCCGGGGACATTACAGGCCTTCTCGTCGGTCCCGGTGAGCAGCCACAACGTGGCCGTCTTCGGCAGGTCCACACCCTTGATCTTCAGGTCCAGCGCCTGCTTCTCGTGGGTCGGGTTGACGATGGAGACCGTCAGGACCTTCTTTCCTTCCCGCCAGGTCGCCATGACGTCGAGCGGCGCGGCCGCCCCGCTCACCTTAACGGGAAGCGTCCCAAACCGCTCGCGGTAGAACGCGAGGACAACGCCTGTCGAATCCAGAACGGCCGCAGTCTTGTTCGTCTTGATCGCGCCGATGACGTTCACGGTCTGGGCGTAATTGGCCATGAAGATGATGTCGCTCTGCCGGGCGTATTCGTTGATCCCGGCCGCGATGCCCAGGGCGTCCTTCAGGAAATACTGCGTCCCCAGCTCGCCATAAAGATGCGGCCCGTACCAGTAGTTCCATTCGTCCAGGGCGATCCGGATGTCCTTGCCCTCGAGGGCGGGAATGGTTTTCCGGTAAGCCCGGTGGGCGTCGGCTATCCGCCGGATCTCGTTCGGGATCTCGTTGACGTGGCTCAGGAGGTCCGGGCCCTCCTGGCAGTAGAAGTGTTCGCTGATGAGGTCCATGGCGTTCGCGCACTCGGACATCATGCCCTCGTCCCACTCGCCGGTGGCCCCCACGCCGACCAGCTTGATGGACGGATCTCTGGCGAGCATGGCCGCGGCGAACCGGTTGTGCTTCTTGATGTAGTCCTTGAGGGGCATGGAGCCCAGCTGCCAATCGCCATACATTTCGTTCCCGATGGACCAGAACGGGCATCCCCAAGGCTCGACGCGACCGTTCTTGGCCCTGAGCTTCCCCATGGGCGTCGAAGCGGCGCCGTTCACGTACTCAACCATGTCGGCGGCCAGCGTTTCGTTTCCCTGGCCGCTATTGATCGAGATGTAGGGCTCGGTCCCGATGAGCCTGCAGAAGTCCATGAACTCGTGGACGCCGACATCGTTGTGCTCGACGCCCAGCCAGGCCGGGTTCTTCCGCGGCGGCCGCCTGTCGGGGTCGCCGATCCCGTCCTTCCAATCATAGCCGCTGACAAAGTTTCCGCCGGGCCATCGGTAGACGGGGGAATCGAGCTTCTTCAGGACCTCAAGCACCTCCGGCCGGAAGCCTTCGACGTTGTCCGCGGGCATGAGAGAGACCGTGCCGACGCGGAAGGATTCACTTCCGCGGCTCGCGATCTCGAGCCTCCCCGCCTCCGTCCCCATCCCGGCCTTGAAGGCCAGCGGGAAAGTCCCATAATCCGTTCCGAACTCCGTGACCTGGACGGTCTGCCGGTCGTTCGCGCCCGGGCCCCATACGAGGCTCACTTCGATTGGGGAGGCGCCGGGGTCGCCGGCCAGAACGACGCGGCCGACATAATCTCTTCCCTGGATGAGGGTCAAGTCAGCCTGGGCGATGCCGCCCGCATCACCATTTCCCTTGATCCGGATCTCCGGCGCCTGCAGGCCAACGTACGGGATGATAGGGTTCATCCGGACGTTCTCCGCCTCTCCGACGGCCTTCCAGGGCGACTCCTTATCATCAACCGGATAGTAAAATTTGCGGTCTTCGAGCATCTCGGCCCAGATGCCCTGGTAGATGCAACGGCCCAGGTGTTCGATGAATTGGCCGTAGATGTATTTCGACATAGGCGCAAGCGTTTTGGCCGCGTCCACGGTCACTTCCGGCTTGAGCGTCCGGGTGGACAGCATCTCCAACGTCGGATCGGCCAGCGGCCGGGCCTTGGCGGCTTCCCGCGGCAGCCAGACCTCCATCTCGCCCCGGCCGCGATGGGCCCAGGCGTAATACGGAATGAGTGTGATTTTTTGTGCCCCATCGGCTGTGACCACAGTCAGGCCGTTGAGAAGGTCGGGCCGGGCTTCGGCCGTGAGGGCCGCCCCGTCCTCGAGGATGAGCGGCGTCACGCGTCCGCCGTTGTCAGGGAACTCGGCGCAATAGACGAGCGGGCCGCGCTCGACGGCAACCAGGCCGGCGTCGGACTTGAGGTTATCGTTGGCCAGCACGCGGCGCGCTTCCATCGGAAACGAGATCTCGACCGTATCGCCTTTCTGCCACGTCCTCGTGACCGGCACATAACCTTTCTCGATATTGAGGGCCACGGCCTCTCCGTTAACCTTGATGACGGGTTGTCCTTTCGTCTCGCCCGCGTATCGGTAGAGGTCACCCGGCAGGGGCTTGCCCACCGCCCAACCGGGGACGCGGACCATCAGGGTCAGGTCGGCCGGCTTCTCCGGCGCGACGCCCATCTTGATGTCGCCCGTCCACGGGTAATCGGTCGTTTGCTCCAGCGTCACTTTCCCGGCCTTCGTCGTTATATTTGCCGTGCCCTGGCCGTAGAGGTTCACGTAGACTTTATTCTCATCGACGCCGTAGGCGAACCCGCCGAGCTCGGCGATGAACCTGGCGACGTTCGGCGGGCAGCAGGCGCATCCGAACCAGGGGGTCCGCTGGTGCTGTCCGAACGAGGCGAGGGGGTTGGGATAGAAGAACAGGTCGCCGCTCATCCCGGCGCCGGAGAGGAAGGCGTTGTAAGCAGCCCGCTCGAAGAGGTCCATGTACTTGGCGTCGGCATGGTAGAGCGACATCCGCCAATTCCAGAGGGCGTAGGCGATCGTGGCGCAGGTCTCGGCGTAGCCGGTCGCATTGGGCAGGTCGTAGGCCGGGCCGAAGCCCTCCCAGCTTCCCGCGGCGCCGATGCCGCCCGTGAGGTAGAGCTTCTTTGTGACGACGTCCTCCCAGATCGTGTCGAGGGCGTCCATGTAACGTTTGTCGCCGGTCAGGGCCGCGATGTCGGCCATCCCGGAATAGAGATAGGCCGCCCGGACGGCGTGGCCGACGGCTTCGGTCTGCTCGAGGACGGGCTTGTGGTCCTGGGCGTATTCGCCGTAGAGCTTGTGGCCGGCGGCGTTCCCCCGCTGGTCGATGAAGAACTTGGCCAGGTCGAGGTATTTATTCTTGCCCGTCGTCCTGGTGAGCTTGACCAGGCCTATCTCGATCTCCTCGTGGCCGGGGACGAGCTTGAGCTGCTTTTCGCCCGGGCCGAAGGTCTTGGCGATGAAGTCGGCGCTCTTCAGGGCGATATCCAGGAGATTACGCTTCCCGGTCGCCGCATAATAGGCGGTGGCCGCCTCGTAGAAGTGACCGACAACGTAGAGCTCATGGCTGTCCGGGAGGTTCGACCAGCGCTCCGGGCCGGACATTTGCGGCGGGTTCTTGGCGTCGATCGTCCGGGCCGTGTAGAGATAGCCGTCGGGTTCCTGGGCCGCCCCGATCTTGGCGGCCAGCCCATCGACATATTTTTCGAGCTCAGCATCGGGGTGCAGGGCAAGCGAATAGGCCGCGGCCTCGATGACCTTGTAGACGTCGGAGTCGTCGAAGGCGTACTTGGTGCAGAACGCGCCCTGAGCCGCGCCGCCGGCGATCTCGAAGTTCTTGATCCGCCCCGTCTCCTCGCATTCCTTGAAGTTATGGGGGATGGTGACGGTCCTGTCGATCTCCTGGCGTTTCCCCCAGAAGCCGTCGGTGAAGCGGACGTCGGCGAACGAGACCGGCGTCACCGGGTAATCGGCTTTGGGTTTCGTGGCGCAGGCCGCGACCAGCAGGGCGGCAACGCCGAATAGCGCCAGGATCCAAGTCCATGTTCTCTTGTTCATCGGTCCGTATTTCCTTTCATTTGTTATTGAAATTTCCGTGATAAGAGGGCACGGAAAAGGGTTGCAGCGACCATGCGGAGATCAGCTGGAGCCGAGCGTCCGACGAGGGCAGCCGCAGGCCTCCGATGACCAAAGGCCCAAACGCATTAAATAGTTCGAATCTGGCCTTAAGGGAACTGAATGCCGTCCTCAAGCCCCCGTAGCGGAGGGGGGACCCGTCGGCATTTTCGACGGGGGGAACCGACGGGACTGGTTCCCCGGGGTCCGGGGGAGCGAGGGCGGCTTCAGGTCCCTTAAGCCCTTCCCCATGCCCTCCTCTTAACATCACGGAAATTAAATGCCTCATGTCTCCCGGTCCATCCTTCATCGTTCCTTGATCCATACGGCCATTTCTCTGACGCCTCGATTCGACCAGGCAAAACAGGGGACCAGCGTGAGCTCCCTCCCGGGTGTCCGTCAGTTCTCGACGGCGCCCGTGACAGTCGTGGGATGGGGCCCGAAGGACCAGCCGGTCCGTTTCGAGATGAGCGCCTTCTTCGTCCATTTCTTCCCGTCCACCTCGAGCGTCACGACGTATTCGCCGGGTTCGACGAGCTGCCCGGCGCCGGACTCGTCCATCCAGGGCTCGCGCTTGCCTTCCTCTTTGAGACGCATGTTCCAGAGGGCCGTGTTAAGGCCGGGCTCGGCCTTGCCTTCGATCTCCCCGATCGCCTCGCCATACGGCGTCGCCACGGTGATCTTCACCTTGCCCTGGGGCTTGGCCTTCAGCCAGTAGTTGATGACAACCGCGTCAGGCTCGTTGGGGGTCGAGAGATGGCTGTCGCCCAGGAGCTGGTAGTTGCCGAAGACCGGGACGATCCGCTGGGGCGTGGGCCGGATGCCGAAGAGATGGACGTCCTCCGCCAGGACCTTCGCGTCGATCTCCTGGAGGGGCGAGATATTGGCGATGTACAGGCCCCGGCCGTACGTGCCGACGACGAGATCGTTCTCGCGCGGCTGGATGACGATGTCCGTCACCTTGACCCAGGGCATATTGTTCTTGAACGGCTTCCAACTCTTCCCGCCGTCGAGCGTGGCGTAGAGGCCATGGTCCGTGCCCGCGAAGAGGAGGTCAGGGTTCTTCCGGTCCTGGACGACGACGTTGACCGGCTTGTCCGGAAGGTCGCCGCTTACGCGGGTCCACGTTTCGCCGAAGTCGGTCGTCTTATAGATGTGCGCCTTTTCCACGTCCTCGCGGAAACCCGTCTTGGCCACGAAGGCCGTGCCCGCGTCGTGGGGTGAGGCGAAGACCCGGCTGACCCACATCCCCGCCGGGGCGCCGGCAGCGGCCAGCTTCGCCGTCGCGTCGGTCCAGCTCACGCCGCCGTCTTTCGTCACCTGGACCTTGCCGTCGTCCGTGCCGGCCCAAAGGACGCCGGGTCTCACGGGCGATTCCGAGAGCGTCGTGATGGTGCAGAAGAAGATGAAGCCCGCGCCGCCCTGCCGCGCCTTGTCGTTCGTCGTCAGGTCGCGGCTGATCTCGGCCCAGCGGTCGCCGCGGTCGAGGGACCGGAAGACGACCTGGGCGCCCGTGTAAACGATCGCGGAGTTGTGCGGCGAAAGGACGATAGGCGGCGTCCAATTGAAGCGCGCGGCCTCCGCCCCATTCCCACGCGTCGGAGTGATAGAGGTCTGGACGCCGAGCTTCTGGTCCAGCCGCCACATCGAACCCATTTCCCTATTGTTGTAAAGCCAGCGGCCGTCCGTCGGATCGACGCATTGGTACATGCCGTCGCCGCCGCCGACCGTCACCCAGTCGGACAGGCTGATCTCGCCGGACCAGCCGTTCGACGGACCTTTCCAGGAGTCGTGGTCCTGGAGCCCGCCGTAGATATTGTACGGGTCCTCCATGTCCACGCCGACGGCGTAGAACTCGCCGAGCGGGATATTATCGAAGTGATGGCAGGTCTTGCCGCCGTCGTAGGAGATGTTCACCCCTCCGTCGGAGCCGAAGATCAACCGGTCGGGATCCTCGGGATCGACCCACAAGGTCCGCCAATCGCCGAAGGCCTTCTGGAAAACGCCGTCCGACGGCCAGGAGATGCCGTGCCAGGTCTTGCCGCCGTCCGTGGAGCTGGCCAGCGACTGGGCGGTGATGTAGAGCTTGTCCGGGTCGTGCTGGTCGACACGGAGCTGGTTGAAGGAATAAGGAGCCTTGTCGAACGCCTCCTCCGTGCCCTCGGCGTTGACCTTGCGCCAGGTCTGGCCGCCGTCGCCGGTCCGGTAGACCTCGCCACCTATGGAGCGCGGCTGCGCCTCAACGCCCCGGCTCTTGGCCCGTTCGATCTCCCGGGCCGTGGGCTGCCGCATGTTGGCGTTCTCGACGATGGCGTAGAGGACGTTCGGGTCCTTTTGGAAGATATCGAAGCCGATGCGGCCGATCTTGCCGACGGGCAGGCCGCCGCCGAGCTTGGTCCAGGTCTTCCCGCCGTCCGTCGTTTTGTAGATGCCGCTCTCCGGACCGCCGGCTTCGTAGTGCCAGGGGAACCGCGTCTTCTCGTAGGCCGCGGCATAAAGGACGTTCGGATCCTTCCGGTTCAGGGCGAGGTCGATGACCCCGACCTTGTCGTTGATGGTGAGGACCTTTTGCCAGGTCTTTCCGCCGTCCGTCGTCTTGAAGACGCCGCGCTCCTCGTTCGATGAGAACAAGCGTCCCATCGACGCGACATAGACGATTTCGGGATCCGAAGGGTGGACGATGACCCGGGCGATGTGGTGCGAATCGCGGAGGCCCATGTTCGTCCAGGTCTTGCCGGCGTCGGTGGATTTATAGACGCCGTCGCCGTGGCTGGAGCTCCGGGCGCAATAAGCCTCGCCGGTCCCGACCCAAACGATGTCCGGATTGGAAGGGGCCAGGGCCACGTCGCCGATGGAGAGCGCCTGCTGGCCGTCGAAGATCGACTCGAAGGTCGTGCCGTTATTGACGGTCTTCCAAACGCCGCCGTTTCTCGTCCCCACATACAGGGTGAAGAGGTGGGCCCTGGCCGGTGATTCCGGGACGGCGAACGACGTCACCCACGACCCGGCCCGATAAGGTCCCATGGCCCGGAACGAGAAATTCTTGAGCAGGTCGACGTCGGGACGGTCCTGCCCGTAGGCCGCAGGGCCGGCCATGGCGAGGGCGAAAATCAAAGCGGCGATGATCCGGGAATAATGATGGCGATCTCTCATAGGTCCTCCTCTCCAAAATAGTCCTTCAAGGCTTAGCTGATATATTGTATGTTATAAGAGCGGAGAAAAGAATCATGAAATTCACATTCGTCCACAACAACTTTAACGTCCTCGATCTGGACAAGAGCCTAACGTTTTACCGGAAGGCCCTGGGGCTTGAGGAGACCCGCCGAATCACGCCGAAGGACGGGAACTTCATCCTCGTTTTCCTGGGCGACGGCGAAACGCCGCACAGGCTGGAGCTGACATGGCTTCGGGGCCGCAAAGAGCCTTACGACCTCGGCGAGAACGAGTTCCACTTGGCCTTCCAGGCCGACGACTTCCGGGCAGCGCACGAACTCCACGAGTCCATGGGATGCATCTCCTACGAGAACCCCGGCATGGGGATCTACTTCATCAGCGACCCGGACGGCTACTGGATCGAGATCCTGCCGAAAAAATAATTATTGGGGTCGCTTTCGAAGGGCTCGGGGACATCCCCTGCGCCCTTCGTGCAGCGATCCCATCATGAAATAGGTTCGCGGACGGTTTTCTCTGGCAATCCCGGAAAATATCCGCTATATTGAATTTCAGAGCGCAGGAACGCACTCGGCGGCCGGTCCGGTGCTCTTTCCCGTTCCGGGAAGCATCTCTTTTCTTGTGATTGAATCAATAAGGGCCAAATTCTTACCGGGCGGTTCCAGGCCGCCGGCTCTTCCCCTCCCTTTCACCTTGACTTGGGCGGCGTCACGGGCTATAAAGAGATGTAAAAATCTAATATATCATGGTTTTTTGCCCGCAGCCAAAATGAAAAGGACCACTGATCCATGAAAAGAGCTGAATACGCCCTCGGACTGGATTACGGCACGAATTCCGTCCGGGCCCTCATCGTCGATGTGCGGAACGGACGCGAGGTCGGAACGGCCATCCACAGTTACGAAACGGGCGAGGCGGGCATCGTCCTCGACCCGACCGACCCGAACCTGGCCCGGCAGAACCCGGCCGACTACGTCAAAGGCATAGAGGCCTCGATCAAGCGGGCGGTGGCGGCGGCACATAAAAAGGACAAGCGATTCGACCCTAAGGACATCATCGGGATCGGCATCGACACGACGGGCTCAACTCCCCTTCCCGTGGACCGGGGGGGGACCCCCCTCGCCCTGAAGAAGGAGTTCCGGAAGAATCGAAACGCCATGGCCTGGCTCTGGAAAGACCACACCGGCCACGCCGAGGCCGCAGCGATCACGGCCCTGGCCTCCCGGGAGCATCCGGAGTACCTGGCCAAGTGCGGCGGCACGTATTCCTCGGAGTGGTTCTTCAGCAAGATCCTCCACTGCCTCAGGACCGACCGGACCGTCTTCGCCGCGGCCTGGAGCTGGGTCGAATGCTGCGATTACGTCCCGGCCGTCCTCACGGGCACGACGAGACCGGAATCGATGAAGAGGAGCCGGTGCGCCGCCGGGCACAAGGCCATGTTCAACGAAGCCTGGGGGGGCCTCCCCTCGAAGGAGTTCCTCTCCAAGCTCCACCCTAAGCTGGGGGCCCTCAGAGACATGCTCTATGACAAGAGCTATCCGGCCGACGTCCCCGCCGGAAAACTCACTCCCGCCTGGGCCAAGAAGCTTGGCCTATCGACCGGCATCCCCGTGGCGGTCGGCGCCTTCGACGCCCACCTCGGGGCCATCGGCTCGGGCGTCCGGAAGGGGAAGTTCGTCAAGATCATCGGCACCTCCACGTGCGACGTCTGCGTCTGGCCCTCGGATGAGAACCTGCCCGATATTCCCGGCCTCTGTGGCATCGTCGACGGCTCGGTCCTCCCCGGCTACCTTGGGCTTGAGGCCGGCCAGTCGGCCGTCGGCGACATCTTCAACTGGTTCGCCAACGAGATCCAGCCCGGGGGACCCCGGAAGGGCTCCCACAAAGTCCTGACCCGAAAGGCCGCCAAACTCAAACCCGGCCGGTCCGGCCTGCTCGCCCTCGATTGGAACAACGGCAATCGGACCATTCTCGTCGATCAGCGGCTCACGGGGCTCCTCCTCGGCCAGACCCTTCACACCCGGCCCGAGGAGATCTACCGGGCCCTCATCGAAGCGACGGCCTTCGGGGCCCTGACCATCATCAAGCGCTTCGAGGAATACGGGGTCGCGATCGAGGAGGTCATCAACTGCGGCGGCATCGCCGAAAAGAACCCCCTGGTCATGCAGATCTACGCCGACGTCACGGGCAAGGAGATGAAGATCGCCCGCTCGGCCCAGACCTGCGCCCTTGGCTCGGCCATGGCCGGCGCGGTCGTCGCGGGCGGGGCGAACGGCGGCTACGCCACTTTTAACGAAGCCCAGGCAGCCATGGCGGGAGTAAAGAAGAGGACGTTCAAGCCCGACCCAAAGGCCCACGCGGTCTATGTGGAGCTGTACAAGCTTTACAGGCAGCTTCACGACGCCTTCGGGACCAAGAAGCGGTCCAGCGGTTTGTATAACGTCATGAAGGACCTGCTCGACCTGCGCGACAAACAGCTGCGGGGGAAATGATGCTCGACAAGCTCAAAAAAGAGGTTTGGCAGGCCAACCTGGACCTCGTCAGGTACGGCCTGGTCATCCTGACCTTCGGCAACGCGAGCGGCATCGACCGTAAGAAGGGCTTCGTCGTCATCAAGCCGAGCGGCGTCTCCTATGACGAAATGAAGCCGGCGGACATGGTCGTCGTCGGCCTCGATGGGAAAGTGGCCGAAGGGACGCTCAATCCGTCCTCGGACACGCCGACCCATCTCGCCCTCTATCGGGCGTTTCCCGGCATCGGCGGCATCGTCCACGCCCACAGCGAATACGCCACGATGTTCGCCCAGGCCGGAAAGGAAATCCCGTGCCTGGGGACGACCCACGCCGACTATTTCCACGGGCCGGTCCCGGCCACGCGTTTCCTGACGAAGAGAGAGGTCAAGGCCGATTACGAGGGCAACACCGGCCGGGCGATCGTCGAGCGGTTCGCCGGGCTCGATGCTATCGGGACGCCGGCCGTTCTCGTCGCGGGGCACGGGCCCTTCGCCTGGGGGAAGACGCCCGATGAAGCGGCCCGGAACGCGCTGGTCCTGGAACGAACGGCCAAGACGGCCCTCGGGACCCTGACCCTGGACCCGGGCACGGATCGCCTGCCGGGCTATATCGTTGAGAAACACTATCAGAGAAAGCATGGCCCGCATGCCACCTACGGACAGAAAAAGGAAGGAGCGAAAACATGAAGAACCTGCCGAAAGTCAAACTGGGGATCGTGGCCGTCAGCCGCGACTGCTTCCCCATCGAATTGTCCAGGAAAAGACGGGAGAACATCGTTAAGGAATGCCGGAAGAAGGGCGTTCCGATCGTCAAGATCGAGACCATCATCGAGAACGAGAAGGACGCGATGAAGGCTCTTGAAGAGGTCCGGGCCAAGGGGGTCAACGCCCTCGTCATCTACCTGGGGAACTTCGGCCCCGAAGGTCCCAACACGATCCTCGCCCAAAAGTTCGGCGGGCCGGTCATGTTCGCAGCCGCCGCCGAGGAGACCGGCAAGAACCTCATCGGCGGACGCGGCGACGCCTACTGCGGTATGCTTAACACGTCCTACAACACGGGCCTCCGGAAACTGCGGCCCTACATCCCCGAATACCCGGTGGGCATCCCCTCCGAGGTCGCCGGCATGATCGCCGAATTCGTTCCGGTGGCCAGGATCATCCTGGCCCTGGCCAAGCTCAAGATCTTCTCCTTCGGACCCCGGCCGCAGGACTTTCTGGCCTGCAACGCGCCCATCAAGCCCCTTTACGACATCGGCGTCGAGATCATGGAGAACAGCGAGCTCGACCTCTACGACATCTTCCTCAAGGCCAAGGGCGACCCGGCGATCAAGGCCATAGCCAGGGACATGGCCAGGGAGCTGGGCAAGGGCAACCGCTTCCCCGATCTCCTCGAGAAACTGGCCCAGTACGAGGTGGGCCTGAAGAAGTTCATGGAGACGAACCTGGGCGCGTCCGAGTACGCCGTGTTCGCCAACAAGTGCTGGCCCTCCTACGAGAGCTACTTCGGGTTCGTCCCCTGCTACGTCAATTCCCGGATGGCCTCCCGCGGCATCCCGATCTCTTGCGAGGTGGACATCTACGGCGCCCTGAGCGAGTACATCGCCACCTGCGCGACGGAGCTTCCGGCGACTCTTCTCGACATCAACAACACGGTTCCCTACGACATGTACGAGGAAGCGAAAAAGGCCGTCGGTCCCTACAAGGCGAACGACCTCTTCATGGGCTTCCACTGCGGCAACACGTCGTCCCTCTGCATGATCGGAGGGGAGATGAAATTCCAGCTCATCATGCACCGGCTGATAGAGCCCGGAAAGGACCCCGACATCACCCGCGGCACGCTTGAAGGACGTATCAAGACGGGCGACATCACGATCTTTCGGCTGCAATCCACGGCCGATACCGTGCTCCGCTCCTACATGGCCGAGGGCGAGGTCCTGGACATCGATCCCAAGTCGTTCGGCGGGATCGGCGTCTTCGCGGTGAGGGAGATGGGACGCTTCTACCGCCATGTCCTCATCGAGAAGCGCTTCCCCCATCACACGGCCGTGGCCTTCCGGCACGCCGGCAAGGCGCTCTTCGCCGCGATGCGGATGCTCGGCGTCGAGGACATCGCGTTCAATCGGCCCGCCGAAATGCTCTACAAAACCGAAAACCCGTTCGCCTGAAATCCCCAAACCCGCGTGTTCTGAACAGGTCCGGATACCCAAAATTGCCGGTTGTATTCTTTCCCTTCGAGCGTTGACGGCGACTTCTATTGATACCCGGAATTCCAGGGACACGACACCAATTCCAGAGAAGGAGAGATAAAAACCGGAGGGACAGCCGGTTCCCGCCTTGCGCGGAGATCCTCTTCCGCATAAAATGGGTATCAAGATGAAGACTGCTATTTTGACGGCCCCGGGAAGGATCGAGATCCGCGAGTCCGGCATCCCAGAGATCCGGAACGGAGACGATGTCCTTCTGCGGACGGCGCTTGTCGGCATCTGCGGCAGCGACCTCCACTACTTCTCGGAGCCGCGGGTGGGCGACCTCGACCTCCGCTATCCCATCCGCCTGGGCCACGAATGCGCGGCCGTCGTCGAGGCGGTAGGCGCCGGCGTGGAGCGCATCAAGCCGGGGGACCGCGTTTCCGTTGAGCCGGCCGTTTCGTGCGGGCGGTGCGATCAATGCCTGGCCGGGAGACCGCATACCTGCCGATCCCTTCGCTTTCTCGGCAGTCCTGGCCAGCTCGACGGTTCCCTCGCCGAATTCCTCGTCATGCCCGAGCGCAATTGCCATGCCCTTCCCGAAGGGATGGACCTGACGGGAGGCGTCCTGGCCGAGCCGCTTTCCGTAGGCCTTTGGGCGGTCGAACTGGCCGGAGAGATCAAAGGCTGGACCGCGGCCGTCCTGGGAGCCGGGCCGATCGGGCTGAGCGCCTGCCTCGGCCTTCAAGTCGAGGGCGCCCGCGGCGTCTTCGTGACCGAAAAGGTCCCCGCCCGCATCGAGGCCGCCCGAACGGCAGGAGCAGATTGGGCCGGGAACCCCCTCGAGACGGATATCGTGGCGGAGATTATGTCCCGCGAGCCGCTGGGCCTCGACCTCGTTTTCGAATGCTGTGGCCAACAAGAGGCCATCGACCAGGCAATCCGTCTCCTCAAGCCCGGGGGAACGCTCGTCATGGTCGGCATCCCCCTCGAGAAGCGGATCTCCTTCGACATCAGCCGACTACGGCGCAAGGAGCTCCGGGTCCAGAACGTCCGCCGCCAGAACCACTGCTTGGATAGGGCCCTCGACCTCATGGCCTCGGGGGCGATCGATGCCGGCTTCATGGCCACCCATACCTTTCCATTCGGGCGCGTCCAAGAGGCCTTCGAGACGGTCTTCGACCACCGCGACGGCGTCATCAAAGCGATGATCGCCATCGAAGGTTAGTGCGGATCCCACCGATCCAGGGCCACCCACCACCGGCCGGATTATGTCTTTCCCCACCCTCTCGGCCTCCGGCTTCGTCTTGGTCCGTACCAGGCTGTGGACATTGAAGCCGGTGTGCGGCCAGGAGAGAATGCGCTCGGCCCATTCCGGGCTCAACAGCTCCTTGCGGACAAGAAATTCCAAAACCTCCCTGGCGAAGATCTCGGCGAGCCGCACGTCGTCGATCCGCGGGATCTTATGGAAGACGCCCGCCTTGTCCACGCCGCCCTCGGTCGCCAGGAAATGGAGGTGCACGTGAAGGTTGATCCGGTCCCCGAAGGTC
>Ga0315281_10009244_pt1 | contig 13673 bp, 15 predicted proteins | sample YL17G07_0_MG_FD_204540 | JGI IMG/M metagenome (GOLD analysis project Ga0315281, IMG submission 204540) | Sediment microbial communities from Yellowstone Lake, YNP, Wyoming, USA - YL17G07_0 | ecosystem: Environmental > Aquatic > Freshwater > Lake > Sediment | place: USA: Wyoming | collected...
GAGGCCAAGCCCACGCGCGCGCCCGACAGCCTCTTCGCGCGTGCCGACCTCGAGCTTGCGGTAGATCGCGCGCAGGTGCGTCTTGACCGTGCTCCGCGAGAGGCAGAGACGGTCGGCGAGGCCGGCGGCGGTCAGATGCGTCGGCAGCAGCTCGAGGACGCGCCGCTCGGCGGGTGAGATGGGCTCCGCCACCAGCCGCCGCCCCAGCGCGTCCGCCAGCGCCTTCGCCCGCCTCCCGAGCATGCCCGCGTCGGACATGTTGGCGAGCACCTTGAGGGCACCGTCGCACGAACCGCGCGCCAGAGCCAGCTCGCCCTGCTCGAGCGCTACCTCGCCCAGCAGGACCGACGACAGGAGCGCATCCCACGCCGTGTTGAGCGCCATCCCGTTCGTGAAGTCCCCGATGACGCGCGCGAAAGCGATCGTCTCCGGGTCGCCGCGGTGCGACATCAGCCGCAGGCGCGCAAGGAGCATGGGCAGCCAGTGAGGGTTTGGCCTCTCGTCCAGCCCCATCGCCGGACGGCGCCGCTCGGCCTCCGTCATGAGCTCCGCGACCTCGTCCCATCGATCGCCGTCGGCCGCGATGTGCGCGAGCATCGCCAGATCCCACGTCGAGGTGTCGTCCCCCAGGATCGTCCCGGCGAACGGGGTCCTGCGGATGAGCTCGCGGAACATCCGCTCGGCCCGCTGGGGCGACCCTGCGAGGTAGTGACACAAGGCCACACCCATCTCGGCCTCGTCGCGCCAGTCGCCCGGCTCGGTCTCGAGACGCAGGGCCTCCTCGTTGCGGCGGCGCATCTCTCCCAGCCCCTCCAGACCAAGATCCTGCGTCAGGATGAGCCACGACGAGCGCAGGGAGGCGGGGCCGGTGGCGGTCGGCCCGTCCTCGAAGCGCAGGTGCGTGATGAGTCGCATCCAGTGCTGGACCTCCTCACGCGTCTCGCCATTCACCACGTAGAGCCAACCGGCCTGAATGGCGAGATCCGGGTGAGCCAACAGCTGCTCCTCCGTGTACTGGCCGAGGATGCGGCGCGCACTCTCCATCAGCCCGCGGTACTGCAGCGAATCGACCGTGGCGGCGGCGAGACGCACCGTGGCTTCGACGTCGCCGGCGGCGAGGGAGTGTCGGATGGCCGGCTCGGCCTCGTCATGCGCCCCGTACCAGACGGCTGCCCGGCGGTGTAGCCCCTCGAGGCGGTCGGGTTCGAGACGCTCGAGGCGGCTGCGCAGCAGGTCGGCGAAGAGGTGGTGGTAGCGGTACCGCTCCTCGCGGTCGTCGAGGGCACTGACAAAAAGGTTCTCGCGCGCGAGGCGGTCGAGGACGGCGCCGGAGTCGGGGCGGCCGGTCACGGCCGCGCAGAGCGGCCCCGACAGCTCGTCGAGGATCGAGGTCTCAAGCAGGAAGCGTTGCTGGTCGACGGGCTGGCGCTCGAGCACTTCATCCAGCAGGTAGCCCGCGATGGCGCGCTGGTCGCCGCGGACCTCGGGCAGCCATTCGTCGGGCGACCGGCCTCTCGCCGTCAGAGACGCCAGGTAGAGGCCGGTCGCCCAGCCCTCGGTGGCCTCGAGCAGCGCGGCGACTGTGTCGTGCGGCCCGACTGCCTCGTCGCCGCCGTCCTCCTCCGCCGCGTGCAGACGAAGCAGCGCGAGCGCCTCATCGTGGTCGAAGGCGAGGTCGTCGAAGCGCAGCTCCAGGAGCTCGCCTCTCGCCCTCAGCCTCCCGAGCGGCAACGGCGGGTCGATGCGGCTCGCCACGACCACCTGCGCGCCGTCGGGCAGGTTCTCGAGCACGAGCGCGACGTGCGCCCACGCCTCCTCGTTCTGCACGAGCTGGGCGTCGTCCAAGACCAGCACGAACGGCGGTGCGCCGGCCGCTGCCGCCCCAAGCCCAGGCAGGACCCGCTCGGCGAGCGGAGGACTGCGGAGCCCCAGTAGCTCGAGCAGCTCGGGGTCAATCGTCAGGACCCGGCCCAGCGCGACGATCAGGCAGCGCAGGAGCAGCAGGGGATCGTTGTCGTTCCCATCGAGCCGCAGCCAAATCGCCGGCCGGCTCTCGGTTCGCAACCACTGCGTGAGCGTCACCGTCTTGCCCGAGCCGGCCGGCGCCGACACGACTACCAGCGGCTCGGTCGACTTCAGCAGCTTGGCGACCAGCGCCTCGCGCGGCACAAGCTCGACGTGCGGCCGCGGCGGGCGCAGCTTCGAGGGGAGGCACTGGAAACCGGAGACCGCCTTCCGGACCCGGGGCGCGCGCGACGGCGCGCGACCACGTCGCGAAAGCCTGTCCCCGCCTGCCTCATTGCCAGCCTGCGTGACGATGGCCCCCAACGGTCGCAGCCGTGCTCATCAAGGATAGCAGCGCCCGGGCGCCGATAAGGCCGCCGCCGTTGTGCGCCCTGACCCGCCACGACCGACGTCTCGATCCCACGATGCGTCAGCGGTGACGCCTGTACCCCAGGGGGGTATACAGAGGGATCCTGACTAACCTGGACGAGAGGACGCGTCATGTACCTCCTGAACTACTGGCACACGGTCCCCGACTACGCGGAGTGGAAGAAGGTGTTCGACACCGACCCGCTCGACCGCGAGGGCTCCGGGATACGCCGCTACACGATCACGCGGCCCGTGGACGACGAGCACACGGTGATCGGCGAGCTCGAGTTCGACAGCCTTGGTGACGCCGAGACCTTCGCGGGCCGGCTCCGGAAGGTGTGGGAGAGCCTCGGCAGTAAGGTGGTCGCGGACGCCGGCCTGCGCATCACCGAGGTGCTGGAGCGCAAGCAGTTCGTGAGCGAGACGGCCCGGCGAGCGGCCTGAGGTCACCCGAACGACGAAGGACGGGGCCGGCATCCTGCCGGCCCCGTCCTCATTCGACTGCTCCTGTCTCGGCAGATCACCCGCGGGCGGGCGCGGCCGACGTCGCTATACCCTCCGGAGCCGTCCGGTCCGGAGCCGTCCGGGCGGGCGCCGTCCGGTCCGCGGCCTTCTTCGTGGGCCGCATGCCGAACAGGAAGCGGACCGGCGCGAACCTGCGCACCACCTCGTACAAGGCGAAGGTGCAAGCCACCGAGACCACCAGCAGGGTGAGCCACTGCAGAGGCTCAGCGGCGGGCAGGGCGACGATCGAGAAGGCGGCGACCACGATCACCGTCTGGTGCAGGATGTAGACGGGGTATGACGCCTCGCCGAGATAGGCCAGAGCCGGCGACGTCCGGTCAAGATACCTCTTGCCCAACCCGAGTAGGCCGACGATGACGAGCCACGACGCCACCATGCCGAGGAACACCAGCCCCGACCGCTGCCAGGACGGGTCCGGCAGCGACTCCCGCAGGCTGCCGCTCACGACCCACCAGACGGAGAGCGCGGTGCCCAGGGAGAGCGCCGCCCAGCGATAGCGCTCGGCCGACTTGATGAAGGCGCCGTCGGCGACGACCGCGAACCCGAGCACGAAGAACACGAGGAAGTAGAAGGGCTGCAGGCCGGTCGGATCAGGCATGGCCTCGCCGACGAACAGGAGGAAGGCCGCCAGGAGCCACCCGGCCGGGTGGGCGAGGCGCCGCGAGAAGCCTTGCAGGAAGGCGGCGCCTCGCCCTCCACCGCTGCGCCCGCCCCTGCCCCATCGCAGCAGCGGCAGCGCGACGACGGCGACGAACAGCAGCACCATGATGAACCACAGGTGGCCGATCCCGAAGCCGCCGTAGTAGTCGCCGCCGTCCTTGATGTTCATCTGCAGGAAGTCGCCGCTCACGATGTAGTGCCAGTAGGAGCCGGCGTAGTCCGAGTTGAAGCGGCCGCCGTACCAGGTCTGCGGCGGGATCAGCACAAGCAACCCGAAGAGGAACGGGACGCCCAGGCGCGTGAGGCGCTCACCGACGTACCGACGCGAGCTGCGCTTGCCGAGCGCGAAGTACGTGGAGGCGCCGGCGAGAACGAAGAGCAACGGCATGTGCCACACCGAGATGAAGCCCAGCACGGCGCTGACCGCCATGGAGAGGTGGTCCGCCTTGACGTACCAGGGGTCGTCGGCGTTGAAGACCCTGAGGGTGTGGAAGGGGAAGAGCAGCAAGACGGCCAGGACCCTGAGCCAGTCGATGTAGTGCTTGCGTTCCATGCTTCCTCCTCTGCCTGGACGGCGCCCCGCCGGGCGCCCGTCCCATGTGATCTCGACGTGACGATCATCGCGCCGGGCAGGGGGTGTCCACATCGGGCATCAGGATGATTTGTGCGGGCTCGGAGGACGTATCTTCGACCGGGACCAGAGACTGAGGTCCCTCGGCCGGAGGTCTTACGTGCGGTCTGGCGACGCCGGGGATCCGGCCTCTGCAGCGGCGCCCGCCGGCGGCCTCAGCTCGGCGATGACGCGCCGCATCTGGGCGAGCGCCTGCTGAGTGAGCGCCTGCAGGCGCTCGAGCAGGGCGCCCGCCTCCGCCGGCGCGTCCTGCACGCCCTTCACTGTGCGTGTCGTGGCGAGCACCTCGCCCAAGGTCGTTGAGACCGAGGCCTCGAGGTCCTGGGCGACGCGCGAGCGTTCTTCGATGACCGCCAGCTCCTCGACTTGGCCGGCGTACACCTCGAGCCCCCGCTGCGCCTCGCGCAGCTCGGCGACCATGGCCCGGCTCTCGGCACCGGCGACCTCGAGGTCGCGGCCGACGACGACGAACATCGAGAGGACGATGCTCGCGGCCATCGGCACGAAGGACACGGAGAGCCCGTCCAGCCACCCCGTGGCGACGACGAGCGACACGGGTATCAGCGCCACGAGCACGGCCACCCACACGACGCGCGGGCGGCCGTCCAGGGACACGGCCGCCTGGTAGCACTCGAGCGCCAGGAGCCCGCTGAGGATGTCCTGCTCGGGGTCGAGGGAGAGCAGGACGAGCATCAGCGCCGCCTCGAAGGCGAACGCCAGGTAGAGGACGCCGACGGGGAGCGCCCGCCGCGACAGGACGACGACCTGGACGACGAGGAAGAGGACGAGGCCGCCCACGTACCATGGGATCAGGGTCTCGTCCGACGCGTCGAGGACGACGCGCGTCAGGACGCCCGCCCACAGGACCAACCCGGCGACGTAGCCGACCCGGGCCGGCCACCCCGGGCCGATGTCGACGCCGTGTCTCGCCGCCGGTCCGCCCACCGCCCTACGCCCCCCGGCCCTGATCGCGCGGTCCGGGTCCATCGTCCGCATCCGTGTCACCGGCCAGACCGCTTCTGATCGCATGGATGGCGAGCTGCGTGCGATCCTTGAGACCCAGCTTGGCGAGGATGTGACTGATGTGCGTCTTGACGGTCTTCTCGCTGAGCACGAACTCGTCGGCGATCTCGCGGTTGCTGCGGCCCTGGGCCACGAGCCGGATCACCTCGAGCTCGCGCTCGGTGAGGTCATCGGGCGGCGACGGGCGGCGGCCCGCCTCGGCGGGCCGCGGGCCCGTCGCCGCCTCCATCACCTTGCGCAGGGCGTCGGGGTGCAGGCGCGGCTCGCCCCTGTGCACGGCGCGCACCGCCTCGACGAGGTCCTCCGGGGTCACGTCCTTCAAGAGATAGCTCGAGGCCCCCGCCTCGATGGCCGGCAGCACCTGCTGGTCGCCGGCGAAGCTCGTCAGCACGATCACCCCGACGTCCGGGTGCGCCTCCTTGAGACGGCGCGTCGCCTCGATCCCGTCCATCTGCGGCATGACGATGTCCATGAGCACCACGTCCGGCCTCAGCCGGTCGACGAGAGCCAGTGCCGCCGCCCCGTCGCCCGCCTCGCCGACGACGGTGATGTCGCGCTGCAGGTCGAGGAAGGTGCGCAGCCCCTGGCGCACGACTTGGTGGTCGTCGACGATCACGACCCTGATGGCCTCACTCCCAGTCATGCTCGCCGCCTCCCTCATCGACGTCTTCCTCCGCCACGACACGGGTGCCCGCGCCGGCGGAGCTCGCGACCGACAGGCGCCAGCCGATCTCGGCCGCCCGCTCGCGCATGATTCCGAGGCCGGCGCCGCTCGGAGCCCCTGGCTCCGAGCCCTGCCGGCCGGCCCGCGCGCCGCCCTCGTCCGGCGCGCGCGTGCCGAACCCGCGCCCCCGGTCCACGATCTCGAGCCTCGCCGGCGGCCGCAGGCGCAGGCGCACCGCGGCTTCCGTCACCCCGGCATGCTTGACGACGTTGTTCAGCGCCTCCTGCACGATGCGCAGGAGCGCCACCTCTGCGTCGGGCGGCAGCCGCCGGTCACCCTCGACCTGAAGGGAGACGGTGAGACCATCCCGACTCAGGCGCTCATCGAGGTGACCGTGCAGACTCGCCATCAGGCCGACTCCGGCCAGGAACGAGGACGGCAGCTCGGCGCTTAAGGCGTCCAGTTCGGCCCGGGCGCTCGTCGCGAGCTGATCGACCTGATCGAGTTGAGGCCCGAGCGCCGCGGGCTCGCGATGGAGCAGCAGGGCCGCCGAATGGGCGGCGAGCGTCAGGCTGAAGAGGGTCTGCGTCACCGAGTCGTGCAGATCTCGGGCCAGCCGCTGCCGCTCGCGCGCACCCGCCAGGTGCTCCGCCTGCCGGGCGGACTCGGCGAGGCGCTGGTTGGCCTCCCGGAGGTCGGCCGCAAGCGCCTCGTTCGCCGCCCGGGCCTCGGTCGCGCGCCTGGCCGCCAGCGCGAACGAACCGAGGAACAGGTTGAGAGCCGTGTAGACCGCGGACAGCGTCACGGCCTGCGCCCATCCGAACTCGTCCGCGAGCGCGAGCTCCATCAGCACAGCGCTCAGGGCGATCAGCGCGAAGGCCGCACGGGGACGCCACCGCTGCATGGCCTGCATGCCCAGGATGGCGAGGAGGACGGCGAAGGAGTCGCTACCATCGGACTGTCCGAGGAGCATGGCGGCGATGACGACCTGCAGGACGAGGTACACGACGAAGAACGGCGCCCAGCGCCGCGAGAGCGACGGTTCGGCGAGCAGCAGCACGATCCAGGAGGCGAGCAGGACGAGGACCAAGCCGAGCTGATCCCCCCCGAACTCGAGGAGCGAGCGAAGGACCGCCGCCGCGTAGAGAAAGGCGGCGGTCATCGTGAAGACCCAGTGCTGCGTGACCGCCGCTTCCCGGCGAGCAGAGCCTGGCACTGCTCCTCCTCTCCCCCATGACGCTCGCCGGAGCCGCTCGTGCGACCCGAGCCGCTCCTGCCGCACGCATCCTACTGCAGGGTGGGCGCCCGACGGTCATGCCGCGACTCGCCGGGGACACGCGCGGGCAGCCCGGCCGCAGTCCTGCTCGTCTTCATCGGCTTCGCCGGGCGACGTCGCGCCTTCTCAGGGCACGCGCCAGAACGCGTCCAGGCGCCCCGCCACCGCCTCGTCGAGCACCGGCTCGCGGCGGGCCAGCAGGTCGCCCGCAGCCTCGCGGAGGCGGTCGACGTACCGTAGCACTCCTAAGGGCCAAGGAACTCGAACATGCCGATGCGTGCCGGGGGCGAACCGGTGTTCGGCAAGGATCCGAAGGACGTCGTCGCGCTTCATCGCGTGCATCGCCCACCGATGCGCCGTTGCCCAAGCGGGATCCGCAGGAGCGTTGCCGGGCGATGGCAGCGAGACTATCCTGCAGGCGAGACCGACGCGCATCCAGGCCGAAGGGGGTCAGCAATGGAAGTCGAGGGTCATTCCAGGCCACTCGCCCTGTTCGTTGGCGTCGCCCTGCTCCTCTGCGCCGCGCCGGCGCTGCTCGCCCTGACCGCGTCCGCGCCGGCCGCAGCCGCGCCGGCTGTGAACCTACCGACCATCTCCTCTGCCGGCGCGGGACAAGCCCAAGGCGCGCCGGCGCCGCTCGCCCTGCTGGCCGCCGAGCAAGCCGAGCTGACCGGCCCTCTCACCACCCACGACGCCTATTTCGGCTATTCGGTCGCCGTCTCCGGCGACACCGTTCTGGTCGGAGCCTACCGCACCGACAGTTGGGAGGGTTCGGCCTACGTCTTCGTGCGGACCGGCGCCACCTGGGCACAGCAGCAGGTGCTCCTGCCGGCGGACGCAACCTACTGGAAGCAGTTCGGCTACTCGGTGGCGCTCGAGGACGACACGGCCCTCATCGGGGCGAACGCGGACGACGAGCTCGGCAACGACCGAGGCGCCGTCTACGTCTTCCAGCGCACGGGCGGGGTCTGGACGCAGCAGCAGAAGCTGGCCGCACCCGACTTCGCGACCGGCGACCAGTTCGGCACCGGGGTCGCCTTCTCGGGTGACACGGCCCTGGTCGGCGCCCAGGTGCACAAGGTGGGAGAGAACTCCGGCCAGGGGGCGGTCTACGCCTTCGTCCGCTCGAACGGCGTATGGACGCTGCAGCAGGAGTTCAGCGCCTCCGACGGAGGTGCGGCCGACTACTTCGGCACCCGGGTCGCCCTCGACGGGGACACCGCGCTCGTCGGCGAACAGCAGCAGCACTCCGGCGCCGACGTCATCCCGAGCGCGGCCTACGTGTTCGTGCGCTCCTCAGGCACGTGGACGCAGCAGGCGAAGGTCACCGCCTCCGACGGCGAGGTCCGCGACGACTACGGCGCGGCCCTCGCCGTCTCGGGCGACACCGCCATCATCGGCGCCCCCGTGCACGACGTCGCCGGCGTCTACGACCAGGGTCAGGCCTACGTGTACACGCGATCGGGGACCGTCTGGACGGAGCGGGCCAAGCTCACCGCCTCCGACGGCGCCGGCTGGGACGACTTCGGCGCCGACATCGCCCTCCAGGGCGACACCGCCATCATCGGCGCACTGGGCGACGACGTGGACGCGGTCGACCAGGGCTCGGCGTACGTCTTCGTCCGCTCCGGCAGCGCCTGGAACCAGCAGAACCAGCTTGCCGCGTCCGACGGCGCCTGGGGGGACCAGTTCGGCACTGCGGTCGCGATCGACGGCGACACCGTGCTGGTCGGCGCATACCAGCACCTCGTCAACACGGTCCGGGTGGGTGCGGCCTACGCCTTCGCGATCGGCGACCCGCCGGTCACCGCCGCTTCCGTCGCCCCAGTCCCCAACGCCCGCGGCTGGAACAAGGGTCCCGTCACCGTCACCCTCAGCGCGACCGACCCCGACTCGGCCGTGGCCGGCACCGAGTACCGCCTGCTGGGCGCCGCCGGCTGGACGACGTACGCCGCACCCGTCCCCGTCAGCGCACTCGGCGTCTCAGCCTACGAGTATCGCTCGGTCGACGTGGACGGCGATCTCGAGGCGCCAAAGAGCCTGACCGTGCGCATCGACACGACGCGTCCGGTCACCAGGGCCCTCGCGAGCGCGACCGTGGCGCGCTACCACACCGCCACCTTGCGCCTGCGGGTCAACGACACGGTCGCGCCGAAGGCGAAGGTCACGGTGAGGATCTACAGGAACGGCGTCTGGAAGAAGACCCTGCCCCTCGGGCTGCGAGCGACCAACAGGGACCTCCGCTACAGCTTCACCTGCAAGCTGCCGCGCGGCACCTACACCTGGAGGGTCTTCGCCACCGACCTCGCCGGCAATCAGCAGCGCAAGGTCGGCTACAACAGGCTCGTGGTGAAGTAGAGGTCGACCATCGGCCCTCAGGGCACGCCGGCCGGCAGCACCGCCGCTGCGGGCCCTCCCGGCACGAGTCGCGCTTTCGTGCTGGGCCACTCGGTCTTGCCCAGAGTGCATGGCTGCTGCGAGGAAGTCAAGGAATCCCTGCAAATGTCAATCTTTTCGCGGCGCTGACTAGCCGGTGTACCGCAGCACCACCGAAGTCTCCACCTGACGCTCGGGGATGCGCCAGTAGCGCCTCAGCAGGCGGTCCTTCTCCTCCGGCGTCACGAGCCGGAACCCGTGCCGCTCGTAGAAGCGGACCGCCCAGGCGGCGTCGGCCCAGGTGCCGACGAGCAGCGGACGTGGCGGTGGGCCGAGGAGTCGCGGCAGGCCCATGAGGTGCGCCAGCAGCCTGCCGCCGACGCCCTTCCCCTGGTGAGCGGGCAGGACGTAGGCGTGGCGGATCAGCGTCACGTCGTCGACGTCCTGGATGCCCATGAGCCCGCGGAGCTCCTCGGCTTCGCCGCGCCCCGGAGCGGCTTCGCCGCCTCCCTCGCCGGCCTCGTACAAGCCCCAGAAGCGCACGCCGGCGGCGACCTCGTCGCGCAGCTCCTCGGCCGGCATGTAGGGGACGTGGTAGCGGTCGGCCGGGATGACCCCGGCGTAGGCCGTCGCCGCCGCGTTGATGACGGCGAACATCGCGTCGAAGTCGCTGTCGATGCATGGGCGGATGGTCATGCGGCAAGCCTACAAGAGCGGCATGTGGAGGGCTGCGCCACGGAACGTCGACAGTGACAGCGACAACGCCCCAGAACGAACAAACCCCCGGGGTCGCAACCCCGGGGGACCCACGGGATATACCCATGGGGAAGGATGAATCCAGTATGCTCGGGCGGCCAGGAAGGGTCAAGCGCGCGGGGCAATGTGAACCCTCGCGCTCACGGCCCTCAGAGCCGACCTGCCGACAACTGATGCCGCGCATACGCTGCCGGCTTGATCGTGAACGCCAAGTCTGCGGCTCGCTCCAGGGCCACGTTGGATCGTCCAAACGGCAGCGCGACAGCCAAGGTCGTGGATGGCGCCAGTCGCCGCGCCGCCACCAGCGCCGGTAGAAGATCACTGTCGCCGCTGACGAGGACGACCGCGTCACAGGATTGCTGCAACGCGAACTCAACGAGGTGGACCCCGAGTGCCACGTCCGTCTCCTTCTCTTCGTATCGGGTGAACCGGCGACCGCACAGCGGACAGGTCAGGCACTTGGCCTTGAAACGACCCAGCCGAACGTCCACGCCGGCGGACCGCAAGGCCGACAGATACCTCACCTGCCGAGCCCGCTGTCCCGGGCGCCGCTGCTCCAGGTGATGGGCGAGAGCGGAGAAGTACACGATCGCCGGCTGCGTGCTCCTGCCCGGCAGCACGTGGAGGTATGAAGCGCACAAGCCGGCGACATCGAGTTGATGCAGGGACCGCCGTGTGACTCGCTCGGCGTCGAGGAGCGAGTGATAGACGTTGAAGCCGTCGACAAGGAAGACCGTGCGGTTGACGATTGACCCCCGGAAGAGAAAAGCCCCCGGGGTCGCAACCCCGGGGGGCCCACGGAGCATGCCCCGTGGGGGTGGATACAGCCAGTATCGACCATCGGCCACCGGAGGTCAAGAACCTCCTGCAAATGTCAACCTTCCGCCGCCTTCTTCCGCATGTACTCCATCACCGGCGGCCAGTCGGGGAAGCGCTCCGAGCCGAAGTGGACGAGCTCCCCCTCGAACTTGTCCGCTCCCCGCTTGTCCGGACGGTCGTCGATGAGGATGTCGCCGGGGTCGAGGTCCTTGTGGTGCGTCAGGATGAGCCGCTTGTGCGCGACGTCGTCGAGGTGCCTCGGCACCCAGGGCAGCTTGTCCGACCACGCGCCGGGGCTCGTCCACGGCGCCGTCGAGAGAATGTACGTATCGAAGAGGCCGGCGAGCTCCCTTTAGGACTCGACCGCGTGCGGCACGGGGTCCATGAGGGCGAAGATGCCGGGGAGGTCGTCGAGACGCTCCTGACGCTCGTACTCGTCCCACAGCTCGGCGGGCACGCGAGGCTTGGCCGACATGAAGTCGACCAAGGTGTTGTCCATGTCGACGTAGACGATCTTCTTCACGGGACTCACGGTATCACCGGCCACGGACCGCAGCCACGAAGCTTGGCAGACGGGTCACGTGACGCCGCAGGATCTTGTCTACGGAGATGGGCGGTGCCACGTACCGCCGGGACTGGTTCTGCAGAGCGTCGAAGACGGAATCAGCCGACTCGCCAAACAGGGTCGTGAGGAACTGGTCTGGAGTCTGAACGCAGACGCCTTGCGGCGCGCAGGCGCGTCGCGGGAAGTGCCTCACTTTCCAGGTCACGATGACGGTCGCGCGCCCGCGCACGGCAGCGGCCAGAACATGGCGATCGGAGGGATGGTTAGCCATGTCGCCCAGGAGCCGTTCGTACCCGGAGACCGTCGCGTCGGGGAAGGCAGCCTGCATATCGGCGAGCATGCGGTCGATGCGCGCGGGGTCGACGTCCGGCACCGAGCTGACGATGGCGCCTCGAGTCTCGGCGATGATCTGCGCCGACCAGAGAGGACGGAACGCGCCGGCCTGCGCGACGCTCAGCAGCGTGTCGCGCAGGCCCACCGGGTAGAGCACGCAGGCGTCGAGCAGCGCCGCCGGCCCCACTCAGAACTCCAGCCCAAGGTCTTGCGACTCCTTGGCGATGCGCGCGAGCAGCGCCTCGCGCCGCGCCTCCTCGCGCGCGCGGAAAGCCGCCACGTCGTCGAAGCGCACGCGGCGATGCGAACCTACCTTGCGAAAGGGAAGGCGCCCCTCGTCGAGCATGCGGATGAAGTGAGGCCGCGAGACGTGCAGCAACGCCGCCGCCTCATGGGTGGTGAGCTCGTGGTGCAATGGAACGACGGCGACGCTGTTGCCTTTCGCCATCTCGCTCGCGACGCGCGCCAGCGCCTGCGCGACTCCGGCGGGAATCGCGACATGCTCGCCGGACGGGGATACCAGTTCGGGAGCCCCTGCGCCGTCGGCAGCGCCTCTTAGAGCATCGTCCAGCCGGGCGAGGGTCTGCTCGTCCGCGCCGGATGGGCGGAAGATCGCATCTGCCGGAGACGTGGCGGACTTCTTGGGCGATGCCTCCATCACTCACCTCCCTTCGAGACACCCACCTCACATCATAGTCACAAATGCAATATTTGCAACAGTCGCAACATACGACAGGTCTGCAGCGCGAGCGTGCACATCGCGAGTGTGACCGCCCTCGGCGTCCCGGCCAAGGATGACGATGGCCCCGAAGGGTGGACGTTTCGCGACGTCGCCGAGGTGGCTACCGGTCGCCGAACGCCATGAACCCCGGCAGTTCCGGGTCGACGCCGCGCAGGCGCGAGGCGGCGTCGGCGACGGTGCGGCCGACGGTGGCGCAGAGGGCGGCGACCACGGCGGGCGCCTGACGGGACGAGGTTCGTCGTACCAGCGGGTCCAGCCGCCGGTGACGCACGACCATCGGGCGCGGACCCGGCCTTGCCTGCCACCCGCCCGGCGCCGGCGGCGCTCTAGCGCGTCTCCAGGACCGGAAGCCGCTCGTCGACGCCCGGCGGCCGTTCGGCCAGCCCCCAGACGAACATGGCCGGGATCTCTCCGCTGTTCCTGGCGGAGAACTTCGACTCCTTCTCCCAGCGACCGAAGTCGCCCGCCTCGAGCAGCAGCCGTCCTCCCTCACCCCTTCTCAGGCTCTCGGCGTCCTTTCCCCAGTACATCGTGACCTCTCCGGAGATCAGGTAGTAGAACTCGAGGCGCGGTCCGTAGTACTCGTCCGCGGTGCCGTCGTCCTCACTCTCGAGAGAGAAGACCGTGGTCTGAGCGCCTGGCGACATCACGTACAGGCCGAACTCCCCGAATCCCTCCATGTCCGCGATCTCCGTGTACCAGCATCCCGGCACATACGGGTCCACGCCGTTGGTCTTGAAGTCCTTGATCCTCAACACCCGTGGTTCGGTCGCCTCACGTGTCATGCCGAGCTCCTTCGTGACGTCTCCGCGTGACGGGTCAGATCTCGGCGATCTCGTGAGGGACGTCGTTCAGCCGGACGGCGCCCTCCTCTTTCACCACGAACTGGTCCTCGATCTGGAAGTCGCCCGTATCCGGAAGGGCCATGGT
>Ga0315281_10009245_pt1 | contig 13673 bp, 15 predicted proteins | sample YL17G07_0_MG_FD_204540 | JGI IMG/M metagenome (GOLD analysis project Ga0315281, IMG submission 204540) | Sediment microbial communities from Yellowstone Lake, YNP, Wyoming, USA - YL17G07_0 | ecosystem: Environmental > Aquatic > Freshwater > Lake > Sediment | place: USA: Wyoming | collected...
GTTGCCGTGATCGAACGACTCTTCGAGCATGGCGGCGAAATCTTCACGCGAGGGGGTAGCAGCGGTGGTCATGAAACGTCCTTTGAACGTGCGCCGGCGGTTGGAATGGCGTTCCGGCCGCGCGGGCCGACGGTCTGGGGCCAAAATTTTCTGGCCTAAGACCTTCGGCGGCCCCCGGATAACCGGATGGCCGGCGCTATGATGCCGTGCGTTCGGAACGAAAATTTCGGTTCAGGCTTGGTCCGCGTAGAGGCTCGAGCGGGGCTTGTCCTCCAACAACGAGGGGGCGTTAGTCGCGCCCTCGGCCCGCTCGGGTGGCCTCGACGATGTCGATGGCAGCCCGAATAGCCGCGTCTATATCCAAATGCGTAGTATCGAGCAAGTGCGCGTCGGAAGCGGGCTTAAAAGGCGCCACCGGGCGGTCGGCGTCGCGCCGGTCGCGCCGCTGGATGTCGTTAAGGATGGCGGTTTCGTCGGCTGTTTCGCCGCGCGCCTGGGCCTCCCGCGCGCGGCGGCGGGCGCGCTCTTGTGGTGCAGCGGTGAGGAAAATCTTCACTTCGGCCTGCGGCGCGATGACCGTGCCGATATCGCGGCCGTCGAGCACGGCGCCGGGCGGCTGGGCGGCAAAATCGCGCTGGAACGCCAACAGGGCCGCGCGAACCTCTGGAATCGCTGAAACGACCGAGGCCGCCTCGCCGATGGCGTGGCTCTTGAGCGCGATCTCGTCGAAACGCGAGGGGTCGAGCGCCTGGGCGGCGGCGATGGCGGCGGCGCGGTCGTCCGGCGAGCGGCCGGCATCGAGCACGGCTTTGGCCACCGCGCGATAAATCAGCCCGGTGTCGAGATGGCGCAGGCCATAATGTTGCGCCAGCCGTTTCCCCAGCGTGCCCTTGCCGGAGGCGGCCGGTCCGTCGATGGCGATGATCATGCCAGCTCCGCCCCGAGCGAGCGCATCAGCTCGACAAAGCCGGGGAAGCTGGTGGCGATGAAGGCGGCATCGTCGACCGCCACCGGCTGCTCGCTCGCCAGCCCCAGCACCAGCGCCGCCATGGCGATGCGGTGATCCATATGGGTGGCGACCATGCCGCCGCCCAAACCGCCGCCCTTGCCGGTGACGATCAGATCGTCGCCCTCGATCGTCACCTCGACGCCATTGACCCGCAACATATCGGCGGTGGCGGCCAGCCGGTCGGATTCCTTCACCCGCAATTCCTTTAGCCCGCGCATGACGGTCCGCCCTTCGGCGAAGGCGGCGGCGACGGCCAGCACCGGATATTCGTCGATCATCGCCGGCGCCCGCTCGGCCGGCACCTCGACGCCCTTCAGAATTGAGGCCCGCACCCGCAGGTCGGCGACTTCCTCGCCGCCATCGTCGCGCACGGCCAGCGTTTCCATATTGGCGCCCATCTCGAGCAAGGTCTTGAACAGCCCGGTGCGCAGCGGGTTGGTCATCACCGCATCGAGAATCAAATCGGAGCCCGGCACGATCAGCGCCGCCACCAGCGGAAACGCCGCCGAGGATGGATCGGCCGGCACGATCACGCTGGCCGGCTCAAGCTCGGGCTGACCTTGCAGAATGATACGGCGGCCGCGATCGCCGTGCGCCTTGACCGTGATTTTGGCGCCGAAATGTTTGAGCAGCCGCTCGGTATGATCGCGGGTGGCTTCCGCCTCGATCACCGTGGTCTCGCCCGGCGCCGCCAGACCGGCCAGCAGCACCGCCGATTTCAATTGCGCCGACGGCACCGGCGGCTCGTACACGATCGGATAAGGATCGGCGGCGCCCTGCAAAGTGAGCGGCAGCCGGCCGTCGTCGGCCGCCGCCAGCACGCGCGCGCCCATCCGTTGCAACGGCTCCAGCACCCGACGCATCGGGCGCGCCCGCAGCGAGGCGTCGCCATCGAAGGTGGCGGTGATCGGCGAGCCGGCCACCGCGCCGATCGCCAGCCGGCAGCCGGTGCCGGAATTGCCGAAATCGAGCACCCCGCGCGGGGCGGCAAAACCGCCGATGCCGACGCCGCGAACGCGCCAGACGCCCTCGCCGGTGCGCTCCACCGCCGCTCCCAGCGCGCGCATGGCCTCGGCGGTATGGTGAACGTCCTCGCCTTCCAGCAGCCCGCTAATCGTGCTCTCGCCGACCGTCATCGCGCCCAGGATCAGGGCGCGGTGCGAGATCGATTTGTCCCCCGGTACGCGGGCGCGGCCCTGGAGCGGGCCGCCGCGGCGGGCCGTAAGCGGCATTAAGGCGGCGCTGGTCACCGGTTAAGGTCCTTTAAACTTGTGCCGTCCTACCACGCGTTTGCGCGTGGCGTCATCCCGGCCGGGGCCGAGCGGCGCCATCCGGCCGGAACCGCCCGGGCGCTATTGACAGCCGCACCGCAACTAGCCAAGTGAAGCAGCTATTTCCCGAACTGCTTAAGGAACCGATCAGTGGCGAAACCCGATCTTGGCACCAAGCGCCTATGCGGCGGTTGCGGCGCGAAATTCTACGATCTCGCCAAGAGCCCGATCGTCTGCCCGAAATGCGAGACCGTCTTCATCATACCGGTCGTCACCTCGCGTTCGCGACCGGACTCGGCCGCAGCGGCCGCCGCGGCCGCTGCCAAGGCGGCGCCCGCGCCGGTGGTGGAAGCGGTGCTGCCGGAGACCGCCGACGCCGAATTCGTCTCGCTTGAGGATGCCGACGCCGAAGCGCAAGGCAAGAAGCCGGCCGAGGGCGAGGAGGCCGCCGAGGGCGTCGAGATCGACGAGAGCCTCGACGATGCCGCCTTCATCGAGGAACAGGAAGAAGGCGCCCCCGATGTCACCGACATCATCGGCGACGGGATCGAGAAGGAAGAGGAGACTTGAACACCGGCCGCGCGCTGCGCGGCCAACGCAATTCGCGAATTGGGGCCATAGCTCAGTTGGGAGAGCGCTTGAATGGCATTCAAGAGGTCGGCGGTTCGACTCCGCCTGGCTCCACCACGCTCCTTCGCAGCGACTGATGCGCCAAAGCCGCCCCGTTGGGCGGCTTTTTGCTGACCGGCTTTGCCACCCATCCTAGTGCTGGCACGGCCCGGCGTCGCGTTGCATGATGGCGCGCCAAGGGGAGAACCGCATGCAAGGAAAAATAGCGCTCGAGGAACACTTCGCCATCGAAGCGACGCTCGGCGACTCGCAGGTGTTCGGCCAGCATGTGTGGCCCGAACTTCGCCACCGCCTGCTCGACATCCAGGACAAACGGCTGCGCATGATGGATGCAGGCGGCGTCGGGATGATGATCCTGTCGCTCAATGCCCCGGCGGTTCAGGCCATCACCGACACCAAGCGCGCGATCGCGGTGGCGCGGCAAGCCAATGACGTTTTGGCGGCGGAAGTGCGCAAGCGTCCCGACCGTTTCGCGGGTTTCGCCGCGCTGCCGATGCAGGACCCGGAGGCGGCGGCGACCGAGTTCACGCGTTGCGTCAAGGAGCTTGGCTTCAAGGGCGCGCTGGTCAACGGCTTTTCGCAAAACGAGCAGCCCGACGCCGCGCTGTACTACGACCTGCCGCAATACAAGCCGTTTTGGCATGCGGTCGAGGAACTCGACGTTCCGTTCTATCTGCATCCGCGCAATCCGCTGCCGAGCTGGGCGAAGATCTATCAGGGCCACAACTGGATGCTGGGGCCGAACTGGGCGTTCAACGCGGAAACTTCGGTGCACGCGCTGCGCCTGATCGCCAGCGGCATTTTCGACGAATGTCCGAAACTTAAAATCGTGCTCGGCCATCTCGGCGAAGGCATTCCCGCGCAGCTGTGGCGGATCGACCACCGCAACGGCTGGATGCAGGCGCCGCATCAATACGCCGCGAAAAAAGCCGTGGCGGATTATTTCCGCGCTAATTTCTGGCTCACCACTTCGGGCAATTACAGCACCAGCGCGCTGATTCAGGCGATCGCCGAAATCGGCGTCGATCGCGTGATGTTCTCGATCGATTGGCCGTTCGAGGACGTGAGCGAGGGCTGCGACTGGATCGACAACGCCGCCATCAGCGAGGCCGACCGCGGCAAGATCGGCCGCGACAACGCGGTGCAGCTGTTCAAGCTGAAATAACGCCGGCCGGAACGCGGCCTATTTGGCGTCGGACTTTTTGGCCGAGGCCATCGCCGCGCTGCCCCAGATCGGGTTTTCGGCGCCATTGCCCCAGGCGTACGGCCGGTAGAACGCGTGGACGCCGTAGCGCACCATCTTGCGCATCTCGCGCACCCAGTACGGATGCACATAGACCGCGTGGTAGTGCGTCGATTTCGCCACTTCCGGCACATAGAGCTGGCCGTCGAGCGTCTGCCGCGCAATGCGGTTTGCCCGTGCCCAGGCGCCGCGATCGTTGATCGCCTTGCGCTTGCCGTCGCAGGCGAAGGTGAATTGGCAGGCCAGATGCCGGTGGGCGTTCTGATAGACCACCGAGCAGATATCGTTGGGATAGAAGCCGGAGAATGCGCGATTCACCACCACCTGGGCCACTGCCATCTGTCCGCGCACCGGCTCGCTACGCGCCTCGAAATAAATCGCATTGGCCAGGCAGCGTTCCGCCTTGGCGTATTCTTTGCCTTTGAGGCCGAGCCGTTCCGCCGGCGAAGGCGGCGGCACGCCCGGCGCCGGCCGCGGCAGCGGCACACGCTCAAGCGGGATCGCCATATCGGGTCCCGACATCGGCAGCGAAACCAGGGTGGGCAAAGACAGCGCACCGGTTTCTGCGCTGGCGGAACGGATCCGGTCGGGGGGCGCCGCAGCGGGTTTGGTTCGCGGCGCAATGTCATCGAACTTCGGAGCAGAATTGAAATCCGGTTCTTTTATCGCAGCCAAATTGGACGCTGGTGCACTGATCGCCGGAGCCGGTCCACGCTTGGCAAGAACCGGCGGCGGCGCCATGGCGATTGTAACCGCGTCCTGATCGCGGACGGCGGCGAGTTCGCTCACCGGCGAGGGCGCGGATTTTGCCAGCGCGGGCTTTGCCGGCGGCGATTTTGGAATTTGGACTAGCACCGATTCCGACGACGGCGTGAGCGCAATGTTCTGCAGGCCGGTACGCGCCGTATCGCCAAATGCGGCGATTTGCCCGCGCGCTGAATTCAGGAATTCACCGGCGCCATCGAACGATCGGATGCCGACGATATCGAGCGCACCGAGGATCAACGCACAGCCGGCAAAGGCGACGCACAGCCGTTTGGCGCCAAGAAAAATCTTTTCCTCGATCGATGGCTCGAACGGATCTCGGTATTCGATCGGATCACGGTAGATATCGCGCGCGATCAAGGTCTGCTCCCCGTCATGCCGATCTTTTTTCTTGATCGGACGACGGCGATCTTATCGACGCCGCGCGCGAAAACCCGGATCTTGAAAGTTTTTTGAAAGAACAAGGCAAATGCGCATGATTAATTTAACCATGCGCATAACGCGCGCTGGAAATTAATTTTTGCCACCGGCGGCGTGTATCGATCAGCCTATGCGGTAGTGCTCAATCGCATCCTGTTTCCAGACCAGTCCATTGCCCGGACGCTCCGGCACGATCGCGTTACCGTCCACGATCGCCAGCGGCTGTTCGACCAGCACGTTCGCCCAATCGACATATTCGAGGAAATGGCGGGTCGGCGTCGCCGCCAGCAGATGCGCGCTCACTTCCGGAAACAGATGCGACGACATTTCAACACGGTTAATGGCGGCCAGTTCCGCCGCCTGCCGCCAGCCGGTGACGCCGCCGATCCGCTCAAGATCGGGCATGACGTAGTCGGCCGCGTTCTGCTGCAAGGCGAGCGCCATCGCCGCCGGAAGCGAAAAATTTTCACCGATTTGGATCGGCGTCTTGAGTTCGCGCGCCAAACGGGCGGCGCCGGCATAGTCGTCGTGGCGGATCGGCTCCTCCAGCCAATAGACCCCTTCGGCGTCGAGCGCGCACCCGCGCGCCAGCGCCTCCGCGACGGAGAGCGCCTGGTTGTAATCCACCATCAGCCGCACCTGGTCCGGAATCCGCTGGCGCACCGCCCGCACGGCGGCGATATCGCCGGCGAGCGTCGGATAACCGAGCCGCAGCTTCAGCGCGCGAAACCCGCCGGCGAGCAGTTGCTCGGCTTCGTCGGCGAGCGCGCCGGTATCCATCAGGCCGAGACCGCAACTGTTGTAGGCCGGGATCGGCCGCGGCTTGGCGCCGAGGAAACTGGCGAGCGGCAACCCGGCGGCAATAGCCAGCGCATCCCAACCGGCGACGTCGCACCCGGCCATCGCCATCCGCACGATGCCTTGCACGCCGATCAGGGTGAAGCGGTGCGCCAGCTTGGCCCACAGCGCGCCGGGGATCAGCCGCTCGCCCTTGGTGAGTGTTTCGATCTCGCCGAGCAGACTGACGATGGCGGGCGCCACCGCGCGCAAATAGCAGAACAGATAAGCGCGCCCGGTGACGCCTTCCTCGGTCTCCAGATCGATCAGCAGCAGCGGCGCCCGGCGCACCGCCCCCATGCTGGTACCGAGCACATAGGTCAGCGGCACCTCGACCGGGATGGCGCGGATGGCGCGGACGGTCAACGCCGGCCTAGACGGCTCGCTTGGCATGTCCTGACCCCTATTGGACGGGGGCTATTATACGGTGTTTGGCCTGCAAACCGACCTGTTCTTGAACCTTTAACCTCGGCTGCCCATATTGGGTGGGACCGGAGCCGGGCGTAAGCTCGGCCACCCGGTGGTCGGGGTGCCTGTTGGGCCTCGTCAAAGTCGCTTCACGTTTGAGGACTTTGGGATCCATGTCGCGAGTTCAGTCACTCTCCAGCCCGTTCCTCCTGGGCTTCGACGAAATCGAGCGCGTGCTCGATCGCGTGGCCAAGGGGTCGGACGGCTATCCGCCCTACAACATCGAGCGCCTCGCGCGTGACGGGCAAGCCCCGGAACGGCTGCGCATCACGTTGGCGGTCGCAGGCTTCACCCGCGATCAGCTCGACGTGACCATCGAGGAAAGCCAGTTGGTGATCCGGGGGCGTCAACAGGACGACAAGAGCCGGCACTATCTCCACCGCGGCATCGCCGCGCGGCAATTCCAGCGCACTTTCGTGCTGGTGGAAGGCATGGAGGTACTCGGCGCCGACCTGAAAAACGGCTTGCTGTCGATCGACCTGGTCCGGCCCGAGCCGGAACGGTTGGTGAAGACGATTTCGATCAGCGAGCAAGAGTGACAGAGCAAAAGAAACCGGACTCGACCGCGTAACCAGAAAGGAGTCGAGGGCCATGACCAACGAAAAGATGACTGTGCAGAATACCGAAAATCCCGCGATCACGCAGGACGCCTTGGCGCATCTCGGCGGCGGCCGTATTGCCTATGTCAAGGCGATCCGCTCCGAGGACGTGCGCACGCTGTTTCCGCAAGCGCCGCAGATCGCGCCCGGCATCAAACTGTACGCGCTGCATGCGGCCGACGGCACGCCGATCATGCTGACCGACACCCGCGAGGCGGCAATCGCCAACGCCTGGAGCCAGGAACTCGAGACCGTCAGTGTGCACTGAGCGGTTAGCGACAAATCATCCAACCGTCATTCCGGGGCGCGCCGAAGGCGCGAACCCGGAATCCTAGAGACGAGCATGGCATCCGGTTCTGGATTCCGGGTTCGCACGCTGACGCGTGCGCCCCGGAATGACAAAAGGAAAAATTACGCCGCGCTCGCCGACGGCATCGCCAGCACCGCGTAGATGGCGTCGGCGTCGCGCGATTCGCGCAGCTTGCGTGCAATCTCCGGGTCACGCAACAGTCGCGCCACCCGCGCCAGCGCCTTGAGATGATCGGCGCCGGCGCCTTCCGGCGCCAGCAACAAAAAGGCGAGATCGATCGGTTGGTTGTCGAGCGCTTCGAAATCGATCGGGCGCTCGAGCCGGGCGAACAGGCCGAACAGCCGGCCGAGCTTGGGCAGCTTGCCATGCGGAATGGCGACGCCGTTGCCGACGGCGGTGGAGCCGAGTTTTTCGCGCTGCTGCAGGATTTCCAAAATCGCGCGCCCGTTCTGACCCGTGAGTTCGGCCGCACGGGCCGCGAACTCCTGCAGCGCCTGCTTTTTGTTGTTGACCTTGAGCGCCGGAATAATTGCGTCGGGCGCAACGAGATCGATGAGCGGCATAAACTCGTCCGGTTGATCTGGAAAATCAGCGCTCCATCAAAATGGACGCTGAAGGCGGCGGACCATAGGGATCGACCGCCGCCGCGTCAATGGCCCGCCACCGGCGCCGCGCATCAACTAAGTCAACGCCGCTTACGCGCCGTCCGACGGTCTTTTTGCCGGCGTTTATTGCGACGCAGGCGATTTTCGATGTGAGCCGCCGCCAGATCGGCGCTGTCATAGGCGTCGGCCGCCATGCCTTCGGCTTCAAGCAAAACGCCGGAATCCAAATGCAGCACGCATTCGGTGTGAAAACCGAATCCATCCTTGGCGACGGTCACGTGCCCGGAAAAACCACCCTTGAAATACTTGCTGGCGGCTTCGCCGACGCGGCCGCCGATCCGACGGCGCAAGGCTTCACCGATGTTGATATTCTTGCCCGAAATACGAATAGCCATGCGCCGCCTCCATCTGGTTGGTATCGGAGCCGCGCGGGAGAAGCGCCTTTGCGGGCGGCGACCCAATTCCGGCCGCCCCGCTGTTGATAGCTTAGGAGTCTCGCGGCCAAGGTCAATGCACCGCCCGCTCATGAATTGGCGGCGGCCGCCTGTTTGTCGCGCCGGCGCTGGACCGAGGAGGAAATCCGCATCGCTTCCCGGTATTTGGCAACCGTGCGCCGGGCGATGTCGATGCCGGCCGCGCGCAACATTGTCACGATGGCGTCGTCGGAGAGCACCTCGGCCACGGCTTCGGCATCGATCATGTGACGGATGCGGTCGCGCACCGCTTCGGCCGAATGCGCTTCGCCGCCATCGGATGCGGCGATCGAGGCAGTAAAGAAATATTTCAACTCGAAGATGCCGCGGCTGGTTGCCATGTATTTGTTGGCGGTGACCCGCGACACGGTCGATTCGTGCATGCTGATCGCGTCGGCCACCGTCTTGAGATTGAGCGGCCGCAGGTGCTGCACGCCCTTAACAAAAAACGCGTCCTGCTGGCGCACGATTTCGCCCGATACCTTCAGGATCGTCTTGGCGCGTTGGTCGAGCGCCCGCACCAGCCAGGTGGCGGTCTGCAGACAGTCGGCAAGATAGGATTTGTCCTTTTCGGCGCGCGTGGACTTCGACACCTGGGTGTAATAGCGCTGATTGATCAGAACTTTCGGCAAGGTGTCGGAGTTGAGCTCGACCTGCCAGGTGCCGTCGGGCGCGGCCCGCACGAACACGTCCGGCACGATCGGCTGCACGACCGCGGAGCCGAAAGCCAGCCCGGGTTTCGGATTGAGATTGCGGATCTCGGCGATCATGTCGACGAGGTCCTCGTCGTTGACTCCGCACAATTTGCGCAAGGCGGAAAAATCCCGCTTGGCCAAAATACCGAGATTTTCCACCAGCGCCTGCATCGCCGGGTCGTAGCGGTCGCGGTCCATCAGTTGAATGGCCAGACATTCGGACAGATTGCGCGCGCACACGCCGGGCGGATCGAAGGTCTGCAGGATGTCGAGCACGGCCGCCACTTGCGCGGGCGGGGCGCCGAGCTTTTCCGCCACGCCGTCGAGATCGCCGGTGAGATAGCCGGCCTCGTCCACCATATCGATGAGGTATTGTCCGATCATGCGCTCGGCCGGATCGGAAATCGCCAGCGCCAATTGCTCGGCCAGACGATCGGACAAAGTGGTTTCGGCGGTGACGAAGGCCTCGAGGTTGTAGCCCTCGGTGCCGCTACCGGTGCCGGAACCGGACCATTCGGAATAAGCCGGCGGCGCGATCTCCGCCGGCGCGGTTTTTTCGCCGCCCTCGTCCGGAAACACGTTTTCCAGTTCGGTGCCGAGCCCCTGTTCCATGGAGCTGCGGCTGGTTTCGAGGTCCTCGCCGATCCAGTCGGGCGTGGCGCCGTCCTCCTCGCCGGATTCCGGCGCCGCCGCCGGTTCCGGATTGCCGGCCGGGGTCTCGTCCTCGCCGGCCCGCTCCAGCAGCGGATTGCGCTCGAGTTCGCTCTCCACATAGGCGGCCAGATCAAGACTAGAAAGCTGCAGCAGCTTGATGGCTTGCATCAACTGCGGCGTCATCACCAGCGCTTGCGACTGGCGGAATTCGAGTCTTTGCGACAGCGCCATGGGGCCCCGACTCAAAACTGGTCCGATTCTTGCTTATACCAGTTCGGGGGCGATGCGGATATACGATTTCGCGGGCCGGCCTCGCAGAGTCCGGGCTGGAGGCTAGAGTCGGAATTCCTCGCCCAGATACAGCCGCCGCACGTCCGGATTGTTGACGATGTCCTCGGCTCGGCCCTCCATCAACACTTCGCCGGAATAGATGATGTAGGCGCGGTCGGTTAAGCCCAGCGTCTCGCGCACATTGTGGTCGGTGATCAGCACGCCGATGCCGCGATTGGTCAGGTGGCGTACCAGCGCCTGGATGTCGCCGACCGCGATCGGGTCGATGCCGGCAAACGGCTCGTCGAGCAGCATATAGCTCGGCCGCGTCGCCAGCGCGCGCGCGATTTCCACCCGGCGGCGCTCGCCGCCGGACAGCGCGATGGTTGCGGTCTTGCGCAGCCGCGCGATGTCAAACTCCTCCAACAGCGCGTTGAGATCGGCTTCGCGCCGGCGGCGATCCGGCTCCACTATTTCCAGCACCGCGCGGATATTCTGTTCGACGTTGAGGCCGCGGAAGATCGAGGCTTCCTGCGGCAAATAGCCGACGCCGAGGCGCGCGCGCTGATACATCGGCAGCCCGGTGACGTCGTAGCCGTCGAGTTCGATACGCCCGCGGTCGGCGCTGATCAGGCCGGTGATCATGTAAAATACCGTAGTCTTGCCGGCGCCATTGGGGCCGAGCAGACCGACCGCTTCACCCCGGCGCACATACAGCGTGACGTTTTTGACCACGGTGCGGCCGGCGAAACTTTTTTCCACCCCATGAGCCGCCAGATAGCCGTGGCGCGCGCTGTGCTGGCCGTCCGCATCGCGGCGCGGGCGAGTGGCGCGCTGCTGCGCGATCGCCTGCGCGTTGGCGGCCGCCTGAGCCGAGGCGGGCATCGCCGGCTGCTGCGACCGTGTCTCGGCCGGCGAACGCGCCCGCCGCGAAGGCGGAGTACGGCGTCGAAAAAGCGAGAGGATGTTCACTTAGGTTACCTCGGGACGCATTTTCCGGTCTCGCAATCGGTTGACGAGCGTCAGCCATCGGACCCTAGCTGATTCCCCCCGGCGGTGCCGGTGTGCGGGCCCCTTGTCCGTGGGCAAATTTCCGCTTGTCAGTTGGTGCCCGCCGGCCGGCCAGGCGCCGTAGCGCCCGGGGCGGGCTTGATGGTCTGCATTGGGCTTGGCGGCGCGGGGGTACCCGGCAGGAACAGGCCCTGCACACGGCCATCGCCGCCTTTGCCGGATTCGACTCGCGATAGCCCGGTGGTCATATCGACCACCAGCCGTTCGCCCCGCAGCACACTTTTCCCCTGTGTCAAAACCACATTGCCAATCATCGTGACGGTGTTAGCCCGCATATCGAACAACGCGGTGTCGCCGGTGGCGATCTGCTCCTTCTGGGTGACCACAACATCGCCGCGCGCTTCCAGTTTCTTGATCCGCTGTTCGCCGCCGGGCCCGGCGGCCGCCACCGTGACTTTACTGCCGCTCGTGGCAGAGCCGACTTCGTCGGCTTCGTAGAAAACCACCAGGATCTTGCAGCGCAATTCGGTGTCGCCCTGATTCACCTGCACATTGCCGATGAAGGTCGCCACTTTGTCTTTGTCGCGGACTTCGAGCCGCGTCGCCTCGATATGCACCGGCTGATCGCGGTTTTGCGAAAACCCTTGCACCGCGTTCGGCGGTCCTTTTGCGGCGGACGGCGCGGCCGGCGCCCTGGATTGCGCCAAAGCCGGCGCCATCGCCGACGTGACGACGGCAATCGCAAGCACGATGCATGGCATGAACCGTGCCGTCATTTTGCGCCCGCCGGGGATTGCGCGGCCGACGAATTACCGAGATTGAGCAGCATTTTTACACTGCCCTCGAACCGCAGCAGATCGCCGCCTTCGGCCACTTCGAGCCGCTTGGCTTCAAGCGTGCCTTGCAGCATCTTCACCCGAACCGGTTTTTCGGTAACGACGTTGCTGGTGCGAATATCGACGACCGCATGGTCGAGCCAAACCGTGTAGCCACTCGAAGACACAATCACCGTGTTCTTGCCGAGCGTGAGCACTTCCTTTTTCGTATCGTAGATGCCGTCTTCAGCGGTAAGTACGGTTTGGCTTTGGTCGTGCATCTGAAACTTGGCATGAAGCTCGCGCAGCTCGACAATGTTGGGCTGGGTGAGATCTTGCGCGGCGGCCTTGGCCGTGAGTTCATAGGGGCGCGCATCGCGCGTGAATCCGGTCAGCCGGGGATGCTCCATGGTGATCTTGGTACCGGAAATCACCAGATCTCCTATATTATCCGGCAATCTGGTGAGCAAGCGCATCGGATTGAGCCAGGTCCACAGCATGAAACCGCCGATGAAGATCACCACCGCGGACGGCACGGCAATGCGCAGAATGCGCACCTGGCGGCTATGCTTGCGGGCGGCGCGAAACGCGCGATCGGTGTCGCCGCGACCCATCGTCCAATAGGTGTGGGCGGTTTGCGCGTCGGCCCTGGCGGCGACTAGACGATTCATTCTCAAATCCGGTCCGGCTGCGTTGTCTGATTCGGCTCCAGAATAACGGCCATCCGCACCATGCCGCACGAATATGGCCCGCACGCGGCGGTGCCGAGGTCCCGGTCACGCCCAAAATGCACCGAATCAACCCGATATCGCACGATCTTACGACGCGTGAGAAAAAACGTCCTCGGACGCCCACCCGGCCAGATCGAGCCGCACCCGATCGGGCAAAAACCGGAAACAGGCCGCCGCCAGTTCCGCCCGGCCCTCGCGCGCCAGCATGACGTCGAGCCTGGTCCTGAGCGCATGCAGATGCAGCACGTCGGTGGCCGCGTAGGCGACCTGCGCGTCGGTAAGCTCGTTGGCGCCCCAGTCGGTCAACTGCTGTTGCTTCGACAGATCGATGCCGAGAACCTCGCGCACCAGATCCTTCAGCCCGTGCTTGTCGGTATAGGTGCGGGCCAGCCGCGAGGCGATCTTGGTGCAATAGACCGGCTCGGCCATCACGCCGAAGGTCTTGGCCAGCACGCCGAGATCGAAGCGCCCGAAATGAAAAATCTTCACGATGCTCTTGTCCGCCAGCAGCCGCTTGATATTCGGCGCCTGCGGCGCCTCGGCGGCAATCTGCACCACGTCGGCGGAGCCGTCGCCGGGCGACAGCTGGACCACGCATAACCGGTCGCGATTGGGATCGAGGCCCATGGTCTCGGTGTCGATCGCCACCGCGCCTTTATAAGCGGCAAGGCTGGGCAGGTCGCCGCGATGCAAGCGAATGGTCATTCATTACCCCGGCTTCGTTTCGCATGATCTTTTCCGAAAACCGGTGCCCACTTTTCGGGATCATGCGTTGGGACGCTGGTGCCCAGGAGAGGACTCGAACCTCCACGGCTTTCACCGCTAGTACCTGAAACTAGTGCGTCTACCAATTCCGCCACCTGGGCT
>Ga0315281_10009246_pt1 | contig 13673 bp, 14 predicted proteins | sample YL17G07_0_MG_FD_204540 | JGI IMG/M metagenome (GOLD analysis project Ga0315281, IMG submission 204540) | Sediment microbial communities from Yellowstone Lake, YNP, Wyoming, USA - YL17G07_0 | ecosystem: Environmental > Aquatic > Freshwater > Lake > Sediment | place: USA: Wyoming | collected...
ATATGTCTTTGTACTCGCCCTTCTTCCCTCTTACCATAGGCGCCAATATCTGCACCTGAATCCCGTCCGGCAAACGTAACACCTTTTCCACTATTTCCTGGGAACTCTGCCTTTCGATGGGTATACCGCACTTATAACAGTTGACTTTGCCGATGCGCGCAAAGATAAGCCTCAGGTAATCATAAATCTCGGTCTGTGTTCCCACGGTAGAACGGGGATTTCCGCCGGCTGTGCGCTGTTCAATGGCAATAGCGGGAGACAGGCCTTCTATATATTCTACGTCCGGTTTCTGCAACTGCTCCAAAAACTGGCGGGCGTAGGCGGAGAGACTTTCCACATACCGCCTCTGCCCTTCGGCATAGATGGTGTCAAAGGCAAGGCTGGATTTACCCGACCCGGAAAGCCCTGTGACGACGATGAGTTTATTGCGGGGGAGCTTCAGGTGTATATTTTTCAAGTTGTGCACTTTAGCCCCGCGGATAACGATGTATTCGCTCATTTCCCCGTTCCTTCCTTCATCTGTCGTGCGCGTTCAATTGCTTCTTTCGCTTTTTCATTACCCGGATCTATCGCAAGTATTTTTTCCCATACAAGTATGGCTTTATCAAAATTGCCGGAATTGCCGTATAAGGCACCAAGATTCCGTAACGCCTCGATGGACCATGGTTTCAACCGTAAGGCTTCCTTAAAAACATTTTCCGATTCATCGATGCGCCCCGACTCAGCCAAAATGATCCCGAGCTTCACGCGCGCCTCTACGTCATCGGGGCTCAGAGACAATATTTTATCACACATTTCCAATGCGCGAAGGTAGGATTTCCGGGCAATTAACACATCGATTAAATTCTCCGAGGAATTGCGCTGGTGCCCCGCCTCCCTGCAGGCGGCAGGGCACCGGCCTATCCGATAAGGCCGGGTGCCTGCGGATGCACCCAGCGCTTATGAGGAATTGCGCTGGTGCCCCGCCTTCTGCGGGGGCTGGTTTTTGAACATTTTTAACTCGCAGAAACCTACCCAGCACATCCTGGCAAGCAGGAGCCCGTGCCGCACCACCCGCATTTTTGATTGGCCGGCTACCCTTGCCTGATAATGGACGGGCAATTCCAGGATCTTTTTCTTTAATTTTGCTATGCCGAATAAAAGGTCGAAGTCGCCCCAGCGGCATCTGCCCATCGCAATCTTGCGGTAATCCTTTTTCAAAAATGCCTTTGTGCCGCACAGGGTATCCGATATGCGCTGTTCCATAAGCCAGGAAAGGACCGTATTGAAAAATTTATTGCCTATGTAATTCAACAGGCGCATCGCCTGTCCCTGCATCGGATACACCATCCGCGTGCCGTTTACAAAATCGGCCTGGCCCTTTTGAATCGGTTCGAAAAATCCGAGCAATTCTTCCGGCGCAACGCTCATATCCGCGTCCAATATCATAACCACGTCGCCGCGGGCCTCATCGCATCCTGCCTTGACGGAACACCCTTTACCTTTATTGTGCGGCTGGGTAATTAAACGCAGGTCAGGTGTTGAACCGATCAACGTACGGACATGTTCGCCCGTATTGTCTGTTGAGCCATCGTCAACGACGATGATTTCGGTAAACTCGCCCATGCGGGGGATCCTCCTTATGCATGCCTCAATATTATCCTCTTCATTATAACAGGGTATTACGACTGAACAGGAAAGGGGTCGTCTTCTGCGGGGAAGCCTGACCACCATATATTGGAGCAGGCATAGATTCCGAGCAAGAGGTAATTCCGAAACAAGAAAGTTAATCAATGTTGAAATAACCGGGATATATACGGGGACGAAAAATTTGCGCCCCATCTTCACTACTTCCAATCCGGCCAACTGCACCAGGTTAGCCACGTCGGCATTGGTAACAAAATTGCGGGGCCCGTCCGGCATACGCAATCGTAGAATACTGCCCAGCCGCATCAATGGCCTCCAGAAAGGATTCTCGCTGGTAAGAATGATGAGCCCGTTTTCATCCAGAAATTCAGCCGTCTTGGAAAGCGCGCCCAATACATCCGGTAGATAGTCGATAAGGTTAGACATGATGATGTAATCGAATTTTCCGGCCAAGCGGCTCTGAGAGAACTGTTCGACATCCGCGGCCAGGAACTGCAGGTGGGGATATTTACGCCTTGCTATTTCTATCATATTCCCGCTCAAATCGATTCCGACGCCGATAGAAGGCTTTGTCTGCGCCAATAAATCTGCAGTCGTACAGCCGACTTGAAGCACTTTTTGCGAAGGCGGGATAATTGAGCTATAGAGCGATCCTATACACCGGTGATAAAACCTGTTGCGGTTTATCCAACGGTCATAATAAGGCGCTAGACCGTCAAAGTGCCGGATAATTCCTTCCTTATCCATTCTTTTTGACTCCCGAAATGACAATATACGCCCATGATTCCCGGTTAAAATACTTTTTGAGGTACTTTGCCGATATCCGGGAAAGAAACAAAACAATACGGTTATTACCGAGCCCCTGCAAGCCAAATTTATAATGCGCGAGCAATCTGAAAAAAAGCGGCATATATAAAAAATCCATCTCTGCTTTTAAGATTCCGCGTATGCCTTCGTGCGCCAGCAAACGCCTGAATCCATATGCCGTGTTCCTCTTAAGGTGCCTCTCTGCCTTCACAAACGTGCCGAACATATTCCAGACTAAGTTTTTCCCGTTTGCCTCAAGAATAATAAAAGACCTACCCGGCTTGAGGACCCTTATCATCTCTTGAATCATTTTGGTTTTATCCTTAAGATGATGCAGCACATCCCTGCAGAAAACAAAATCAAAATAATTATCGCGAAAAGGAAGTGTTGCGGCATCGCCGCAGACAAACCGCGCGTTCTTAATCCGGGAGGAAGCGAATTGCAATTTTTCAGGATAAAGGTCTAACCCTATAAAAACAGGCGCGCGGTGTTTGAGGTTACGGATGTTCGCGCCTTCCCCGCATCCGATTTCAAGGACAGCGTGCGCTGCGTCGATGGACACCGCTCTCAAGGCTGTTTTCTCCATCTCGGCCATTAATTTGTTCTCAGTCAGCCAATGGAAACGTCTGGTATCGGCATGCTGAAAATATCTTTCGCTTATTATATCTTGACTCGTTACCATATGTGCTTTAAGAAGCCGATGGAAAGCGCTATCGTTTTCCGTGCGTAAAGGAAACCCCCGTATCTTAACAATACGAAACTAATAAGCTCAAGCAGTGTCAAGATACGGGGGGCCGAACTATCTTTTGTTATCTCTTTTTCTTCTTGCCGCCTCTCTTCATTTTGGCGCAAGAAACATCGCCTTTCTTGTCGATGAAATAGAGGTATCCTTCTTTTCTCTTGATGCCGCACTTGGCTACTTTCTTGGGGCTGCCGCCTTTCTTGCCACCCCGTGCCATTTTGGCGCAAGAAACATCGCCTTTCTTGTCAAGATAATAGAGATACCCTTTCTGTCTCTTGATACCGACCTTCATCACTTTCTGTGTCATATGTTAGTTCACCCCCTTTCGTCGTTCGCTATTACTTCATTCAATGCATGTCTTATGTCCCGATCTTAACCGGTTCCAAAACCTGCTTCAAAGTCGCTATTGCCGAAAGAACCGCCAGGTAGCTGGTTTTCGGATTATCGGGATGGACCACGTTTTCGGTCCGGGAAATTATTCTCCCGGATGCCGACTCGACTTCTACTTCATGTATATTTTTAGACAGATGAGGCGAAGCGACCATCATAACCGTAGTTTTTTTTGCCCCGATACCGGCAAGGCTTAAGGTCGCCGCCACATTGATATTTTGAGGGAAGGCCCTGGTTGCCGCAAGGGCGCTCCCTTTAAAAATCACGGTATCTTTCTTAATGCGGTCCAGTCGTATTCTTTTCTCCCGGACATAGGCGACGCCTGAAAACGCCCTTACCGGTTTTCTGGTGGTAAGGGTAACCTTCTCTATTTTCCCGCAGGCTGCCGCCTTGACACTATCAATGGCGGCGAGAGCCCCCGAAGGGATAAATACACGGCTGCCCTTTCTTTGTGCCAAAGTTCTTAATTTCCGGTAATGCGTGAGGATCCCTCCCACGCTCATAACCATAATATCGCGGGACGCGTTCACTGTCTTCGTTGCGATGGTAAAAGCCGCCCCTGCCTGTGTTGCTTCAATCACCAGGTCTGAGATGGCAATAAGGCGCCCGAGGCTTGAAATCGCCAGCTTTGGACTGCCGCACTGCTTGGCTAATTTTTTTGCCCTTTCCCCAGCGATATCGTATACCCCTGCTAAACGCGCGGAGGGGGAAAAATCAGAGATAATCTTTTTCGCCAAAGAAGACCCGATTGCGCCGCATCCTACAACTCCGATTCTTAATCGTTTACCCATTATTTGTTTATCTCCAAGATTGTATTATCAATAAGTCTGGTTTTACCTATCCAGACTGCCGTGGCAAGTAACGCCGTGTTTTTAATCCGGCGGACCCTTTGTAAATTGCCCGTATCAACGATTGAAACATAGTCTATTTTAGTGGCAGTCGCTTCGATGAGCGGCCTTATTTTCTTGATGATAGCGCGGGTATCCCTGGCCCCTCTTTTTACCATTTCTCTCGCCTTCTGAAGTGCCTCAGGCACGATGGCTGCCCGTATTCTCTGTTCTGCGTTGAGATATTGATTTCGCGAACTCATGGCTAATCCGTCTTGCTCGCGCATTGTCGGCATTATCGTTATCTTAACGGGAATATTCAGGTCCTCGGCCAATCTACGAATGATAAGTGCTTGCTGTGCGTCTTTCCAGCCGAAATATGCCTTATTTGGCGCGACAATATTGAAAAGTTTTGCTATTACCGTCGCTACTCCCTGGAAATGTCCCGGCCGAAACGCCCCGCACAACGGCTCGCTTAACTCTTTGACTGTGACGTACGTTTTGAAACCTTCGGGATACATTGCCCGGGGGCGCGGGAAAAAAATAAAATCCGCTCCTTCGCGGGCGCATAAGCGGGCGTCTTTCCTGAAATCTCTCGGGTAACGCCTGAAGTCTTCATGCGGGCCGAATTGGATGGAGTTAACAAAAATACTGACGGCGACCCTGTTGTTCTCGCGCGAGGCCCTGCGAATAAGGCTAAGATGCCCCTCATGCAATGCGCCCATCGTCGGCACCAAACCAAGGGTTAATCCGCCTTTCCTGATTTTCTGAGAGGCTGTCCACATCGCTTTCGGGCTGCGGATGATTTTCATATTACTTCGAATAAGGGTTTAATCACAAACTGCCGTTCAAATATCCGCGGGTGCGGAACCGTCAAATCTTTTTTCTTAATAATCTTATCGCCATAAAACAGGATGTCTAAATCAATCACCCTAGGGCCGTTGCGTGTTGTTTTAGTCCGACCCAGCGCCTTTTCTATTTTCTTTAGCGCCTTCAGGAGTCTTAAGGGAGGAAGTGCGGTCTTGATCTTTAACGCGGCATTTAAGAATTTTCCTTGGACTGCGGGCCCGCCGACAGGCTCAGTTTCAATAATCTTTGATACTCTCATAATTGCGGTATTATCCAGGGTTTTTATCTTTGAGATAGCCAGCGCGATATTTTTCCGTCGATCGCCCAGATTGGAACCGATACCTAAATAGCAAACCGTCATTACAACACTTTTTGCATGCGCGTCAATGCCTCGCGCATTCTTTCTTTGGAAACGGTCAGGGCCATGCGGATATAGCCTTCACCGTTATCGCCGAAACCCACTCCCGGCGTTGCCACAATATCGGCTTTTTTAAGCAAAGTCGAAGCAAACTGCATGGCATTCGTTTTTTGGGGAATCTTAAACCAGACGTAAAAAGTCGCTTTGGGGCGCGTTACGGTAAACCCTAATGATTGCAAGCCGCTTACCAAGATGTCGCGCCTTTCCTGATATATCGAACACATGGTACGCAGGTGCTCCTGCGGGCCTTCCAGCGCGGCAATGCCCGCCCGTTGAATTGCCGAGAAAATTCCGGAGTCAATATTCGATTTAATCTTGGCCAAGGCGGAGACGGCCGCGGGATTGCCGCAGGCCCAGCCTACGCGCCAGCCGGTCATATTATAGGTTTTGGATAGGGAATGGAATTCAATAGCCACTTCTTTGGCCCCATCAAGTTCCAGCATACTCGCCGGCCTGTACCCGTCATAGGCGATTTCGGAATATGCCAGATCCGAAATAACTATGATTTTATTTTTTCGGGCAAACTCAATCACCTGCCGGAAAAAACCTTTTTCGGCAGTGGCAGAAGTGGGATTATTAGGATAATTGATATAGATAAGCCTTGCTTTTTTGCGTATGGGGGCGGGGATTTTTTTAAGGTCGGGTAAAAAGGCGTTTGAGGCAATCAGCGGCAAGGTATACACCCTTCCGCCTGCGAGAATGGTCCCTCCTTTGTAGGGCGGATAGCAGGGGTCGGGAACCAGCGAATAATCGCCGGGATTCAAAAATGCGAGAGGAAAATGGGCAATTCCTTCTTTCGAGCCGATTAAAGGCAAAACTTCGGTATCGGGATTTAACGCGACATTAAAGCGGGTTTTATACCATTTCGCGAGAGCCACCCTCAATGCCGGCATACCCTGATCCAAGGCATAACGGTGATTCGCGGGATCCTGGGCTGCCTGATAAAGCGCTTCGATTATGTGCCCGGGGGTAGGCTGGTCGGGGTCACCGATGCCTAAATCGATGATATCCCTGCCCTCGGCCCTGGCCTGCCGTTTGGCTTTGTCAATCTCTACGAATAAATACGGCGGTAAGCTGGTAATTTTCTTTGAAAGTCTAAACATCGTTATGATTTTAAAACATCCTGCATCGAATACAGGCCCGGTTGTTTATTCGCCACCCATTTTGCCGCCTTCAATGCGCCCAGGGCGAATAAGTCGCGCGAATGCGCCTGGTGTTTTATTTCGATGCGCTCGGAATTGCCGCAAAAAATAATGGTATGGTCACCGATGATATCGCCCAATCGTATCGAATGCGCGGGTATTTCTCTTTTTGTCGCCTCGGTGAGGACCTGCATGAACTTTTTGGCCGTACCCGATGGGGCGTCTTTTTTTGCCCGGTGATGCGCTTCTACTATCTCGATAGAGTAATCCGGGCCTAATCGTTTGGCTATCTCGGGCAGAATGGAAAATAAGACATTTACCCCCACTGACATGTTCGGTGAAAAAACAATAGGCACAACCTTGGATACCTCTTCTATTTTTTTAAGCTGGGTATCATTGAATCCGGTAGTCCCCAGGACTAAGGCTTTTTTGTAGCGCGCCACGTAGTCTAAATTGGTTTCGCTGCCCTCGGGCGTCGTAAAATCGATAAAGGCGTCAACCAGGAAGAGTCCGTCGGGGCTCGAAGATATTTTGATTCTTCCCAGTTCTCTTCCGATTTCGGGTATGCCTTTTCTCTCCAGGGCTAAAGAAATCTCAAAATCCTTATCATGGCTGGCTAATTCAAAAATACGCCTGCCCATTTTTCCGCTTACCCCCGCAATGCCTAATTTTATCATGGTGGACTCCTAAAATTGCGCCAGCCTCTCGATTTAGCCGTGCCTCTGGCGTTTACGGCTAAATCGCCCTTCGCTCTGCGAAGGGGGTCGCCTTGGCAAATTTCGCAGTTTTCTCCGAAAACTGCTGGCGTATAGACTTAATTTTATTTCAATAATCCGTATTCTTTCAGTGCCAGCTTTAATTTCCCCAGATTTTCCTCTGACATCGCGCACATGGGAAGCCGCATGTCAGGCGCGCACAACCCCATAAGCCCCATCGCAGTCTTAACCGGTATGGGGTTGGTCTCGATAAACATCGCTTTGACCAGCGGCAGCATTTTATAATGCAGCTGCTGCGCTTTATCAATATTGCCTTTTTCGAATTCGCTGACCATGGCGGCGACATCTTTCGGAATGATATTTGCCACTACCGAAATTATCCCGGTGCCGCCGATGGCAAGTACGGGCAAGGTCAATCCATCGTCGCCGGAGAGCAAATTAAATTTTCCTCCGCATAAAAGTTTAACGCGCGACATCTGCTCAAGGTTGCCTGATGCCTCTTTGATGCCGACGATATTTTTGCAGTCCCCGGCAAGTTTAGCCACTGTTTCAGGCTCGATGTTTACCCCTGTACGGGAAGCAATATTGTAAAGGATGACGGGGATGGTAACGGAGTCGGCCACGGCTTTAAAATGTTCATAGAGCCCTTTTTGGGTGGGCCGGTTATAATACGGCGAGACCTGAAGCGAACCATCAGCGCCGGATTTTTGCGCGTGTTTCGTAAGCATAATCGCCTCAGCCGTCGAATTGGAACCCGTACCCGCGATTACCGGGATCCTTTTTTTAACTTGTTTTACCACTATTTCGATAACGCTCTCATGCTCTTCAAACGACAGCGTTGCCGATTCACCGGTGGTCCCGCAGGGGACGATCCCCGAACTACCGTTTTTGATATGGAACTCGATTAAATCCTGCAAACATTCTTCGTCAATCTTGTCGTGTTTAAACGGCGTGACTAACGCTACGATAGAACCTTTAAACATAATATACCCCCTCGCCTACTATCCGCGCTTTACCTTCCAACCAAATATTAGTAAATCGATTTTCCATTTTTTCAAAATAAACCTTAAGTATTTCATGGCTTCGCGTGCGGACTCGGATGGTAAATCGTGCGCCATCCGAGGCCTTCTGGCCTGTTGAGTGTGCGATAAATATGATTGCGCTTGCCACTGCCCCTGTCCCGCAGGCCAGGGTTTCATCTTCAACGCCTCTTTCGTATGTCCTTACGCATATGTTGTTTGTATTAACGGCCTGAACAAAGTTAACATTAGTTCCTGCCGGCGCAAATGCGCGGTGAAAACGAATCACTTTTCCCAGCTGTGCCACATTAATGCCGTCTAAACCGTTTACAAAGACGATGGTATGCGGGACTCCGGTATTCACAAAATTAACTTTAATTTTCCTGCCTTCAACGGCAATCGGTATATCAAGTTTAAGACCGCGCGGTTCGGTTAGTTTTATCTTCGCTGTATCGCCGCTCACCTCGGCGTTAATGGCGCCGGCCTTTGTCTCGATGTTAAACTTCGCGGCGCGCACTTTTCGTTTCGCGGCCAACCATAATGCCACGCAGCGAGCACCATTGCCGCACATTTCCGCCTCCGAACCGTCGGCATTGATAATGCGCATGCGGCAATCGGCCTTGCGGGTCCTTTCCAGTAAAAGCAGGCCGTCTGCCCCGAGCCCGAACTTGCGGTCGCACATCTCTCGTGCGAGTATCTGCGGCCTATGGGAAACGGAAAACGGGCTTTTTTCAATAACAACGAAGTCGTTGCCCGAACCTACCATTTTGGTAAACCGTATCCCTTTCATCTTATGATCCTTAAAAGAAACGGCGGTATTGTTTCATTGCGCAGCATATCTTTGTAGGTCTCTCTTTTTCTGATAACGAATACCTCGTCTTTCACCACCATTATCTCTTGCGGCCTTCTGCGGGAGTTATAATTCGAGGCCATGCTGAACCCGTAAGCCCCGGCGCTCATGACCGCCAGATAATCACCCTCTGCAACACCGGGCATATGTCTGTCTTTGGCAAAAAAATCACCGCTTTCGCAGATTGGCCCTACGACGTCGACTTTTTCGGTTTTCACTTCGCGGTTTGCGGTTTGCGCCGGGAGTATCTGATGGTACGCCCCGTACAACGCCGGACGGATCAAATCGTTCATCCCTGCGTCGACAACCACGAATTTTTTTATGGGTGTCGATTTGATATAGAGTACTTTGGTAACCAGGATGCCGGCGTTGCCGACAATAAACCTGCCCGGCTCCAGAATGATTTTAAGGCCGGTTTTTTTAAGCAGCGGCAAAATCTTTCCGGCGAAGGCTTTGGCGGTCTGGGGGGTTTCGCGGTCATAAATAATCCCCAAACCTCCGCCGATATTCAGATACTCGATAGTGATGCCTTTGCGCCGCACCTGAGCGATAAAACTGACCACCTTGGTGATAGCGGCAACAAACGGGGCGCTTTCGGTAATCTGCGAGCCGATATGAATATGGAGACCCCGTATACGGACATTGGGAAAGCTACAGCAGCGGATGAGTATTTTTTCGGCAGTAGAAAAATCAATCCCGAATTTATTGGTTAGTTTACCGGTCGTAATGAATTTATGGGTTTTAGGCTCTACGTCCGGATTTATCCTTATGGCGACGTTCGCCGTTTTATTCAGTTTTCTGGCGGTGCGATTGATGTTTTCCAGTTCGGGAAATGACTCGACGTTAAAGAAAAGGATCCCTCTGCGCAACGCCTCCTCTATCTCTTGGTCAGTCTTCCCTACTGAGGCATAGACAATTTTCTTAGGGGGGCATCCGGCTCTGACCGCCCGGAAGAGCTCCCCGCCTGAGACGATATCCAGCCCAGCGCCTCTATCAACCAAAGCCTTAAGGATGGCCGGGTTAGAGTTGGCTTTAACGGAATAGCAGATTAAAGGCTCAATGTCACCAAAGGCCTTTTGTAATTTTACAAAATGGTCAATGATGGTTTTGTAGCTGTAGACGTAAAGGGGCGTGCCGAATCGCCGGGCGAGATCCTCCACTCTCAGCTTCTCACAATAGAGGTGATTACGGATATATTTGAATTCGTGCATAATTTACAAGTAGCGCCTGCCTTGGTTTGTTTCTTGCGGGGACGCTTGCTTTGCCCCAGCGTGGCAAAGCTGCGCTCGGGTCGGCTGCGTCGCTCTCCCGCAGCCGGGCCGTATATAAAGCCGTCTTTTCAATTTAGGAGCCGGCTGCGGGAACCATGCCCGCTCCTTGCCTCCACGCCCCGCTCGAAATCAAACCAAGCCAGCCGCTTATTGTTTAATGAACAATTTCTTTTCTCTCTTAATCGATTTCTTCGATATTACCGATACTAAAGGATCGAATAATACAATTATCTCTTTTTTTATAAATCGGCTGGAAAACCTCTTCAACAAATTCTCTGGCATTTCTTTTATTTGAATATTGTGATCAATAGAATATTTTACTAATTTTCCTACCATAGCATGGGCATTCTTAAATGGGATCTTTTTATCCACCAAGTAATATACTAAATCAGTAGCATATAAAGATTCATCTCTTAGCTGTTCTTCTATCTTAAAATAATTGAACTTCAAAGTTTTTATTAAACCCTTCAAAACTTTTAATTCTTTTGATACAATCTCAAATGAGTCGAATAGTGGTTCTTTATCAAGTTGCATATCTCGATTATAAGTTAGTGGTAATCCCTTCATCATAGTTAAAACGCTCACTAGATTACCATTTAATCTTCCAGCATATCCTCTTATTAATTCCAACACATCCGGATTTTTCTTCTGCGGCATCAAAGAACTTCCCGTACAATAGGCCTCATCAATCTCCACAAAATCAAATTCTTTCGTTGACCAGATAATCAAATCCTCGGCTAATCTAGATAAATGCATAGCAATGATTGATAAAGCACTAATAATCTCAATTACGAAATCTCGATCACTGACAGCATCAAGCGAATTATCAGTTGCCTGTATAAAATTGATGCCTATTTTTTTGAGCTCTTTTATTTGTTCTGCTGCCTTGATTTTATATTCATCAGCACTAATAGGCGTACCCGCAAGCGCTCCTGCTCCCATGATAACCTTGATATTCGCAGCAATAAATTTCAATCTCTGTGCATCTCTCATAAGCATGTCTTCATATGCTCCCAAGTAATCATACAATAATACTGGCTGAGCATGCTGCAAATGAGTAAAACCAGGAATAATAATTCTTGAATTCTTATGCGCCAAAATCAGAATCTCTTTTGCAAGGTCAAGAATATATATTCCAGTGTTAAGGAGAATCTCTCTACAATATAATTTAGTCGCAAATACAACTTGGTCATTACGGGATCTCGCAGTATGCAGCTTCAAAGCTAAATCACCAACTTTTTTTTGTAGTTCATTCTGAATATAGGTATGAATATCCTCATTTTTGTCCGTTTCTTTAAATTCTTTATTTTCTAACTGGGCATGGACAGTTTTCAATGCTTCTTGCAGTTTTGATGCTTCACTAGAAGTCAAAAATCTAGCCTTTTTTAGGACGTTTACATGTAATATTGAACCGAATAAATCATACTTTAGCAGCTTATAGTCATACTGTATGGACTTTGTGAACTCCTCAACCAGCGGGTCTGTCGGCTTGCTGAATCTTCCGCCCCAAAGTTTCTTTGCCATTTTCTTACCTACCTATCTTTTATACGGCATAAAATTAAGCCTGCCCCTGGCGTTTTGGCTTAATTTTATCCCGAGCTATGCTCGGGACTGCCGCTTTATCTTTTGTAGGGCATCCCCCAGATCTTGATAAACCCTTCGGCTAATTTCTGGTCGAATTTATCCTGGGCGCCGTAGGTGCTTAATTCTTTTTTATAGAGCGAGTGGGAAGACTTTCTGCCCACCGCCACACAGTTCCCTTTAGATAGCCGTAGCCGTATGGAACCGGTAACATGTTTTTGCGTGGCATTAACAAACTGGTCCAGCGCTTCTTTCAAGGGAGAATACCAGAGGCCGTAATACACCAGTTCCGAATATTTAAGCGAAATAACCTCTTTAAAATGCGCCGATTCCCGGTCCAATACCACGCTTTCCAATTCCTTATGCGCGGCGTACAGGATGGTTGCTGCGGGCGCCTCGTATATCTCCCGCGATTTTATGCCTACTAATCTGTTCTCGACCACATCGCTTCTGCCGATACCGTAGTTGCCGCCGAGCTCATTTAATTGAGTGATGAGCGTTTTCAGTTTCAGGGCTTTGCCGTCAATCTTTTTCGGGGTGCCTTTCTCGAAATAAACTTCGATATACTTCGGGTAACTGGCGGTATGGGTCGGGCTTTTGGTAATAAGGTACACATCCTCGGGAGGCTCCTGCTCTAAATCCTCCAATATTCCCGCCTCAATGCTTATACCCCAGATATTGCGGTCAATGCTGTATGGTTTTTTCTTGGTTACCTCGATCGGGATATGATATTTTTGAGCGTACTCTATTTCTTCTTCCCGGGATTTGAACTCCCATTCTCTGACCGGGGCGATAACCTGAAGTTGCGGGTTTAATATGCCGACGCTGACTTCAAACCGCACCTGGTCGTTGCCTTTGCCGGTACAGCCGTGAGCAACTGCCTGGGCCTTTTCCCGCCGGGCGATATCTACCAGGTGTTTGGCAATCAAGGGCCTGCCTAACGCGGTAGCCAGGAGATATTTCCCTTCGTATATCGCATTGGCTTTTAATGCCGGGAGGATAAAATCTTCGATAAATTCATCCTGCAAGTCTTTGATATAGACCTTCGATGCCCCGGCAGCCAGAGCCCGGGTTTCTATCTTGTCGAGGTCCTCGCCTTTGCCTAAACCCTGGCCCAGGTCCGCGACAAAACATACCACCTCATGGCCCCGGTCAACAAGCCAGCGCACGATACAGGAGGTATCCAGTCCGCCCGAATACGCAAGAACGACTTTTTTCATCTTGACCTCATTATGTCAAAAGCTTTATCAAAATAGCCTTCTGCACGTGTAACCGGTTTTCCGCCTGGTCAAAGACAACGGAGTTTTTGCTGTCAATCACTTCATCGGTTATCTCTTGACCGCGATGCGCCGGAAGACAGTGCATAACCAAAACATTTTGCTTGGCTAATTTAACCAGGGCGCTGTTAATCTGAAAATTTTTAAAGGCCTTCCCG
>Ga0315281_10009247_pt1 | contig 13672 bp, 9 predicted proteins | sample YL17G07_0_MG_FD_204540 | JGI IMG/M metagenome (GOLD analysis project Ga0315281, IMG submission 204540) | Sediment microbial communities from Yellowstone Lake, YNP, Wyoming, USA - YL17G07_0 | ecosystem: Environmental > Aquatic > Freshwater > Lake > Sediment | place: USA: Wyoming | collected...
CGCCGGGTTTACCCAGCGTCGCGGTACGCGGGGAACGATTCACACCGCTCTTGAAATGCGTGTTACCCAAACCGTAACGGCCACCCTTGGCCACTAACAAGGGTTTTTCGTGCACCACGACATCGGCGATCAACTCTTCTGTATCGGCATCAAACACGGCGGTGCCCAGCGGGACCTGCAAAAATAAATCATCGCCACCGCGCCCGGTGCATTTACTGCCCCGGCCTTGATCACCATGTTCCGCATTAAAATGCGTGGTATACCGAAAATCCGCCAGGGTATTTAAGTTGGCATTACCCACCAGATACACACTGCCGCCGGTACCGCCATCACCGCCATCGGGTCCACCCAGCGGGATAAATTTTTCACGGCGGAAACTCACGGAGCCATCACCGCCCTTGCCGGCTTCAACCCGGATATCCACTTCATCGACGAATTTCATAACTGCAATCTCACATCATGTCAGCAACAGGCCGACCTACTCGGGAACCTCCGGAAATTCATTTTATCGTCATCCCCGCGAAAGCGGGGATCCAGAAAATAACTAAGATAGATTCCCGCTTTCGCGGGAATGACGAATTTCAGAGGTGCCCATTACAAATAAAAAAGCCCCGTCAATGACGAGGCTCTTAGTACATCTTCAAGGCAACTGCCTTTAAGCAGGCATCACATTCACGTACTTACGTTGCTTGACACCCTTGGTTTGGAAAACCACTTTACCATCGGCCTTGGCAAACAAGGTGTCATCACGACCAGTCCCCACATTCAATCCTGCGCAATATTTGGTGCCGCGTTGGCGAACCAGAATATTACCGGCGATGACCGCTTCGCCACCGAAACGCTTCACGCCTAAACGTTTGCCATCGGAGTCGCGGCCGTTACGGGTACTACCACCTGCTTTTTTATGTGCCATTGCTGTCTACTCCTGATGCTTAGCCGCTGATACCGGTAATTTCGAGTTCAGTGAAATTCTGCCGATGACCTTGCGATTTACGATAATGTTTACGACGACGGAATTTGACGATGCGGATCTTGTCACCGCGACCATGGCTGACCACGGTTGCGGTCACCTGGCCACCTTGTATATAAGGCTTGCCAATCTTGATGTCGTCACCATTGGCGACCATTAAAACCTTGTCCAGGTTGACGCTGGCGCCTGTGTCAAAATCGAGGGTTTCAACTTTGAGGCGTTGACCTTGGCTGACTCGGTATTGCTTTCCACCGGTTTCGATTACTGCGTACATCACTTTGTTTCTCCGCGCTGCATCCCTTCGCCATTGGGCGTAAGGAACGTAATAAAGGGCGGCAATTTTAGCTTCTTTTACCCAGCGGGGTCAAACACCTTTATCAGCTAAATCACCCGTCCCGGTTGCTTGACAGCCACGGGGTACCCCCCTAGCATGCGGTCTCTGTTTTTTGGCGACCCGCACCTATGACCATTGACGACATTTACGCCCTCATCGCGGAGGATATGCAACGCGTCAATGCCTGTATCCATGCCCGCCTCGGCTCAGAAGTGGCGCTCATCAATCAGGTTGGCCAATATATCGTGAACAGCGGCGGCAAGCGGCTGCGCCCGGTCCTGCACCTGCTGGCCGCCAAGGCGCTGGGCTACCACGGCGAGCAACACATCGAGTGCGCGACGCTCATCGAATTCATCCATACCGCCACCCTCTTACACGATGACGTCGTGGATGCCTCGCAGCTGCGCCGCGGCCAGGACACCGCTAATAGCCTATGGGGGAATGAGGCCAGTGTGTTGGTCGGCGACTTTGTTTATTCCCGCGCCTTTCAGATGATGGTCAAGATCAACAACATGCGGATCATGGCGATCCTGGCGGATGCCACCAATACCATCGCCGAGGGTGAGGTCCAACAATTACTCAATGTGCATGATCCGGAGACCACCGAAGAACGATATTTACAGGTGATCCACGACAAAACCGCCAAACTGTTCGAGTCCGCCACCCAATTGGCCGCCATCCTCAGCGGCCAGCCTGCGCACATCGAATCCGCCATCGCCCATTACGGCATGCACCTGGGCACTGCCTTCCAATTGATTGATGATGTGCTGGACTACAGCTCGAACAGCAACGAAATCGGCAAAAACATCGGTGATGACCTGGCCGAGGGCAAACCGACCCTCCCACTCATATATGCCATGCGCGTAGGGAATCCCCAGCAGGCCCAGTTAGTCCGCAGCGCCATTGAACACGGCGGTTTGGAGCATATCGCCGCCATTACCCACGCCATTGAATCCACCGGGGCCATCGACTACACTGCCCGTCTTGCCAGGGTGGAGGCCGACAAGGCCAAGGCCTGTTTAGCGGGTATCCCGGATTCACCTTATACCCAAGCCTTGCATCACCTGGCAGAGTTTTCGGTTACACGCACACATTAAACCGCCACACCTCGGGATGTAGCTCAGCCTGGTAGAGCACTGCGTTCGGGACGCAGGGGTCATGGGTTCAAATCCCTTCATCCCGACCATTATTACCAAATTACACGGTAATCTATTACCAACCTTTAAGTCACTAGGTACCATTTTATGGACCTGTTACGGGCTATACTATTGGCAACTTGTGGTTAAGCCTATGGATAGCAGGCCGATAACCATAATGAATTTTGAAGGAGCGATACGCTATGCCACCCGTAGCCATTAAAGTAGAAATGCGACTGCCTGCTAGTACGAAAAAAGTAGATAGTTGGTACATCGCATCCTGCCCGCCGCTTGATGTACACAGTCAAGGCATGTCTGAGCATGAAGCTCTTCATAATTTAACGGAGGCATTGCGCTTTTTTATCGAGTCATGCTTTGAACGCGGAACTTTAGAGCAGGTTCTAAAAGATTCTGGCTTTTCACTTTCGCATGATGAATATCCGCAACCCCAGCCAAATCATTATGTGAATGTCCCCATATCATTGTTGGCTGCGCAACATGCCCAAGCTGACACCTGTTAGTTGGAAACTCCTTGTTTGCATCTTTGAGAAAGACGGCTTTAAAAAAGATCGTCATGCCGATTCGCATGTTGTAATGACTAAAACAGGGGTAAGTCGCCCCATCGTTATCCCAACATATCAAGAAGTTGGCGCGGACATTATTACCAGTAATATGCGAACAGCGGAAATGAGCAGAGAGCGATATTTCCAGTTGCTGAATGAGTGCAGATAATCTTCCTTATCAGTCACTTATTTTCCAATAACCTCCACGGCTTTTAATACAAGCCGTTCCGTAAACCCGGCGACGAAGGAAATCACATATATTGTAATCGGCGTAATATCTTTGGCCGCGTCAGCAATGGTTTTTGTAAATATATTCTCCAGTTGCGAAATAAGCAGTGCATAGACAATCACTGCGGAACCTGCGCCGAGCACGATGCGTAACAAGGTGACGCGTATTGCCAGCGACATCTCGGGTATTCTTGCTGACATGCTTGTGTCGGTTGATTTAATAACGGCACTATAGATCGCGCCAAACAATCCAAATGTCACAACGCCGGTGAACATAATTTGAAAGCTGTCTTTGCTGTCAACGTCAAGATTAATCCAGTTGTGATTGAATGCGGTGTATAGCCATACCAAAATCAGCGCCAGTAACACGCCCAATATGAGGTGATAAGCGCGAGTCAGGCTATCTTTGTAGGCCTGATTGTTGTAATACTCATCGCGAATTAATGCGGCATCAAACAGAATGGTGGGGCTGATGTCTTCCGGTTTAATCTTGCTTGGCAACAGGTTATTGACTGCCGCTTTGCGCCATTTGTTGAGTTTCTCGGCCTCGTTGCGAATTTGTTCGGCCTTTGCCAGTAGCAGCGATTTATCGTCGATGAGCAATAATTCCATACGCCGCGCCGCATGAAAATATTTCCAGCCTTTATCAATATCTCCTGCCAGAAGCGCACACTCCGCTTCATCCAGGAGTTTAAAGAGGTTGCTCGTACATACGGTATTCGCGCCGACCAATAACCTGAGAAGACAAGGCAATTCATTCCGGTACGCAGCAATCGCCGATGCCAGTCGTTTCCAACGTTTTGCTTGAATATAACGACTATAGAAACTGACCAGCTTCTGCATAAACCCATGTTGTTTTTTAATTTGTGTTACAAACGTATCACGGATGAGATTTTTTTGGTTATTATGTGTAAGTCGACGGATCGCCTCTGCCGGGCTTAACCAAACAAGTTCACTCACTTCCTCGCTGGGAGTAAATTGACACTCGCCTTTTAAATGGCACAACCAATAGAAAACGGTTTTGATGCCATCCTTTGCCGCGTAGGTGTCGGCGTGGAGGAAACGGACAAGGCGAATGTCACACCCAGTTTCTTCCTTGATTTCCCGGTGTACCGCCTGAATTAAAGTTTCTCCCAGATTTACTTTGCCCTTGGGTAGGCACCACTCCGTGCCGTAACGCTCGCGTCGGATTATCGCAAGCTTGATGCCGTCCGCCGTCTGTTGTTCAATGACGCCGCCAGCGGCGAGCACTATCGCTGTCCGTGATGATTCATCGTGTGTAGTAGAGTTCATGGTGTTGTTTGTTATACTTGGCGTGTTGTTATTACGAATACCGGCTCGCGCTACGTTTGAACGGAATAATAGTTGCCTCGACAGGCTTTAATTTTCAGAACACATGGTTATTTGTCTTTCGGTCTTTCAAGCGGCACGTGTTTAGGTTTGCGCGGTTGAGCAAATAAAATTCCGATAAACACCACCAACAAAATCGCCGCAAACACGCCCAGGAAAATTCCGAGGGATACCGCGAAGGCGATGCCGATTAACGGTAAGACCAGCAGCAATAACAGAATCACAACGGCCAACGCCACCACGCCGATAATGGCGCGTGCAAACGGGTTGGTGATCTCTTTGCTGTTAATCACAATACGCATTGCCATCGCTGACCTGCTCCGCTTACGGGTCTATTCCGCTTTTTTAGTTGGGATAATCAAATCATAGGCTAAACCGCTCGCGCCTTCACCCCGGCCGGTCAGTTTGCGTACGCCAAACCAAGTGACGACCTTGCCACCGTACCAACGCGTGCGTTGAAACGATTGGGATACCCGCGCACCGGCACGGGGTACTTCTTCTTCGTAAATAAAATAGGGCTGCGCTGGGTTTGCCGCCAAGCCTTCGCGTAACAGCGCGGTGCGGGGTTTGATCTTTTCAATCGGCTTGCTATCGCCCTCGATGATCCTCGGCATCGAGGCGCGTTGCAACTGGATCTCGCGATTATCATTATCCTTGTGCACCGGCATAAATGGAATCCAGTTCTCCGGCACACTGTTCATCAGTTGATAGCGAATCGCCGCAACCGGTTCCGCCGCGGCAGGCGGCGGTTGACCGAGATTCTCCTGCGCGACAAGACGTTGATAGTGGCGTTGCGTTTGCAGCGCCGCCTCGCGTCCCGGCACACTATCACCGCTGGGCAAGGTGATCTGGGTTTCCACGCCCCACACCATGTTGGCGACCTCGTCGCGGATCAAATAGATTTCCTCGTGTGGTTTGCCTTCGAGAATCTTCGGCACCGTCGGCGCCACCAACATGCTCAGATCCGCCGGTACCTGGGCATGACCGGCAATGTTGTGAGAATACATGGTCCAACGTTGCGGGTCTTCATCCTGACCTTGCGAACTCGATTCAATCCAGAAACGTTCACCAAAGACGTTGCTCACCGCCAACCCTTTAACATCACACAGGCTGCCGCTGGGCAAGGTCACCGGTAACAAAAACCAATCATTGGCATACACCAGACCAAACTCGATTAACATCAATTTATTGAGATCGGTGGTGTCCGGTTTGATGTCGCCGAAGTTGGTCTTGCCGTCTTCAAAACGCCACCACCGCGTGTGCGGCATGCCTTCAAACCGAACTGGATTGGGCATAAATGAACGTGTGATCGTCTCTTGTACCTCCGTCGCTGGAGTTTCATTGATCACTGTTCCCAGTGTCGTGCGCGTCTGGTCAACACTGAAGTTGTACCAATCCAGATGACCTTGATAATACTCCTCCGCGCTTAAGATCTTTTCGCTGTTGGCCACCGGGGCCGAACAGGCAAACTGATATTCCAGCCGTTGCGGCAACCAGGCATTATTCTCAGGATTGGTGGGTTGATAAAACAGTTGTGCGAACCAATTTTTAAATGGCACCTCCAGTTGGTCGAGCGCCGCCTTCTCAAGCGGGGTTGACGCGATATTGTCATAGGCGTGATGCGTTGCAAGCTCCGTTAAATAAAGATACAACTTAGCACCATCCATCATCCGCTCCGCTGCCGCCGCAAATTTCTGCCACGCGGTTTGATGCGCGCACACCGGCGCAGCGGCGCGTTGATCCGGATCGGGCCGCGTGATTGCATACTCGCGAATGAACTCGCGACGCACCGCGTCACTGAGCCCTGCCTTGGTCAACAACTTCAACCACTGTCTACCCATCAGCATGCGAATATCCAAGGCGATTTCCTGCTTGCCGCTGAACAACGGTATCGGTCGTTGCTCGACCTGCGCCTCCAGCGGAACATCTTCATTAAATAATTGTGCGGTGTGACTGTCGGCTTGGTATTTGGTGAGCCGGGTGGTGGCCATGTGCATTTTCGCGGTCACCGGTGATCCGGCATCGTCCGCCTTGAACTCCCCCATTTGCCATTGTTTTGTCAACATCCATAAGGCATCGCGCACTTCGGCTTGCAGCGCACGATCAAAATCCTTGGTGCGCGGCCGGCACTCCAGCCGGTTCCACATCATGATGGTCGGCAACAGCCGCTGGTTGCTCAATACCGATTGGATGTCAGCGATAGCGACATATTCATTCATTGTTCTTCCCCTGCATGATATGGAATTTGTTGTTCAAGGAAAAGGTTAATGCCGCCGTGATCGGATACACCGTAACCGCGGAGACCAACGCCGGTAGAAAACGGCCGTACTCCGTCTGATCGATCTGCTCGGGCTCAACCGCGCGTTTCTTTGCCATGTCGAGGGTTTCGTGTAAGGTATCGACCAGGTCCTGCCATTGCCAAGCGCCCCTGAAATCCGAGGGTGTCACCAACAACAAGGTTTGCGGCGGTTCGCTGTTGGGTTGATCAAAATGAAAGGTCAGTCCGGCCGTGGTGTCCGGTACCGGGATCACCTCGGTCCATTCATCCAGCAACAACCCACACTGCGTTTTGCCCTTATCGAAGTTCTCCGCATAGACGGCGGTGTACAACAACTTGTCTTCATCAATGACAAAGGGTTGATTGGTTTCTGCGATGCTATCCGGGTAGGGTAATGCCAGCCAGTAATCGTCTTGCCGATGCGGTAACTGTATCGCCTGTAGCGGCATGTTGTTGGTTGTCATGCCCTCGATTAACAGCGTAGCGTTTTCCAGGTGATGCAGCTTGTCCCGTACCCGCGCCATGCCGTAGAGCCAATCATCCAAGGGAAAATCGATCGCCTTGTCATTATGTAAATAACGTAATAAATTATCCGCATCGCCAAGCGCATTGGCCCACTCATCCGCCTGTGTCGTCGTCAGCGTGAATTCCGGGATCAGTTTAAAATCCTCATGCAACAATTTATGGGCGGCCGCGACAATGAGGTCCACTTGTTGTTTCGGCGAGGTGGCGCTGGCGTGTTCCGCCAGCAACGCGGCGACGTCGGTAAGCCGCTGGTTGAGATCCTTCTGGAGATTTTCCGCGCCAATCTTGATGTCATCGGCAAAGACCAGCACTTGTTTGCGCTCAGCTTCAATGTCGATCCCCACTAAATCGAAATCAACAAGCGTGACCTGCTCCGCCGCGATGTCTTGAAACAAGGTGGAGACGGTCTTTGTCACCAACAGATCACGCAAGCGAATTAATTGAGCCTCATAGGCAGGACGCTGAATATTTTCTAATTGATCTAAATAATCATCCGGCGGCGGCAAGGGGATGGTGCTGGTGGCGGTAATAAGCTGCTCGGCCTTCTGCAACACGGCGTATTTTTCCGCATCGCTCCAATTCACATCATAACCAGTGATTAAGAGGGTATATTCCGTGAGTCTGCCTTGCAGACGCGTCACCACGGTTTCAATCTTCATCATCAGCGCGCTAAAGACACGCCGTTGCCAGTCATACAAAAAACCGGTGCCGGTTTGTTGCAGGCCGAAGCGGCCGACCGTGGCGAAGATCCCGCTGAGCTCAGCAACAAACACATCAATGTCGTTTATCAAAGCGTCGATGTCTTCGGCCGTCAGCCATGGGGTGATATCGTCGATGAAGGTCTGTAAGGGCGATGTGGCCGGTGTTGGTAATGCAACGATATCGTTGAGTTCAGCCACCAGCAGGGTAATCCGCTGGGGATCGAGTTGTTGCGTCGCCTCCTCGGACTGTTTCGCCTCCATTGTCGGCTTGACATCCGCGGCGTTCAACGCCCTGGACTGTAACACCAGCGCGCGCAAGCTGTCGATCAACGCGGCCAGTTCGAACAAGGTAATCTTGTCGGTCACCGGCGTGGTGTAAAGAATATTGAGCGCCGCATCGGGCCGGGGTGAGAACTGAGTGATAATATAACGGTGAATGATGTCATCCAATGCCGACATGGCTTGTTCGTTACCGGTATTCAGCAAATAGAACACGTCGATCGGTTCGAGTTGCAACGCCGCGACGCTGATCACCTCTTCCTGCATCGCACCGGCTCCGGCATTGGCATCGTGATCAAAATACTCAACCACACAGACGATATCGTTGGCGGCAGGCAGGATTGTTTTCAACCAATCATTCAAGGCGGGTTCCGCCTTGCTGCGCGGCGTGCTGTTGATTGGATCGGCGGGGGATAACCCGGTTTTGAATTGCAGACCAACACGTTGTGTAATGGTGACACCGCTACGCGGTGTTTGGATCACCTCCGGGGTGGGCGGCAGATGGCCCTTGCTATAACTGTCCAATACCGCGGCGGCGCGATCATAATTTCCCTGGACGACTTGATGCACGCCTTCCGCCATCGCCAGATCCGCCACCGCATCGTTGAGTTCTATGATACGTTGCACTTCGGCGTTGATCGCCGTGCGTTGTGCGAAGGTCGCTGGTGGCAGGTCGGCCGCGAAGGGATAATTATGCACCCCGGTCTTTTCGATCTGTTCGATCAACGCCAGCCCATTGATCACATTGCGGGCTTCGATCTGTTCGATCGATTCCGCCTCTTCGGTGTGAGTGGACTGCAGCTGGTTGGCCTGCAACGGGAACGCCAGGCGGAGATCATAAATAAATTCATCCACCTCGGTATCATGCCGATCATGCAGGCCACGCTCCAGTTGATATCCCAGCAGTGCCGCGAGACTTTGCCCGGCGCGCATGCCATCGATGATGGTGAGCGCCAGTCGCACCCGCTCGGCGGAAAGATTGATCGCAAACGGTTTCGCCGCCGCTGAGTTGCGATTGGAGATGTAACCATTGCGCAGCACCGCGGCGGTCACCGCATGATTCAGTGACGGCGCGAGGATATAACCGGCGTTGCTGCTGTCCGTGACCAAAGGGGCATCGCCCTTGCGTTGAAACTTCACCTTCAGTTCGCGCTCGAGTTTCACCTCGGTTAATTTTCTATCTTTAGGTCTGACCTCTTCCAGCCAACCGTACGCGCCCAGATAAATCCCCGGCGTGGTTGCGCCACCTTCCACACCATTCCGGTTACCGTTGATATTGCGCATGCGCTGCAATTGATAATTAACCAGTCCCTGCATCCAGGCGTCATAGCGATAGGCGCAGGTATCCAGATGTTCAACCAAGACCCGTTCGAGTTTGGCGGTGGGCTGTTTCGTCAGGTGTGCCAGTGCCGCTAACATGTCCTCCAGCTCCTGGGTTTCCGCTGCAATGCCGAACTGGGTCGGGATGTAATCCGCGATCAGCATGTTCGCATTGCCGGTGATAAGGGGTTCCTTCTTATATATATACTGCCAACGGCTACCCTTGTCGGTTTGCTGCTCAATGTGGATGAAACGCGGTTCGATACGCGCGGCGTTGACCTGTGCCTTGCTCATCACGCCACGGTTTGCATGCAACTGCAGACTGCTGTCGATGTAGCTCAAATCCAACGCATGCTGCAACAACAAATACAACAAGGCGGTGGGCGGGTTGTTGTCGATAAAACCTTGCTGTTGGCGCAAGGCATCGTGCGAGGTGTTAGCCGCCTCAAGCAACCAGTCGATGTAATTTTTATTGGTCGTGGTCTGGGCGCGCAGCCGCTCCGTCTCCGACAGCACCGCCTCATCAATCAATCTTCCCGTCAGCCGCTCACCCTCGCCGAAAAAAAACTTGCTGAGGATCTCCGGAATCCCCGTCTTGGCATCAACGCGATAGCCGAAATCCGCTAATAGCCTCTCGCCACTGGCAAAATATTGGTTCCAAAAGAAATCCAGGCCAAAAGGTAAACCGATCAGATTATAATAATTATATAAATGCTCCATGCTTTGCGCATAGCGCGAATATATTTCCACTGAGTTGGGATGTAGCCCAATGATATCCAATAGGAGTTGATGTGGATCGCCAGCCTTGCCGACATAAGCCACCCCGCTGCGCAAGGTGTTCCATGTTTGATCAACGACCTTTAACCGCGAATAGAGTTGCAATAAAAACGCCGACTCATCCGCGTGCGGCGCTGCCGCGGTGATGCGCGTCATGCCGATATCCACCGGCCGCAGCCAATTCATTCTCGAAAATGTCGTCGTTGGTAAAATTCCATAGGGCTGATTGCCGATTCGTATCGCCGGCAACACCCCTCGGCCACTAATATATTGGGTGAAGAACGCGCGGGTTTGCTGAATCACCTCGTCACTGAACACCGGCGCCAGCATGGATTGCATAAAATAACCCAGCGTCGCCGGCCACAAGGCGATGTTCATGGCCTTGGCATCGGTGTGTTCGGTCGCCGTGAAATTTTCGATCGCGGAAATTTTTTCCGCATTGATCCCCAAGCATTCCGCCAGCCACTGGCCATCGCTGCGTCTTGTCCACGCTGCGGCGGTCGCATCCGGTTCCGGCGTAACAAAATAATGATTAAAGCTGACATCGGCATCTTCCTGCCAACGATAACCGGCGGCGGCCTTGTCGGTGTTATTGGTCGGTGTACCTTGACGCAGGATACTTAGTCCCTTGCGGCTGTGATGATGGTGTTCGAACAAATCTTCCAGTAACTGTTGTCCTTTGGATCGGTCTGCGCTCATGCGCACGCCCAGCACCAGCAGGCGATCGAAACCGCGCTGTGCCTGCTCGGCGTTCAGATCGATCTTGAAACCCATGCCCTTGGTCACGGCCTCATCAAAATCGATCAACCATTTCATCTCCGCGCTGACCACCAGGTCATCACCTTGCAGATTCAGATCCGTGCCTTGCGCCGCGGCCGGATCGGGACCGGCAATCAGCGGTGAGGCAATCGGTTCACCGATGACATTGATATCCAATTTGTCTTGATAGAAGCCCTGCACCACCAGCCGTTCCGGCAGAACTTTTACCGTCGGTGGTACCGACCAGGATTGCAGTTTGGTGTTGAGTGCAGTGGAATCGGGAAATTCCAGCAACACCACCGTGACCGTCGCCGTTGCATAGTCCGTGTCGAGCGGTGGTTTATCGGATAAATTGACAGGTAGGTATTGTTCCTGGATCACTACAGCGCGCGCTGCACCGATAGCATCGATCAAATCCTGCTGTGCCTGCGCCTGTGCAGCAACATCGTCCGCGGCGCGCCACAACGCTTCCCAGAATTGCTGCACGATGGGAAGTTCCATTGCCGATAATGGCACCTCTGATCCAATTACCAGGATTAACTCGTCTGCATCTTTGTGTACGGGTTGTGCCGCTGGATTCAGCGACAGATAAGTTTGCGTCAACCAGTACGCTCGTCCGGCACCGTGGCTCGCCACCAGCGAACGCCAGGCACCGCGTTGTTCTGCTTCACTATCTGCCGCCTGCCACATCGCCAGCCAATAGGACTTGGCGTTACGCAGTTCCGCCTCGGACAAGATCGATTCAAATGTATCAATCGCGATGTCATCCGGGAATACCCGGATCCACAGCTGTGGTTGTGGCAGCTTGCTGCCCAGCCGCATAACGGCCTTGAAGCGCGTCTCCAACCGCAAGGGTAATAACAGAATCGGAACGTTGTCATTCAACTTGGGCAAGTGCGTACGCGGATCGGTGAAGCTTAAAAACTTCTGCAGTTGCGCCGATTCCGTGCTGACATCGACCTTGAGCTTGCCGGTTTGTTTTGTCAGTTCTGCATTTAAAGTTTGTTCCTGCGCCGCCAATGACTCCTGGCGTTGACGCTGTGATCCGTTTTCCGGATCAAATCCCCTGCTCAGTTGCGCTTGCTGCCGCTGGACATAAGCCAGCTTTTGCTTGAGCTGGTACAGTGCATCACGCGTGTCCGCCGTGGTGGCACGCGCCTGATCGAGTAAAACCTGTGATTGATTAAATTCCATAACGGCTCGCTTTCGTGTGTAGTGAGGTCATCACTTCGGTAACATCTCGGCGGCATGCACACCGATCAACACCGGCACCTGATACAGGATGTAGGCCAATTCCGCGGCATTGCTTGTCTCGTTCCATTGCACTTGTACATCCTCGTTGCGTTGCGCCAATGTTTCATCCGCACCGGCAGGAGCTGGGAGTGTAAATGCAGGCGAACCTGCGCCCACATTAAGAAACGCACCACCCCCCGGCAACACATCCGGCCAGGCCAGGTCATTCCACTGGAGCAACGCCCCATCGCGCTTGATATCCAAACCAAACCGCGGTTCACCCGGACGTTCCTTGATCACGAAAAACCACCCCGCGTTATCATGTTCATGTTCACCACTGTCCCCCTTGGCCTCCAGGGTTGTCAGATCAAAACCAAAGAAATAAATATCCGGGTCCACCTTGGCCTCATACAGCGGGGTCTTGACGACAGCTTCAATGGGTTCGCTATCGTCCAGGTCACGTGGTTGGGTGTTATCGATCGTGCCGTCTTGTTTGTATTGCCATTTCGCCTTGTGCGCATAAATCACCGCAGTGGGATATTTTTTCAGTAGCTCGCCACGAATGACCAGCACCAGTTCTTCCTCCTTGGCACCGCCCACCTCGCGGTGATCGTGATCACCCAGATCAGATTGCTTTGACCACAAATGCAAGGGTGGGATATCGCGGAGTTTTTCCCGCAGTGCCAGCGGATCGAGTTTCTCCTTATTGAGATAGCTGCTGACATCCCAGAATTGCCGGAAATAACTGCCGCGTTGATCGGTGGGATACTCACGCCACAATAACTCACGGGCGAATTCATGATTCAAGCCTACCATGTAGGCCTCGATAAATTTCTGATTGGTCTCCAGCAGCGAGATGGTGTTCTGGCCGATGAAATTGATATTCGGTAAAAAATGCTCCGTGGAAATATCGATCAACGGTTTGTACATCGGGATGTCGATCTCCGGATAGGCCATCGCCGGTTTGAAGGTCTCGCCAAGTTCGAGACGGATACGATCCGGCAAATAGACGTTAGCAAATACATAACGCGGCAGCGTTACATTTGGATGGATGCCGGCAAAGGTATCCGCAACAAGTTGTTGTATATTCAACGTTACCGGCGGTGGTTGATATGCCGCCTGCATGCTGAGTTGCACCAGCGTATAACTGTTGCGCAATGCCGTCTTGTAATTCGCCGCTTCCACACTGTCGGTTGCGCCTGCGCTGGCGACAAAACCG
>Ga0315281_10009248_pt1 | contig 13672 bp, 13 predicted proteins | sample YL17G07_0_MG_FD_204540 | JGI IMG/M metagenome (GOLD analysis project Ga0315281, IMG submission 204540) | Sediment microbial communities from Yellowstone Lake, YNP, Wyoming, USA - YL17G07_0 | ecosystem: Environmental > Aquatic > Freshwater > Lake > Sediment | place: USA: Wyoming | collected...
ATTGACCGGTATTACAATGTAAAACGCCGACATTCCACCCTAGGCCTGCAATCACCACAGGACTATGAATTGGCCAATGCGGCATGAACACTCTTTTCGGGGTGTCTATAAAATCGGGGGAAGATCAGGAAAATACTCGTGCACGTGCAAGACACATCTGGTACCTACTGGATGAAGTTAACGGAAAAAAGGTGACCGATTTATCTCCTGGTCAAGAGTAACGCTAAAAAACAATAATAAACGTTGAATCGATCCAGTAAAATGACCTAAACAATGAAAACTCTTTACGAAGCCGCCAACGCCATCGAAGCCCACATGATCCTGAATCTGCTGGAGCGGCAAGGATGGGTTGGACGGATCGATGGGGAATATTTGCAGGGTGGCGTGGGCGAGCTACCGGCAATCGGTTTGGTCAGGGTGATGGTCGACGAGCAGGACTATCCAGCGGCAAAGGCATTCATGGATAAATGGGATGCCACGCAACCTATGCCGACACCTCTACCCAAGCCGCCATCAAGGGCAAATATGTTCAACGTGTTTGTGGCCGGGCTAGTGGTGGGTTTGCTATGTGCTTATGCCTATTATCGTGCGCCTACCAATGAACGCGGCATCGACTATGATGGTGATGGTGTGCTGGATGAGAAATGGACGTATGCGCCCAGTGGTGTCCTCTTAAAGAGCGAGATGGACAGGAACCATGACGGCAAATTCGACTTCGTGGTCAGTTACGACTACCGTGGCTGGATAAAATCCGCCAAGGCCGATGACAATTTCGACGGCTACTTTGAGACAAAGTATCACTATGATTTAGGTGAAGTGGAAACGCAGGAAGTAGATACGGACATTGATGGCGTGACAGACATGCGCGCACATTACGCCCACGGGGTATTAACCACCACGGAATATTTCGCGACAAAGACACGGCGCGTGATTAAGATCGAGTATTTCAAGTCGGGTAAGTTGACCCATGCTGATCTCAATACCAATCGGGATGGAAAGATGGACAGGCGGACCCACTATGACGAGGTGGGTGAAGTAATCTCGGTTATTGATGTCAAGGAGTAAGAAGGAAATAATAAAAATTATTTTCTACAAAGAACAAATTTTTAACGCTTTAATTGATTGGAAAAACAGTAATGAAGGCAAAATTATCACTTAACAGGATTTCGAGTTTTTTACAGGCGCTCATTGCTTTATGTATTGTGTAGAGTAAGATTGGATGCAAAGAAATTGATGCGATTTGTGAAGGTAATCAACTAGGGTTATTTTTTTAAATATTTCACGCGCTCGTTAAACCATGGGGAAAATGATATGAATAAATTGAACTCTATTCTGATGATTTGTTTGATAGGCGTGATATTCGTAATAATACTCTATTTCGCCGTAATAAACAAACATGCTGGTGAAAACGGAGTAATGTTTTCCACTGATGGCTCATCAAGCATGTCCAGAAGCCCTCAATCATTTCCTGCACAACCCAGGCCAATGACGTCTAATAAGCCTGCTTATGATGCTCAATTAAAGGCATTATTCCCAGTTATAACCATAAGAGAAATGCTTAGTAATAAGGATTTTAATACACTAAATATTACCTTGTCGGATTATCAAAAGGCGTACGAGCGGGATGTCCGTAAGGAAGACGATCTGCTGGATGCATATTTTTCATTTTCTGTTAATGATAGCTATTACGAAGCACTATTGAACGAATGGGTTAAAAGCCACGCAGATAGTTATCAACCTTATCTTGCGAGAGCTTCTTATTTTTATAATCTTGGCCGGGAAAGCAGGGGCGGCAGATGGGCGAAAGATACTACCGACAAACAAATTGAGGGGATGAAAAGTTACTATTCCAAGGCCATGATGGATATTGAACAGGCCATGAAGTTTAAATCTGACCACATTGTCCCCTATTACTTTTTGATCAATATCTATAAAGCGTTGGGGGGCAGTGATGAGGTCAAGGCAATTGCTGAAAAGGCCTTGGAAAAACAGCCGAATTCTTTTCGGATTAGATCAATATACCTCCTTTCGACTACTCCCCGATGGGGTGGAACGCATGAGGAGATGAATCGGTTTGCCGCGGAATCTCAAAAATATGCATTTAATAATCCGAAAATAAAAACCCTTAAAGGCTATGTATTCTATGATAAAGGAAACATGCAGGTATTGTCCAAGAACTATGGCGTGGCCCTTGAGTTATTGAACAAGGCATTGACATTTGGCGATCTGGCGATGTTTTATGAGGAAAGAGCAGATATATATAAATATTTGGAAAAGTACGACGAGGCATTAAAAGACATTAACTCGGCTATCGGTATTAGCTCACAGAATGCCGATTTTTATTATAAACGGTCAAAGATTCTAAGTAATAAAAAGATGCTGCAGGAGGCGCTTAAAGATATTGAGGTTGCAGACCAGTTGAATCCAAACGATGAATATATAGCAAAACAGAAGAAGTGGCTTGGCGACACGCTTGTACACTCTGGTTATTCCCAACAAAAAACCAACAACCTTTCAGGCGCTATTGCGGATTATAGCGCCGCCCTACAAGTTGATCCTAATAACGCCGACTCATATTACAGGCGGGCAAGGACCTTTATTGACAAAAAAGATTTGGCGTCCGCCTTCAACGATTTAAAGAAGGCAATTGAAATAGACAAACATAATTTTGATTATTATTTGTTGATGGATTGGCTATTGGCCCAAAAATCGGATTGGGACGGCATAGCAACTGAATGGAGTAGATATATCGCTTTAAATCCTAATAACGATAGGGCATATCTTGAGAGAGGAGGTGCATATTTCCGCAAGGGAGATATTACCTCCGCTGTGGCCGATGCTAAAAGAGCGGCTGATTTAGGAAGCGCCGAAGGCAAAAAGGTATATGACAAATACAAAGGCCAAGCGAATAAATAGAATCGATTCTATTTTGCCAAACAAGTTGCTGCACGTTGACACTTTATTGTCATATACCGTGTAAAGTGCCGCAAGCCACGCGCCAGAAGCGCAAGTGAGCGTGATCGTTAAGGAAGATCAGAAGGATAATTTATTGTAATTACTGACTATCAGTGACAACATTAATGAATGTCGGCCCCGTTTGATATCGGGGACCTGATAATACCTGTTGGAGGTAGCATGAACACTTTGAAAACCGTCGCTGTAATTCTGATTTTTGCGGCTTCCACGCCGCTGGCCGCCTCGGACACACCACGTGACATGCAGCAGTTCAATGTCACCTGTCCAGCAACAAAACTGCTTCCCGTAGTCGACGCTGCCTACCACGCATGTGACAACGGATACGTCGACGGGAGTTGCGAAAGGTTTGTGGAGGTCATGCGGTAGTTATTGCCAGTGTATGACTGTCAACGTCCCTTTGATGCGTCACCAACAGAAAATTACGGTGTCCCGGCGATTTGGTTGGCGGGGAATGGCGCGATGGATTCGAAGAGGATCCCGTGATGGGGGAATTTCACTATTTGTCAATTTTAATACAAAACAGCAGGCGGTTTGCTTATAATTACATACGATCAGTGACAATATTAATGCGTATCTAATCAGTTTTATAGAGAAATAATAGAGACTTTTATAAAAAATAAAAAGGGGAATAAAATGATCAAATATATCCGAAGACTCTGTTGCCAATGATAAGTTTTATCGTGTTATTGAAATGACCTGGATGTGGCAACAGCTGCCGATTGCGTTAGTGCTGTTGTATTTTGGCGGGATCAACTGGGTGATCTGGGGCGTGTGCCTGCGTGTGACGGTGTCGGTCATGGGCCACTGGTTGATCGGTTACTTCGCCCACAATACCGGCCAGCGGCACTGGCATGTGGAAGGGGCATCGGTGCAAGGTTACAACGTCCGATTCTGTGGTTTAATCACGATGGGGGAATGCTGGCACAACAATCACCATGCCTTTCCCGAATCCGCGAAGTTGGGGATCGAAAAACACCAAACCGATCCGGGCTGGTGCGTTCTGCAACTTCTTGAGAAAATCGGGCTGGTCTGGCAGATCAAAAAACCAGAAGACTTGCCTGAGAGGCTTGAGCTAGTTGCGATCCAAGCTTAGAGTGGGATGCAAAGAAATCAATGTGACTGAGGTCACTGGAGTCACTGCCAGATTTATGATACAAATAGGGCGGTTTCACCGTGTTTTAAACTTTCGTGATAATTAGAAAATAGGCTCAAACATCTCAAGGAGAAGCGAACAATGAAAAATACCATGTCGGGTTGCGTTGTGGGGTTGCTGTTATTAGCAGGATTAAATATCACCGTGCAGGCGCAGGAAGTACAGATCCTCAGTGCCGTGGTGAAGGACAAGGCAATTGACGGCGCCGAGGTGATTTTGCAGAAAATCGGCGAGACCTCGGTCAAGACGACAACAAATGCCAGCGGTAAGGCCGGGTTTGATAAGGCGTTTGGCGGTGTTGATGATGTCAATATGACGCTGATTGTAAAGAAAACAGGGTACTCGAATCTGGTGGTGAAGTGCCCCTGTGATGGATTGACCTATGCGATTAGCCCGACCATGGCGAACCTGGATGGACTGCGTATTGTTTTAGACTGGGGCGCGAATCCAAGAGATATGGATTCCCATTTATATTCACTCGATAGTCATGTCTATTTTCAAAAACCCGTGGGACGTCGCGCCAATCTCGATGTGGATGATACCGATGGTTTTGGCCCAGAGACGATTACCATTGAAGAAAAAATTCCCGGCCGGAAATATTTGTACGCCGTGCATAATTTCACTGAAGGCAACCGTAAAGGCACAACGTCGATTTCCACCATCAGCAGGGCCAAGGTGTTTGTATACATAGGTTCAACGTTGGTTCGCACATTCTACCCGCCACGATCAAAAGTCGGTAATACTTGGGTGGTGTTTGGCATTGGCGATACGGGCGAATTTTACGATATCAACAGATTTTCTGATTTTTCGAATTATGAGCAAGTTGGAGAGTTCATGGGTTCAATCATTGCCTCTGGCAATTTTGAATCCATTCCGGATGTGTCAGGTGATCAGAAGGAGCTTGCCAATTCGCTGAACAAACAGGGTGAGGCGGAATATCACAAAAAGAACTATGCTGATGCGGAGATGTTGTATCTGGATGCGATTAACAATAATCCTGAACACAGTCAGGCGTATAGTAATCTTGGCTTGTTATATCAGAAAATGGGCAAGAAAGCGGAAGGGTTGTTTGCCAATCGCAAGGCAATTGCATTGGCCAGCGGTGACACAAAGAAAACAGTTCAGGCCAGTTCTTACTTTAACATCGCCAAGATTTATGAAGACGAACAAAATTGGCAGGAAGCCTTGAAAAATTATGAGGCGGCGCAAAATCTACGCGACCACGCCAGCTATAAGAAAGGCATCGAAAAGATGAAAGAAAAGATAGGAAAATAAATCGATGAGACATCTTGGGCCTGTGCTGCTATTAAGTTTATGTTTTGGTATTCATTTGGCTGTTAAGGCGGCTGGCCCGGCGGAAGTGGCCAAAGCGGATTTTTCGCTTTGGCCACACGCGATCGACAATCATCGGGATTTTGATTTAGCTTCCAGGGCAGAGCTGATTGTATCTGCCAATACACTTGATAAACTGCTAAAAAAAGAACTGACCGCTGCTGATTTACATATCAAGGAAATCCAGCGCAACTCCTTGCAAAAATGGCAGGACAATACCCGTCGCATATGGCTGACGGCATTCCAGGATGCGTCAAAGTCATGTACCGAGAAAGCCTTGGGTTGCGGCTACGCCGGGACAAATTGGATTGAGTTTATTAAATACACGACCGGTGTCGAAGCCGAGATGTCCGACAAGGCGCAATACCGGGAGTGGCTGTCGAATACCCGAAAATTCCATGAAATCTACTTAAACGAGCAAATGCGCTTAGCGGCACTCTTTCCAAATCCAACCAGTGAGATATTAACCTTGGATGCGAGCGAGGTGACGGGTGATGAGTATGCTGACGGACAATTTGCGCTCTCCTTGGACGATGGACCGACCATCGCAGGCGGCGACACTGATCACTATGTTGAGATGTTGCGTCATCAGCACATTTCCGCCACTTTCTTTGCGTTGGGGAATGCGTTGGAACTGCGTCTGCATGCCACTTCGCCACAAGCACTACAGAGTTTGTACCAGGGACAATGTCTTGGCTCACATGGCTATGAGCACAAGTCACATCAGAAATGGACGGATTGGAAAATATCGTTGGATAAAACCCATGATTTGATCCATCAGGTGTATCCCGAACAAAAAAGCATTATGTTTAGGCCGCCCTACGGCCAACGACATGGCGATTTACTGAATTATCTTAAGCAGGGAAATGCCAAGGTCGTCTTGTGGAATATCGATTCTCAGGATTGGCATAATAAAATATCCACGGAAGAAGTGGCGGCGCGTATTAAGAAATTAATGCTGTTGAAACGACGCGGCATGATTTTGTTTCACGATGTGCACAAAAAAGGGCTGGTCGCCATTCCGGAAATTGTCAGTTTTGTCAAACAGGCGGGATTGAGTTGGCTAGGCTGCGAAGTAAGCCGATAAATTAAATTGCCGAAAAAACTTAACAGATTGGTTCATTACAAAGCGTTCTTAGTCTGTGCAGGATATTTCTCCGTAATCAATAAAAACAAGGGTGTGTTTCAATGAATAACTATCCTGGACTTTTTGTTCTCGCCGCCATCCTGGGGCTGAACTCAGTAATAGCCGGTGCAGAAGATATCACACCATACGCCCTCACGGCGACCGACCAAAAAAATCATGCTGAACTCATAAAGAAGTTATCTGCGGATCAGTTAAAGGCCATATCCAACGTTTATCACGATTTTCGTATTCTTAAACTTTGTTCTGGACGTTTTAGTGGCGCTGACCAGGATGAGCTGGTGTTGGGTATTTTGAAATCAGTCGATTCAAAAGATCAGGGAAAGCGAGAAGTCCATCGAGTTGGATTGTTGTGGAAAGGCAAGGCGTGGGAAGCGCACAACATCGATGCGGAGCTTGAGAAAGACGAAGCAATAAGCCGGTCGCACCCTATGCGATGGCAGTACACGTTCACCAAAAAGGGATTTTCCGGGGACATGAAGTGTGGTATCGAGTCTGAATTTAGTGACGGTGCGGATCTTACTTATGGCCTTGGTGACAAGCCGTTCTTTGACTTGAAAGAAAAAGGCCTTGTTAACAATAAACCAGTTTGCTTTGCAACCGACGATGTCTATAACAACTGGGATTGTGTTGTCTACAGCCCCCAAGATGGCCGCTTCCGCTTGTGGTTTCAACAGGCCAATGCCGATTGAAGTAAGCAGTAAATCATTGTTGGCGCACACGCGTGGTTGAATTTAGACTGTTAGCAGCCCGTTGAAAAACGCAGAACTTACTGAGAATTATTTAAACCGACTCACGTCGGTAGCCAGAAGCCTATGAATATAGATGGATTCCGGCTCGCACGGCGTTTGGCCGGAACGACGAATCGGGGTTCAATGTCGAGTTATTCAACAGGCTGTTAGGTATCATGGAAAGCATTAATGGCTAGATGCTGAGTTATAGTAGTAGCAGCAATATTTTAGCGAGTTGCTATGCCATGGCGCCGGTAAATATAACGCAGAAAAATGACAGCGTAGATTTTATATTTAGAAATAAGGCCTCATATTCAACCATATCACTGAGCGGCATATTGACTGGGGCGCGCAACGTTATTACTGCGTGAATCAATGTGATTGAGATCTGTTGAATATAATAACTATTAGTGGCAGGATTGAAAAATATTTATCCAGTTTATTCCGTGTCGAGGTATTCCCTATTGGAGGCAGTATGAGCAATGTCCAGACCGTCGCTGTAGTTCTGATTGTTACTTTCTCCATACCGCTGTTTGCCGCAGAAGCGCCGCGTGAGATTCAGCAGTTTAATGTCATCTGTCCCGCAGCGAAACTACTTCCCGTAGTCGATGCGGCCTACAACGCATGTAACAACGGATACGTCGACGGGAGTTGCGAAAAGTTTGTCGAGGTCATGCGGCAGTTATTGCCTGCGTACGACTGTCAACGCCCGTTTGATGCGTCACCAACAGAAAATTACGGCGTACCGGCGATTTGGCTGGCGGGGAATGGCGCGATGGAGGATTACATTCGACTCTTGTTGCGTATGGCATCTCCGGATGACAAGATGTTTTCTGATCCCTTGTTTGAGAAGGCCGCAACAGAGGCAAGGAAACTCTTCGGCAGCAAAGCGTTTCAAAATGTTCTCGATGGTGAATTGGCAGAGGACTTCAGGCCACTGTCGGAAGAAATCGAGAGCGAATTACAGCGAAACGGAAAACCTGCCCCACTACCACCGGTTCCAGCGGATGCGCCTAGCTCTGTGCGGCCTATCGCTGAACCTTAGCCTTGGGGCAGTTGATGCTCACCAATGTCATGAAGGTCGAGAGTGCCGCTGAAAAACGCGCGTTATTTACGCGGTGTTTGGATGCCGCCTGCCAATTAATGATCCGATAATCAAAACCAAAGGCTGGGATGAGCTAACAGCCTGTTGAAAAACTCGACATTGAACCCCGATTCGTCGTTCCGGCCAAACGCAGTGCGAGCCGGAATCCATATATCAATAGGCCTCTGGCTACCGACGTGAGTCGGTTTAAAGAATTCTCAGTACGTTCTGCGTTTTTCAACAGGCTGCTAGAGGCGTACATGCTGGATTTTCATTAGCAACGGAATTTCTTCAAGCCGACGGATGGCGGCTGTCAGAAACCTATTGATTTGTTGGATTCCGGCTCGCGCAAAATTCGCGCGCCCGGAATGACGAGCTATAGTCGAATATTAGGTTTTTAAACACGCTGTTAACCGGGGTGGACAGGAATTCGAAACAGGTATTTTTCGTAAATACCACTGCTCCGGTGCGTCGCTCAGGCGACGCGTTCTTCAGGCCGGTGTTGGCGTTCATACAGAAATTTCAGTACCTCGCTGCGGCAGCGGTTGTACGCGGGATCGTCGGTGAGGCTGAGACGTACACGCGGGCGCGGCAGATCAACGTTGAGGATCTGGCCAATCGTCGCGGCTGGTCCGTTGGTCATCATCACAATCCGATCGGAGAGCAACACCGCCTCGTCCACATCGTGTGTCACCATGATGGTGGTGCAACCGGTGGTAGCGACGATACGCAGGATCTCATCCTGCAAGTGCGCGCGGGTGAGCGCGTCGAGTGCACCCAGTGGTTCGTCGAGCAGCAACACCTTGGGTTGCATCGACAAGGCACGGGCAATGCCGACGCGTTGCTTCATGCCGCCGGAAATCTCATGCGGATATTTCTGCGCCGCGTGACCCAAGCCGACCAGTGCTAATGCCTCGTGGGCGCGGCGCTGCAAGGTTGCTTTTTTTTCCTTGGCACTGAAGACCCGCTCAACCGCGAGGTAGACATTTTCAAAACATGTCATCCACGGCAGTAACGAATGGTTTTGAAAAACGACCGAGCGATCCGGTCCGGGTCCGGCGATCTCCCGTCCGGCGCACACCAACACACCGCCCGTGGCGTCGCTGAGACCGGAAATCAGATTCAACAGTGTCGATTTACCACAACCCGAATGGCCGATGATCGAGACGAACTCGCCTTGGCGTATCGTCAGATTCACATCGCGCAATGCGACAAACTGACCATGGCGGGTTTCAAATACTTTGTGTACATTTTCCAGTAATACATAACGTTGTTCCATGACTTACCCCTGATATTCAAAACGTTTAGCGAACAGTACCAGCATCTGTTCGAGCAAGAGCCCGACGATACCGACCACGAAGATTGCAATAATGATGTGTTCGACATTCAGATTGTTCCACTCGTCCCACACCCAGAAGCCAAGACCGACACCGCCGGTAAGCATCTCGGCGGCGACAATCACCAGCCACGCCACACCGATCGACAGACGCACGCCGGTGAGCATGTACGGCAATACCGCCGGAAAAAGTATTTTGGTAAACACCTTCCATTCGGAGAGCCGCAGCACGCGCGCGACATTCAGATAATCCTGTGGCACGCGTGTTACACCCACCGCGGTGTTAATGATCATCGGCCAGATGCTGGAGATGAAGATGACCCAGATTGCCGCCGGCTGCGCCTCTTTGAAAACGAACAGACCGATCGGCAACCAGGCAAGCGGTGACACCGGACGCAGCAGGCTGATGATCGGCGCGCTCATGCGGCTGATAAAGGTGAATCGCCCGATCAGAAAGCCCAGCGGGATGCCGATCAACGCCGCTAATCCGAATCCCGTGCCAACCCGCGCCAGTGAGCGCAACACATTCCAACCGATACCTTGATCATTGGGACCTTTGATATAGAACGGATGCGCGAATAACTCGGTCGCCGACGCCCAGGTTTTGATCGGCCCCGGCAGACCACTGACAACGGAGATCTGCGCCCAGAGCAGCACGAACACCAGTAAGCCAAGCGCGGGCGGTACAACCCAAGTTAGTCCTGAGCGTATTACCCGTGACACCGGTGTGGACGGTGCGCTTAGCAGCGTGGGTGCCGCTTTAACGCGTGAATCATTCGCCGCCGGCGGGATCTCCGTGTCCACGACCGGCGTCGGTGTAAGTTTTATTTTTACCACTGGCATGATCTGTTCTCCTTCGTTTATACCTTAATCTTAAAGTTGTTAGCATAGGCAGCGGGGTCCTTGGCGTCCCATACCATCCCGTCCATGAACTTTGCGGTTCGCATCGGTGCGGGCACGGGCACTTTTACCTGCGTTGCTGCTTGCTTGTAGAGATCTATTTGGTTCACCTGTTTGGCGATGGCGAGGTAGTCGGGTTCCTGCTTGAGCAAGCCCCAGCGGCGATGTTGTGTCAGAAACCACATGCCATCCGACAGGTAAGGGAAATTTACCAAGCCGTCGTTGTAAAACTTCATGTAGTTGGGGTCTTTCCACTTCTTACCGATGCCGTTGTCATATTCACCGAGCATGCGGCCCTCGATCACATTCGCTTCGGTGTTGACATAGGATTTGGCGGCGATAATGCCCGCCACCTTGCTACGATTCGACAGGGTGTCGATGTATTTAGACGCATCCAGGATTGCCGCTATCAAGGCACGCGCGGTGTTCGGGTATTTCTGCACGAATTCCAAGGTAGTGCCCAAGACCTTTTCCGGATGATCCGGCCAGATGTCTTGGGTGGTCGCGGCGGTGAAACCGATCTTGTCGTAAATCGCGCGTGCATTCCACGGTTCGCCGACACAGTAACCATCCATGCTACCGACGCGCATGTTCGCCACCATTTGCGGTGGCGGCACGGTGATGGTCTTCACATCGGTGAACGGATGAATGCCATGCGCCGCCAGCCAGTAATAGATCCACATGGCGTGCGTGCCCGTCGGGAAGGTCTGCGCAAAGGTGTATTCGCGTTTTTCCTTGTCGATGAGCGCCTTCAAACTCTTGCCGTCGGTCACGCCTTTGTCTTTAAGTTGGTTGGACAGCGTGATCGCCTGGCCGTTATGATTCAGATTCATTAATACCGCCATGTCTTTTTTCGGTCCAGCGATGCCCATTTGCACGCCGTAAACAAGACCGTAAAGTACATGTGCGGCATCGATCTCGCCGTTCACCAGTTTGTCGCGCACCGCCGCCCAACTGGCTTCTTTCGAAGGCGTAATCTTAATGCCATATTTCTTGTCGAAGCCCATCTCTGCGGCGATGACGACGCTCGCGCAATCCGTCAGCGGAATAAAACCGATCTTCACCTCCGTTTTTTCCGGCGCATCCGATCCGGCGGCCCATGCGGCATTGCGCACGCCCGCGGGGATCATGCCAAAAATACCGGCGGCACCCAGTCCCGCAGCCAAGCCGGCTTTGAGAAAATCACGGCGCGAGGTCTCACTGTTATTGACCACGGTTGGCTCTGGTTGTTTGGTTTTGCTGTCATCACTCATTACTATTCTCCTGTTGTTTGAATTAACTGCTCTGCGCATCCTGCCACCTGTCCTCTCGCGACATACACTCCATCCCTGGAGATGCGTCGCTTCGGACTCCTGTCCTCACGCGACGTACACTCCATCCCTGGAGATGTGTCGCTCCGGACTCCTGTCCTCTCGCGACATACACTCCATCCCTGGAGATGCGTCGCTTCGGACTCCTGTCCTCACGCGACGTACACTCCATCCCTGGAGATAAAAAAAAGGCGCCCGGTCAGTCGGAATTGTCCGCTGCCCAGGGCGCCGTTGCCCGAGGACGGGCAATATGCCCGTCATCAATCTTTTCGCTTGGCCCGTCGTTGGGCCGCGCGATATAAAATGGTTTTAAAAAATTATGTCAATAACGCCGCCATCGAGATCACATTCTCCGCCACCTGGGCGAGACGTTGATTGCGTTCCATCGACATTTTACGCAACAGCCCATACGCATCGTCTTCACACACCCCGCGACTCTTCATGACAATACCCTTGGCGCGCTCGATCTGTTTGCGTTCCGTCAAGGATAATTTGGCTTTTGTCAGCTCCTGACGCAACGCTTGAAATTCGTTGAAACGTGCCATCGCCACGTCCAAGATCGGGCGGATGCGTTCTGCACTGATGCCACCGACTACATAGGCGCTAACCCCGGCGCGCACAGCGGCCTGAATCATGTGACGGTCCTCGTCTTGTGTGAACAACACAATCGGTCGAGGTGCGTCACGCGTCACCATACAGACATGCTCCAGCGTATCGCGATCGGGTGACTCACGATCAATGACCACCACGTCCGGTGCGACGCTGCGCACCCGGCCGATCAAATCGGTGTCGCGCTGCGTATTGACCACGACTTCGTAGCCGGCATCATGCAGCGCCGAGCGGAGTAAGGCCGCACGTTGTGCATCATCATCGACCAACAGCACTTTAAGCTTTTTCATAGGTATTCCATCTCAGTTAAATACTGGTTTGCAAACGGTGTGCCATGGCGTATTCCACTGGAAATCAAGGCAAAACCGGTTGAATTCGAGCGGGGCCGCACTGGTATGGAGTTTCGGTAGGGTATCCGGCGCTAGGATGGTGCAGCGCCAGAAGGCGTCAAAAATCGCAGAAAGTCAGGCAGCATGGCCGCAAGTATCGATCCGCTTGACAAGGCCCATCGGCTTTGGATAGGTAGCCTGGGGTATTGCAGGCGACATCGTCGTGATGGTCAACGGGAATCACGTAAAGAACTAACCAAAAGTACGGTGTCGCAGGTAGGGCGGAGTGATATTATTATAAGAATGCCCATTGGGCGATAATTTTGGTTAGGTGACGTGGTGAAAGAGCGGGTAATCGAAATGGAAATGCAACTGGCGTTTCAGGACAATGTCATTCAACAACTGAACACCGTGGTGACCGCACATCAGCAGCAGCTTGATCAATTAAGGCGCGAGATGAATCTGTTGCGTGAACACGTGGCAAGTTTAAACGATAAGGTCCTCTCTGCCGGTAATGAACCACCGCCGCCGCATTATTAAAATGACGCACGTGGATGCCCCGTATGTTGATGCAGACGATGATAAGTTACCGGCGGTGGGTGCCAAGCGGAGCCGGGGCGGCGCTGGTGTTGATGTTTACCTTGCCGGTGATGGCGGCGCCATCCGCACCACGGAAAATTGAAGAGTCCTACGCGCAACATACGCGCGCGGTTGAATTAGCGCGCAACGGCGACTATGACGCGGGTCTTGTTATTCTGCGTCGCTTGT
>Ga0315281_10009249_pt1 | contig 13671 bp, 12 predicted proteins | sample YL17G07_0_MG_FD_204540 | JGI IMG/M metagenome (GOLD analysis project Ga0315281, IMG submission 204540) | Sediment microbial communities from Yellowstone Lake, YNP, Wyoming, USA - YL17G07_0 | ecosystem: Environmental > Aquatic > Freshwater > Lake > Sediment | place: USA: Wyoming | collected...
GACGACCTCGATCTCGCTTACGTCCGGGAGAGCCGCCCGGAGCGTACCGGCTGCGTGCTCGTCACGAGCATGGGCACCGGCGGCACGAACGTCGCCCTCCTCCTCCAGCGCTGAGCGGCCGGCCGCGCCGCTATGGTATAGGCGTCTGCGCCATTAACATGGACTGGTGGAAATTACCTGGCTCGGGCGAAACTGTTTCCGGCTCAAGGGCCGCGAAGGTGTGGTCCTGACGGACCCGTGCCCACCCGAAAGCGGATACAAGCTCGGCAAAGTCCAGGCCGACGTGGTAACGATTAGCCGCCGCGACGACCCCGGCTACAGCTACCGCGACGCGGCATCCGGCGAGCCGCGCTTCCTCGATGCGCCTGGTGAGTACGAAGTCGGCGGGATCCTCGTCTCAGGGGTGGTCGTCGGCTCGGGCGAGGGAAGGCGCAACGTCGCCTTCGTGATCGAGGTCGACGGCATCAGTATCGGGCACCTCGGTACCCCTGTGACGGGCACGGCTTCGGCTGCGCTCGACGCGGTCAAGGGCGTCGACATCCTGCTGCTGCCCGTGGGCGGGGCGGGCTCCCTCGGCGGTGCGGCGTCCGCCGACGTGATGACCACGATCGACGCCCGCATCACTATCCCGATGAACTTCAAGACCGACGTCGAGACCGCCGACCTCGACCCGCTGGAGCGCTTCCTGAAGGAGACCGGCTCGAAACCGGAACCTCAGCCGAAGTTGCAGGTGACGAAGTCGCAGCTTCCGCCGGAGTTGACGGTCGTCGTGCTGCAACCCCGGCCCTGAGGCTCAGCCCAGCAGCGCGACCACGCCCCCTTCCAGCAGACGCGCAACCTGTCCCTCGTCGAAGCCGAACTCGTGCAGGATCTCGAGGCTGTGCTCACCCGTGCCCGGGGCGCGTCGCGGGAAGCCACCCCTCGAGCGCGACCACTCCGCGTAGGTGCGTACGGCGGTGATGGGCCCGAACTGCGGATCGTCGAACTCCTGGAAGAAGCCGTTCTCGCGCAGCCAGGGGTCGTTGAAGAGTTCCTCCAGGCGGAGGACGGGCGCCGCCGGCACGCCCCGTGACAGCAGCCGGTCGACCGCGTCAGACTTCGGCAGTGCCGCGAAGACTTCAGCAATCTGCGTGGCGAGCGTGCCGTCCGACGGCTCGCTGAGCGCACGTTCAGCGACCATGCGGCCAGCCCATTCGGGATGCCCGAGGGCCACGGCGAGCTGCTGAAACTGGCCAGCTTCGTGGCAGGACACCGCCAACCAGCCGTCTGCGCACGGATAGAACCGCTGCAACGCGGTCAGCCCGAGGAAGTCGCGACCGCCCGTAGGCGACGGAGCGCGGCCTTCGTACCGGGTGAGCTCGCCCGACTGGAAGAGGATGGTCTGGGCCGCCAGGCTGGTGTGCACCTCCTGGCCCCGGCCGGTGCGCTCCCTCGCGTGCAGCGCCGCCTGGATGCCGAACGCGGCCATCATCGCCGTGGCCGTGTCGTTCACCGCTATCTGGTGGAAGACCGGCTCGTCGGCTCCGCCCTGTGCCGCCATCATGCCGCTGCGAGCCTGCAGGAGCGGGTCGAAGCCGGGGCCGGCGGCGAGCGGCCCCCTGGGGCCGTAGCCGGTCACCGAGCAGGTGATGATGCGCGGGTTGATCGCGCTCAGCGTCGCGTAGTCGATGCCCAGCCGTTCGCGCACCCCCATGCGGAAGTTGTCGAGCACGACGTCGCTCTGGCGCACGATGCTTTCGAACGCGGCCCGCCCGTCCGGGTGCTTGAGGTCCATCGCCAGGCTGCGCTTGCCCAGGTTGTGGCCGACGAAGAGGAGCCCGTAGGGCCGGAACGGGTCGCCCCCGGCGGGCTCGACCTTGATCACGTCGGCGCCGTAGTTGGCCAGGACGGTCGGCGCGAACGTGCCTGCGATGAACGCGCCCAGGTCGAGGACGCGCACTCCCTCCAGCGGCCGTCCGCGTGGTGGGATGCCGCTGGAGGGCTTCGTCGGGATTGGGGCAGGCACTTCGAGCGCCTCCGCGAGCGTCGTCTCTTCCAGGAAGTGACGGACGCTGCCCGGGGTGTCTTCCAGCTTCACCGGGATGCCCGGCAGCTCCACGCGGCCATGGGAAGGATGCTCCATCACGAGGCGCATGCCGTTTGCCGCCACGGTCTCGTCGCGGAACCACTGCTCGCGTTGGCCGACCGGGCCAAGCGGCACGCCAGCCGCACTCAGCAGGTCGAGCCAGTGGGAACGTGGGGCCGTAGCGAGCTTCGCCTCCAGCGCGGCGCGCGTGCGGTCGACGAGCTCCGGTTCGCGCATGATGTTCGTGAGCTCACCGTCCACGCCCTCCCAGGTGAGGATCTCCTCCAGGTCCAGCGCGGCGAGAGCCTTGAGGAAGAACGGGGCCGTCAGGCAGCCGAGAAAGAACCATTCGCCGTCCGCGCAGCGATAGAGGCCGTAGTGGGCGCCGCCGCGGCTGGTGCGCGCGAGGCGCACCAGGCCCCCGGCCGATATCGCGCCGCCGCCTTCGACCGAGGCGACGGCGTGCAGGCCGCTCACGGTCAGCGCCTGGCCGAGACCGCTCTTTGAGCGCTCCCAGAGTCCGGCCGCGATGGCGTTGGCCGCGATCGTCGCGTGCGCGTAGCTCACCTGCGGCGTAACGAGCGCGACCGGCTGGTCTTCGAAGCTGAACTGCAGGTGCGCCACGCCCGTCACCGCAGTGCGCAGCAGCTCATCCATTGGGAGCTGGCTCCAGCGCCCCGCCGGCGCATAGGGCGGCATCCAGACGTGCAGCAAACCCGGGTTCGCGGCGACGAGCGTCGTGCCGTCGAGCCCGAGCCGTTCGAGCTCGCCCGGGTGGCTGTCGAAGACCGCCACCGCCGCCGTGGCGATCAGCGAACGGGCCGCATGCAGGCCGTCGTACGTGTGCAGGTCGAGGCCCAGCCGGCGCTTGTTCCGGTTCCAGCAGAGGTAGCCCGGGTGCGAAGCCATGCGGTCGCCGCCGGGCGGCTCGACCTTGATCACGTCAGCGCCATAGTCGGCGAAGAGCATCGTGGCCATCGGCCCGGCCACGCCCTGCGTGAAGTCGACGATGCGGATGCCCTCGAACGCCTGCGTCATGGCGCGCAGTATATCGAGGCGGCGCGTGCTGGCGCGGGCCCTCCGGCGGCCGGGTCAGGGGCGCGCCATGGAGTACGCGTTGAAGGGATGTTCGAGACCCGGGACACGTTCGAAGCTGCGGAACCCGGCCCTCAGCACCATCTCCCGCGCGGTTTCTCGCCCGGACTGCGCGGTTTCGTGATTCATTTCACATGGATTTCATCCAGATTTCCGGGAGAAGCGAGCACGCGGCCCTATAATCGAGCGAAACGCAAGGGGCGCCGCCCATGCGGACGGTCTTTCTCGTGTCGCGCCATGCCGACGTCGCCCGCCTTGGGCCGGCGCTGGAGCGCGGCGGCCTTTCTGCTCCCGTGGTCGCTCCCGAACGGCTGGCGAGCGACTCGCCGCCAGCCGCCGACGTGCTCGTGCTCGACTTCCGCGACGTCCTGCCCGCAGCTCTCACGCTGCTCTCGGAGGCGTACGGCGAGGAAGGCATTATCATTCTCGCGCTCATCACCGAGGAGCAGTTCGAGCGGGTCACGCCCGGGCTTGCCATCGACGACTTCGTGGTGCTGCCGGCGCGCCCTGCCGAACTCGCCCGGCGCATCGAACGAGCGATCTGGCGGCGCCACGGCATCGACAGTGAGAACTTTGTGCGTTGCGGCGCCCTCGCCATCGACCTCTCGAACTACCGGGTGACGGTTGACGGCGAAGCCCTGGTGCTGACGTTCAAGGAGTACGAGCTGCTGCGCTTCCTCGCGATGAATGCCGGGAGGGTCTTCACGCGCGAGCAGCTGCTCAATCGCGTGTGGGGTTACGACTACTTCGGCGGCGCGCGCACCGTCGACGTCCACATTCGCCGCATCCGCTCCAAGATCGAGATCCACGGGCACGCGTTCATCGAGACCGTCCGTAACGTGGGCTACCGGCTGGTGGCCGAAGCGCGCACGGACGACGTCGGCGAATAGCCGCCCTGGCCGTTTCGCGGCCGCCCCGGCGCCTGTACCGTTGCAGCGTCCTGGATTCCCGGGCGGACCTCAGCACGGAGCGCAGCCATGAACGACGAACAAAGCAAGCGTCTCGCCGAGGCGGCCGACGCCCTCATCCAGGCTGGCGACGCGCTCGACGAAGCGCGCGAGACCATCAACGACCGCCGCTTCGACGGCGACGTGGAGCGTGAGCGCGTGGCCGCGGCGCAGCAAATGTCCAGCAAGATCGAGAACGCGGCGAAGAAGGTTGACGAGGCGATCCGCAAGGGGACGGTCGCGGCCGCCGCGTGTGGACGGGCGGGCGCCCATGCGCTCTACCGCGAGGCCCTGTGGGCGGCGCGTGAAGGCCGCGCTCTTGGGCGCACCGCTAATGACCAGGATGGCAGCGCGAACAAGCGCGCCCGGGCGACCGAGTCCGTGGCGAAGCTCGAGGCGGCCATCGCCGTGGCCGCCCGCATCGTCTTCGTCGAGTAGCCGGCCGGCCGGGCCGCGCAGAGCCCCTCCGGTTGGATCGACGGGGGACCGTACACGCGCGCTGGGTCACGGACGGCGCGCCCGCCCGCAATCTATAATCCCGCGCACCCGGCATCGGTGGTGCGACATGGAATTCGGCCTGCTCTACGACCTGCGGAACCCGCCCGAGTGGCGCATCCCGCCCGCCGAGCTCTACGCGGAAACGCTCGACCACATCCAGGCGATGGAAGACCTCAGCTTCCCGGTCTGCTGGGTGACCGAGCACCATTTCATCGACGACGAGTACTTGCCTTCGTGTCTGCCGATGGCAGCGGCGATCGCCGCGCGCACGAAACGCATCATCATCGGGACGGCGGTCCTGCTGCTCCCGCTGCATGACGCCCTGCGCGTCGCGGAAGATGCCGCCGTCGTGGACGTGCTTTCGAACGGGCGGCTGCGCCTGGGCCTCGGACTCGGCTACAAGCTCGAGGAGTTCGAGGCGTTCGGGATCAACCGGCGCCACCGCCCCGGGCGAATGGAAGAAGGCATTGACGTCATCAAGGCCGCCTGGAGCGACGGGCCCGCTACATTCGAAGGCCGTCACTATCGCTTCCGCGACATTTCCGTGACGCCCAAGCCTGTGCGCAAGCCGCGGCCCGAAATCTGGCTCGCCGGCCGCGCCGAGGCGTCGGTTCGCCGGGCCGCCCGCATGGGCGACGGCCTCATCGCGGTGGGCGGTCCCGAGCTTTACGACACCTATCGCGACGCCCGCGCGGAGTTCGGCCAGACGGGCCCGGCGAACATCGCCGCCTTCGCCTGGGACTACCCCAGCGACGACCCGGGCGGCGCCTGGGAAGAGTTTGGCCCGCACGCGTACTATCGCTCCCGGAACTACGCCGAGTGGTATGGCGCCGCCGGCGACCTCGACAGCGATCGGTCCTGGAAAGGCGCCGTCGAAGCCGGCGCCATGTCGGGCACGAGCGCCTCGCTCTTCAAGACGCCTGACGCGACGATCGCCGGGATCAAGGAGATGGAAACACAGGGCGTCACGTCACTCCTCTATTTCGCCACGTTCCCGGGCATGCGCCCTTCGGCCACCATCCCCTTCTTCGAGACCATGGCCAGGCAGGTCATGCCTGCGTTTCGCTGAGGCGGGCTCAGCAGGGTTGACGCCCTGCTCCGTCGCTAACCGGGCTGTTCCGGCCTTGCCTCCGGCTCCAGCAACGCAAAGGCCCAGCCGCTGAGCGTCCACGGCACGAGGAGGGGCGTCAGCAGCCGCACTGCTGCCGACCCGCCATCAGACGGCGCCGGCTGGCCCGGCCGAAGCACGGTTGCGCGGGCGGACGTGGCGATGCCGTTCAGCCAGAAGGCCGTCACGTCGTGCTCCGCGAGGTTACGGACCCATGCGGAGCGCGCCCCGCGCGCGGTGCCCACGATCACCAGTGGGCCCAGCCGCGCGGCCATGAGCGGCACGCGGTGGAGTCTGCCGCTGCGGTGGCCCATGGTCTCGACAACGACGAGCCCGACCGGGGAGAGCCCGGGCCCGAGAACCCCCGAGCGCGCAAGCGGCTCCACGGCGGCGTTGAGTGCGCGGAAGAAGCTGGCCTCCGCCTCTCGGGCGGCAGACTGGTCCACGCGCGCAGTATGCGCCTCAAGCGCCGCCGGAGCGGGCGTTAGCGGCGTTCGGCCCGGCGATTAGCACTCATTGACAGGGAGTGCTAACATCCTTCCTGCCAACCTATACCACCCCTAATGAAGAGGTATGTCACCCCATGGCCAAGCAACTGCTCTTCGATGAAGAAGCCCGTCACTCGCTCAAGCGCGGTATCGACGCCCTCGCCGACGCCGTCAAGATCACCCTCGGCCCCAAGGGCCGCAACGTCGTCCTCGACAAGAAGTTCGGCGCCCCGACGATCACCAACGACGGTGTGACCATCGCCAAGGACATCGAGCTCGAAGACCCCTTCGACAACATCGGCGCCCAGCTGGCCAAGGAGATTGCCTCCAAGACCAACGACATCGCCGGCGACGGCACCACCACCGCCACCGTGCTTGGCCAGGCAATCGTCCAGGAAGGCCTCAAGAACGTGGCTGCCGGCGCGAACCCGATGGGCCTCAAGCGCGGCCTCGAAGCCGGCGCCGCCGCGCTCGTCGAAGCCATCAAGAAGAACAGCATCAAGGTCACCGAGCGCAGTCAGATGGCGCAGGTCGCCACCATCTCCGCGAACAACGACCCCTCCGTCGGTAACCTCATCGGCGAATGCATGGAGAAGGTCGGCAAGGACGGCGTCATCACCGTCGAAGAGTCCAAGAGCATCCAGACGGAAGTCGAGTATGTCGACGGCATGGCCTTCGACCGCGGCTACATCAGCCCGTACTTCGTCACCAACCCCGAGCGCATGGAGACCGTGATCGAGGACCCGATGATCCTCGTGACCGACAAGAAGCTCTCCTCGGTGCAGGAGATCCTGCCGCTGCTCGAGAAGATCCTGCAGGTCACGAAGAACATTGTGATCATCTGCGGCGACCTCGAGGGCGAGGCCCTCGCCACGCTCGCCGTGAACAAGCTCCGCGGCACGATCAACATCCTCGCCGTGAAGGCCCCCGGCTTCGGCGACCGCCAGAAGGACAACCTGGGCGACCTGGCGACCCTCACGGGCGGCACCGTCGTCTCCGAGGAGATCGGCCGCACGCTCGAAAGCGTCGAGGTCGGCGACCTGGGCCGCGCCCGTCGTGTCATCTCCACCAAGGAAGAGACGACGATCATCGAAGGCAAGGGCCGCAAGAAGGACATCGACGCCCGCATCGGCCAGATCCGCGCCATCCTCGAAGACTCGAAGAGCGACTGGGACCGTGAGAAGGCCCAGGAACGCCTCGGCAAGCTCGCAGGCAGCGTCGCCGTCATCAAGGTCGGCGCCGCCACCGAAGTCGAGCTCAAGGAGAAGAAGCACCGCGTGGAGGACGCCCTCAGCGCCACCCGCGCGGCCGTCGAGGAAGGCATCGTGCCGGGCGGCGGAGTTGCGCTCATCAACGCTCTCCATGCCCTCGACAAGTTGAAGCTCGAAGGCGACGAGGCGACCGGCGCCCGCATCCTCCGGCGCGCGCTCGAAGAGCCGCTTCGCCGCATCGCCATCAACGCCGGCCGCGATGGCTCCGTCATCGTGGAAGACGTCAAGAAGCTCAAGAAGGGCGAAGGCTACGACGCCGCCAAGGATGAGTTCGGCGACATGGTTGCCAAAGGCATCATCGACCCGGCCAAGGTGACGCGCTCTGCCATCGAGAACGCCGTCTCCATCGCCGCCATGGTGCTCACCACGAACTGCCTGATCACCGACAAGCCCGAGCACCAGCCCGCGGGCGCCGGCGGGCCGCCGATGTACTGACCCGTCACGGGCCAGGCATCAACCGGGGCCGCCACGTGCCGACAATCTCGGTGGTGGCCTCGGGCAGATGAAGACGAGGGGGTGGGCGCCAAGCCCACCCCCTTTTCCCTTCCACCACGCACAGGAGGAGACAGATGCTGACCGAGAACGGCCTCCAGGTCGACCTCGAAGCCGTCGGCGAAGTCCTTCGTCGCGCTGACGTCCTCACAATCGGGTTCACCCTCTTCACCGAGCGTCTCTTCATGGACACGCGGACGCGCCCGGGCGAAGGTCCGTTCGTCGCCATCGTCGACCCGGTGGCCACCGTGCAGGAGCGCTATCTCTGGCTGGGCCAGCATCGCCCGAATTTCGGCGCGCCCTCAGGCTTCTCCTTCTTTGTCTGGCCGCACACGCTGGCCGACCTCCTGGACCGCGACGTGCTCCAGCCGATGCGCGCGCGGCTTGCGGCGGCCGCGCCCGAAGCCGCGCAGGCCCTCTATGACCGCCTGGCCGAACTCACCGTGCTCGAACGGAAGGCGACCCTTGCCGCCGTTCGTGGCGACGAGCCGTGGCAGACCCTCTGGCCGCGCCTGGGCTGAGCGCTCCCGCCTGCAGGCCCGGTGACAGCGGCTGTGGCCCGACGCCTCAGAGGTCCAGGCCGTAGACGCGGGCCATGTTGCCTCGCAGCATGAGCCGCTTTTCGTCCTCCGGGATGCCCGCGAAGTTCTCTGCGATCACGGCCTGGGAGTTTGGCCACGTCGAATCGCCGTGCGGGTAGTCCGAAGCCCACATCAATGTCTCGACGCCAATCAGGTCCCGCGTGCGCGCGCCGGCGATGTCGTCCTGCCAGGTCGAGTACACCTGGCGGCGCCAGTAGTTCGAGGCCGGCATTTTCATCTCCGGGTAGCGGGTGCCCCAGCGGCCGTAGGCGTGGTCGAGCCGGTCCAGGTACCACGCCAGCCAGCCGATGTCGTTCTCGGCCGAGACGACCTTCAGCTTCGGGTGACGTTCGAGCACTCCGCTCGTGATCATCTCCACGATGGACGTGGAGATTTCGCGCGGCAGGTTCATGTAGCTGCCGATGAGGTCGGCGCTCAGGCCCGTCCCGCGCGCCCCCGTGAGGATGTGGAGGCTGACGGGCATGTTGGCGTTCTCCGCCTCTGTCCAGAACGGCTCCCAGGCGGAGTCGCTGTAGCGCAGGTGCTCAGGCGGGTTCGCCGACATGAGCACGCCGCGCAGCCCGAGCTTGCGGGCGCGCAGCAGCTCCTCGATGGCAAGGTTCACGTCCCAGACGGAGATCGAGGCGATGCCGAGCAGCCGCTTCGGGGCGTACGACTGGTATTCGGCGACCCAGTCGTTGTAGGCGCGGAACATGTCGCGCCGAAACTCCGCATCCGGGTGCGCGTAGAAGAACATGACCAGCCCGGCGTACAGCACCTCCGCGTCGACGCCGTCGATCTCCATGTCCTTGATCCGCTCTGCCGGGTCCCAGCCGCCGGGCCGGACGTTCTCGTAACCGCCGCGGCTGAATTCGGCGACCTTGTCCGCGGGCACGCCCGCGACCGCCAGCCCCGTCACGTCAAACGGCGGCAGCGGGTCGCAGACGATGAAGTTCCCGGGGCGCCCGTTCATCTCGTCCACGATCCGGACGCGGTCGCGGTGGCGGGCGTCCAGCCGCTGCTCCCAGAGCGCCCTCGGCTCCAGCGTGTGCGAGTCAGCGGAGATGATGCGGATCGGTGCAGCGGCAGCCATGGCGCGCTCCTCGCCCCCGGTCGGGACACCGTAGTCTATGCGCCACGCGGCCCGTTTCACACCCACAAGTGCCTGTTCTCCCTCAGTTCGCGGTCACCCCGCAGAGGGTGGTGGCGTCCCACGCGGCTGGCGGATCCGCTACATTCCGGGCACCTCCCAACGGGGTGAACGCCATGCCCCCGCTCGAAGCACGGCGCTTCGTCGTCCGTGGCCGCGTCCAGGCCGTCGGCTTCCGCCTCTGGACGCGGCGCGTCGCCATCGAGCTGGGCCTCGCCGGCTGGGTCCGCAACCTCCCGGATGGCCGGAGCGTGGAGGTGTTCGCCCAGGGCCCCGCGCCCGCGATCGACGCCCTCCGCACCGGGCTGCGTGAAGGGCCGCCCGGCGCCGTGGTTACCGACTTCGAAGAGGCGGCCGCGGCGCTCGTCGAAGGGCTGAACGGGTTCGAAGTGCGGCCGTGACCATTCCGCCCGGTCAGTAGCAGGTCGGCCAGTACGCGAGGGGCTTCGGTTCGCCCTTACGCGGCACCTCGACGTGCATCCGGTCCACTTCCAGCCGGAGCCAGCGGCGCGTTTCCGCGGGGTCGATGATCTCGTCGACGCGCATGATGCCCGCCGCGCCTTCAGGCCCCGTGTCGCGAGACCATTCGTCGACCAGCCGCTGACGTTCGGCATCCGGGTCGGCGGCCTCCTGCAAACGTGCCGCGTGGACCACGTTCACGCCCACCTGCGGGTCCATGAAGCTGATCTCGGCGCTCGGCCAGGCAAGCACGCGGTCGCCGCCCATGTCGTTGCCGCTCAACGAAAAGTACGCCAGCCCGAAGGCCTTGCGCAGCACGACCGTTAGCCGTGGTACCCGCACCAGCGACAGCGCCTCGAGGAACATGATCGCCTTGTTCAGCAGCCGGTCGTGCTCGACGCGCTTGCCGACGAGGAAGCCCGGCTGGTCCTGGAGGAAGACCAGGGGGATGTTGTAGGCGTCGCACAGGCAGAGGAAGCTCGCGCCCTTGTCACAGGACTCCGGCGTGAGCGCGCCCGCGTTGTAGAGCGGCTGGCTCGCCACGAAGCCGACCGTCCGCCCGGCCACGCGCCCCAGCGTCGTGATCAGGCTGCGGGCGAACTCTGGCTTCAGCTCGAAGTGCGCGCTGTCGTCGGTCAGGCGCGCGATCACCTTCCGCATGTCGTAGGCGCGTTGCCGCCGCAGCGGTACGAGGTCGTAGAGCGACTCGTCCCGCGAGAGGTCGCCATCCCACGCCTGGCGCGGGGGCTCGCTCCACGAATTCGAGGGCAGATAGGAAAGCACCGAGCGCAGTTGGGCCGGGACGTCCTCGTTCGTCTCAGCCACGCGGTCGATCTGGCCCGTGAGGCGCGCGTGCACGTCCACGCCCCCGAGCTCCTCGAAGCTCACCTGCTCCTTCGTCGCGATCTCGATGACCCGTGGGCTGGAAACAGCAAGGCAACTCCCACGCTGTTGAATGACCACGTCGGAGAACGCCGACTGGAACGAGGAGCCGCCGAACGACTCGCCCACGATCGCCGAGACCATCGGCACAGCCCGCGCCCGCGAGGCCATGTTGATGGCCGGGTACACCTTGCTGAACCCCTCCGACCCAAGCGTGTCGGGCAGCCGCGCCCCGCCCGTCTCGCCGAAGTAGACGATTGGGTGCCCGTGGCGCATCGCGTACTCTTCGAGCCGGTGCATCTTCCGGCTTCCGACGACGGAGCTGGACCCGTGAAGCACGGTAACGTCGTCGCCGCCCAGGCAGACTGGCCGGCCGTCGACCTTGCCGAGCCCGGTGATCTTCCCGTCGCCCGGCGTCGTCTCGAAGTCCTCTCTGCGCTCCGAGTGCGCGAACGTGCCAATCTCGACAAAGCTGCCCGGGTCGAGAAGCGCGTCGATCCGCTCGCGGACGGTGAGCCGGCCCTTGTCGTGCACGCGCTCCACGCGCCGCAGGCCCCCCATCTCGGTACGGATGCGGTCGCGCTGCTCGCGGAAGCCGGTGCTCAGGGTGGCAAGGTCAGCGGGGGCGTCGGTCTGGTCCATGTGCGGCATTCTACGGCCCCGTCGCAGTGAGCCGGGTCGTCGAGCCTGCCGCCGAAGGAACCGGCCGGGCGGCCGTCCATGACGGAAGGTTCGCCCGGCGGAACCTTCCGGCGAGCGATTACGTTGATACCAGTGCCATGCGACGCGCACTGCTCTTCGCCACGCTCCTGCTTGCCGCCCTGGCCGTTGCGTGCAGCGACGACAACGCGCCGCCCACCGCGACCCCATCCGTCTCGCCGTCACCAACCCCGACGTCCGCCGTCGAGCCGCCCACGACGGCCTCGCCCGAAGTGACCTCGTTCGCCTGGCCCAAAGACAAGCGGACCGGCAACCGCGACGTCGACGCCCTGGTCGAGGCGCTCCAGTCGGGGGAACATGCGAAGGTCCAGGCCCTTCTGAAGCTGGTGGACGTGCCCTGCGAGCTCCAGCAGCCATTTGAGGCTCCACCTGACGCCCCCACGTGCGCGCCGAGTGACGCGGCGGGGACGCCCGTCACGGCCTTCCCGATCGCGGCCTGCGACCCGCAGTGGGCGCGAGGTGACGGCTGGCCGATGGTGGACAGCCTGCTCATGCGCAAGCCCTCGCTCTATGCCGTCTACCGCCAGGCGGCGCGCGCCCCGGCCCCACCAGAGTACCCATCTGGCGGGCTGGTGGTGGTGTTCGTATTCACCGAATTGACCGGGCCGCTGCCCGGGGGTTTCGCGCTCGAAATGCAGGATGGCAAGGTCGTGCGCGCCGACTTCCCCTGCGGGCCATTCCCCAAGTTCTTTTTCGACGGTGTCGCTGAGAGCGCGCTTCTGCTGAAGCCGCCCGGCGGCGTGCCCGTCCCGACCCCGACGGCGTCGCCGCAGCTCACCGGTGACCCGGCCGTCGACCGCTACATCCGGGCGCTCGTCGACGGCGACTGGCGGACCCTGGCGAGCAACCTCGTGCTCTTGCCCGAGCCCTGCACCGTCGCACCGCAGGGTGTCGGGTCGCGGCCGCGCTGCCCGGAAGGCGTTGCAGAAGGCGGCACGGTGCGCGCCGCCCGGCTCATGGCCTGCGAGCGGCTCTACGCGCAGGACCCGGTGCGCGACCTGGCCTACGACCTCGGCCCCAGGTTCGCCTTCCCGCACCTGCTGTACGCCGTCTACCGCACGGACGGCGCCACCCGCTACAACTTCGTCCCCACGGGGGAGGTGGCGATCGTCATTCGCGACGCCGTGCCGCTCGACCAGGCGGGGGCGCAGACCTGGTTCATCAAAGACGGCCAGGTCGTGGGTGCGCTGCTTGGCTGCGGCGAACGGGCGGTGGACGTTGTCAAGGATGTCCCTGCCGCCGCGTTCATTCTGGCGCCGCCGCCCGCGCCACCGAAGCCATCGCCAACGCCGACGCCGGCCCCCGACTCCAGCGGGTATCCGCCCCACTGGCGAACCGGCGACCCGTGGGTGGACATGGTCCTCGAAGCGTTCTTCTCCGCGAACCGCCCGCGGCTCGCGGCACATTTCCAGCCATACCCGGTTGGCTGCAGTATCGGACCCAGCGGGATCCCGGCCCCGCCCCGCTGCGGCGACGGCCAGGCCGAGGGTACCGCGGTAGACGTCTTTCCCGTCTTGCTTACGGAGGGGATCTACGTCCCTAAGGACGGCCTGACTGCGATCGCTGATCAGATGATGGCGAACTCACCCAGGCTGTACGCCGTTTACCGCCAGGAGCCCCAGCCCCCGGCGCGGGGAACGTTCCCGCGCGGGGAGTACGTCCTCATCTTCAACGCGGGCGGCCGCGGCATGGAGGTGCAGGTTTCAGGCGGGAACGTCCTCGGAGTGTGGTTCAGCAGCGGCCAGACGGCCGCCGACATGGCTGCCCTCGCCCCGACGGGCAACTTCATCCTCGCGCCGCCCTGAGTCAGCTTCTTGACTGGTACACGCCCAGCGCGGCGAGCGGAGCGAACAGCTCGATCGACAGCTCCTCGAGCTGAGGCGCCCACTGCTCCCACGTGCCGCGGGCATAGGCG
>Ga0315281_10009250_pt1 | contig 13670 bp, 12 predicted proteins | sample YL17G07_0_MG_FD_204540 | JGI IMG/M metagenome (GOLD analysis project Ga0315281, IMG submission 204540) | Sediment microbial communities from Yellowstone Lake, YNP, Wyoming, USA - YL17G07_0 | ecosystem: Environmental > Aquatic > Freshwater > Lake > Sediment | place: USA: Wyoming | collected...
TCTGCCGCGCGCGAAGGACCAGCGGCATGAGGCTGCGGCTCCTGACCTTGTACTGGCCGTTGAGCTGGCGCACGAGCAGTTGGCTGTCGGCGCGGATGAGGACGTCGCGGGCGCCGAGTTCGCGCGCCGCCTGCAGGGCCGCGATGAGCGCGCGGTACTCCGCCTCGTTGCACGTGGCCTGGCCGATGAATTCCGAGATCTCGCGCACGACGCGGCCGGATTCATCGAGGAGCACGGCGCCGAAGCCGGCCGGCCCCGGATTGCCGCGCGAGCCGCCGTCGGTGCAGAGGATAAATCTCAAGGTAACTTTCCTTCCGGCGGAGGCTGCGGCGCGGCCTGGGCGCCTTCAAGGACGCGCTCCTGGAGTCGCCGCTCGCGTTCATCGAGGCCGGCGCCGGCGGCTTCGCCTTCCTGGAACGGCTCGAGCTTGAGCGTCACGAGGTGCTCGTCGTGGATCATGCGCGGCCAAAGCGTTTCGGAGAAGAAGTCGAACGGAATCTGTTCGTACCATGGCGGCTGCACCGGCACCTGGGCTCTCAGCCGACGACAGTGCGGCGCGCTCATGACGACCTCGAACGCGCCGTAGGTCTCGAAGCGCACCTTCGCCGGGGCGACGCCGACTTCGTCGCCGTTGACGACCACCGTTGCGCCGGGCGGATCGGAACGCAGGATCAGCGTGCGCTCGACGCAGCCGGTGAGGAGCGCCAGGACGGCGAGAACCGGGACGGCGAGAACTGAGAACTGAGAACTGAGGACTGAGAAGCGAAAGCATCGGATGCGGGCCGGGCGTTTCACGGTCTTTCCTCTCAGTTTTCAGTTCTCAGTTCTCGTCGTCACAGTTCCAGGATGCGGACTTCGAGCGTCACGGTATCGAGGATCGCCACCGTGCTCATGCCGGTCAGCCAGCCGCCGCATTCGCCCGGGTTCAGGCGCACCAGGCCGCCGCGGCGCTCGCCGGGGACGATCTTGTGCGAATGGCCGAAGATCACGACCTCGGCGCGCCGGAGCAGTTCCGGCGCTTTCCGCAGCGCCGCCTCGTCGTGCGTCAGCAGAATGCGCCGTCCGCCGAGTTGCAGTTCGCAGGGCGTCTCAGCCACCGCCGGCCAGAGGGCGCGGATGCCGGCCTTCTCGCCGTCATTGTTCCCGAAGCAGCCGTAAACCGGACCTTTGAATTTCAGCAATTCCTTGACGGAGAACGGCGCGATGAAATCTCCGGCGTGGATGACGGCCTCCGCGCCGTCGGTCTCGAAACGGGCCAGCGCCCGGCGGATCGCGGGCAGGTTGTCGTGCGAATCCGACATCACGCCGATCTTCATGGCCCTCGCGCTCCAGGAACCGCCGCGCGGCGCAACCAACAGATTCTATCGGAGACGGGGCCGGGGCGCAAGTTGCGTTGACAAATCGTATGCGAAATGAAAAAATGCGAGACCTGTCCCATCCTCGACAAGGAAGGATCGCCATGAATCGCAGAATCCGCATCACGGTCTGGAACGAGTTCCGCCACGAGCGCGATGTGAAGCATCCGTCGCGTGCGGTCTATCCGGACGGCGTGCACGCCGTAATCGCGAAGGGGCTGGCCGCCGAGCCGGACTTCGAGGTGCGCACGGCGACGCTCGACGAGCCGGAGCACGGGCTTTCGAAGGAAACGCTGGAGGCAACTGACGTGTTGACCTGGTGGGGCCACGGCGCGCACGACGAGGTGAAGGACGAGATCGTCGAGCGCGTCCAGCAGCGCATCGTCCTTGGCGGCATGGGGCTCATCGTGCTGCACTCCGGGCACGTCAGCAAGATTTTCAGGAAGCTCATGGGCACGACCTGCAAGTTGCGCTGGCGCGAAATGGGAGAGAAGGAGCGCATCTGGGTCGTCGAGCCGAATCATCCGATCTCCGCCGGGCTGCCGCCGCATTTCGAGATCCCGCACACGGAGACGTACGGCGAGCGGTTCGACATCCCCGCGCCTGACGCGCTCGTGTTCCTGAGCTGGTTCCAGGGCGGCGACGTCTTCCGCAGCGGCTGCTGCTTCAACCGGGGCATCGGACGGATCTTCTACTTCCGCCCCGGTCACGAGACGTTCCCGATCTATTTTCAGCCGGAAGTGCAGCGCGTGCTCGCCAATGCCTGCCGCTGGGCCGCGCCGAGCGGCTGCCCGCCGACTCAGTTCGGCCACGTGCCGACGCCGCTGGAGAAATGCTGAGGCCTACATTAGGACATCCGAAAGGAGAAGGAGCGCATGGAAGCAATCCGCGTGGCGATCATCGGTACCGGCGGAATGGCGAACAACCATGCCGCGTCTTTCAAGATCGAACCGGACGTGCGCATCGCCGCTTGCTGCGACGTGATCCGGAAGACGGCGGAGACCTTCGCTGCGAAGCACGCGGTCCCGGCGGTGTACACGGACTATCGCGAGCTGCTCGCGAAGGAATCGCTCGACGCGGTCTCGGTGGTCACCAGCGACGCCGCGCATGGCGAGGTCTCCGTGGCGGCGTCCCGGAAGGGGCTGCACGTCCTCTGCGAGAAGCCGCTCGCGACCTCGTCCGCCGAAGCCGGGCGCATGCTCCGCGCCGCGCGCGCCTCGGGGAAAATCCACATGATCAACTTCTCGTACCGTTCCGTTCCGGCGCTCGAGCGCGCCCGGCAGCTTGTCGCCGACGGGGAACTCGGCGCGATCCGGCACGTCGAGGCCAGCTACCTGCAATGCTGGCTCGCCAGCGATTGCCGGGGCGACTGGCGCGAGAGGCCCGCATCCTTCTGGCGGATGAGCCGCAGCCACAGCGGCGGAACGCTCGCGGACCTCGGTTGCCACATCCTGGACTTCGTCACGTACGTCGTCGGCGACATCGCGTCGCTGCACTGTTCGATGAAGAGCTTTCCCAAGGGCGTGCCGCGGAACACGTGGAAAGGCTACCGGCTCGACGCGGACGACAGTTTCTTCGCGACGGCCGAGTTCGCCTCCGGCGCGCTGGGCATCATCCACGCCACGCGCTGGGCGACCGGCCACGCCAACTGCCTGCGGCTGCGCGTCTTCGGCGACCGCGGCGCGCTGGTGCTGGACACCGACGCCGGAGGGAACAAGCTTCAGGTCTGCCTGGAGAAGTTCCACGCGCTCAACAGGCTCTGGAACGAACTGCCGGCGAACGTGCCGGAGACGACGGTTTACGCGCGCTTCATCCGCGCCATCCGGTCCGGCGCGCCCGAAGCGCCGACGTTCGAGGACGGCGTCCGCGCCCGCGCGTACCAGGATGCCTGCATTGTCTCGGCCGAGACCGGCAAGCCGGCGCGCATCCGCATCCCGCGTTGACTGAAACTCAGAACTTCGAATGATGAATGAAGAAGTACTTCATCACTCATCATTCATACTTCTTCGTTTCCTCAGCGCCGCAATCAGCGCCAGGATGTCCTCCGGCGGCTCGGCCGTCAAGGTCATCGCCGCGCCGGTGGCGGGGTGGCTGAAGCGGATCGAACGCGCGTGGAGCGCCTGGCGGGCGATCAGCGGCGGTTCGGCAATTCCCTCAGCGGGCTTTCCTTTTCCGAAAATCTCCGACCGGTACAGCGCTTCGCCGCCGCCGTAGAGCGCGTCGGCGGCCACCGGGTGGCGGACGGCGCTCAGGTGGACGCGGATCTGGTGCGTGCGCCCGGTCAGCGGCTCGACGCGCGCCAGCGTGAAGCGCTCGAATCGCTCCTCGACGAAGAACCGCGAGACCGCCGGCCGCGCGCCGCTCGCGCCCGGATCGAGGCGCACGCGCATCTTCTCGCGCATGCGCGGGTCGCGGCCGATGGGGAATGAAATCTCGCCGCTGTCGTGCTCCATTGCGCCGCGCACCACCGCCAGGTACTCCTTTTTCACGCGCCGCTCCTTGAACTGCGCCGCGAGCGCGGCGTGAGCGGCGTTGGTCTTCGCGCAGAGGATCACGCCGGAGGTGTCGCGGTCGAGCCGGTGCACGATCCCCGGCCGCAGCGGGCCGTTCAGGTCGGACACACGCTGCCGGCAATGGTAGAGGAGGGCGTTGGCCAGCGTCCCGCGCGCATGCCCGCGCGACGGATGGACGACGAGGTCGGGCGGCTTGTTCACCGCCAGGAAATGCTCGTCCTCGTAGAGGATCGCGAGCGGAATGGGCTCCGGATCGAGGTGGTCCTCGACGAGGACGGGGATTTCAACTCGGACCGCGTCGCCGGCCTTCATGAGGCGGCTCGGCTTGACCGTCCGCCCGCGCACCGTGACGCGGCCCTCGCGGATCGCGCGCTGGAGGAACGAGCGCGAGTAATCTGGGAACGCCAGGCTGAGGAACTTGTCGAGCCGGAGTCCCTCGTGCTCCGGTCCGGCGGTCAGTTCCTCGACGATCAATTCGGATGGCTCGCTCATGCCATAATCGTAAGGGCTGGCGTCCGGCGCGTCAAGAACTACGGATTACTTGACCGCGAAAGCGCGAAAGACGGCAAGGCAAGTTCCGTGTGGTACGTAGCGCGGGCAATCTTGCCCGCGATTTGAGGCATGAATGATGTTCGCGGGCAGGATTGCCCACGCTACGCTGCTTATGGTGCCTTGAGCTCAACCATGTTTGAAACGCCTTGCGGCGTACCGCCTTCGCGGGCGGTATGTTGCAAGGCGTTTTCTGTTTCCGAGAGTACCCCTTCCCGCTGTCCAGATCAGTCCGGTGAAATTCAGCCTCACGGTGCGGATCAAATGACCTTGCTGTTCTCGTCGCCCAGGGTCAGTCCCGGCCCGTCCTTGCGCAAGGCTCTTCAGCCCGTTCTTGATCTCCCGTAGCGACCGAAGTCAAGGAAACGTAGAGAACACGGCATCTTGGCGCACGTCCTCGCCACGGGCAAAAACACCCGAGGCTTTGCCCCGGTTCGAGATCAGTCCAAAGATAATCTCATTGGAGCCGGAGCGCCACCATGTCCTTGTCTGATATTCATCCGCCTTCGCCGGATTGGAAGCGTTCGGCTGACATCCGGCCGCCTGGCCGTTAATCCAGATCTTGACCGGTCCATCGGCCCCGTAAAACAATTTTCCGACGCCGGACCGGCGGGCCACAAAGCGGGTGCGGATATAAACCAAGCCATGTTGGCCGCCATGGAAAGAGCGAATGTCGCAGAAGTCCTCCGGAACCACGGGCTTGACTTTGCTATAAGACAATTTGCGGCCAGGCGGCGCCGCGATGGCGATATCGGCGGGTGCCTTCCGCAACTTCGAGCATTCGAAGATTTTAAGCGGCATTAGCGGCGTAATACCGGGCACATAGGGACGCCGGGGATGCGCGCGTGCCGTGAGCGCGAGCGTACCATCAGCCAAACCGAGCGACTGGGCCCGCAATTGAATGCGGCCGGCCGAACCGCGCGCCTGCACAATGACCTGACACAGCCCATTGAACGCGCGCCGGCGCGAGGCCTTGTCCGGTTCGTGACTGGAGGGATCGCCGTTGCCGACACCCAGGATAACGCCGTTGGATGTGAGCGAGAACGCGATTTCATTATCGGCGGTCGGCACGATACGTCCCCGGCGATCAAGAACAGCGACGGTAATTGGGGTGCAGTCCTCATGGTCTGCGAGCAACGTGTCGCGATCCGGGATCAACCGGAGGGCCGCCGGTGCGCCGGTGGTCTCCACCTTGGCCTGGGCCGCGAGGCGGCCGTTCCGCCAGCCCTTGGCCGATAGCACTCCCGGCCGGTAAGACACTTTCCTCTCGAGATGATGGGGGACACAAACGCGCTTGCGCCCCAGGCTGTGGCCGTTCAAAAACAATTCAACTTCCTCGCAGTTGGAGTGAACCCAGACGGAAATACGCCGGCCTTCCCGCCCAGCCCAGTTCCAGTGGGGCAGAATATGGACCACTGTGTTCCGGCTCCACCAAGCCTGGTAGTAATAGAAATTATCCTTGGGGAATCCGCACATGTCGCAGATGCCGAAATGAGAGTTGATACAGGGCCAGGCATAAGGCGTCGGTTCGCCGCGGTAATCAAAACCGGTCCAGATGAACGTGCCGGCAACGAACGGACGCTGATGGCAATGTGTCCAGTTGGACTCGGCCGTGTCACCATACCCCGGTTTGTTGACATCGTAAGCGCTGACATAACCCCGGTCGGTGTCATTGGCATAAATACCGCGCGTGCTCCACGTGCTGGCCGACTCGGAGTAAAAGACGGGCTTATCGGGGAATCGCCGATGGAACTCGTCCACATCACCGAGGTGGATGTAATTACAGCCCTGCACGTCAACAATGCGCGAGGCGCCCTCGCCCCAGGCGCCGTTCATCGCCAGCGTGACCGGACGGGTAGTATCCAGTTTGCGGATCCTCTTTCTCATTGTGGCGGCCATGCGCGCGCCGACTTCCGTGCCTTGGAGCGGCTCTTCATTGCCGATTGACCACAAGATGACGGAGGGATGGTTGCGGTCTCGCGCAACCAGGGCTTCCAATTGCGCAAGCGCCTCGGCGGAACCGGCCATCATGCGAGTTTCGTCCATGACCAGCATGCCGAGGCGGTCGCAAGCGTCCAGCAATTCGGGCGTCGGCGGGTTATGACTGCAGCGATAGGCATTACAGCCCATGGCCTTGAGCTTGCCGATACGAAACTCCTGCAGGGCATCCGGCAGGGCCACGCCGACGCCGGCGTGATCCTGATGGCAGCAGACGCCCTTCAGCTTCACAGGCTCGTCGTTGAGAAAGAAACCGTCGTTCGCATCGAAACGGATCGTCCGAATGCCGAACGGGGTCCGCACCCGGTCCAAGACCGAGGATCCCGCCAGAATCGTGGATTCCAGGTTGTACAGAACGGGAGCTTCCAGCGACCACAAGCGCGGGCCCGTCACCTCCAGGATTTAGCGCACTTCGGTCGCCTCGCCGGCGGCAACGCGCAGATCGCGTTCGCCGCGGGCCACGGATTTTCCCGAGGCGTCCGCGACGACGGAACTGAGCCGGAGGTCGGCGTCGCTATCGCTGTCGTTGCGCACGATCGTGCGCACCGTAACGGCGGCCGTCAAGGCGCCTCCGCCGGCCGCAACCGTGGAGGCGACGAAAACACCGGCGGGGGCCACGTGCACGGGCGCATGCTTAACGAGCCAGACGTGCCGATAGATCCCGCCGCCTTCGTAAAACTAGCCTTCATATTCGGAAGAGTCCACGCGCACGGCCAGCGTGTTGAGCGCGCCGTAGTTGGCAATATCCGTGATGTCGCGCCTGAACCCTGTATAGCCGCTTAAATGCCTTCCGAGATAATGCTGATTCAGCCAGACGACGCTGTCGCGGGCGACGCCGTCAAACTCAAGGCTCAGACGGCGTCCGGCATCGGTCGCGGGAATGATGAACTGTTTGCGATACCAAGCCACGCCCGTGGCAAGGGAGCCATGGTTTCGGTGCGGGTTGAACACGGGCGCGACGTTGAGGCAGGCAGGGTCGCGGACGAATTCGCCTTCTACAACGAAGTCGTGCGGAAGATCCACAACGCGCCAGATCGAATCGTCAAACTGCGGCGGCACGGCGCCGTATTTAAAATTGCCGGCGAATAACCAGCCATCATGGCCTTTGGGAAAGGAGATATCGCCCCGGTGGAATCGCCATTGCGGATCCATCAACAACCGTTCGCGCGTCGGCATAGTTCGTTTCCTTATCCGGAATTCCCCAGACGACCGGCGTCCAAATGACGGTCAGCCCTAAATATCACATTAGACCCCCCCCCGCTTGTCAAAGGGAAGTCGCGCGGCGAAAGAAGGCCTCTGCTCCGGCCGCCTGGGCTGCGGTGACAAAGGCGTGACTGGGTCCATGGCGTTGTTCTGGAAAACGATACGCCCGTGCGAGGCCCTCACGTGCCTGACGGAAACGACGATCCTGACCGGTTTACCCAAAGGCCGGAATGGACATCCATTGCGCGGCGGAGGATCTGGATCACGTGAAGAGGCGGCTCGGGCAGATGCTCCGAGAGCAACAGCATGCAGCCGGGGCACGCCGTGGCGACGGCCTCGGCGCCGCTTTCGCGGATGGAGCGGACTTTGCGATCGGCGATTTTCCCGGCGATGTCCGGATGGAACAGGCTGAACGCGCCGCCGCCTCCGCAGCAGCGCTCGGCGCCGGGCATCTCGACGTAACGGGCGCACCGGCGCAGCAGTTCGCGCGGCTGCTCCGCGATCTTCTGTCCCCAGCGCAGTTGGCACGGATCGTGATAGGCGACCTTTTTCGCCAGGGGCGCCAGCGGCCCGAGTTCCGCGCCGGCGAGGAACTCCGTCGCGTCGAGGATGCGGAATTTCCCGCCGGTCCAATCCGGCGACAACAGCCTCGGATACGTGGACTTCAACGTGTGACCGCATGCTGCGCAGGGTGTCAGCACGACTTCCGCGCCGCTGTCGGCCAGCGCGCGGCGGTTGACTTCAGCCACGCGTCGCGCCGCAGCGACCTCGCCGAAATTCAGCAGCGGCGCGCCGCAGCAGGTCTGGCCCTGCGGCAGGATCGGCTCGTATCCGATGTGATCGAGCACCGCTGCGAGATCGGCCGCGACTTGCGGGTAGGCCGCGTTGATGAGGCAGCCGGTGAAGATGGCCACGCGCCCTTTGGACGGTTTGGAAGGTTCCTTCCGCGCGGGCCGCTCTCGGAACTGCCGCCGCGCAGTCTTCGGCGCGAGCCGCGGAATGCGGGCGCCGCGAGCCAGGAAAAGCGGCAGATGCCGCAGCGGCGGGCGCCGCGTCTCAGGCAGAAGCCGTTGGATTTTTGCGCCGACGCGGAGCGCCGTCTCGAAAAGCCTCGGCCTCCGCAGCAGATGCCGAAGCGCGAAGCGCGCGAGCCGCGGCGCGCCGATGTCCCTGGCCATTCCCTGGCGCACGGCCTGAAGGATCAGCTCATGCGCGACGCCGCTCGGACAATCCGCGTCGCAGCGCAGGCAATCCAGGCACTTGGCGAAGCTCTCCTGAAAACGCTCCGTGTAGCCGATGCGGCCATCGGCCAGCGCCTCGGCCAGGCTGATCCGTCCGCGCGCGACGCCGGCCTCGTCACCGGTCTCGATGAACACCGGGCAGACGGAACGGCACTGGCCGCACTTGGCGCAGCGGCCCATCTCCGCGCGCAACGACGCGGCCAGATCGGAATCGAAAGCCGGAGCGACGTTATTCTGCGGCATGAGCTTCAGCCTGGAACGGGGCGGGAGGAACCGGAGCATCCATACGATCCATGCTATTCCGCTGCGCGGCCGGTTGTCAAATCCGAGTCGGGCGCGAGCCGTCCGGCTCCGCTCACGGCCAGGATGTCACTTGACACATAAGAAAAATTATGGTAAGATACCGCTTACACAGGAGACAACACAGGAGACAGGAAGATAACGCGCAAAAGGTCATTTGAAAAAACGAACCCAATTTGTTGTAAAGTACAGCAGCGCATAGCGTTGCGGTAATTTTATCGTAACATGCTGCGCCGCACTGAGTTGAAGCAAGAAAGGTCCACCGCGCTGATGGCTGAACCTGCTATGCCACCCGACGGCCGAGGCGAACTGCCTTCGCCGTTCACCGCGCGCGCGATCCTGGCGGCCGCGCTGCTCCTGGGTTTGGTCTTCGCCTTCTGGCAGCTCAACTTCCCGCTGCAAGGCTCCGAAGGCCGCTGGGCGATGGTCAGCCGCGAGATGGCCTCTTCGCATAACCTGTTCTCCATGACCATCGTCGGGCGCCCGTACGACGATAAGCCGTTCGGGAGCTACTGGCTGATCCTGCTGGCCTCGAAGCTCACCGGCAGCATGAGCGAGTTCACGCTGCGATTGCCGAGCGTGATCAGCTACCTGCTGACGGTGCTGCTGGTGTACGCGATCGGGCGGCGGACGGCCGGTTCGCCCGTGACGGCGGCGCTGGCGGCGTTCATTTACGCGACGATATTCCGCATCCTCTACTTCAGCCGCGAAGCGAGCGCCGACGCGCAGACGGTGCTGGGCATCGCTGCGGCCCTGCTGCTGACGCTGGAGGCGGGCGAGAAGCCGCGATGGTTTATCTTCCCGCTCATCGGACTGGTCATGGGGCTTTCGTCGCTGATGAAGGGGCTTTCGGGATTTGCGGCGCCGTGCTTCGTCGTGTTCCTCTGGTGCCTGTTCGTCCGCGGTTTCCGGTGGCTGCGGCCGATTCCCGTGCTGCTCGGAATCGTCGTATTGGCGGCGACGCTCGTCCCGCCGTTCCTGATCGCGCACGCGCAGCAGGGCGGCTGGCATCCGGTGGAGCGTTTATGGCTCGAGTCGGTGGGCCGGGCGGTCAGTCCGTTCGACCATCGGGAGCCCTGGTACTTTTATCTCTGGAACCAGTTCGAGCTGCTCTCGCCGTGGTCGGCGTTCCTGCCGCCGGCGATTGTCCTGGGCGTCGTCCGCGTCCGCGCTCGCGCCGCGAAGCGCGGCGGTTGCGCGCTGGGGATGTTCGATCAGGAAGGGGAGCGCCGGCGGCTTTTCCCGTTCTTCTGCTATGCGGCGATTCTGCTGTTCTTCACGCTCTCCGGCTCGCGGCGGACGTATTACCTGATGCCGGTGGCGCCGTTCGTCAGCGTAGTGCTGGCGCAGGCGCTGCTCGAGGAGTTGCCGAGATGGGCGCTCGGGTTCAAGCGCGCCATGTTCTGGGCCTTCGCGGTCGCGATGACCCTTGCGGGCGCCGCCGCGCTGTTCGCAGGATGCCTGAGACTCTCCATGAGCGCGCCCCCGCCATTTTTGAACGCGGCGGCGCGCCTTCTCCACCTCGACGGCCCGATCAGTTCGGAGATGTGGCGCGCCGTGCCGCCGTGGCTCGCGCTGACCGGCGCGGGAATTATTTTCGGAGCGGCGCTTGCCCGGCGGGCGCAGCGGAACCGGCCGGCGCTCGCGCCGCTGATGTGCTGCGTGGCGGTCGCTGCGCTGACGATGGTGGGAATGCTCGACCGCTTCCGCGCGGTGGATCAGTCTCTTCCGCGCTTCGGCGAGAAGGTGGACGCGATCGTGCCGCCCGGCGAGTGCATTGAACTGACCGGCACGGAAGACAGAGAGACGGGCGCTTACACGGGCATCGCGAGCGTGCTCTACTATATCCACCGCGAGCCGGCCTCCGTCGCGAAGCGGCCCGCGCGTTACCGGATCGTCTACGCGCGCGCGCTGCCGCAAGTGCTCGCCGAGGCGAAATACATTGTTCGTTGCAAGATGTTCGAGAACCTGTCGCCGGCAGAGGAGCAATCCACGAAGAACGCGACGCTGCTGGAACGGGTTGACTAGAAGTCGGAAGGATGAGTGATGAGTGATGAGTGATGAGTGATGAAGTACTTCTTCACTCATCATTCGCAGTTCAGACTTCCAGCATAGCCGCTTGCAGTCCCGCGCGGTCCTTGCGCTTGGCGGCCTGGAGCGCGGCCTTGACGAGGCGTTCCTGGCGGAGCGTGAAGAGCACCGCTTCGCCTTTCGCGGGCATCTGCGGATAAACGGCTTCGAGGATGCGCTCTTCCAGTTCGCTGAGGCCGGCGCCGCTCGCGGCGGATACGACCACGGGCCGGCAGCCGGTTTTTTTCTCGATCAACTCGGACGGAATCGCCGCGGGCAGATCGCTCTTGTTGAGCACCGGCAGGCGCGTCCGTGCTCCCTTGCGCGCGAGGATGCGGCGGTCCTCTTCCTGGAGCGGGGCGGAGGCGTCGAAGACCAGCAGGGCGACGTCCGCGCGCCGGAGCGCCTGCGCGCCCCTGTGGACGCCTTCGCGCTCGACCTCGCTTCGGGCCTTGCGGAGTCCGGCGGTGTCCACGAGTGTGAAGGGCAGGCCGCGGATGGAGAGGACCTCCTCTATCGTGTCGCGCGTGGTGCCCGGTTCCGGGTGGACCAGCATGCGGTCGAATCGGAGCAGGGCGTTCGCCAGCGTGGACTTGCCGACGTTGGGCCGGCCGACGATGACGAGCCGGGGCGGACGGACGAGGCCGCGCCCGAAGGCCGCCGTCGCGAGGAGCCGCCGCAGCCTTTCCTCGATCCAAGGCCAGTCTGTCGGCCGCAGAAGAGCCGGCGGAGGCGTATCCTCGTCAGGGCCGGCGCGCCGGAGCAGTTCGTCGCGCGCGGCCGCGAGCGCGCCTTCGTGCTGCTCGATCAGCACTCGCGCCGCGCGGAGCGTGAGCGTGCGCGGGATTCGCCGAGCCGATTCTTCCTGGATTCGGTCCAGCAGCCCGAGCCGCCGCTGCCGGGCGAGGAGTTCCTCCTCCCGCGCCGATCGCGCGCCCTCGGCCGCGAGCGCGGTCATCGTTCGCTGCGAGGCGAGCGCGCCGCCGTGGCAGTTGATGATAAAGACGCCGTGTCCGCCGGCCTGAACGCATTCGAGCAATACTTCGTCGAGCGGAGCGCCGTCACGGACGAGCCGGCCGTAGAGCAGCCGGCCCGGCTCCATTTGCGCAACGCGCACTCCGCGCGGGCTCTGGAACAGGCGGTCGAGGATGGCGACGGAATCGGGGCCGGAGAGTTCAATCAGGCTGATGCCGCCTTCGCCGATCGGCGTCAGGCGGCAGGCGAGCGTCCGGCTGGCGGAGTCGCGCGCAGCCACTTTCAGTCGAGGATGAGGTAGTAGGCCATGTTCTCGCGGTGCGGACGATACTTGGCCATTTCCTCATCGAACGAAGTCTGCGCCTTGATCTTCTTGCTGAAGAGCAGTTCATATTCTTCGACGCGCGCGACTACGAACGCCTCCAGCTTCACGATTTGCACTTTCGAATTGCTCATCTGCTTGCTGTACGTCTCTTCATACTTGAACTCGGCCAGGCGCGACAACTGGCTTTCGAGTCGGGCCACGTGCTGCTGAAAGAAGTCGGCTTGGTCCGTCTGTCCCTTGCTCTTCGCTTTATCGAACAGGGCCTTTTCCGTGTCGAGCTGTTTCTGCGTCAGCGCTCTGGCCGCGCGGCAGAGGTCGAGATTGTACTGTGCATCCGTCGCCAGTCGGTGGTAATAGCGCAGGACCGCGACGGTGTCATTGATGCCGTCGAGGCAGTGCTTCTCGGTCAGTGCGGCGTACGAGGCGGAGCCGCACGTCAGGACGAGCAAGAGAGCGATCAGCGGCCACCGCGTTGCGCATGAGCGCATATTGTCTCCTCTCCAGTCAGGACCGTGCAATTGGGCGTATCGTACATGGCCTTGGCCCGCAAGTCAAGCCCCTGCGCGGGCTCAAAATGGCGAGACTCTTGCCCGGCGGAACAGTAGAATCATTCCGGCGCGCGATGGGGCGGCTCAAGGAGCTTTGCCGGCGCCTGAACCGCGAGTTGCGGCCTCCGTCGGCCGCCAGCCTTGCAGGCGGAGCTTGATGAGCATCCGTAGCGCGCTGAACGATTCGCCGATGTTGATCTTTGACTGGCCCGCCTTGCGCTCCGAGAAAACGATCGGGTGCTCCGCGGGCGTCACGCCGAGAATCCGGCAGCGGAGCAGCAACTCCTCGAGCACGGCGTATCCCTTCGCCGTCAGCGTGGCCGGCTGCAATTGTTCGAGGATGTCTCTGCGATAGCATCGGAACCCGCTGGTGCAGTCGCGCAGCTTGACGCCGAGGAAAAGGCGCGTGAGGAAGTTGGCGCAACTGCTGTTGACCTTGCGGGTGAAGCCCCAGCCGACGGTGGCGCCGCCGGGGACGTAGCGCGAACCGTGCGCCGCGCCGCGCGTCTCGGCGAGTTCGCGCAGCTTCGGCAGCGCCTGGGGGTCATGGGAGAAATCGCTGTCCATCGTGCAGGCGTAATCGCACCCGAGCG
>Ga0315281_10009251_pt1 | contig 13670 bp, 10 predicted proteins | sample YL17G07_0_MG_FD_204540 | JGI IMG/M metagenome (GOLD analysis project Ga0315281, IMG submission 204540) | Sediment microbial communities from Yellowstone Lake, YNP, Wyoming, USA - YL17G07_0 | ecosystem: Environmental > Aquatic > Freshwater > Lake > Sediment | place: USA: Wyoming | collected...
GGCGTTGGACATGTCGAACCATTGGCGGACGGGGCCGGCGTCGGTCGAGGCCAGGAACCAGAGGTACTTGCCTTCGGGGTCGAAGGTCGGCTCGTCGACGTCGCTCAGGCCGTCGGTGACGGGAAAGGACTTGTCCTGGTCGAGGGAGTAGACGTGGACGCGCCGGAAAAAGGTCGGCGTGCCGAGGGTGTAAGCCAGCCACTTGGAGTCGGGGCTCCAGGAGGTGCCCATCGAGGACTGGCCGCCGGGCTGGTACAGGTATTCCGAAGCGATTTTCTTCGCGGCTCCGGTCTTGACGTCGAGCCAGTAGAGGGTCAGGGAGTTATCGGCGAAGGCGATCTTCGCGCTATCGGGAGACCAGCTCGTCGAGCCATAGAAACCCGCGCCGCCGAGCGTGAATTTTTTCGTCTCGCCCTTGCCGTCCTGGGCGCGGACGTGGAGCTCGTATTCGCCGGACGCGTCGGAAAAGTAGGCGATCGACTTGCCGTCGGGGGACCAGGCCGGGCCGCGCTCGTGGGCGCCGGGCGTCTGCGTCAGGTTGCGCGGGTCGCCTTTCTCGGCGGGGACGGTGACGATCTCGCCCCGGAACTCGAAGACGGCCCGGGCCCCGGTGGGCGAGACACCGCCATCGCGGACCCACTGCGAGCCCTTCGCGTAGCGCTCCCGAAGCTCGGGGAGGTCCGTGGCGATGCCGATCATGAGCCTGCGGCTCTTGCCCTGGGCGATGTCATAGAGGTGGAGCGAGCCGGCCTGCTCGAAGACGACCCGCCCGGCCCCGACCGAAGCCGAGAGGACCGGGAAATCCTTGAACTGGGTCAGCTGTTTGACTTCCTTGGAAGCGGGATCGAAGGAGAAGAGGTTGAACTCGCCGTTCCGGTCGGACCGGAAGACGACGCTCTTGCCGGTCCACATCGGATCGACGTCGTTCGAGCGCCCCTCGGGCTGGGGCACCTTCTCGATGCCGAAGTCCTGAGCGTTGAAAATCCAGATCCGCGAAAACCTCCCGCCCCGGTAGTTCTTCCACTGCGTGAAGGCCTCGGGGAAGGGGTTGTAGGCGATGAACCGGCCGTCCGGGGAGAATTCGGCGTTCGAAGCGTAGGGGACTTTCAGCATCCCGGCCTCGCCGCCCTTGACGGGGACGGTGAAGAGCTGGGAATAAGCGCGGTTGGAGGAGAAGCGGGCCGAGACAAAAAGGACGGACTTGCCGTCGGGCGTGAAGCCCTGGACGATGTCGGCGGCCGGGTGCCAAGTCAGGCGCCGGGGAACGCCGCCTCCGGCGGGGACGACGTAAACGTCGGTGTTGCCGTCATACTGGCCGCTGAAGGCGATGAGGCTGCCGTCGGGCGAAAAAGCGGGCAGCATTTCGACGCCGACGTCCGAGGTCAGCCGCCGGACGTTCCGGCCCTCGAGGTCGGCCGTCCAGAGGTCGTTGGCGTAGACGAATGCGACGCGGTCGGCCGAGACGGCCGGCTGGGTCAGGAGCTTCGTGTCGGCCGTGTCGACGGCCGCGAGCCGAACGGCTCCCGCCATGACGACAAGGATGAACGCAAACGCGACGATGCTTTTTCTCACGTTGACCTCCTCGCGGAAAGCTGAAGAGGCAACTATACGTCCCCGCTGGCCAAAAGGTCAAAGAATATCTGAGGGCTGAGCGGGCACGGGAGGTAAAGAGGGACAGCCCCCAGTGGAGGCCAATGGGGACAGTCCCTCTCTTACCATCACCGCAGCGAACGAAGACAGCCGCTAAACCCAGGGCCGAGGGGATCGTCTGAGTGAGCATAAGCGGTGATTTAGTCGGTCGACGTGACGGACGAGGGCAGTTTCAGAGGAAACCGCCAAAACGTGTTTGAGCTCGGCGTAGCGCACGCCGAGCGAGTTGTTTTGGCGCTGAGTCCGGCGCGTTGACCGGCGTTAAGGATCACCGCAGCGAACGAAGACGATCCCCGAAGCCCGCATTGACCGCCTCTCGGCGTTTCCGGTATGATAGCTGAAACATCATGGCGACGAGGCCGCGCGACTTCTACGAGATCCAGAAACGCCAGCGGCAGAGGAGCCTCTTTCTCTTCGCGATGGTCCTCCTCTTCCATTTCGCCGCCATCGGCTTGATCGCCCTGGCCTTCCTGGCGAGCTTCGGCCTCGTCTTGAACAGGGCCATGCTCGGCTCGTCGTCCTTCTGGCTCCGCTTCCTCCTCTTCGACCTGGCCGCCGCGGCCATCGTCTCCGTCCTCCACTTCCTGGACGCCCGGAAGAACGGCCCCCGCTTCATCCTCCGCCGGCTCCAGGCGACGACGCCCGACGCGGCGGACCGCTACCACATGCAGTTCCTCAACACCGTGGACGAGATCCGGATCGCCGCCGGACTGCCGCGTGTCAACGCCTACGTCCTGCCCTCTTTCGCGGTCAACTCCCTGGCCGTCATCGAGGAAGACGGGACTCCGGCCGTCGCCGTCACCGAGGGCCTGCTCGCCGAGGGGACGAGGGACGAGCTCCAGGCCGTCGCCGCCCACGAGCTGGCCCACATCGCCCGGGGCGACGCCTTCTACCTGACGCTTGTCTGCTCGCTGGCCAACATCTTCGAAAAATTCAAGGACGCCCTCGAGCCCGAGCCGGACGACCGGGCGGACTGCGGCGGGCGGCGCGGAAGCGGCGGCTTTCCGCCCATCCTCTTCTACGCCGCGGTGGCCCTGTCGGCCCTGGTCATGCGCCTGCTCAGCATGCTCGTCAGCCGGGAGCGGGAGCTCCTGGCCGACGCCGCGGCCGTCGAACTCAGCCGGGCCCCCGAGTCGCTCGCCAGGATCATCTACAAGGCCCAGGTCAAGAACTCGTTCGTCGGCGATTTCACGCTGAGCTACGCCCCCCTCTTCATCGTCCGGCCCGATTCGCGGGACACGCCGGACAACCTCGCGGGCAGGATCTTCAGCTCGCATCCGCCGCTCATGAAGCGGCTCGGCGCCCTGGCGGCCATGGTCCGGAAGAAGCCCGAGGCCATCATCAACGCCGTATGGGACGAGGAGCGGGCGCGGGACGAAGCCCGCGGCGTCCTTCATTCCTACGAGGAGACCCGGAAGGAACAGCTCGAGCTTTTTCCGGAGACGTTGGAGACAGCCGCCTCCCCCGCCCCGGGCGATGAAGCCCGGATCTGGCTCCTCGCCTTTCCGACGGACGAGGGCTGGGAGGGGCCGTACACGACGGCCGAACTCGTCTGCCGGCCGCGCTTCTCGCCGGTCATGCGGGTCAAGAACACCCAGGAGGGCGTCGAGGCCAGGGCCCGCGAATTCCCGCAGGTCAGGACCGCCCTGGGCAACCTGGCCCGAAAGAAGCCCCTGAGGCCCGGCCGCGAGAACCTCTGCCCGCGCTGCCGCGTCCCCCTGGCCGAAGCGTTCTACGAGGGCGTCGGCCTCAGGGTCTGCCGGCGCTGCCGGGGCCGGCTCGTGGACATGGCCTTGGTCGACCGCATCGTCGCCCGGAGGGAGTTCGATTTTTCAGAGGCGCTGCGGCAAAAAGCGCGGGAGTTCCGGGAACGCGTGCTCCTCAACCCCCTTAAACGTCAGAAGGCCCAAGCCGCCCTTGGCGCGGACGTCCCCTGCCCGAGCTGCGGCTACCGGATGGTTCCGCGTCCGTACAACTACCAGTATTTCGTCCCGGTGGACAAATGCTTGTCCTGTTCAAAGATCTGGTTCGACGCCGACGAGCTCGAGATCCTCCAAATCCTCATCGAGGAGCGGAAGACGAAGTCCTGACTCCGCCTCACTCGAAGATCTTTTCCAGTTCCTGGTAGCGGGTGTGGAGCTTCAGGACGGCCTCTTCGATCGCCTCTCCTTTGGCTTTGGGGCCGAGAGCGGCTAAGGTCGAGGCGGCATTGACGAGCTCGACAGCCGCGGCCTTGAACATCTCGGCCTTCGGCTCGAGGCGCGTCGAGAGCTTGGCCAGGGTCACGGCTTCGGCCTTGGCCTTGAGCTCGGGCGCGGCGGTCCGGATGTTGTCCCACTTCTTGTCGGGGAGGTCCTTGTGGAAGACGACGTAGAGGACTTTGTGGAAGTCGTCCATTTCTTTCAGGACGGGCCGGAGGATGCGGACGAGCATCTCGTATTTCGCGTGCAAGAGCTCGGCGGCGTCGAGCATGGCCTTGTCGTCGGCGCCCTTGGCCGCGGCGTTGTAGGCCTCGACGGACTTGCGGAACTCGGCCAGGCCGGCGTCGTACTTGGCCTGCTTGTCGCGGAGGATGCCCGGAAGCTGGGCGGCGAAGACCTTAGCCGCGAGCTCGTTGACCTGGGGCACCAGGCTCTTGAGCATAGCGATGTCCTTATCCGGATAAGCCGTGTGCCAGATGGGGTAGATGACCTCGTGGAACGCCGTAAGTTCGGGGACGGCGCTTTCGGTCTCCTGGGCGATCGCGGGGACTGCGGCCGCCGCGAGGGCGATCAGGCAAATGGCGAGAGATCGTTTGAACATCATGAGAGCCTCCTCGGAATGATAGACGAATAAGGATTATAGCGGAAAACGCCTAGATTTTGAATTCTCCGGTGTCGATCCACTCTTTTTTCAGGACGGACCAGAAATCCTCGGCCAGGCCCTTGAGGACATAGGCGTAAGGGAGCCAGCCGTAGCCCTTCTCGCCCCAGCCGGTCCCCCAGGAGTTCCGGACGAGGAGCGCGCCTTTCGCCGTTTCGCCGCCGGACGTGTTCTTGATCGCGAGCGCGTCGTCGTAGCCCAGGGCGACGACGGCATGTCCGCCTTCGATCCGCTCCCGGCCGATCGGGAAGGGAATGCGGCCGGTCTCGGCCGCCTGCTCGATAGAGCTATAGACGGTGAAACCGAACATGGCCGGGTGCCCCGCGGCGAGATAGGTCTTGAGCCGTTCCAGCACGGCGGGTCCGGCCGCCCCGGCCGGGTCGTGGCGGTAGTACATCAGCGTCTTGTAGTTCTGGGCGAAAGCGTAGCAGAAGGCGGGCGGCTCCTTGTCGAAGCCCTCCCCGGCATCGGTGTAAGGCCAGTACTCCTCGGGCGGGACGCCGAAAAGGACCATGGCCCCCATGGTCAGCCGGAGGTAGGCCCCCGTGTCCCCCTTCATCTTCATGAGGTTGCGGGTCACTTTGTAAAGGAAGAGGCGCGAGGATTCGACGTGACGCCCGAACGACCTACGCTCGTAGTACTCGATGACTCCGGCGCCCGCCTGGGCCGTGCACGAGCCGAGGCCGCCCTGGTCCTCGACGGGCGAGGCCCACTCGCGGAGGTCGACGGCGGCCGGGAGCGGGACGGCGCCGGAGGCCGGGAGGCCCGTCGGGACCAGGATGTCCCGGACGTTTTTCGTTTCCTCGGTGTAGTCCCGAAAATCCGGGAAATCCGGGATCCAGCCGAGGCCGCGCTTTATTAAATCTGTCATCTTTTCCCTCCTTCGGCTTCTTCAGCCGATCCTTGTACTTAATACGAAAAACGCTCGATCTCGTTCGTGCCGGCGCTCTCCTCACTTTGCCTCCCCGAATTTCCACGCCATTCTCCGAGGATGATCATGGCTTGGTGGACGGAGGCAATGCCTGCCGGCTCCCCTCCCCCGGGAGGGAGGGGGGAAATCATCCCCGGAATCACCTTAAGGGGTGATTGACCCCGGCTGGGGGTGAGGAAAAAATAGGGCATGCGAACGACATCGCCGTCCGTAACGTATTCCGGAAGGGCGTTTCCCCCCGGAACAAGACGTCCGGCGGTAACAGGAAGCCTTAGGAAATGGGAATGAAAAAGATCCTCCTCATCGATTATGACCAGAGCGCCCTGGCCTCCCTCCAGGGAATCTTGATCAAGGAAGGATACCAGGTCGTCACCGCCGGCGACGGCCAGGCGGGCTGGGACAAGTTCAACAGGGAATCCCCGGACCTCGTCCTCATGGAGGCCATGCTCCCCAAAGTCCACGGCTTCGAGCTCTGCCAGAGGATCACCTCGGAACGGAATTCACAGACGCCCGTCTTCATCATGACCGGGGTTTACAAGGACCGCATCTACAGGACGGAAGCCCTGCGTACTTATGGGGCGTCCGAATACTTCGAGAAGCCCCTCAAGATGGCCGAACTCCTGGCCTCGATCGAGGCTGTCCTCGGAAAGCCCGTAACGAAGTCGGCCGCGGAACCGACCCCGGCCGAGCTGGCCCAGGGAGCCGGGCCGGAACCCGTTTTGGCCGACCCCCGCAAGATCGATAAGCCTAAGCCTGTCGAGGAAGAATTCGCCTGGTCGGTCGACCTGGAAAAACTGCGCAGAGAGATCCCGAAAACCAAGGTCCGGGAGCCGAGTCGCCAGGAGCCGTCCATAGAAGCCCGGCTCGACACGATCGCCAACGAGCTTCTGAGGACGGCCGGCGTCGATCCCACGCCGCATCACAAAGCCGTCGAAAATAACCCGCAGGAACACAAGGACAACGGCAACGGGAACGGGAACGGGAACATCGATATCGACCAGTTCCTCAAGTCCGCGCTGGCCGGCATCGACCTCAACAACGAAAAGGTCAAGGTCCCCAAAACAGCGCCCCTGCCGCCACCGCCGCCCGTAGAGAGACCCCGCCCGGTGCCGCCGCCGGTCATCGTCAAACCGAAGCCGACCCCGCCCCCTCCTCCTCCCGCCGTCGCCGAAAAGCCGGCCGCGGAGAGGCCGAGGCCGGCCCCGGTCGCGCCTCCGGCCGCCGCGTTCTCCCGGCCGGCGGAGCCGGGGCCGTCGGGCACGCTGACCCCGGGAGACCCCGGGTCCGATGCTTCGCCGTTCTTCACGCCCGAGAAGAAGAAAACGGAAAAGCCCGCAGAAAAGCCCCGGACCCCGGTGCCTCCCCCCGCTCCGAGGCGGCCCAAAGTGGAAGAAAGGGAAGCACCGGCCAAGCCGGGAACGAAAGCTCGGGAAGCCGAGGTCATCTCCTCGTCGCAGATCTTCTCGGAAACCTGCAAGGAAAAGCCCAAGAAGGCCTTCTCTCCGCTCATCGCGGTCGGCGCCGGCGTCGCCGTCATCGCCGCGATCGGCTTCTTCATCCTCCGGCCGAAGCAGCCCGCCGCGCCGGCCGACGACGGGCTGAAGTCGCCGCAGACGGTCACTCAGTCGAACGTCGCGGAGAAGCCGGCCGAGGAAGTCCCGCCGGTCGAAGCCAAGCCCAAACCCGCGGCCCCCAGGCCGAAGGTGGAAACCCAGACCAAGGTCGCCGACATCGGCCCCAGCAGCGAGGATGCGATCCTCCTTCCGATCGCGCCCGCGAACATGCCGTCCACGATCGGAAACCCGATCGCCCCCGGAGACGGCCAGGGCCAGAACGCCGTAGGGTCCCGGGCGGTCCAGGCGGACCCGCCCCTCATCAAGACGGAAGGGAGCGCGCCTCCGGCTAAAACCGAAGAGAACCCGACCCAGGGCGCGGCCGACGATGCCGGGATTTCCGCGAACCCGGGGACGGCGGCCGCGGCGCCGGCGAATCCCACGGTCAACGAGGGCGACCTCGTCGACCTCGCCTCGGTCGCCGAACCGCCTAGGACGCTGAAGACCTTCGACCCTGTTTATCTATTGTCGGCCCAGCGGGCCGGCGTGGAGGGGTCGATCACGGTCAACGCCCTCATCGATGAAAAGGGCAACGTCATCGACACGGGCATCCTCAAGGGGATCCAGAACGACAAGGGCCTGGGCAAGGCCGCCGAGGCGGCCGTGAAAAAATGGAAATTCCAGCCGGCGAAGAAGGGCGGGGTCAATGTCAAGGTCTGGAAGCCGTTCGTCATCGTCTTCAAGGCGGCCAACAAGATCGGCTGAGAAGATGAAAAAGCATAAACAACCCGGTTATAGGAGTTTCACATGGGCCTGAGCAAGGAACAAGAAGATCTGTACAAAAAGACGATGGCCGAGGTCAAGAATCAGCTGGAACACCTCGACGAGGAAGTCGAGAAGGAACTCCAGAAGGTCCGGAAGCGGCTGGCCGAGCTCCAGGACTCCAAGAAGTCGTTGAAGATGGTCTACGAAGGGACGGCCAAGCTCCTCGGCATCGAACTCGAGTCCGAGGAGGAGGCCGGCGACGAGGCCGCCCACATCGCCAAGATGTAAGACCCCCGCCGCCGCTCCCCCACCGGACTCCCCACCTCCCCCGGAATCCTGCGAAATACCCCCCCCCATCGTTGACTCCCCGGGGCCGTTCTGGTATAAACTGGTTTTTTAAATGTTCATCCTTCTCGGAATTTTCGTTGGATTGCTGGCGGCCGTGCCCCTCGGCCCGGTCAACGTTTTCGTCGTTTCCCAGGCGCTCAAGCGCGATTTTTTCCACGGCCTCCTCGCCGGCTTAACAGCGGCCATGCTCGATACGGTCTTCTGCTTCGTCGCCCTGGCCGGGTTCTTCCAGATCAAGCTCAACCTGCCCCCCTACGCGATGTCGGTCCTGAAGGTCGTCGCCGCCATCATCATCCTGCTGCTCAGCGGCAAGCTGATCCACGATTCCCGGACGTTCTCCATCCCGCGCGACGGCGACAAGATGCCCTCGGCGGCGCCCAGGCCGATCCTCGGCGTCCTCCTTCTCTACGTGACCAACCCGACCCTCTACATGTTCTGGGTCGCCGTGGCCGGGGCAGTGACCGGGCATCGCCTCGTCCAGTTCGGCGCCTGGACTGCCGTCGCCTTCTCCGCAGCGGTCGGCGTGGGCTCGATGCTCTGGTACCTCTCGCTCGTCCGCTTCATCTCCCTCCGGCAGGACCGGATCAAGCCCGAGACCTTCCGCAGGATCCTCTTCTACCTGGGTCTGGCGCTCGCGGCATTCGCCATCTACACTCTGGGCACGGTCTTCATCTAGCGCCCGATGACCAAGCGCGGGCGGGTCGAAAAAACCTACGCCTTCGAGGTTCCCGACCTCGTCCCCTTCGTCCCCGCCGTCTACGAGCACAAGGCCCGCCTCGTCGGGCGCCTGCCCTCCGAGGTCTGCCGCAGCCTCGACCTCCTCCTCGAATCCCTGGACAAGGAGCTCGAGGTCTACGACCCCGACATGCTCGTCGTCGGCATCGACGTCTACAACGTCGAAGCCGAGGCCGCCGGCTGCGAGGTTCGCTATTTCGACCGCTCGTCCGACGTTCCGGCCGTCGCCGCCCCGCTCCTCGACGGGCCGGGCGACATCCGCAAGCTCGGCGTCCCCGACCCGGCCCGGGACGGCCGGATGCCACTTTTCGTGGAAGCGGCCGCCCGGCTCCACAAGGAAAAAGGGCGGGACATCATCGTCCGGGGCGCCCTGACCGGGCCTTTCTCCCTGGCCTGCGCCCTGGCCGGGACGGAAGCAGTCCTCGTGGCGAGCGTGGAAGACCCGGGCTTCATCAGGGACCTCCTCGGCTACTCGGCCCGAGTGGCGGCCGTCTTCGGCCGGGCCTTTCTCGAAAAAGGCGTCGAGCCCATCCTCTTCGACTCCAAGGCCACCCCGGCTGCCGCCTCTCCCCGGGTTTTCCGGGAATTCGTCCTCCCCGCCTACCGCGACATCCTCATCCCGGCTCTGCGCGAGGCGGGGGCACGTCACACGCCCCTCGTCATCGGGGGCAACACGACCTCCATCCTCGAGGACCTCCTCCGGACCGGAGCGGCCCAGCTTCTGTGCGACGCGGGGTCGGACCTGGCGCTTTTCGCAAAAAGGTGCCGGGAGGAAAGACGCGCCCTGAGGGTCAGCGTGGACTCGCGGCTCGTCCACCGGGGACGGCCGGAAGAGATCAAGGCCGAGGGGCTTCGGATCCTGAGGGAGGCGGCGGGCCAACCCGGTCTCTTGTTCGGGTGCGGCGTCGTCGCCTACGACTGCGACCCGAAGAACGTCCTCGCCCTGCGCGAGGCCCGCGACGAATTCTGCGGATCTCAGCCGCGCGGCTGAGGGCGGGCCGGCGAACGTATCGCGGCGGCCCGGGAAAGCGCCTGTCCCTGTCGCCGAACGAGGTCTTCCACTTTTTTCGCGTCGACCGCGGTCGTCGTGCCGATTTCCGTCGTACAGACCGCACCGCAGGCCGAGGCGTAGAGGAGGATCTCCAGCCAATCGTCGAGCGAGAAATCCTCGGGCCGGACGCCCCGGGCGATGGCTCGATGCGTTTTCAAGATGATTCCCGCGGAAAAGGCGTCGCCCGCGCCCGTCGGGTCCTTGACCCGGATGGAGAATGCGGGGACCTGGATGAGCGCTCCGGGCACGCTGGCCAAGGCCCCCTCTCCCCCCAAGCTCAGGAAGACGTCCTTAGCCCCCAGCCGGCGGATCATGTCCGCGGCCTTCGCCGGCTCGGTTTCGCCCACGAGGGACGCGGCTTCTTCGGCGTTGCAGTGGAAGAAATCAGTCCAGGGCAGGGCCTTGCGGAGGAAGCCCCAAGTCTTCCTGTAGGGGCTGACGACGTCGACGAAAGTCAGGGCGCCGAGCTTTTTCGCCCGCCGCAGGACTTCGGCCAGGCCCGAATCGAGCCGGCCGAGGAGCCCGACGCCGCCCGCATAGTAGATGAGCGGCCGATGTTTTTCGAGGAGCGCGAGAACCGGGGCTGCCGACATTTCGACGTTGGCCCCGGGGTCGGCGTGGTAGCGGCGGTCTTCGCCCTGGGCGACGAGGATGAGGTCGAGGGACGTCGGTGCTTTTTCGGCAAAGACGGGCTCGACCCGGAGCCCCTGCTCCCTCAGGCCGCGGATGAGAAAATCGCCGAACAGGTCGCGTCCCGCCGGGAAGACGACGCGCAGACGGGATTTCGGGAAGCCCAGCCGGACCAGGTCGGCCGAGACGTTGCAGGCGTGGCCGCCGAGGGACGTTCGCACCGAGCAGAACGCGAGCTCGCCCGGCCGGGCCACGCGCTCGAGGCCGCTCCCGATCATGTCGACGACCGCGATTCCGCTGACTAAGACCACGCGCCCATTGTATTCGATTCGCATTCAAGGTCCAACCTTTTATCAACTATTATATAAATCGTAAAAGCCGAGGGGCTGGCTTTCTATTGAACCGAAATCGGCGCAGGCCGATTCAGGGTTTTGCTGTCTTGACACCGCCCGGGCTGTGATGGGGACCATCCAGAGCCCCCGTAGCGGAGGGGGCTGGAGGGCGGGGCCGAGGGGCGTCGTCGGAGGGAGCATAAAGCGGTGATTTAGACTTCCCGGGACGGATACGCGGACTCCCCCCACCGAATCCGGCCCGGGAAGGCTTAAAAATCACCGCAGCGGACGGAGACGATGCCCGAGGCCCCTTCGAGTGAACCTATGGACGTATCCCGTCGTATAAATAGGTTAGGAGGCGATAAAACGATGAAATTTCTTCTCTGGCTAATCCTGTTCGTGATCTGCTGGCCGATCGCCCTCATGGCGCTCCTGCTTTTTCCGATCGTCTGGCTCCTGCTCATCCCCTTTCGGCTCCTGGGCATCACGGTCAGCGCCGTCCTCGACCTTTTCAAGGCTGTCATCACGCTCCCGGCTAGACTGCTCCGCGGGCCGTCCCGGACCTGAGCCCGGCCGGCCGGGCTCAGATCCGGGCCGGCGAGGGTTTGCTTTTCGGTTCCCCCTCTTCATATAATATCCGTTCCCATGGAAGTCCAAGAACACTTCTATTCGGACGACCCTTCCCGCGGCCCGATTGACGGTAAGACGACGCTTCGCGGCGTCGATTATTTTTTCCTCGGCAACGGCCTCATCCAGGCCGCGGTCCAGGTCACAGCGGCCGAGGGTGCGACCCCGGTCGGGCTTCTCGTCATGGACCCCGAACGGCTGGGCCCCAAGCGCGCCGCCCTGACCTTCGACGGGGGATCCGGGATAAGGGCGACGACCCTTTCTCTCATCGCGGAAGGCGCGGTCCGCTCGGCCAGCGGTGGTTCCGTCCGGGCACGCTGGATCCTGGGAGTGCTCGACCCGCGCGTCGAGATATGCTGGAGGAGCGGTCCTTACCGTATCACCGAGCTCTTCTTCTGCCCGGACATGGGCTCGGCGCGGCTCCTGCGCCGGGTTACCATAACCAGGAATGCGGCGGGCGGGTCCTCCGTCCGCCTAAAGACAGGCGTCGGAGGCAAGACCGTCGAAACCTCCCTCGCCTTCCGAGACCGAGGCACGAAGACGGCCGTCTTCGAATACACACTCTCGAAACGCGGCGGTCAGCCCGCCGTCATGATCTCCCTCGCGACCCCTTCAGACATCGAACCGAAGTCCGCCGGTTATTGGAAGGACACAGCCATCTGCCGATTCTCCGATCCGCTCCTCGACCGTTTCTACACCGCCTCGAAGTTCCAGCTCAGGGCAGCGGTCTCGGCATCGGGCCGGCTCGACGGCAGTATCTGGCAGTACAACCTCGAGTGGGTCCGCGACCAGGCGCTCATCGCCCTGGCCCTGACCATGTCCGGGCAGTTCGGGCCGGCCCGGACGATCCTCGACCGCCTCCTCTCCGAGTTCGTCAGCGACGAGGGCGCGACCATGGACTCGAGCCGGCTCCGGGCCTGGGAGGAGAGCGAGTTCGACCAGAACGGCGTCCTCCTTTTCGCCCTGGAGTCCTACGCGAACTGGACCGGAGACAGGGAGCTCGTCCTCGAGCGCTGGGATAAGATCGAAAAGACGGCCGCCTTCCCCCTCCGCCGCCGTTTCCGCCACGGGCCGTCGGGCTTGCTTGTCAACCGGCGCGAGTTCTGGGAGCGGCACGAGGCCCACGGTGTCCGGATGGGCATGGAGCTCGCCCACCAGCTCTTCGTGGCCATGGGCCTCCAGTCGGCCGGCCGGATGGCCCGCCTCATCGGCAGGACGGGCCAGGCCAATGCCTGGGCCGCGGCCGCGGCTCGGCTCCGCGAGGCCATGCTGCGGGACGCGCAGTATTCCCTCGTCGAATCGGGGACGTTCATCAAGCGGCGCGGCGTCGCGGGAGAGGTCCAGGAAGAGATCCGGCCTCTCCCCGATTCCTCCCTGCCGCGCCAGGCTCCCCTCTTCGAGGCGGGCCGGCACCTGCTCAACCCGGATTCCTCGGCCGCGCTTCCCCTCGCCTGGGAGTTCGTCGACCCGGCCGGTCGCCTCGCCCAGCGGACGCTCGCGTCGATGGAAACGCTGTGGAACCAGCGCTGGAAGGGCGGCGGCTACGGCCGCTACCACGTCACTTCGGAACCGGACTCTCCCGGCCCCTGGCCGATCTCTTCGCTCTTCATCGCCCGAGCCGCGTTCGAAGCGGGGAACGACGCCGCGACGCGCCGTGTCCTCGACTGGCTCGGCCGGGTCCCCGGCGCGCGCGCGGCCGCCTGGTTCGAATTCTACGGGCCGCGGCCCGTGCCGCCCTATCCCCAGGTCGGGGTCATCCCCTGGACGTGGGCGGAACTCGTCTTCCTCTTCGTCCACCACATACTCGGCGTGAGGCCCGGAGCGGACGCCCTCCGTCTCCGGCCGCGGCTCCTCCGCGGGCTCACCCGGATGGAGGTCGATCTGCCCCTCCGGGGCGGCCGGCTGGAATTGGCCGTCCGGAAAGCGCGGCGCGACGAGGAGCCCGGGTACAAGGTCGGCTCGCGGAAAATCCCCTACCACCCCTACGGCGTCGGGCTCGAGATCCCCGAAAAATTGGGACGGATCTCCGTCCGCGGCATCCTCCCCTGAGAAAGGACGCGCATGGCCAAGAGAAAAATACATCTCGTTTCGAACGCCCACCTCGACCCGGTCTGGCTCTGGGAATGGCAGGAGGGCGCCGGTGAGGCCCTGTCCACATTCCGCCAGGCGGCCGAATTCTGCGAAAA
>Ga0315281_10009252_pt1 | contig 13670 bp, 7 predicted proteins | sample YL17G07_0_MG_FD_204540 | JGI IMG/M metagenome (GOLD analysis project Ga0315281, IMG submission 204540) | Sediment microbial communities from Yellowstone Lake, YNP, Wyoming, USA - YL17G07_0 | ecosystem: Environmental > Aquatic > Freshwater > Lake > Sediment | place: USA: Wyoming | collected...
TTGCCCGCCTTTGCGCTCATGGTTGTTCTGTCGGTCGTATATCAGGCCGGCCACGACCTCCATGTCGTAGCATCCGTTTTTCACGGTTTGCAGGCGATAGTGCTCGCGCTCATAGCCAGCGCAATAGTCAATTTCGGACAGGCCTCGATAAAGAACTGGCGCGACCTCATACCCGCCGTAGGAGCCGCCGCGCTGATGGTGCTACACGTGAACCCGATATTGATGATAATAGCGGCTGCCGCTGTTGGATTTCTACTTTACAGGGGCATGGCCACGCCGGAGGCTGCTCGTTCAGCGGGATCGGCGGAGGGCGCGCATAAACTGATCCGCTTGCCTTTGTACGGTATTGGCATCGTGGCACTTGCTCTTACGACGTTGTTCCTGCTTGACCGGACGCTGTTCGATTTGTCAGCGATCATGCTGAAGGTTGACCTTTTCGCCTTCGGCGGAGGCTTCACTTCGGTTCCGCTGATGTTTCATGAGGTGGTTGACGTTCGCCATTGGCTGGATACCAGAACCTTCATAGACGGAATCGCCATGGGACAAGTCACGCCGGGGCCGATTGTCATTACGGCAACTTTCGTTGGATATCAGATCGCAGGCTTGTTGGGAGCAGTGGTTGGGACTATCGCGGTCTTCACACCATCGTTGCTCATACTTTTACTGACCGCTCCGCACTTGCACCGCCTTCAAAAGTCCGCCATCTTCCGGCACTGCCTGCGCGGCGTCTTTGCTTCATTTTGCGGGCTTCTGTTTGGCGTTGCCATAAACTTTGGACTGTCCGTGTCATGGAATCTGCTGGCGGTCACTATCGCGTTGGCCGCGTTTGTTGCCCTTCGCTTGAAGGTGGACATCCTGTGGGTGGTGCTGGCGGGAGCGGGGATTTCTGTTTTCATATTGTAAATGCTATGAGGACGTAGGTTATTACAGTATATTCCAAAAATATTCCTATGGAGTAACAAGTCATGAAGCCGATCAGTGTCAGAAGATTGCTGGGCCGGGCTGCGGGAGGCGGAGGCATTATAGTGTTCTTCATCGCGGCATTTGAAGTGATGATTATGATAAGCCCATTCGCCTTTTTCTTTTATTCGGTCTTTAACCCCATATTCAAGTTCCTGGACCAGTACGCCGCCACCAGATGGCTTACTGGTTTTTTCCTCCCGCACATGGTTCTTCCGCCGACCTTGCCATTGCAGATAATCCGCGTGCTCGGTTCCGTGTTCTTCATAGTAGGCGCGCTGACGTTCATTGTGTGCGCATTACAGATTTATGTGGGCAAGATATTCAGATGGGGCGCGGCGAACAAAGGCTTATATGCGTTCATCCGCCACCCGCAATATCTGGCGCTTGGTATTTGGGGCCTCGGCATGACCATATTGTGGCCCCGGTTCATCGTTCTGACCACCTTGTCGGTGATGTTCATTCTGTACTTTTTCCTCGCAAAGGACGAGGAGCGCAGAATGTTGGCCAGGCATGGCGATTCCTATAGCCAGTATATGAAAAAGACGGGGATGTTCTTCCCATTGTTCCTTGAAAAATGGCTCTCAAGGCTGGGGTTGCTGATTCCCGCCAAAGCGCCGAGATATGCCGCGATCTCTGCGGTCATCGTTGTGCTGGTTGTGGGGGCTGGCTTTGTGTGCAGGGCTGCAACGTTGGGATCCATACCATTCCAATCCAACCACAACATTACGCTCTTTTCCATTCTCCCGGAAGACAATGCATCAAACGCAGCCGCCGCGGAGTACATCGTGACCGGTCACGCGGCGGGCAAGTTGCCCCTTCTCAGGGACGATGCCGATTATGTGGGCTACCTGATGCCTGCGGATTACATCATGCAAGGAATGATCGCGGACACGGGCGGAGAGTTTCACCTTTTTAAGCAGCACAACACCGTTGCCATGATAACGGATTGGGTTCTAAACCCATTCGAGCATCTACGAACCTCGCCATCCATCCACATGGCCAAAATGCACAATGTTGACCCTGCTGTGGCCAGAAGGCATCATTGTCCGCTGGGAATTAACAAGCCAGATCTGGACTGCAAGACTTGCCCATACCGGAGGGTCATAATACTTGAAGTCCACCACACGGATGGTGGACACCTTTCAGGAAGCGATCTCATGTCCTTGCAGAACACTCGGGTTCCGGTGTATGCGGTGGACATCGATATTCGGACAGGCGAGATAGTGAACGTGATAAAGGTCGGAAGGGCAACCGCATGGGAAGACGTCCCAACACCTGATATCTAAGATACGCTTTACCTGTGAGATCTTCACACAACCTGATTTTCTATCTCTCGCAGGTCGTTATCCGATGCCCGCAATGGTGGCATTCCCGGCGGCGAAGGATTTGGCCACCAATGGTTGCGCGGGTGAATCACAGCCGGGGGCGGCTGTGCCACATAGAAGGACATAGAAGTGTTTGCAGCCGCAGCGGCGGCATTCCAATCCACGCGGGCCGAGGTTCTGAAGGCCCAACAACCCTACGGGCTTCCCACAATCGGCCCATCGAAAAGTCAGACGATTTTGGGCCTGCAATTATGCTTTTGAAATGCATTATTGCACACGATATGTCTTTGCTCTGAAGTGCACCTTGCATCTGGCCGGTTCACCGATTTCCTTATTGAAACAAGCCGTGGCGGACCCGTCGCGCCGAAAACGGGCGTATAAATTAACGGCAATTTATCGGCAATATATCGGCGGTTTATCGGCAAAGCCGCGCGGTTAAGCCAACATAGACTGTTAGGCTATTAGACCGTTAGGCGCTGTTGCAAAACTCGACGCAGCGATGGCGATTTGGCAGGGACAAGCAAGCCTGAGGCTTGTAAACCCTGCAGCTACAAAACATACAGGGTTTTACAATAGCGCCTTAGACTATTGGCCGAATAGCCGAACATCCTTGCTCTCCTGCCTTCGCCTTTGACCTTTGACCTTTCACCTGTTTCCTTGACGCTCCATGAGCGCGTGGCTATAATTCTGCTCTCTTGCAGGGAAACGGAGTCAGACCCAGTCTTGCCGGCTTGACGAGAGTATGAAAGGGGTCAGACCCGAATCTACGAGCTGGGCGGCCCCAACAAGTTGGGGCACGGGCGTCAGACCCCTCCCGAAGTTTCGAAGCGAAACTTCTCCTTGGCGTCTGACCCCCTCGCCTGCGCTCCGTAATTCTGGGTCTGACCCTTTCGGGGCGTAAATTCAGGGGAGATTGTGATGCCTATAACATTCAAGTGCTCATGCGGGCGCGAGTTGGTGGCGCCGGATGATTACGCGGGGCGGCAGGTGAGGTGCGGGCTGTGCGGGGCGGTTTCGGTGGTGCCGGGGGTTTCCGAGCCTGCTCCAGGAGCGCCGGAGCAACCGATGTACCCCGGAATGCCGATGCCGCCGCAGTATCAGCCGCCCGTGCCCGAGGGGCAGGACGCGGCGCAATACCAGCCCCCCGGCCCTGAAATGCATGCTCCCCCGCAGGGGCCGTACCAGGCGGGTTTTCAGGCGCCTCCGAGAGGGCCGTACGCGCCTTATAGCGCGCCGGGCCAGCCTGTGCCGCCCGGGCCGGGCTACGGGTATCCGCCGCCTCCAGATTATTACCGGCCCGTTGCGCCGGCGTATCAACCGGCGTATTATCCGCCCCCCGCATACGCGCCGCCGCCACGGTGGGCCGCGGCGCAGCCTGAAGAACCGGGCAGGGCCGCGGCAATCGTTTCGCTTGTGTTTGCGACAATCGGCATAGGCGGCCATGTGCTCGGATGCTGCTGGCTGCAATGCTGGGGCGTTGTGGCGATGTTGCTGTGCTCCCTGACGGCATTCATTGTGGGGTGGCTGAGTCTCTCGTCCGCCGTGACGCCGGATGTGGAGGCAAACGCGCGGCTGGGAAGGGCGTTGGGATTCATCGGAGTGGTGGCGGCCATCCTGTTCATCATCCTCATTCAGGTTCCCTACGTGCATGACTTAATCGCCTTGCCGTGACACGGCTGCGCATTCTAGCGGTGACAGGCACTCTAGCGGTGACAGGCACAATCTACGCGCTGGGCGACCCCAACAAGTTGGGGCACGGGCGTCAGACCCCTCCCGAAGTTTCGAAGCGAAACTTCTCCTTGGCGTCTGACCCCCTCGCCTGCACAGTTTGTGCCATCAGGGGGAGGCCATCGGTTGGCGGCGAAAAGCAAAAGCAAGACACCGGATCGGTCGAATGCCCGCGCAGTGAGCGCTCCAAAGCGTGAATGGCGCATCGCGCGGTTCTTCAAGGGGCGGTGGGTCGCGCCTTGGGTCATCATTCTCCTTGCCGCATTCGCCCTCCAAGCCATTACCAGCATGGTGCAGAAGAGCGTGACGTACGATGAGACGGCGCACCTGCCTGCGGGCTATTCCTACCTTAAGACGGGCGACTACAGGCTCAATTCGGAGCATCCGCCGCTTGCGAAGATGATAGCGGCGCTGCCGCTGCTTTTTGTGCGCATCGACGGCGTTTTCCAGGGGGAGGGATGGCAGGCGGGCAAGCAGTTTGTTTACGGCTGGGAGTTCCTTTTCAGCGGGCGCAACGACGCCAACACCGTGATGTTCTGGGGCAGGCTTTCGATGGTGTTGCTGTCGCTGTGCCTGGGCGCGCTGATTTTCGTGTGGGCGCGGAAGCTTTACGGCAACGCCGCCGGGCTTTTCGCGCTGCTGTTGTTTGCGTTTTGCCCCAACTTAATTGCGCACGGCAGCCTGACCAACACTGACCTTGCCGTCACGTTCTTCATGCTGCTGGCGCTGTTCTGCTTTGACCGGGCGATGCGCCGCCTTACGCCGCTCGACGCGGGGCTTGCGGGATTGACGCTTGGCCTGGCGCTTCTGACAAAGTTCACGGCGCCGCTGCTGCTGCCGATAATGCTCGTCATCGCGGCGGTGCGCATCCTCGACCGAAAGCCGCTTGAATTCCGCTTCAGGCAACCGGCTGTGGCGCTGACGTGGCGCAGGAAACTCGCCGCGCTTCTGCTTCTCTTTGCCGTGATGCTTCCTATCGCGTACGGCACGTTGTGGGCGGGATACCGTTTCCGCTTCAGCGCCTTCGCGGAGGGAGGCGTGAAGCCGTTGTGGTATGGACAACAGGCGAAATATGACGAATCGCGGGGGTATGATTTCCTATATAACAACCGGCTTCTGCCGCAGGCGTACCTTGAGGGGTTCCGGTACGTGCGCGCGACGGCGGGGCGCGGCTCTTTCCTTGACGGGCGGCTCAACTGGGGCCCGCCGGATCCCGGCCGCCTGGAATACTGGCCGCAATATTTCGTCATGACCTCGCTCTACAAGACGCCGGCGCCGATGCTGATATTCTTCCTGGTCGCAGCCGGCGGGGCGGCCTGGTGGAGCCGCAAGACATGGCGCCGCGAGGTCCCCCTCATCGCCGCCTTCATCATATACTTCGGAGTGGCCGTCGCGGGCAACATGAACATCGGCCACCGCCACATCCTGCCCGTCATTCCGCTTGCGTTCATCTTCGTCAGCAAGATCGTCAACCACCTTCGCGGCAAGCACGTCTCCGACACCGTCACGCTGAAGGTGGTGTTCGCGGGACTTGTCGTCTGGTATGTCGTCGGGGCGGTGAGCGTTCACCCGAATTACCTGGCGTACTTCAACGAGATCGCGGGCGGCCCGGAACACGGCGCGGAACACCTGACGGATTCCAACATCGACTGGGGCCAGGACCTCATCCTGCTCAAGAGGTACATGGACGAGCATCACATCAAGGAAATCTACCTCGACTACTTCGGCAGCGCGGACCCGCGGTATTACGGCATCAAGTTCAGACTTTTCTCCCCGAATCACCCGGCGTTGCCCGTGGAACAGTTGGAGAGCCTGCCGACCATCATGCAGTTCGGGATAACTCGCGAGGACTACGTGGCCATAAGCGTCACGAATCTGGACGAGACGTACAGCATGCTCCCCCTGTTCAAACGCTTCCGGGAGCGTGAAACACCGATTGCGAAGATAGGGTACTCGATATACATTTATAAGTCGCCGTTTGCGGAGCCGCCGATGAAGGCCGGGGACGCGCAGTCCGCCGCCGAGGACAAATGACACAGCCTCTTCTCAGCATAATCATTCCTGCATATAACGAGGAGAAGCGCATCCGCCCGACGCTGGAGCGCGTTTTCGCGTTCCTGGACGCGCAGGATTACGCGTGGGAAGTCATCGTCGTGGACGACTGCTCCTCCGATAAGACCATCGAGGTCGCGTCGGGGGCCTCGCAAGGACGCGCGAACTTCCGCGTCCTCCGCAACGAAGTCAACTCGGGCAAGGGCGCCAGCGTCCGCCGCGGAATGCTCGAGGCGAAAAGCGGCCTCCTTTTATTCTCCGACGCGGACCTCTCGACGCCCATCGAAGAAGTCAACCGCTTCATCGAAAAAGCGCGCGAGGGCTTCGGCGTCGTCATCGGCTCCCGCGCGATACGCGGGGCGAACATCGTAACGCATCAGCCGATTTACCGGCGACTGATGGGCAAGACCTTCAACAAGATTGTGCGCGTCATGCTTGTCCGAGGGATAAAGGACACGCAGTGCGGCTTCAAGATGTTCACGCGCGAGGCCGCGCAAAAGATTTTCCCTCTGCAGCGCATCGATCGCTTCGCCTTCGACGTGGAGGCGCTCTTTCTGGCGCGGAAGTTCGGCTTCAAAATCCACGAAATGCCCGTCACGTGGAAGGACTCGCCCCTCACGCGCATCAGCACCTTCAGGGATTCCTTCTCGATGTTCGCGGCGCTGTTCACCATCCGCCTGAACAATCTTCGCGGCCTTTACAGGGCATGAAAGTGCGGCCGCGGCGCAACATGGGCGTATGTCAGAATTGTGGGTATCTGGGGTCAGACCCCTCCCGAAGTTCCGAAACGGAACTTCTCCTAGGCGTCTGACCCCGTTAATCACCCACATTTCTGACATGCACCCGCGCGGCATCCGCCTGCCGTTTCGCCCTTGCGCTCCACCCGGCCCGCGCTATAATATCCGCCTCAAAGCGGCGTCTGCCGCGGAAGCGCCCCATTGGCGGGGAAACGGAGGGGATTACATTGACGCCGGAACCATGCGCTGCAAAGCCGGAGATTGGCTGGGTTGATGAAGAGGTCCGCCGCGAAGAAAGGTCAGTTGAAGAAACAAGAGCGCACCGATGTGAAGCCCGCCGCGGCGCGCGAGGCCGCGGTTGCGAAGTTTTTCAAGGGATGGCGGCTTGCGCTCTGGGCGGGGATTCTTCTGGGCGCCTTCGCCGCGCAGGCGATAATGAGCATGGTGCAGAAAACCCCCACCTCCGACGAAACCTCCCACCTTCCTGCCGGGTACAGTTACCTTAAGACCGGTGATTATCGCCTCAATCCCGAGCATCCGCCGCTGGCAAAGATGATAGCCGCCTTCCCGCTTTTGTTCCTAAAGATCGACGGGAGATTTGATTCATGGTCGTGGCTCGCGGGCGACACCTGGAATTACGGCTGGGAGTTGCTGTACGCCGGGAATAACGACGCGTACCGCATCTTCTTCTGGGGCAGACTGTCGATGGTGGTTCTCTCCCTGTGTCTCGGGGTGCTGGTGTTCTTCTGGGCGAGAAAACTTTACGGGAATTACGCGGGCCTGTTCGCGCTCTTCCTCTTTGCGTTCTGTCCCAACCTTATTGCACACGGCAGCCTGACCAACACGGACCTTGCGGTAACTTTTTTTCTTCTGCTGGCGCTTTTCTGTTTCGACAGGGCTTTGCGCGGGTTGACGCCGCTCAATGCGGCGCTGGCGGGGTTAACGCTGGGGCTGGCGCTGCTTGCGAAGTTCTCGGCGCCGCTGGCGCTGCCGATAATGGCGGTGGTCGCCGTGGTGCGCGTGTTTGACCGCGAGCCGCTGGAAGTGCACGTCAAGAGGGCGGCGGTCGCGAATGTTTGGCGCGCAAAGGCCGTTGCGCTGCTGGCGCTTTTTGCCGTGATGCTTGTCCTGGCGTACGGCGTTGTGTGGGCCGGGTACCGTTTCCGCTTTTCCGCTTTTGCCGACGGGACTCAAAGGCAATTGTTTTTCCCCAATTATTTCAATGCGGACGCGTCCGCCGCATACCGCTTCCTTCATGACAATCGCCTTCTGCCCCAGGCGTATATCGAAGGCTTTCAATATGTCGGCTCCACGATGGGACGGCGCTCGTTCCTGGACGGTGAGCGCAACTGGTCGCCGGCAGACCCGGAGCATACGGCCTACTGGCCGCACTACTTCATCATGACGACGCTCTACAAGACGCCGGTGCCAATGCTCCTGTTCTTCGCGGCGGCGGTGTGCGCGGCCTACTGGTGGAGCCGCAGGACGTGGCGGCGCGAGACGCCGCTCATCGCGGGAATGCTCATATACTTCGGCGTGGCCAGTCTGACCAGCATGAACATAGGCCACCGGCATATCCTGCCCGTCATCCCGATGGCGTTCATCTTTGTCGGCAAAATCGCCGGCCACTTGCGCGGACGCCGCCTTCCGGAATCCGTCGCGCTCAAAGCGATATTCGGCGTCCTCCTCGCATGGTACGTTTTCGGCGCGGTGAGCATCTTTCCGAACGACCTTGCCTACTTCAACGAAATCGCGGGCGGCCCGGCAAACGGAGCGCAACACCTGACGGACTCAAACCTTGACTGGGGCCAGGACCTCATTCTCCTCAAGCGCTATATGGATGAGCATGATATAAAGGAAATGCATCTCATCTACTTCGGCAGCGCGGACCCGCGCTACTACGGCCTGAAGTACAAGTTTCTCGAACTGCCCATTTGGTCCCGGAAGGCAACGATGAGGATACCCCTGTCCGACTTCAGTTCGTACAAGGGAGTCAGGCGCGGAGAATACATTGCCATCAGCGCAACGCTTTTGCAGGAATCATTTGCGGAGATGCGGGGCATAGCCAAATTGTTCAGGGAGCGGACGCCCGTCGCAAAGGTGGGATACTCGATATATGTGTATAAATCGCCGCTTGACTGGTCCCCGCTGCCTGCGGAGGAAATTGAGAAGAGGAGAGACAACGCCCAGCACTGAGCGCGGAAAGCGGGCCGACGCTTGCCGCGTCGCACCCCGCGGCCATTTCGCCTTTCAAATTGCCCCTGAATCTGATATAATACCGGGCCGATGAGAGGAATCCTTCCATGCAATCATACCGAAGCACGGGGGCGAATAGGATTCGACCGGGCAATCGGATATGAAGGATGCACGCCGAGGTAGTCGGGCGGCCTCGTTAAACACCCGGCAAAACAACAAGTGCCGAAACGCACTATGCACTCGCGGCCTAATTAAGCCGTGACGTTGCGCGGGCGACGCCTGCTGACCCGACGCAACGCCGTTAGCAGGCTGGTTCATCGGTCCCGTCCGGCGGCCGGTGGGCGAGAAAACAGTCGGGCTGGTCCTTGCGCAATCCCGCCGTTTGGAGCGCGCCGGGACGACGACAAAGATACGGCTAAGCGTGTAGTATGCCTTCATTGAAGTGTCACGGGACGGGGGTTCGATTCCCCCCGCCTCCATTTTTGTCCCGATTCATCGGGACAAAATTAGAGCAGTTGAGCAGGTGAAAGACAGGGAAAGATAGTGCCGAGAGTTGTCAGCACGTCATGCGCCTTGTTCCACTGCGGTCTCCTGCTCACTTGTCCACTTTTCAAGAGGCGAGTTTGCCGCACTGGTGAACGGAGCCGGTGTGTGCCTCCGGCGCATTCGATTCCCCCCGTCTCCACCAATTTTTCCGGTGAGCGCCATGGGCAAACGGATATTTTTGTGCCTCGCGGTTGTTGCCCTGCTTGCTTCTTTGGACTGGGGCAAGCGGGAGGCATCACGGGCGTTTGCCGAAGGCGACAACGCGACCGCCGCAAAGGACGCCGTCGAATGGCTTGACAAGTCCGCGAAAGCGGCCGCGCAAATCACTGACCCCGAAGGAAGGGCGCAGGCATTCGCCGAACTGGCCGCGCTCCAGGCCCGCGCCGGCAAAGGCGATGACGCCGCCCAAAGCATTTCCAAAGCGCTCGCCGCCGCCCGCAAAACCGAAGAAGGCTCCGAGCGTGACATCACTCTCGTCAAAATCGTCCAGGCGCAGATAGCGGCGAAACTGCTCGACGACGCGGCGAAGACTGCGCTGGATATCGCTGATGTTGGCGTCGGCCACTATACCCGGGGACTGGTCGCTCAGGCGTATGCCAAGGCCGGCAAGTTCGCGGAATGTATTGACATGGCACAGAAGGTGGACGACGTTGTAACGATGGTTCAGATTGCGATATCAGTCCTTGATGCAGGCAGTGCGGACAATGCCGTGAAGATACTTACCGCGGCGGCGAAGACCGCGCGCGCAATGGAGGATGACACCGAATTGTACAAAGCCGGGGCGCTTGCCGCCGTCGGCAAAGGGATGGCGCTGGCTGGCAAGTTGGACGAGGCTAGAAAATTGTTCGCCGAGGCGCGGAAATTTGTGGAAGAACGGCCCGATGCGGGAGAGGGCCAAGACCATCCTGTGTTTTTTGTATATGGCGCGGACCCGTCACTAGTACGAGTCGAGACGGTGAAGGCCCTTGCCGAGGCGGGGAAATACACGGAAGCCGTTTCGCTGGCGGAGGAGTTCGACAAGTGGATCAAAGGCCCGGCGCTGGCTGAAATCACCGGCTGCCAGGTCAAGGCCGGATTGCTGGCCGATGCGCTCCGAACGGCGGGCAAGTTAGGCCCGGAGGACCCGCAAACAAGGATAAACGCATTCCGCGACATCGCTCTCGCCGCGGTGAAGGCCGGCAACGCGCCGGTGGCGGAGGGCGCGTTTTCCGAGGCCGTCGCCGCGACCGCGAATATGCCGAAGGGCCGGGAGACCGGATTCGCTCTGCTGGCGCTAGCCGAGGCGGAGGCCAAGGCCGGCATGGCTCAGCAAGCCATCGCGACCGCAAAGCGCATCAGGGAACAGGAGGACGCTGAATTGCTGCCGGACTCGGCGCTCCAACTTGTGGTCCGGGGGCTGGCGGAGTCGGGGAAAATTGCGGACGCGTCGGCGGCCGTGAAGGAGATTGAGAGCCGTGCCATGAAGGACGTCGCGCTGCAAGATGTGGCGAGGGCGCAGGCCAAGGGCGGCGGGTTCGCGGAGGCGATGATGACGGTCAGCGATATCGAGAGCGACATCTGGAGGGCATACGCTCTTGTCGCAGTGGCGGAAGGAAGCGTCGCGGCGGGCAAGAAGGATGATGCGTCGCTTGCGTTCAAGGGCGCTTTGGGCGTGGCCGCGAAAGTGCCGGATAATGATTATCTCTTGAGGTATATCGCGGAGGCGCAGTTTAAGGCCGGCATGCGCGAGGAAGCGAACAAGACGCTCGCCGTACACCTTGAGGTCGTCAGGAAGAATGCCAACATGGCGGGGCGGGCGGAGGCGCTTCTGAACGCGGCGGGAGTCCAGGCGAAGGCCGGTGATGCGGCAGGCGCGGCCAAGACCTTCGCCGAGGCGCGCGACGCTCTCAAGGACGTCACGGATATTGGCCGCAGGAACGACCTTTACTTGCAGATTGCGGCCAAAGAGCAGAATGGCGGGCTTGACCCGAAAAAGACGCTGGCGGATGCGGTTGCTTCTCTCAAGGATGAGAAAGACCCCAGCATACCGGACTGCCTCAGCAGGATTGCCCTTGCCCAGGCGCAGGCCGGACGCCTGGCCGAGGCGCTAGATGTGGTCAAAATGATTAACCCGGAGCAAGTCAAGATGGCTCTGGTGCGGGTGTTGGACGCAGCCACAAGCATCGAGGACAAGCCCGATCTTGTCAACGCCCTGACGCAGGCGCTTGCGATGGTGCGGAAGATGGAAGACGGGCTGACCACGGCGTACCTCCTTGCGCTCATCGCGGAACAGTACGCGGAGGCGGGGCGGGGCGACAAGACCGCGGAACTTTTGCCGCAAGCGCTCGCAATGGCGGACGCCGCGCAGACGAACCCCCGCGGCGAGGTTCGCTATCTCGATCCTGAGAGAGGAGACCCGGCAAACACTATTTGGGAGATGCAGTTGTGCGCCGTCGCTGTTCTGGCGGAGAAGGGGAATTTCAAGGAGGCGATGGGCCTGGCAAGGATGGCGCAGCAATTCCAGCGGACGCCGGAATACGACCTGATAGCGGCGCGGGCGGTTGCGGCGGGCAAGATTGCGGAAGTTTTCGGACTGATGAAGGACGAGCCTCCGTATGACCGCGCGCAGTTTTGCATGTTCGCGGCGCGCGCCATCGTCGAGCCAAAAAACCCCTTGCCGCAATACAGGTTCCGCAACGGCCATATCCTGCAACAGGAAGCGATTGTTCCCCAGCCGGCCAAATAAGCCGCGCTCTCCCCGCGTGAAGGCGATCCCATGAGAAACGAATATCGCGACGAGAAGGATTTCCTTGGCGTAATGCGCCTTCCAGCCGACGGCCTCCTCGCCGCCAAAGACTTCAACGCCCCGAAGCCGCCTGCCGCCTCGGCTCGCCGGATGTACCCGAAAGATAGCGCGGAACGCCAATACGCCAAACTTGCCAACACCGATTCTTATTAATCGCTGAAAATCAATTGCCCAAACCTACCGAATAATGCGAGAATGTATGCGGTATTTGAAGATGGTTATACGGCACTGCGTTCTATGCGAAGGAGAAACATAATGAGCCTTGAGCCACTTACCGGTCCGCACGAAATACAAGAAGCATATGCAACCCTGCATAAGCAACTGACCCGCAATATCACTCCGGTAAACTGCAACGTCGGATGGAAGGGAGAAAGTAAAAAACTGACGGTGTATTGGCGTAAGGAAAACAATATGTGGGTCGGTTTTGATGACAAACTATCACCAGGCCGATATTGGTGCCCTTACGGATTGCATGAGGACGCTCCAAGAAACAATGAACAGTTGAACATCATTTGCGAGATTAACCCGCCCAAATCTGGCTTGGATCTTGGTTGCGCTGGTTTATTCGTGCGCGACACATTAGAGAACAAGATTTTTTTATGTCATTCCGGCAAAATTGGTGGTGGATATCCCGGTGTTGGTAAGGACGCATTCTGGCGTAACTACATAGGCGTAGGCGAGCCTGTCGCCCTGAAAGGCAAGGAGTTTAGCGTCGTGGTAATCGGGGGTATCGAGGACGGAAACCTGTGGATGTTACTGGCGCAGTTTATTCGTGAAGTTGCTCGTATTAAAGAAAAGATACGTGCGCATGCGGGTGCGGAAATTGAAGGCATGGATTTGTTTCCATATAACAAAGAATATGTAGGCAAGAGGCGACCTTACACAGTAACGGATACAGTTAAAAGTCGGTGTTATCAAGGCATAGTAACTGAAGCCATTATGGAAGAGTGTACGAAGCGTCACTTAACAGCGAGCAATAGAAAGCCCTACGACCTCTTTGTATACAAGAAGCAGCAAATGGAAATTGTTTTTGAAATTAAGACAAGTACCGATACTGCGAGCGTTCAACAAGGTGTCGGACAGTTGATGCTGTATACAGCCAACTTGCCCAACCAGCCGAGACTAGTGTTGGTCTTGCCCGGAGATCCCGGTAAGGATTACACGCATGCGCTATGCAATCTTAAGATCGATCTCTTAACATACCGTTGGAAAAACGGTACGCCGGTGTTTCGAAATCTCGATGATATTCTTCGTAGGTATTAACCGTAAGCATATGAAAATTGTTTAAGTAGTTCTTGGTGCCTTCGTGCCTTGTGAGAAAAAATCCGTGGCCAGCCC
>Ga0315281_10009253_pt1 | contig 13670 bp, 11 predicted proteins | sample YL17G07_0_MG_FD_204540 | JGI IMG/M metagenome (GOLD analysis project Ga0315281, IMG submission 204540) | Sediment microbial communities from Yellowstone Lake, YNP, Wyoming, USA - YL17G07_0 | ecosystem: Environmental > Aquatic > Freshwater > Lake > Sediment | place: USA: Wyoming | collected...
TCGTCGTGAGCCTGTTGGTGCCCCGGTACTTCGGCCATCCTTCCTCGGCCACGCTCTGGAACCCCGTGTTCGGCGGCAACTACAACGAGTTGAGCGGCACCGTGGGGCTTGTTCCCTGGCTCATCCTCCCGTGCGCGTTCATGGGGCGGTCCCAAGTCGCCCCCTTCTTCGCCGCGGTCGGGGCCCTGTGCATCCCCATGATCTACCGGGTTCCGGTGCTGACCCCCATATTGGCCGCGATCCCGGGCATCGCGTACATGGCCAATCTCCGGGTCGTTCTCGTGCTCGGATTCTGCGCCTCCGTCCTCGGCGGGCTCGGCGCGGACCGGATCATGAGCGCCCCTGGCGCCGAGCGCCGGCGCATGATCTGGCCGGTCACGCTCGTCATGCTCGCCCTGACCGGCTTCGTCGTCTGGCGGTTCCGCGCCGACCACGACCCGATCGCGGCCGGCGGGGCGCTGGGCTACGTCCGCGACGAGGTCGTGCGCGCGGCCGCGCTCCTTCTGGCCGGCGGACTCCTGATCCGCAACATTCTGCTCCGGCCGGCCGTCAGGATCCTGCCCCTGGCGGCGCTCATCCTCGTCCAGCTCGCCTCGTCCGTCCCGTTCGCCCGGGGCTTCCACTCGGTCATGCCGGCCGGCGAGTTCTTTCCAAGGACGAGCGCGATCGACTTCCTCGCCCGCGACGCCGGAGGCGCCCGGGTGTCGCTCCCGTTGCCCAACATCGCCGACGTCTTCGGGCTCGCGGACCCCACCGGGTGCGACGCCATGAACGCCCTGCGGATCTCGCGGCTGGTCAACGGCGGGAGCGACTTCGGCCGGTACGGAAACCGGCCCGCCACGCTCCGGGAGCCCGTGCCCGGGCCGGTCCTGGATCTCCTCGGAGTGCGGGACATCCTCGTGAAGCCCCGGGGCCCGTCCCCGGCGCCCGGGCTCGTGGTCGCGTACGACGGCCGCGACGCCCGCGTCTGGCGCAACCCGAGCGCGCTCCCCCTCGCCTTCCTGGTCCCCCGCACCCGGGTCGCCGGCGACGAGGAAGCCCTGCGCCTCCTCGAGACCGGTCGCGCGGATCCCCGGCGGGAAGCGCTCGTCACGGAGGGTCATCCGTTCAGCGGCGGCTCGGGCATCTGCCGGATCGAAGCCCACGGCCCGGGGTCTCTCGTCGTGACCACCGCGGCGGCCGCGCCGTCATTCCTGGTCTTCCTCGAGTCCTGGGATTCCGGCTGGACCGCGCGCGTGGACGGCGTCCGCTCGAGGGTGGTGCGGTCGGACTACGCGTTCTGCGGCGTCGCCGTCCCGGCCGGCGCCCACCGCGTCACGTTCTCCTACCGCCCGCTCTCCTGCACCGTGGGCCTCATCCTGACCTTGCTGGCGGCCGCCATCATGGCGGCCCTGTCAGCAATCCCCCGCGTCGAAGGCCTCCCGCCCAGCCGATCACCTTCGACGGGCGTCTAGCGGGCCCGTCCGGGCTCGCTAGACGCGGACGAAGCCCTTTCGCGCCGCCGGGGAGAACGTGAGGTCGATGAGCCGCCGGATCACGAGAGACTCCGCCCGGGGGAACGTCGGACCCTTCCTGTCGAAGAAGTCCAGGATCCCCGCGCACGCGTCCCGGAACAGGACCCCGCCGTCCACGGGAATGTACCGCGTCCCCTTCCTCGTCGTCACCGACGCCGCGAAGTCCGTGTCCGTGCGCGGGTAGATGTTCACGACCGCCGTGCGGCCGCCCGAGAAGCCGATCAGGAGCTGGGCCTCCTCGCCTGCCCCGCGCCGCATCACGCGTTCGGCCCTCGGCCCCATGCACGAGACCACGAGTTCGAGCGGATGGATCGCGTATTCATGCAGGCTCCCGCCGCCGCCCCAGACCACCATGTGCCGGATCGCGGCGCGGCCGACCTCGTGCGCGTACGCCTGCACGGCCGTGTGGCGCAGGGCCGAGCTGGTCTCCATCGGGATCCGCTTCGCATCCGCGAGGGCGAAGATCCTCTTCGCGGTCGCGACGTCCGGCGCGAACGTCTTGTCCACCCACACCGGCTTGCGGAATCCAACGACCTTGCGCACGAGGTCCAGGTGCACCCCGGGGTTGCTCGGCGCCAGCACGATGAACCCGTCCGCGTGCCGGGCGAGCTCGGCATAGTCGGCGCAGTAGCGGACCCGGTTCTTCGCCGCCCACTGCCGGCCGGCCGCCGCCTGGTTCGCGACGCAGGCCGAGACCTCGTAGCCGCGCTTCTTCAGCGGCCCGCGCAGGAGCGCGAGGTAGGTATTGGAGTGGAACTCCTCGAGGAAGTGGTCGACGAAGGCAAGACGCTTTACCCTGGGCATCAGTCACCTCCGGATAGTCTGGGAATCAGGTCTCTGATTCTGGGGCCTCGGCGGTCCGGATGCAAGGTGTCTACAGGCCACTGCGGAGGAACTCCGCAGATTTGGATATCCTTCCACTGCCTGCAAAGGCCGTTGCGGTCCCGCAACGGCCTTTAGTCTTGCCAGAATCCCGGGATGCGGGTGCCACACACCGGGCACCGCCCGTGCACAAGGTTGTAGCGCACGATCTGGTAGCCGCTGCGCTGGATCAGGAGCGTGTGATCCTTCGGGCAGTACGTGTTCTCGCCCTCGCTCCCGGCCACGTTGCCCACGTACACGTAATGAAGGCCGTTCTTGAGCGCGATCGCGCGGGCCCCGTCCAGCGTCTCCACCGGCGTCGCGGGCACGCTCGTGAACCGGTAGTCGGGGTGGAACCGGCTGAAGAACAGGGGGACATCGACGCCGAGCTCGTCGCGGACCCACCGCGAGAGCCGGTCGAGGTCGGCGTCGGAGTCGTTGCGCGTCGGCACCACGAGGTTGACCACCTCGACCAGGACCCCGAGCTTGCGCAGTGTCTTCAGGGTGGCGAGCACGGGCCCCACCCGCCCCCCGACGTCGTGCCGGTAGAACTCGTCGCTGATCCCCTTGAGGTCCACCTTGACGACGTCCAGGTACGGCGCGAGCTCGGCGAGCGGCTCGGGGTTGATCCAGCCCGAGGTGACGACGACGTTGCGCAGGCCCTTCCGCTTCGCGAGCTTCGCGCACTCGAGCATGTACTCGAAGTAGATCGCGGGTTCCGAATACGTGTACGCGATCGACGGGATCCGGTTCTCGACCGCGAGCCGCACGACGTCCGCGGCGGGCAGGAACCCGGGCTCCGAGGACTTCTTGAGCGACGCGAACTGGGCCGGCGGCTGGACGGACTCGGGGTCGCGCTGCGAGATCGCCCAGTTCTGGCAGAAGTCGCACCGGAGCGGGCACCCGACCGTCGCCAGCGACAGGATCGCGGTCCCGGGCAGCATGTGGAACACGGGCTTCTTCTCGATGGGGTCCACGGCCACGGAGACCGGCTGGCCCCAGACCATGGTCCAGAGCTTCCCGCCCCGGCTGATCCGGACCCGGCACCGGCCCTTGGCACCCTCGGGCAGGTAGCACCGGAAAGGGCAGAGGTCGCACTGGACCCCCAGGTCCGTCCGGTGATACCACGATCCCTCCCGGACGCGGTCCCCGCGGGGGTTCACCAGACCCGCGATACGCGGCGACCCGGCGGCGAAGAACCCGGACAGGCACGCGGCCGTGACCGCGGCCGACAGCGTCAGCTTCGCGCGTTCCGGAAGGGTCAGTCCCACGTGTGCTTCCCCGCGACGGCGTGGCCGGCGACGAGGACGGCAACGGCAACCGCGGCCGTCGCGGGCAGTCCGATCCCGGGAACGAGGAATGCCGGGACGACGATCGCGGCGAGCGCCGAGCCGAGGAGGTCCGCCGCGTAGAGCCCGCTGACCGCCTCCGCCCCGGCGTCCAGCCGCTCGCGATGGCGGGCCGCGCCCGTGAACACGGCGCCAAGGGCGCACCCCCCGATCGCGTTCAGGGCGAACGCGACGGCGTCCGTGACGGCTCCCGCGGGCGGCACCGGCAGCAGGAAGAGGCACCCGACGGCGACGACCCAGCCCGCCAGAATCAGGCCCGCGACCCGGCTTCCGCTCCCTCTCCCGAGACGGCCGCCCGCCGCCATCCCGAGCATGAAGAGCCCCGTGAGCAGGGCGAAGAGGTCGTAGACGACGCCGGTCACGCTCTGGTACCAGAACAGGAGCTCGACTTCGCCGGCCATCCCGGCGAAACCCGCCGCCGCCAGCCACACCTGGACGCCCGAAACGGGCGTCCTCGGGGTTCTGGCGGACGCCAGAACCCCGTCCCCCCTCTCCCACCGGAACGCGGCCCAGACCGCGAGCGCGATCATGACGATGAACACCACCCGGCCGCCCTCCCCCAGGTCGCGCCGCACCCAGTTGCCCAGCACGTCGCGGAAGAGCGCCATGGTGAACGACCCGTTGACGGGTGCCGGCCCCACGGAATCGATGGCGCACGTCATCGTCCGCGCGCGCTCGGCCGCGAAGAAGTGGCCGATGAACGCGGCGTTCACGAACTTCGGACGCCACGGGATGGCGTCCCACCGCCGGCGCGCGTCGGATGCCTTGACCGCGAGCGGCGCGTCGGACGCCAGGAACCAGAACCGGCCCGCGGCCACGAATCCCGTCGAGGCGTAGGCGGCCGAGAGCGTGCGGCGCACGATCGCGAGCGACCGCGCCGTGTGCGGCTCGAGCCCGTTCTCCTCGTACGGGACCGGGATGCAGACCGCCCCGCCGGGCGCCAGCGCGGCCTTGAGCCCCGCGAGGAAACCCAGGGAGTAGAACCGGTTGGCCGCGATCGTGAGCGGCAGGGGCTCGCGGACGACGACGAGGTCGAACTTGTCGTGGACCACGGTCGCCCACCGGAACGGGTCGGCGAACCGGACGTCGAACGTGAACCCCGGCCGGCGGACCGCCCCGTAGTCCTCGAAGAGGGTCATGATCTCGTCCGGGAAGACCGCCGTGAGCCGGCGCACGCCCAGCCGCTGGAGCCCCTGCTGGAGCGTGTCGGGGCAGAACCCGAGGACGAGGACCGACGGGCGCGCCCCCAAGGCGAGGGCGGGCACGAGGACGTCCTCTTCCTCCACCTCCAGGTCGCGCTGGACGATCACCTCGCCGTTGTAGTAGAACGCGCCCGACCCGTCCCCGCCCACGAGCGCGAGGTGGCCCCACCGTGACTCCCGGGCGAACACGAGCGGCGTCCGCCGGTACTGGAGCCGGCGGCCCGCCGCGTCGGCCGCGCGCAGGACCGGGAGGCATTCGTACAGCCCGATCGACGCCACCATGATCGCAACCACGAACCGGACCGGGGCCCGCCCCGGCGAGGGGCTGACGAGGAACACGAGAATGACGAAGAACGCGCCGAGCGCGACGTCGATCCCGTGCCATCCCCCCGCGATGAGCGCGGCGAACGCGAGCCCGCCCAGGCACGCGCCGAAGGCCTCCGCTACGTAGACCGAGCTCGGCCGCGGCCCCGCGGCCCGGAACAGGGCGAGGGAGGAGAAGACGAGCCCCGCGAGCGCCCCGGCGGGCGCGACGAGGGCGAACGCGATCAGGCAGACTTCCGGCAGCGGTGGCCGGGCGCGGAACTGCCAGACGCCGAAGAGCCACCTGATGATGAAGACGTCCGCGAGCACGAGGACCATCTGGGCGGAGAGGAGCCACGCGGACCGGAACCGGAGCGACTGCGGAATCCGCCCGAGCCCGGCCGCCCCCGCGGCGGAGCCCGCCAGCCAGGCGCACAGGAGGATGCCGAGGACGAGCTCGTTGTTGCGGAACAGGACGGCGAGCTCGCGGACGAGGACCGCCTGCGCGATCACCCCGAGCGCCCCGGCGACGGCGGCGAGAAGCATCAGACGTGCCCTCCGACGGCCCGGACCAGGGCGAGCAATCCCGCCGGCACGTAGAAGATCGAAAGCGCGCCCCCGAGCGCGACCGGGACCAGCGGCAGGAGGATCGAAGGCCGCCGGCCGAAGAGGCCGGCCTCAATCGCGCCCGCCGGGCACGCGTCCACGCACCTGAGGCAGGTGGTGCAGTACCGGTTGACCGTGAAGCCTTCTTTCCCCGAATCGATCGCGAAGCTCGGACACACCCTCTCGCAGATCCCGCACTCGGTGCAAGCGTCTCGCCGGGTCGCGACCCGGTACGGGTTCAGCCCCGCGACGAGGGGCGGGATCGCGCCGAACGGGCAGACGCCGGAGCAGAACGTGCGCTGGCCGGTGGCCAGGGGCAGTCCGACGACGAAGACGCCCCCGACGACGATGAACGAGATCGCCCAGGACAGGCCCGGGTGCTCGTGTGTCGCCGCGATGTCCCCCGTGAGCTTGAACGGGCAGAGGAGCCGGCAGAACTCGGGCTCCACGTGGACGAACGAGACCCAGGCGACGACGAGGAGAAGCGCGAGCTGGAAGACCCGGATCCGGCTCGCGTTCGGGATCCGGAACAGGGGCCGGCTAAGGCTCGAGAGCGTGTCGTCCACGCCCCCGAAGAAGCACGCCCAGGAGCAGAACGCCCCGCCGCAGGCGAAGACGACGAGGAGCCACAGGACCCCGAGGCTGAGCGCCCCGTACGCCCCCCAGGTCCCCCCCGCGACCGCGAGCCACTGGTTCCAGCCGGTGTGGATGAAGTTCCCGGCGAGGCCGAGATGGCAATACGGCTCGGCGGCGTCACCCCTCCCCGGCAAGTGCATCTGGAGCAAGAAAAATAGGGCGAGCGATCCGAAGAAGAAGCGCCGGTAAAGAAGGAAGCGGTTCGCGCGCTCAGCCCACGCGTACCCCCCGGCCACCGCCGCCGACCACGCGATCGCGACGAAGAGCAGGGCCGGGTTGCCCGCGTACACGCGCCAGCTCAGGGACCCCAGCAGGACGAACAGTAGGCCCGCCGCCATGATGGACCTAGGGATTCTCCTCGAAGATCTGGGCCGTGAACCGGTGGAGCTCGGTCTCCTTGCGCCGGTACGCGTCCGTGTCCAGTCCCGCCTTCCGTCCCAGTTGCTCGAGATACATGGTCTTGTCCCACCCCTGCTCGCCGGGCACCTGCGGGAGGAAGACGCCCGAGTTGGGGCCGCAGACGAGCACGAGCCCGTCGCGCCCGACCTTGATCTCGTCCAGGCTCCCGACCCGGATCAGCGGCGACATGACCGAGATCTCGATCGAGATGGCGGAGAGCTCGCCCGGCTCGACGGGCCGGAAGCGGGGGTCGCGCGCCGCAGCGTTCATGGCGTTCTCGATGACACCCCGGTAGAGCGGGAGCCTGGGGATGATGTGGCCGATGCACCCCCGGAGATCGCTACGCTCCCGAAGCGTGACGAAAACCCCGAACCGCCCCTTCGTCGCGTCCGTGAGCCCGAACTTGGCGAGCTCCGTGTCCGGGAACTCGGTCACCCGGTCGCGGACGAACCGCTCGAGCACGTGCCGCGCCAGCTGGACAAGCTTCTGGCCTTCGGCAGGCGTCAGCGATGACTCCGTGGCGGCTGCGCCGGAGCCGTCCCCGGCTCCGGCGGCGGCCGCTCCTGCGGCCGGGGCGACGGCCGCGACCGTAATGTCCCCCAGCGCGATCGCGCAGTAGCTGACGCTGTTCGCATAGTCCCCGGTCTCCGCCCCGCTGGTCGTGTAGTTCAGTACCTTCCCGTCCGCCTTCCAGCCGTTCGCCTTGAAGACCGCGAGCAGGACCGCGATCGGGTTGCGCCCGCAGATCGTGGCCCCGGTCCGGTCGATGTACCGCCCGAACCCGTCCGCGTCCCCGCGCGCGATCAGCTCCGCCGCCCCCATGTCGATCTTCCTGATCCCGGCCGCGGCATCGGGACCGACGTCGGGCGTGTACCCGAACCGGTCGCCGTAGTGGGTGAAGTCCGAGCTCGTGACGATGACGGTGTGGTCATCGATGATCGCGGAAAGGGCGCGCGCGATCGTGTCCGCGTCGCCGGGCATGAGCTCCCCGATGATGAGCGGGACGAGCTTCGCGTTCGGCAGGGCCGTCTGGATGAACGGCACCTGGACCTCGTCCGAGTGCTCGCGCGTCCCCGCCCCCGGCGCGTCGGACTGCGGGAAGCTCAGGGACTTCAGCTTCGCGACCGCCTCGGCGTCCAGGTGGCAGACCCCGAGCGGCGTCCGGTAGGCGCGGCCGTTGACTAGGGCGCCCATGAACCCGACGTAGTGGCTCGGGGCGAGCAGGATCACGCGCGTCATCGTCTTCGCCCCCGGCGCGAGCGCCTTGTACGCCCAGGCCGCGGTCGCGGCGCTGAACTGGTAGCCCGCGTGGGGCACGACCACGGCCTTCGGCACCCTACCGGCGGTTGCGTCCGCAACCGCAGCCTTCGCGAGCACGTCGGCCAGGATCGCGGCCAGCTCCGCCTTCCCGGCCGGGTAGAAGACTCCCGCGTGCGCGGGCTCCCGCACGACCTCGGCCGCGCCGGACCTGCAACCGGTGGACAGGAAGACGAACGCGGACGACAGCATCGCTGCGACCTTGCCGGGTTTCTTCATCGGGTCAGCCCCCTCGTCCTGGCTGGATTGTGTCACGGTTCCTCAATGCTCAGGCTAGCACCGACATTGCCCGGCGGACAACCCGGGAGGAACCCGCGACGAAAAGGAACTCGCGGTTGCGCAGGTGGCCCACCTTCCCGACTTTCTTCCCGGCGGGGCTGTAGATCCCGATCTGGGCGCCCACGTACCGCTTGTAGTCGATCGCGACGGCGCCTACCTCCCCCCGGGTCTTCAGTATCTCCTCCAGCGTGGAGCGGTCCAGGTACCCCTCGTCGCTGAACGATACGATCAGGGTCCGGGCGCGGACCGCGCGAACGAGCCGGCTGAAGGCGGCCCGGAACCGGGGCCGGGAGTTGAAGACGCTCTGCCGGCGCCGGATGTCCACGCGCTTGCACGCCACTCCGTAGACCTCGGGCTTGTCCCACCGCACGAGCGACTCCCACACGTGGTAGTTGCCCAGGTACGAGTGCTGGTTGTACGGCGGGTCCAGATAGGCCACATCGGCCTCCAGCCGGGTTGACGCGTCGAACGCGTCGAGCCCGTGGGCCTCGCCCTTCCCGTGGCGCGCCCGCGGCAGGATCGCGGGCACCTTGAGCTCGAGGTCGTTGTGCGCCCGCGGCGCCCACTTCTTGAGGTAGGCCATCTGGACGCCCGTGGTCGAGTCCACCCGGTCCGCGGCTTCCATCAGCGAGGTCAACAGCACGGCCTCGAGTTCCGGTTCGAGTCCCTTGGCCTCAATCGCCTCCCGGATCGCGTCCACCCGCGCCCCGTTCTTCGGATGGAAGAACCTGGACCTGACGCAGTAGGTCTCCGTGAACCACCCGGGCTTCCCCTTGATCCGGTTCATCTCCCACACCAGCCGGGTCGCGGGTCCCAGAACGTCTTCGCGGTCCGCCGCCACATAGCAGGTCGACAACACGCGCGCGTACTCGTTGTGGTCGTTCGCGATGACCCGGTATCCCGCCGCTTTCAGCGCGTGCCCGACACGCGCGGTGCCCGAGAACAGGTCCAGGACGCTCCGGGTGCCCGGAATCCCCCCCACCGCCCGCACGATCCGGTCAACGATGAGCCGCTTGGAGCCGAGGTACTTGATCACCGAGCGGGATCAGCCGCGAACGGCCAGGCCCTCGGCCACGGCGGCGGCATTCAGCCGGTCGTCGAAGGCAACGAAGCGGAGGCGCGGCGGATGCCCCGTCTGCTCGGAGATCGTGAGTGCGGAGGCGAGCTGGATGGCGTCACCGGTGCGGAGGAGATGACGCACCATGAGCCGGACGGCCCGCTGACAGATCTCCCGGGACATCTCCACGACCTCGACCTCGCCGAAGTCCGCGCCGATGCCCCCCAGCAGACGGTCACGATCGCCGGCGGTGACGACCCCTTCCCTCCACCGTCTCACGACGGCTGAAGAGACCTCGGCGTGCGACAACCGGCTGGTCACGACGATGAACCGGCCCAGGAGGGCGCCCACCGCGGCGCTGTCGGACTCCCGGACGTAGCGCTTGGCGAGGGCGCTCGCGTCGAAGTACGCGAGCGGCTTCAGACGCGCTCCTTGCGTCCTTCCAGGACCGCCGAAGACAGGGCTCTCCGGGGGCAACGGAGCGGCCTGAACGGCCGGAGGGCCCTTCCGGAACCGCGCGTGACCACGCCCAGCGCGGCCAGCCGGTCCAGCCGGTCCTGCGTCGTGCCGCCGTTCTGCCGGATCGGACGGATCTCACCCACTGGGCGTCCCCGTTCGGTCAGCACGATGGTCGCCCCCTCCTTGATCCGGCGGATGTACGTCCCGAGCCGCGTCTTCAGTTCGCGCGATCCGACCGTCGTGGTCATCCTGTCCCCCTCATGTGGTCATTGTAACCTCATCAGCGCTCATGGACAAGCCCGGGGCCCCGCCCTCGGGATCAGCTTATCCCGCGTTTCTTCGCTTCCTCGATGATCGCCTCGGTGGCGGTCGCGCCGATGCGCGTGACCCCGAGGGCGCGGACCCGGAGGAGGTCGTCCAGCGTGCGCACCCCGCCCGCGGCCTTCACCCCCACGCTCGGCGGGCAGTGCGCGCGCATGAGCTGGAGATGGTGGTCCGTCGCGCCCTTGTACGCGTACGTGCCGTTCGGCTGGCGGACGAACCCATACCCGGTTGAGGTCTTGACGAACGCAACCTTGGCCTTCGACGCGATCTCGCAGAGCTTGACGATGTGCTCGTCCTGGAGGTAGTCGTTCTCGAAAATGACCTTGAGAATGGCCCCGCCCCCCGTCGCGGCCGAGTTCAAGGCCCGGATCTCGGCCGAGACGTAGTCCCAGTCCCCGCCCAGGACCTTCCCGATGTTCACGACCGTGTCGATCTCGGTGGCGCCCTCCCGGATCGCGAGCCTGGTCTCCTCGATCTTGATGCTCACGGCCGAGTTCCCGTGCGGGAACCCGGTGACGGCACAGACGGCGACGTCCGACCCCTCGAGGATTCGCTTCGCCATCGCCGTCGAGCAGGGCTTCACGCAGGCGGTCGCGACGCCGAACTTCTTCGCCAGTTCGCACCCGTCCGTGATGATCTCGTCCGTCATCGTCGGGTGCAGGAGGGAATGATCGATCATCTTCGCGATCGCCTTGAGCGTGACGTCAGCCACGGTTGCCTCCTTCAATTCGGAAAGACGAAGTTCTCGAGAAACCGGCGGGCCTGGATCAGCGAGCCCTTGCGCAGTTCCAGCGACCCCTCGTAAGCGCGGTCCTCGACCTCGACGCACGCCGCCCCGTTGAACCCGGTCTCGGTCAGCACCGAGAAGAACCGGCCCCAGTCCACCTCCCCCAGCCCCGGGAGCTTGGGAGTATGGAACTCGAGCGGGTGGGCCATGATCCCGGCCGCGTCGAGCCGGTGCCGGTCCACGCGCACGTCCTTGAGGTGTATATGGAAGAGCTTGTCCTTGAACTCGCGCAGGGGCGCCAGGTAGTCCATCATCTGCCAGACCATGTGCGACGGGTCGTAGTTGAGCCCGAAGTTCCTGCTCGGGACCCGCCTGAACATCTCCCCCCATATCGCGGGAGTCGTGGCCAGGTTCTTGCCCCCCGGCCACTCGTCCTTGGAGAAGAACATGGGGCAGTTCTCGATCCCGACCAGGACGCCCTCGCTCTCGGCGTGCTTGATGATCCCGGGCCAGCGCTCGTCGAAAACCTTCCAGTTGTCATCGACGCTCTTCGTGTGGTCGCGCCCTATGAACGTGTTCATCCGGTTGACCCCCAGGAGCTTGGCCGCCGTGATCGTCTTCTTGATGTGGTCGATGCAGACTCCGGCCTCCTTTTCGTCCGCGGCGAGGGGGTTGGGGTAGTACCCGAGCCCCGAGATCGCGACGCCGTGCTTCTTGACCAGCCCGCTGATCCTGGCCGTCTCATCGACGGTCAGGGTCGCGGTGTCGATGTGCGTGACCCCCGCGTACCGGCGCTCGGCCTTCCCCCTGGGCCAGCACATGACCTCGACGGCACTGTACCCGGACGCGGCCGCGAACCCGAGCACCTCGTCGAGCGCGAGCTCCGGCAGGATCGCGCTGACGAACCCGAGCTTCATGACTTGATCTTCACCCAGGCCTGCTTCCTGCTCGACTCCAGGATCGCCTCGCAGAGCACGAGCTCCCGGTGTCCGTCCACGAAGGTGGCATACAGCGACGAAGGCTTCGGCCCGCCGCCCCGGATGTCCTCGTAGATCGCCCGGTATACCTGCTTGAAGGTGTCCGGGAACCCCTCGTTGTGGCCTCCGGGATAGTTCGCGAACTTGCGCGCCTCGGGGGCCAGGAGGGACGGGTCGCGCATGAGGACCTGGTTCGCGCTCTCGCGGCTCCCGATCCACATCTCGTTCGGCGACTCGCTCACCCACGCCACCGCCGCCTTCGCGCACGAGATCTCGTACTCGAGCCGGTTCTTGCGCCCCGCCGTGACCTGCGAGACCAGCAGGGACGCCCGGGCGCCGCCCTTGAACTTGATGAGCACGGCGCCGTAGTCCTCGGTCTCGATCTTGACCGGCTTGCGCTCCATCTTCTCCGCCGCGCCCTTCTCCTTGTCCTTGTAGGTCTCGACCTGACCGAGCGGCCGGTGCCGGACCGGGTGGACGACCCGGAGGTCCGCCAGCACGGACTCGGCCTCGAGCCCGGTGATGTAGTGGACGAGGTCCAGCCAGTGCGTCCCGACGTCCCCGACCGCGCGGGTGGCCCCGCCCTCCTCGGCCAGCACCCGCCAGTTGAAGTCGTTCGGGTACAGGAGCCAGTCCTGGACGTACGCGCCGCGGATATGGAAGACCTCGCCGCAGTCGCCCCGCCGAATCCTGGTGCGGGCCTCGATGTTGAGCGGGTAGAACCGGAGGTTGTAGTTGACGGCCGCGACCTGGTTCGGCCGCTTCTTCGAAGCCGCGACGAGCGCTCCGCTTTCCTTCGAGGTCATGGCCAGCGGCTTCTCGCAAACCACGTGCTTCCCCGCCTCGAGGGCGGCCAGCGCCATGGAGGCGTGCAGCTTGTTCGGGGAGGCTATGTGCACGCTCGCGACTTCCTTGTCCTTCAGGATCTCATCGAGGGAAAGATACGCCCGGTCGAGCCCCATGTTCCGGGCCGCGGTCTCGGACTCGTTCCGGTCGATCCCGAGGACGCCCTTGACGACCACGCCCGCCCGCCGCAGACCCTCGACGTGCACCGGCCCGATGAACCCCGCCCCGATCACTGCCGCCTTGGTGCCGATGGCTGCCTTCATGTTCCTTCTCCTCCTTGTGTGCGCGCGCCTAGAGACTGGCCCAGAGCATCCCGCGCTGCTGGATGGTCCGGGCTTCGGGCACGTCGAAATCCGCGCGGACGTGTCCGAGCGACGAATAGAAGACGCGGCCCTTCCCGTATACCTTCTTGTAGACCACGGGCACCACGTTTCCCTTGATCCAGGACGCGTGCTCGCCCCCGAAGGTTGTGGTCGCGAGCACCTCGTTCGCGGGATCCGTGTGCAGGTAGTACTGCTCGGACTTCATGTCGAAATCCTTGATGCCCCTGACGATGGGGTCATCCGGCTTCGTGATGTTCACCCGGTACGGCATGACGCCGCCGGGATGCGCGACCCACTGGCCGCCGGTCATGAACTGGTACTCGGTGTTGTTCCGGAACGAGTCGTCCATGGACCCGTGCCAGCCCGCGAGCCCGATCCCGCCCTTGACAGCCTCGAGCAGGTTCTTCTCCTGGTCGCCCGTGATCGTGCCCATCGTCCAGATCGGGACGATGAGCGAGCACGACATCAGGTAGTCGCGGTAGAGGTAGGCG
>Ga0315281_10009254_pt1 | contig 13669 bp, 12 predicted proteins | sample YL17G07_0_MG_FD_204540 | JGI IMG/M metagenome (GOLD analysis project Ga0315281, IMG submission 204540) | Sediment microbial communities from Yellowstone Lake, YNP, Wyoming, USA - YL17G07_0 | ecosystem: Environmental > Aquatic > Freshwater > Lake > Sediment | place: USA: Wyoming | collected...
GGCCGCGGATGCTTAGGCCTGAAGAGATGACCCGGGTCGTGATTGTTGGGTCGATTGACGGCATCGACGACACCATCGAATGCCTCTACGAGACGGGCGCACTGCACCTCATCGATTTCACCAAGCAGGACGAGGATTTCAAGCTCGGGCGGCCACTCGCGCGCGCCTCGGATGCATCCAAGAAACTCGTCAAGCTCAGGTCAATGATAAGATCCCTCGACCTCGAGGACCTGGAGCCGGACAGGAAATTCTCGGTTTCAGAGATCGATGCCAATCTGGAGCAGGCCCTTGTCACACTGGACTTGAACACCAGTGGCAAGGTGGAATCCCGTCAACGGATTCAGGCTCTGATACGCGAGAGGGAGGGGGAGGTCAGCGCCCTCTCGCCGATCAGGTCATTCGGGATACCGGTTGAGGACTACGATGGGTTCGAGACAATCACGCCGATCGTCGGCGTGTGCAAGGAAGACCCCGAGGAAGAGCTCTCTGTCAAGCTGCCCAATCTCGAACTGTTCAAGAAGGCCGGAAAAGGTAGCCTTTTGGTGGCGGTGTTCGTCCACAACGATGAGAAGCAGGCCGCCATGAAGGTGCTCTCTGCGCACGGGTTCAGCGAACTGAAGATCCCGAAACTTAAGGGATTTCCGGAAGAAATCATCACGAAGAACCTCGCGGAGATCAAGGACTTGGAAGCGGATTTGTCGCGAATAGACGAGGACCTCGACAAGATCAAGAAGAACTTCGCGGATTTCATCATCGCCTCGGAGGAGAACCTTTCGATCGAGGTTCTGAAGGCCGAGACCCCTCTGCGAATAGCGGAATCTGAGAATTCGTTCGTTATCGACGGATGGGTTCCGAAATCATCGATTGACCGACTGGAATCTGCAATAGTAGGACGATGCCGTGGTACAGCTTATATCGAGGTGATCCCCGCTGAGAAGGAAGAGGATCCGCCAGTCAAACTCAAGAATGCAGGACCCGTGAAGCCGTTCGAGATGCTCGTCAGCGTGGTGTCGACCCCGAAGTATGAGGAGATCGACCCCTCGATCGTGATGTTCGTCGTGTTCCCCCTGTTCTTCGGGTTCATGCTGGGAGACCTGGGATTCGGAGGCGGACTGATAGCAGCTGGATTGCTGACGCGATGGAAGTTCAAGGATACACCGAGCATCAAGCAGTTCGGGACGATCGTGTTGGCGGGGGGATTGGTTGCCGCTGTATTCGGATTGTTCGTCTACGGGGAAGCGTTCGGGGTTCCGTTTCAACCTCCGCCCGGGAGCCCAGACGAGGCCTCATGGGCAAGCGTCGTCAACATACCGCTCACTCCGCTCATCCACAAGCTGTCCGACATAAAGGAGATGCTAGCCATCTCCATCGTGGCAGGGTGGGTGCATCTCACACTCGGGTTGCTCTTCGGTTTCGTGAACAACTATCATCACAGCAGAAAGCACGCATTGGGCAAGATCGCATGGATCCTCCTGCTTTTCGGGATATTCTATGAGATGATGGCGGTCGCCAAGAACGCGACCAACACAAGCCAGTTCTTGAACTCGACGCTGTTTGCCGTCTTCCCGAGCATCACGACCAGCATCATAGGAACGACGGTTTCAATCCCTGCGGTGATGTTCGTAGTCGCGGGTGTCGTTGCACTTCCCTTCACTGAGGGGCCGATCGCCTTGAGCGAGGTCCTGAGCATGTTCTCCAACTTGGTGTCGTATGCTCGACTTGCCGCACTAGCGGTCGGCAAGGGTGCCATGGCACTCGCCTTCAATACGATGCTCTTCCCCATAGTCTTCGGTCCTAACATCATTCTAGCGATTGTTGGGGCGGTCGCCCTCGGATTCACCCTGTTGTTCTTCGTCTTCTTCCTAGGATCACTTTCAGTCGGCATACAGGCGGTGAGGCTGAACTACGTCGAGTTCTTCCTCAAGTTCTTCGAGGGAGGGGGCGCGGACTTCAACCCTCTGAGGTACTTGAGGGAGCATACGACCGCAGCGAGATAAGGAGGTAAGAAAGTGGTAATGGATACAGGAACAGGATTGGCGCTCATCGGGGCTGGCCTTGCGATAGGTATCGCAGGTCTGGGCACCGGGATCGCCCAAGGCCAGACAGGAGCGGCAGCCGTGGGGGCCACGGCCGAGGACCCAAAGATGTTCGTGAGAGGCATCGTCTTCATGGTAGTTCCAGAGACGATCATCATCTTGGGCTTCGTCGTAGCCTTCCTGCTCATCGGAAAGACGTGAGAGACGAATTCGAAGGACAGGTCCGCGGACGAGGTGTCCAAACGAGGAGCTGAGAAGCTATGGGGCTCGAGAAGGTAATCCAAGACATCCTGAAGCGTGGTAACGCGAAGAAACAGGAGATACTGTCGCTCGGGGAGAAGGAACGGGACGATCAGATCAGGGCGGCCGAGAAGAAGGCGCGAGAGGAACACGCGAAAGCATCGGCGCGGGTAGAGGCGGCCCTGACCCAGATGGAACAACAGGAGCTGTCGAGCGCCGAGCTTGAGGCGAAGCGGGTGCTCCTGGGGACGGAGAGGAAGGTCATGGAGGAGTTGAAGGAGCAGGTGTTGGATGAACTCTCGAAGTATCCCGCTGACCGGCGGAAGAAGATGTATGCCAAGCTCGTGGACAATGGCATGAAGGAACTTGTTAGAGGTCTCGTCTATTCGAACAAGGCAGACAAGCCCCTGCTCCAATTGCCATCGGGCATGACTTTCGGAGGAGTGATTGAATGCAAGGGCGGGCTGGTTTTCGAGAACGAGGACAAGACCGTGAGGCTCGACTACCGGTTCGAAAGCATCTTGGACGATCTGTGGAACGCGAAGATGCGCGAGATATACACGAAGCTGTTCGGATGAGGTAGACGATGTTGTTCGCAGGCTCCGGAGGGAACTACGCCTACTCATGCGCCCGGGTGAAGGCGAAGAAGCGTTTTCTGCTGTCCCAGGACACCTACTCGAGGCTTCTGGTCATGGACGTGCATGAGATCGGCCGGTTCTTGGGCGAGACCCAATACAAAGAGGAGATAACTAGGTTCGGATCCAGATACTCGGGGGCGAGCCTGATCGAGGTCGCGGTCACGAGGAACCTCGGCCAGACATACATGGAGATACTAGGTTACACGACTGGCCACCTCCATGAGATGGTCGGATACTATCTCCACGGCTGGGATATCTACAACGTCAAGACCATCCTCAGGGGGAAGGTCAGCAGCGTTCGTGAGGACGAGATAATCGATACGCTCGTGCCAGCAGGCTCTCTATCCGAGGAGTATCTCAAGTCGATTGTAGCCATGGGCACCCTGCAAGAGATTATGGACTCGCTTTCCAAGGTGCCCGCTTTCCGGATCGAACCGGATATCGCTAGAGAAGTCATCGACACAGGCAGGCTGGCGGCGCTCGAGGACTATCTAGACAAGAACCGCTACTACGACATGCTCAAGAGCGTGTCGCCAACGAACAAAGCAGATGCGCTCCTGAGACAGTTCCTCCGGAGGGAGGTCGACGCCACCAACCTCAAGGTGCTGCTCAAGATGAGGGCAGACAGGTTGCCGGAGGAGCAGATCGCGAAGTATCTGATCCCGGGTGGCATGGAGTTCACGCTGGAGACGCTGAGGGCCCTCGCCTCGGCTGAGGGACTTTCGCCAATCCTGGACGAGCTGGAACACTCGGAGACCTACAAGGTCATGAAACCCGCCATAGACCGATTCAGGGGAGACAAGAAGCTCTCGACTCTCACGGTCGCGATAGACAAGGCCGCTCTGAGGACGAGCGAGAAGTTCGCGCATTTCTACCCACTTTCCATCCTACCGATAATCAACTACATGATACTGAAGAAGGCGGAAGTCGACAACATAAGGATCATTGCGAGGGGCAAGCAGAGCGCTCTCGCCTCAAAGATAATAGAGGAATTGCTGGTGGTGTGAATGGAGATCGCAGTGGTCGGCTCGGAGGAGTTCGTGACCGGGTTCAGGCTCGCGGGCATCCGGAAGGTGCAGGTCGCAGCCGACGAGAAGGCCCTCTTGGACCTGGTAGTGAAGCTGATGGACGAGCCGGAGGTAGGCATACTGGCGATACACACGAACGACCTCCAGAAGCTTCCCCCACCGCTGCGCGCCAAGATGATGGAGAGCATCGACCCCGTGGTCATCCCAGTCGGAGAAGACACGGGGGACATGCGAGACAAGATCCGGAGAGCAATCGGTATCGATCTTTACAAATCGAAGTGACGGAGAGGTTACGATGGCAGAGCAGAAGAAAGGTAAGGTAATGAGAGTCGCAGGTCCGGTCGTTACTGCCGAGGGCATCAAGCCGAGGATGTACGATGTCGTTCAAGTCGGTGGCCTGAAGCTCATGGGCGAGGTCATCAAGCTCGTGGGTGACAAGACGATCATCCAGGTCTACGAGGACACATCCGGCGTCAAGCCAGGGGAGGAAGTCCTCGATACCGGCGCTCCGCTGGTCATGGAGCTCGGCCCGGGACTCCTGTCGAGTGTCTACGATGGAGTCCAGAGGCCGCTGCCTTTGCTCAGGGAGATGCAGGGGGATTTCGTCTCGAGAGGCGCGAGCGCCCATGGCCTCGACATGAAGAAGAAATGGTCCTTTACCCCGAAGGTGAAGGCGGGAGATGCACTGGGTCCTGGTGCTATCCTGGGTGAAGTCCCCGAAGGCAACATCACGCACAGGGTGATGCTTCCACCTGGAGTAAAAGGCAAGCTCAAGAGCATCGAGGAGGGGTCCTTGACGCTCGAGGACGCCGTCGGAGAGTTGGACAACGGTGTCGAGATCAAGATGATGCAGAAGTGGGCGGTGAGACACCCGAGGCCATACCTCGGAAAGCTGATGCCAGACATACCGCTGGTCACTGGCCAGAGAGTGCTCGACATGCTCTTCCCGCTCGCCAAGGGCGGAACTGCTGCCATCCCTGGAGGATTCGGGACCGGGAAGACGGTCACATCGCAGCAGCTGTCGAAGTGGAGCGATGCGCAGATCGTGGTCTACGTGGGATGTGGGGAGAGAGGCAACGAGATGACGGAAGTGCTGACCACCTTCCCGGAGCTGGAGGATCCCAAGACCGGCAAGCCGCTCATGGGGAGGACCGTGCTGATAGCGAACACCTCGAACATGCCAGTGGCCGCAAGAGAGGCTTCGATATACACCGGCATCACGGTCGCGGAGTACTATAGGGACATGGGCTACGATGTCTCGCTCATGGCTGACTCGACATCCAGGTGGGCGGAGGCCTTGAGGGAGATATCGTCAAGACTCGAGGAGATGCCAGGCGAGGAAGGCTATCCGGCATACCTTGCATCGAGACTGTCAGAATTCTATGAGAGGTGCGGCCGAGTGTCAACGCTAGCCGGTGGGACGGGTTCCATCTCCGTGATCGGGGCGGTCTCTCCTTCCGGAGGTGACTTCAGCGAGCCGGTGACGCAGAACACGCTCAGGATAGTCAAGGTGTTCTGGGCGCTGGACTCCAAGCTCAGGGAGAGGAGGCACTTCCCCGCAATCAACTGGCTCACATCCTACAGTCTCTACACATCATCTCTTGAGGACTGGTACAAGAAGAACATCGCCGAGGACTGGGGCAAGTTGAGGATATGGGCTATGGACACGCTGCAAAGAGAGGCCGAGCTGCAGGACATAGTTCAGCTAGTGGGGTCCGACGCGCTGCCAGAGGAACAACGGCTCACACTCGAGGTCGCGAGGATGATCCGTGAGTTCTTCCTGCAACAGAACGCCTACCACCCGGTCGACACGTACACGCCCCTGTCACGGCAGTATGCCTACATGTCCGCGATACGCAAGTTCTCCAACCTGGCGAAGAAGGCCCTCACTCTCGAGGTGCCTCTGGAGCGGGTCATTGAGCTCCCGAGTCGGGCGGATCTTGGCAAGCTCAAGTTCGAGGAGACCATCGACAAGGACCTCAAGGCGATAAGCCTAGCCATGGAGAAGCAGTTCGCTTCTCTGGGGGTGTGAGAGATGGCGAAAGAGTACCACACGATCTCGCAGATCGCAGGTCCGCTCGTGTTCGTCGAGAAGACGGAGCCGATCGGCTTCGGCGAGCTCGTCACGATCTCGCTGCCCGATGGCTCCACGAAGAGGGGGCAGGTCCTGGATACGTCGAAGGATATCGTGGTCGTCCAGGTGTTCGAGGGTACGGGCGGCATCGACACTTCCTCCGGCGTGAGATTCTTGGGCGAGACGTTCAAGATGCCGGTGTCCAAGGACATGTTGGGCAGGATCCTAAGCGGATCCGGGGACCCGCTCGACAAGGGTCCTCCTATCGTGCCCGAGAAGCGACTCGAGATCATCGGCGCGGCTATCAATCCCTGGGCGAGGGACAATCCGAGAGAGTTCATCCAGACCGGGATCTCGACCATCGACGGCATGAACACGCTTGTCAGGGGCCAGAAGCTCCCGATATTCTCGGGTTCAGGTCTTCCGCACAACGAGATCGCGCTGCAGATCGCCAGGCAATCGAAGGTTCTGGGGAAGAAGGAGGAGTTCGCCGTGGTCTTCGCAGCGATGGGCATCACGAGCGAGGAGGCCCAGTATTTCATGCGGGATTTCGAGAAGACCGGGGCTCTCAAACGGGCAGTCGTCTTCCTCAATCTTGCGGACGACCCAGCAATCGAAAGATTGTTGACCCCGAAACTGGCCCTTACGACGGCCGAATATCTCGCATTCGACCTGGGGATGCATGTGCTGGCAATATTGACGGACATAACGAACTACTGCGAGGCGCTCAGGCAGATAGGGGCAGCGAGGGAAGAGGTGCCTGCGCGACGGGGGTACCCTGGATACATGTACACGGACCTCGCTAGCATGTACGAGCGTGCCGGGAGGATCAAGGGGAAGAAGGGCTCGATTACACAGTTCCCCATCCTGTCCATGCCTGGCGATGATATCACGCACCCCATCCCAGACCTGACAGGGTACATCACCGAGGGCCAGATCGTGGCTTCCCGGGACCTGCAGAGGAAGGGCATCTACCCACCCGTGGCCGTCGAGCGGTCGTTGTCTCGGTTGATGGGGCAGGGAATAGGGCCCGGTCACACGAGAGAGGACCACAGGGCCGTCTCAGACCAACTGTACGCGGCCTACGCCGAGGGGAGGGACCTGAGAGGCCTGGTCGCGATCGTCGGAAAGGAGGCCCTCTCGGAGAGGGATGCCAAGTTCCTCAACTTCGCGGACGAGTTCGAGGACCGGTTCGTGAGACAGGGAAGGGACGACAACCGTACGATCGAACAGACGCTCGACCTCGGCTGGGAGCTGCTGTCGGCCCTGCCGATCGACTCGCTGACCAAGATAGACAGGAAACTCCTCGAGAAGTACCTCCCGTCAGCTAAGAAGAAGTGATGAAGAGATGGTCGTCCGGGAAATACAGCCAACAAGGTCCGAGCTGCTCGAGGTCAACAAGAAGATCAGGTTGACCAAGAACGGGCACAGAATACTCAAGCTGAAGAGAGACGGCCTGATCCTCGAATTCTTCAAGATACTCGATCAGGCCAAGGACCTGAGGACGGACATCGCGCGCAGATACCTGGAGGCCCAGGAGAGGATCGCCATAGCCAACGCCGTCGATGGTGCGATCGCCGTGCGATCGGCATCCTACGCCCTTACCGGGCATCCGGAGATTCAACTGAGAAGCAGGAACCTGATGGGCGTCGTCGTCCCGGACATCAAGTCCACGAAGATTGTCGCCCCGTTGCCAGAGCGGGGATATGGGATCATAGGCACATCGCCGAGGATAGACGAGGCGACCGATTCCTACGAGAAGCTCGTCGAGACGATCGTGAAGGCGGCTGAGCTGGAGACCACCATGAAGAAGCTGCTCGAGGAGATCGACCGGACGAAGAGAAGGGTCAACGCCCTCGAATTCAGGGTCCTGCCGGAGCTCGAGGAGATCGAGCGCTTCATCAGGTTCAGCCTGGACGAGATGGAGCGGGACAACATATTCAGACTGAAACGGATCAAGAAGAAGACTCAGAAAACACTTGGAGCGTGACCAGACGTCCTTGGAAGAACTCCTGCAGGATAGAGTCTTCTTGACGAAGATCATCTGGCTTGGGTTCATCTCCAGCCTCGTGATCATGGGGATCGGTCTGTGGGTGATCATGACCGACCTGCTCGGTTGAGCCACGGAAGTGCGTCAGTCGACGAGGCCCTTCTTCCTCAGGTACTTGCCTCTGAGCGAGAGCGCGTGGAGGGACGTGATGGCCCTCTCGGGCACCGACATGACGGGGATTCCTCTCGAATCGAGGAACTGCTCCGATTCGGGGTCATCTATTCCGGCGAAGCATGCGACGGTCGGCTTTCCGCTCAGCTTCGCGGTGATGGATATCCATTTCGCGATTTCATAGAGGTTCGTGGCGGCCTGCCTCGCGGCTATGACCATGATGCCCTTGACCTCAGGAGCCTGGCCCACGACTTTCAGGACGTCAGCGTACCTCGTCGTGTCCGCATCTCCGATTATGTCGACCGGGTTGCCTCGGCTCCAGGTCGGGGGCACCGCCTTTCCGATCTGCTCCAGGGTCTCATCGGAGAGTTCTGAAAGGATTAATCCCACGTCGTCAGCCGCGTCCGTCGCGATCACTCCCATCCCGCCTGCGTTGGTGACGATCGCCACCCCATCTCCTGTCAGTGGCGGCTGGTTCGCGAGCGCCTGCGCGGCATCGAACAGTTCGAACATCGTCTTCGCTCTGTAGACACCCGTCTGCCTGAAGACCGCGTCGTAGGCGGAATCCGACCCAGCCAGCGCGCCTGTATGGGAACTCGCGGCTTTTGCACCCTTGGCCGACCTCCCCGCCTTGAGTATCACGACCGGCTTCTTCCTGGATGCTCTATCGAGGGCCTGGAACAGTTCAGCGCCCTTTCGCGTTGATTCCATGTAAGCAGCGATGCAATTGGTCCTCTCGTCACGGGCGAAGTATCTTACCAGGTCGGCATCGTCGATGTCCGCCTTGTTTCCGGAGCTGACGAAGGCCGAGAACCCTAGTGTCTCCCCTAACGAGTACTCGATGGCGGCTGTGCAGAACGCGCCGCTCTGAGAGAAGAATGCGATGGCTCCTTTGAGCGGGGAGGCTCTTGCGAACGAGGCGTTGAGCCTTGCGTGCGGGGAGATCACGCCCAGAGAGTTCGGGCCCACGATCCTCATCTCGTACTTGTGGGCGATCTCCAGGACCAACCTCTCCCTTTCCTTGCCCTCCGCGTCCCCTTCGGAGAAACCCGCGGATATGATGGTGACGGCCTTGGTGCCTTTCTGGCCCACCTGCTCGAGGACCTCGGGAACGAGCTTCGCCGGCACCACGATCACAGCCATGTCCACAGCCCCCGGACAGTCCATGATCGACGGATAGCAAGGCATCCCGAGTATCTCTTGGTAGTTGGGGTTGACGAAGGAGATCTTGCCTTTGTAGCCGTCGCTGAAGAGATTCTCGATGAGGATGTTTCCAATCTTCCCAGCGGTCGGGGTCGCGCCAATAACTGCGACGGACTTCGGCCTGAAGAATGCGTCTAGGTCTCGCACGACGGGCAATCCCGGTCGGCGTTTATCAAGTCTTTCCTTTCCCTCAGCTGGAGAAATCCTCGACCCAAACCTCGCCAGTCCCCAGATTGACCATCGGGACCTTGGCAGGGTCGGGTATCTGGTTGTGCATCCTCTGGAAGGAGGTCTGGGATTGCCATGCAGACGCGTTGATCAGCTTTATGCCCCGATACTCGGCTACCGCGCACGCGTGCACGTGACCGGTCACGAAGATGTTCGGCACGCGGTCAATGACGAGATAGTCCTTCTGCTCGGGAGCGATCGCCGTCCGCTCGCCGTAGATGGGCGCCATGTGCCGACGCCGCAGCATCTCCCTCATGATCTCGGCGGGGTCGTTGTAGGAAAGCGTGTGGATGCCACTGATGAAGTCGTCCATGCTCCTCCCGTGGTAGGCGAGTATGGTCCTGCCCTCGATCTCCATGTAGCAAGGATTCCCCACGAACCTGGTCCTGGTGTCGAACATCTTGGTTATCGACTCAGGAAGTGCGGGCTGCGGCTCCGCAAGGCGCACGGCATCATGGTTCCCGGGCATCATCACGATCTTGATCCTCTCAGGTATTCCTTTCATCAGACGCGCGAGCTCCGTATATTGCGCGTATACGTCCTCTATGACCAGTTCGTCCTCCTGGTCTGGATATATGCCGATGCCGTCGACCAAGTCTCCAGGTATGACCATGTATCTCACATCCTTGGCGACGGGGTCCTTGTTGAGCCAGCTGATGAACCTGTCCCATTCCTTCCCCAGGAACTCCGCGCTGCCCACATGGATATCCGAAACGAACGCCACGATCGAATCGGAGCCGTTGGGCGTCATCCCACTGTTTATCGGAACCTCGGGCCGGACGATCTCTTTGGCGACCACTATCTCCCCGTCCTTGCTGAAGGACCCGACTACGCCAACGACCTCGTCCTTGACGAAAGTGTCGATGCTCTTCGACCCCTTCATCAGAAGGACCTGTATCTTGTCCTCCTCATCCTCAAGGTCGATCATGGTGTGACCGTTCTTGGTCGTTCGGATGTCGTTTATTATGCCAATGAACTTGATGTCCCTCCTCACCTTCTTCGCCTTGGCGATCGAGGCCAGTCCGGACAGTTCCCGCCGCCTAGCAAGGATCTTCTTCAATGCCGAGAACCTGTCATTGAACAGCTTCGCGAAGTCGATCACATTGCCGACGCAGGTGGAGTCCCCGGTAATGTCCTTCAGGATTTTGATGTCCTCGCCCTTCTCGGCCCCGCGGTTGGATGCAAGTCCTGACGAGGGTCCCTCCCCCTCTTTGATCACGGGTTTCGTTTGGGCGGGCGGACGCATCTTAGGCTCGCAAGTCAGATAGTTGTCGACATCGGATTTCGTGAGGACGAGTGGTCGATTCTCATCCTGAAGAATGACGTCCACGCACTTCATCGCCTCGGATGACTGTGAAATGGCATCCACCGCCTCAGGATCAGCCAGGATGCCATTCTCGGCGAAGGCGCTCAGAATCCTCTTCTTCATGGGCCTCCAATCCTAGCGCGGGCGTCTTTAAATATCTTTTCTAATATCGCATATGGCTATGGTCGAGCTGACGATTAGAACAAGATGTCACCTCACGGAGGACAGGGAGAAGGTCGCTCGTGCGATCACGAATGTCTTCCCCGATGCCGAGATCCAAGGCGATGATCCTATGGTCGCTCATTCACGCTCACTCGAAACCTTCTGTGATCTGCTCAAGCGGCAGAGGATACGGGATGCAGCGCGAGCAGTCTTGAGACGCGGGCTGAAGCGAGGTTCCTCCTCCTTTGTGTTGAACAAACAGGTCGCGTTCGTCGGGAAGATATCATTCTCAGAGGAATCCCACGCCCTTGGGGACATCGAAGTGATCGTGTCGACTGAGGACATCCAGGCAATCATTGATTCCCTGGTCCCAGAAAAGAGACGGGGGAACAGAGCATGATAGGGATATCGTCACCGACTTTCTGCCAGGTGCCGTTCTTGAATATGCTGGAGAAGATCTCGGAGCATTTCCAGCTCTGGGAGATCATCTCAGAGGGTGAAGACAGGCTCGAGCTGATCAAGGATGGCATCGGATACGGCAAGGAATCGCTCGACATGAGCTTCCAGATTCACGTCCCAATCAGCGATGTCAACATTGGGAGCGTCTACGAACCCATGAGACTCGCAGCTCTGAACGAGGTCAAACAGACGATCATGATGTGCCATCGGTTGGAGATACCTCTTGCCACGGTCCATCCGGGCTTCATCCAAGGCATCGCGTTCCTGAACAAGGCGAAGGCGCTCGAGAAGACAAAGGATTCTGTGAAGGAGCTCGCAGCCTTCGCGCGCGACAACTCAGTGATTATCGCCATCGAGAACATGCCCGCGAACATCAATGGCACATGCACGACCGCAGCCGAGCTTCTCGAGGTGGTCGATAGCGCAGGCCTGGGAATATGTTTTGACATGGGGCACGCCAACACGTCCGGACAGATAGATGAATTCCTGAAGCTCGTAGGGCGGTTCAAGAACGTCCACCTTCACAACAATGAGGGCACCTGGGACCAGCATAACGAAGTCGATGACGGCACGGCAGATATCAAGAAAGTGCTCAGTATCCTGCGGAAGTCCTACGACGGCAATCTGGTAGTCGAATCCACCGACCTGGAGCCGGGAGTGAATAGCAAGCGAAAGCTCGAGAGAATTCTAGGCGACTTTCCCACACCGTAGACATTGGAACTTTCCCTCGGCCCAGCGGGCTTGGGTGTATCCGCACGCTGGGCAGACATACCCGCCACTGTATCCATGACCAACGGTCGGACCAGGCGTGACCACCCCCATCTCGGACTGGTACATGGTCTGGACCTGCTGATGCGGAGCATACGAGTACGGCTGTGGATAGTGCCCCTGCTGTCGGGGGTCGACGCCTGGTATTCCTACTCCTGTCGGCTTGTCCTCGAAGAACGTCCTGTGGGAGAAGAACTCGATCGCCCGGATGAAGTAGTAGGCAAAGAGCATGCTTCCTAGGAGCGCCCAGAAGAGCACGAGAAGAACGGTCATGATGCCCAACCCTCCCGTGCTGGAGCTGAAAACATCGGTGGGCATGGTGAGATAGTCGTTCGCAAAGTGCAGGAGGATGGCAGACGGTAGGCCATGCTTGAGGAAGAGGTATCCGAATGCAAGTCCTGCCACTGTCGCATCGGGTATCTTCCACGCAGGCCATCCTCCGACCCAGTGAGCGACCCCGAAGACAACCGAAGACGCCACGACAATGACCGTCTCCACAGCGCCGAACTTGAATCCGCCACCCAGGATGTAGCTGTGGGGCCTGCTCCGGAGCTTCCTGAGGATTATGTCCACGATTAGGAGTGGGATACCTATCAGCAGGACCCGGACCGCGATCTCCTCCCATACTGCCGCGTTTGCGAGGAGGAAGAGCGATTCCGCGAGGGTCCCCGTCGAAGGGGATGTTCCGGTGTTTCCTTGAATCAGGATCACCAGAAGAACCGTCGCATAAGTGAAGAATATGGTTGCACAGAGGAGCGCAAATGTGTCGAACAGGGAACTGTGCTCCCGCGATTTCGCCTTTCCTCGCATCTCGCTGATGAACCCTCTCGCGCTTGTCGCGAAGACCCACGCGACGCTTGCGACTATGGCGAAGATGAGGAATACGTAGTAGGCGAAAAGAGGCGGGCCTGATAGCGTTGCCACGGTCACGAAGAAGGGCAGGACGACAAAGATGCCGTAATGGCTCAAGTTACCGGTGCCGTCAAGTATCGCGGGCCCAACTATCGACATCCCGTAGACTAGCGTGACCAGCATTAGGGCGGTCATGGCGACCATGGTTAGCGCGAAGATCGCAACGATGGACTTGCCGGTCACTCTGAGCGAAATTCTCGACCGGGAGCCTCTGTACTGCTGTTCCGTCCACATCCTCGGGGAAGCGTAGGGCAGCGGCTTGCCGACGAGAGACGATCTAACTGCGCCGCAGTTCGGACAGAACGCTGCGTTATGTGGGAGGACAGTGCCGCAAATATGGCATCTTTCTTGCGAGGATTGTGCTGGCGATGCAGGCACTGGCTGCGAGCCTTCAGTCACGGCCAGCGCAAACATTGTCCTGTCTATATTACTCTATTGCAGTACCGCAGTGCCG
>Ga0315281_10009255_pt1 | contig 13669 bp, 16 predicted proteins | sample YL17G07_0_MG_FD_204540 | JGI IMG/M metagenome (GOLD analysis project Ga0315281, IMG submission 204540) | Sediment microbial communities from Yellowstone Lake, YNP, Wyoming, USA - YL17G07_0 | ecosystem: Environmental > Aquatic > Freshwater > Lake > Sediment | place: USA: Wyoming | collected...
GATGCGGGAAATCCGCACGTCCGGTTCGACGAGGGGGGAGGGGGACTGCTTATGGTTTATCGTTCGCACGCCTCCTCCTCTACTCTACCGTCTTTGCGGTGAAAGTGAATTTTTAGGCATGAAAGAAGCATGAACGAATCGAAACTCAGGGAAGAAATCTGCATGTTGGGCAAGTCGATGTTCGACCGTGGGCTCACGCCCGGCAGTTCCGGCAACATCAGCGTGCGCCTCGACGACGGTTGGCTGATGACGCCGACAAATTCCTGCCTCGGCCGGCTCGACCCGGCGAAGCTGTCGAAGGTGGATGCGAAAGCCAACCTGCTCTCCGGCGACAAGCAGACCAAGGAATCCTTTTTGCATCTGTCCATGTACGCGCAGCGGCCCACCGCCGGCGCGATCGTGCATCTGCATTCGACCCATTCGGTTGCCGTGTCCTGCCTTGCCGACGTCGATCCGAAGCAGCCGATCCCGCCGATCACCGCTTATTACGCGATGAAAATCGGCAACCTGGTTCTGCTGCCTTACTACGCGCCGGGCGACATGACGCTGGCCAATGCGGTGAAGGAAGTGGCGGGGAAACACCATGCGATCCTGCTCGCCAATCACGGCCCCATCGTGGCCGGCAAGGATCTCGACAGCGCGGTCTACGCGACCGAGGAACTGGAAGAGACCGCCAGGCTGTACCTGCTTCTGCGGGGCAATCGCCTGAACATACTGACGCCCGAGCAGGTGGCGGAATTGCACAGAAAGTGGCCGCAATAGGGCAGTGATTGGTGAATAGTGAACAGTGACTGGTAAAAGCAAGACCTTGGACAACGACGACAACCTGAACCGCCTCGCTCTGGCCACGGCGTTTTCGAATCCGTCCGCTGGCCGTTTACGTATCAGTCCGCGAGGGACGCCGGGTCCGATTGGTTTGCTGTAAGGTTCCGGACGCGGTGGCAACACACGCGAACACGACCCATTTTGAAGGCAGCTTTATCTTAACTACCCAAGGAGATTTCATGAACCAGAAACTCATCATCAGCTCGGCGCTCGCCGGCCTCATCGCCCTGGCTTCGGCTGGAACCGCATTGGCCGACGAAAAGGGCAAAGAAAAATGCTTCGGCATCGCCAAGGCAGGCAAGAACGACTGCGCCAATGCCACCGGCACGCACTCCTGTGCCGGCCAGGCGAGCGCCGACAAGGCGCCGGAGGAATGGAACTACGTTGCCAAGGGCACCTGCGACAAGCTGGGCGGCCAACTGGCGTTCAAGAAATAACCTTAAGAGATCTCCACCGTTCATCGGCACGAGCGATTCCATCAGCTCGTGCCGATGTCATTCCAGCATGAGTCTGCTCAGCGCTCCCGAGGGCAAGGCCGCAGTGCGTGGCATCGGCATCGGCCTGCGCGCCAGGCACTACCGCGAGTTTCTCGACTCGCATCCGCGGGCCGACTGGCTGGAAGTCCACAGCGAAAATTATTTCGGCGACGGTGGTTACGATCTCCATGTGCTCGAGCACGTGCGCTCGCAATATCCGGTCAGCCTTCACGGCGTGGCTTTGTCGCTCGGCTCGGCCGACGGTGTGCGCACAGCGCATCTGGCAAAACTCAAACGGCTGGCCGATCGCATCGAACCGGCGCTCGTCTCGGAGCATCTTTGCTGGGGCGCAATCGGCCCACGCCATTTCAACGACCTGCTGCCGTTGCCTTACACCCGCGAAGCGCTGGCGCAGGTGGCGTCGCACGTAATGCAGGTGCAGGAAAGCCTGCACCGGCGCATCCTCATCGAGAACGTGTCGAGTTACCTGCAATTCCGCGCTTCCGAACTATCCGAATTCGCCTTCCTTGCCGAACTCGCGAAGCGCAGCGGTTGCGCCATCCTGCTCGATGTCAACAATGTGTTCGTCAATTCGGTCAATCACGGTTTCGATCCCGAGCAGGCGTTGCTAGAAATTCCCACGCAAGCTATTGGTGAGATTCACCTGGCGGGGCATTGCGCAGCCGGCGAACTGCTCATCGATGATCACGGCTCCCGTGTCGTGCCGCAGGTGTGGAAGTTGTACGAGACGGCATGCCGCCGCTTCGGCCCGGTACCGACGCTGATCGAGTGGGACACATCGATTCCGCCGCTCGACATTCTGCTCGATGAAGCCGCGATGGCGGCACGTGTCTCGCAGGCCATCTGTGCGTGACCTTGCCGCACTGCAGGCGCGATTCGCCGCCGGGCTGGACGCGCCCGTTCCAGACACGGGTACGCAGGACCTGTTCGTCGGTGAGTCGGAGCAGGTCAGGCAGCGGCTCGGGATCTATCGCGGCAACGCCAAAGCGAATGCCGCCAAAGCCATTGCAGCCGCTTACCCGGTCGTCGAAAAAATCGTCGGCGGGGAATTCTTCTCGGGCCTGGCGTCGGAATACCAGTCGCGCTTCCCGTCGGTCAACGGCGATCTCAACGAATACGGCGGGGCTTTCGCTGCTTTCCTCGTCGATTTTCCGCCTGCCGTGGAAATTCCTTATCTGGCGCAGGTGGCGTGCCTGGAATGGCGGGTGCACTGCGCGCACTACGCCGCCGATCCAGGGCCGTTCGATCCGGCCCGGCTGGCCTGCGTGCCGCCTGAACATCAGCTCCTGTTGCGTCCGCGGCTGCATCCGGCCTGCCATGTCCTGCAGGCCGCGTATCCGATTGCTCGAATCTGGGAGGTCCATCAGGACACATTCAGCGGCGAGTTCAAAGTCGATTTCACGGGCGATGCCAGCTACGCTCTCGTTTATCGGCCGCGATTCAGGGTCGAAGTCGCGCAGATAAGCAATGCCGAGGCGGCGTTCCTCGGGGAGGCCCTCGATGCGCAAACGCTGGGCTGTGCATTGGCAGCCGCACAGCTGCGCGATGCCTCGTTCAACCTCGGCCGTTCGCTGAGCGAGTGGGTCCGCTCAGCGGTCATTGTCGATTTCAAACTCAACGGAGAATAGACGTGTCCTTGATCGAAAAAGCGCTGCCACCGCTCACCGCCGGCCGGAATGTTCTGATTTCCCTCAGCAACGTTCTAGATCTCGGCATCAGGCTGTATATCGCCAAGGTGTTTTTCTTTTCCGGGCTGACCAAGATCCGCGACTGGGAAACAACCGTCACGTTGTTCCAGGACGAATACCACGTTCCCGTTTTGCCGCCGGAACTTGCCGCCTTCGTGGGCACGGCGGGAGAACTCGTGCTGCCGGTATTTCTGGTGATCGGCCTGGCGACACGCTTTGCCGCGCTCGGGCTCACCTTCGTCAACATCATGGCCGTGGTGTCATATTGGCACTTTCTCAAGACCGCGGAGCCCGCACTGGCGCAACATGTTTACTGGGGCGTGCTGATCCTGGTCGTGCTGCTGCACGGGCCGGGCAAGCTCTCACTGGACGCGATCGTGTGGAAGAAAATGAATCAGGCCTGACCCCCTGCCGCAACCGCGCACTGCGGCTAGAATTCTCTAGTCACCAGTCACCAGTCACGAGCCGTCAACCCCTAGCCACTGGCTCGGACCGGCCGCATAATGGCTGCAAAGAAGGGTTCTCAATCTCTCGGGGGAGGGGCAAGATGCAGCGCTTGGCGGCAGTCCTCGCACTTTCTCTGTGTTCGACACCTTTGCTCGCCGACACGCCTGATCAGATCCTGGAACGCTACGCCGAACTGGCGAAGCGGGAAGATCCGGCCTTTGCCGGTTTTTCCGCCGAGCACGGCCACGTCGAGTCGTTTCTCAAACCCAACTGCGAGATGGTTTTCGGAAGGGTCTGCACGGCAAAAGAAAAAGGGGATGTGTTGTCGTGGATTATTTCGGTTGAATGACCTGTAATCTGACGGGTACGCAAACCGCGCGCGAGAACTTGGAGATAGGGTCCGATATATGAAATTTTTCAATCTGAGAATTTGGATCATTGCTTTTCTTGCAATATTGCCGCTTTCTGCCAACGCGGATAGCGGTCTGCCTTTCTCTGCAGAAGAGAACGCCGACGGGGCCCGGTTCGTCTGGTACGTCCTCCAGCGCTCGGGGATGGAGTTCGACTATCTCCCCGCCGACCATTTTCCGGAGTCGCCGAGCTTCAGGGCGATCGAACACGGGTTGCAGGACACGGGCGATGTGGCCTGGTGGCCACACTTGATGGCGATCTACGATCCGAATTTTCCGAAAGCACGGGAATTGCCCCTGGATGTCGCGATTGTCACCGCAAAGGGTCCGCTTTCCCTGACCAGGCTGGAAGAGAAAATGGGACCGGCTATTTTTTATCGATACGGGAAATCGGCGAAGTGACATTGCGTACCCTTCCATAGTTGCTACGACAGGAAAGTCATGACCGCTCGCCTCGCCATCTACCCCAGCCTCAAGGACAAGGTCGTTTTCATCACCGGAGGGGGATCGGGGATCGGCGCCTCCATCGTCGAGGGATTTGTGCGCCAGCGCGCGAAGGTCGGGTTCGTGGACATCGACGAAGCCGCCAGCAACAAGCTTGTTCAAAAGCTCAAAGGCGTCGGGGCGGCGCCGCGCTTCATCCCCTGCGATGTTCGCGACATCGATCTATTGCGGGCGGCAATCAAGACCGTGCAGTCCGAATTCGGCGACATCGGCGTACTGGTCAACAATGCCGCGCGCGACGATCGCCACTCGATCGAGAGCGTGACGGTCGAATTCTGGGATGAGCGCATGGCGGTCAACCTGCGCCATCATTTTTTTGCGTCGCAGACTGTTGCCGACCAGATGAAGCGCCTGGGCGGCGGCTCGATCATCAATTTCGGTTCGATCTCGTGGATGACGGCGACCGGCGGCATGCCCGCCTATACCACCAGCAAAGCCGCGGTCCACGGCCTGACGCGCGGACTGGCGCGAGACCTCGGGCCGTTCAACATTCGGGCGAATACCGTGTCTCCCGGGTGGGTCATGACCGAGCGCCAACTCAAGATGTGGGTGACGCCGGAAGGCGAGAAACAGCTGGACCAACTGCAATGTCTGAAAGGCCGGCTGCAACCCGAAGACCTCGCCAACATGGTGCTGTTCCTCGCGTCCGAAGACGCAAAGATGATCACGTCGCAGAACTTCGTCGTGGACGCAGGCTGGGTATAGTAAAAAAGCCGCAAACTGTTTTCACCGACTGTCTTCACCGCAGAGGCGCAAAGGCGCAGAGGAAACGCAAAGGAAGGCAAGGGATCTGGAAATAGGATCAAGGGTGAAAATAGGATCAAGGGTGAGAAGGTGTTCGGAGGACATACTTTCCGTTATCGTAACGTACTCATTGCGTCTCCTACACAAACGGTTCCGGCAACTCTAGCCCTCGTTCTCTACTTAAATTTGCACTCCTCTGCGTTTCCTTTGCGCCTTTGCGCCTCTGCGGTGAAGATCTAGGTCGCGCCGAAATCGGGCTCGAAGCGGCAGCGACCCGTGAAGGTCGCGCCGGGCGATAGCACGGTACCGCCAATCTGCGCGGAGTCGAGATGCCCGAGGTTCAGCCAGTCCACCGTATTGCTCACCGGCTCGACGCACAGGAACTCGCGCGAGGGCGGGGTGAAGACTACCAGGTAGGACAACGGCGCTTCGGCGGTGATGCGCAGACGCCGTCCGGTTTCCGGCCAGCGCAGCCTCGCCACGTGCTTCCAGCCGATGAAATTGTTGTCGAGCGTCACCGACGCCATTTTCAGTTCGCGTGCAAGCGCCTCGACAGTCTCATTGCGGGTGAGCCGCAGCGGCATGTCGTTTTCCGCTTCCCACATCTGGGAAACCTCGGCGTGCAACGTCATGCCGGGCGTGTAGGGAAAGTAGGGGTGCAGTCCGATCCCCAGCGGCATCGCCAGCGTGTCCGTATTGCTGACGAGGATTTCCACCTCGAGGCTGCGCGGGGTCAGCGCGAAGCGCTGCTCGGCACGATAGGCGAACGGCCAGTCCGCGCGTTCATGTTCGAGCACGATGCTCGCGCAAGCCGCGTCGTGGCCGCTGATCCTCCAGGGAAGCTTCCACGCATTGCCATGGATGGCGTGCGGCGAGTTGCCGAAATTGCGCTGCAGCGAGATGTGGCGTCCGGCGAAAACGAAGCGCCCGTCGTGCACGCGGCCGCTGAACGGCACCAGCGGAAAGCACGCCATCATTTGCGGATTGCCCTCGGCGAGTCCCTCCGGGGTGGCGGGCCGCATCCACTCGACGGTGTGGTTTTTCTCCTTGCTGCAGAAACGCGCAATGGACCCGCCGATGGTGGGCGCGATGTCCACATGCAGGGCTTCCGCGCAGATGCTGATGACCGGATGCGAATTCATGCCGGCCTCATCGGCAGCCGATAGAAGCGAATTGCGTTATCGCTCATGACCGCCATTTGATCCGCTGCGTTGTGCGGCGCAATCAATTGCTTTGCCGCCGCAAGCCAGCCGGCGTAGTCGGCATTGAGCAGCATGACCGGCCAGTCGCTGCCCCAGACGATACGCTCCACGCCGAAACATTCGAACAGGTGCTCGGCATAGCGGAGCAGGTCATCGGGCTTCCACGCCGGGCGGGCTTCGGTCACCAGACCGGATAGCTTGCAGTACGCCTGGGTTTCGCGCGCGATGCGGCGCATGTCGTCGGCCCAGGGTTGCCACATTGCATTGGCGATGTCCGGTTTGGCGCCATGATCGACGACCGCGCGCAGGTCCGGATGACGCAAGAGCAGCGCGAGCACGGCCTTGAGATGCGCAGGGCGCACCAGCAGGTCGAATGACAGATCGTGCTCGACCACGGCTTGAAATGCCGGTGCGAGTTTCGGCTGCAACACCCACTCGACGTCGGCGATTTCCTGCAGCATCGGGCGGATGCCGCGCAGGAGCGGATCCTGCGCCAGGTCGTGCAATACGTCGGGCGCGTTGGCCGCCGCCATGTCCATCCAACCGACCACGCCCTTGATCAATCCGCCGCTGGCGCGCGCCTGGTTGAGCAGCCAGCGCGTCTCAGCCACGGTCTGTGCCGCTTGCACGACGATGCTGCCGGCGATGCCGTTTGCGGCGGCGAGCGCGCGATAGTCATCGACCAGGAAGTCGCGTTCGATCGGCACCACGGCCGCATTGCGGCCATCGCCGATCCAACCGTAGTCGTCGCGCGACAGTTTCCACAGGTGATGATGGGCATCGATCATGGCTTCTCATCGATCACGGATTCTATTGGATCACGGATCTTATTGGATCACGGATCTTATTGGATCAAGGCGTCGGCGCCTGCGCGTCCATCAAGCCCGCCGATTTCAATTCGCGCCAGAGCTGCGCGGGAATCGGGGTACGCAGCATGCGCAGGTTTTCGTTGAGCTCGGCTGCGTTGCTGGTGCCGGGGATCACGCTGGCGACGCTGGGATGATGCAGGGTGAATTGCAGCGCAGCGGCTTTCAACGGTACCCGATGGGCAAAGCAGATTTTTTCGATCGCGGCGACTCTTGCCAGAACCTCCGCGGGCGCGGGCGCGTAGTTGAACCAGGCGTCCTTCACCGCTCCGCTGGCGAGGATGCCGGAGTTGTAGGGTCCGCCCAGAATGATGCCGATGCCGCGCTTCTCGCACAACGGCAAAAAGGATTTCAGCGACTCCTGTTCGAGCAGCGTGTAGCGGCCGGCGAGCAGGAAGCAATCGAAGTCGCCCTGCTCGGCGAACGCCTGGCACGCCTCCCATTCGTTCAGTCCGCAGCCGATCGCCTTGACCACGCCTTGTTCGCGCAGCGACAGCACGGCCTTGTAGGCACCCGCCATCGCTTGCCTGAATACTTCCGGAAAGCGTTCGCCCTGATTGCGCCGATCGACGTCGTGGATCAGCAGGATGTCGATGCGCTCCGCGCCGAGGCGGTTCAGGCTGTCCTCGAACGAACGCATGGCGCCGTCGTAGCTGTAGTCGTTGAAACGCGTAAACGCGGTGATGTCGCGGAACAGGCCGGCCCCGGTCGGTTTGCCGAAAGCCGGCCGCAGGCGCCAGCCCACCTTGGAAGAGACGATCACACCTTGATCCGCGAACAGGCGCAGGCCGCTGCCGAGGCGCAGCTCGGACAGGCCGTGCCCGTATAATGGCGCCGTGTCGTAGTAGCGCATCCCGGCGGTGTAAGCCGCGGACAGGGTATCGATCGCGTTGCGCTCCGACATGGCGACATACATGTTACCGAGCCCGGTGCCGCCGAATCCAAGTACCGAGAGTTTCAGTTGCGAGCGGCCCAGCGTTTTGCGATCCAGGTCCATGCGTGCCTCCGTGCGCCCTTGCCGGGGAATGTTAGCACGCAGGGTTGCGCGTCCCGGCGCTGTTTTTGCAGCGCAACCTGAAAATGCGCTTGCTCCCGGGCAGGCAACTGGGCGATGCTAGCCGGCGAACTTGATACAATAAATCCGGAGGATCTGCTGCGATGCTGAAGAACATCGATGCGCTGTTGTCGCCGCAATTACTGTCCACGCTGCGGGCGATGGGGCATGGCGACGAACTGGCGATCGTCGATGCCAACTATCCCGCCGTGTCGAGCGGGCGGCCGGTGATCCGCGCCGACGGCTCCGCAGTCACGGCGATCGCCGCCGCCGTGCTGTCGCTCATGCCTCTCGACGAATTCGTGCCTTGCGCAGCCTTTCACATGCAGGTGGTGGACAAGCCGGACGGCCAGATGCCGATCTTCGACGAGTTCCGTTCGTTGCTGCACAAATATGAACCGAAAATGGCGAAACTCGAAGGCATCGAGCGCTTCGCGTTCTACGAGCGCGTAAAGACCTGTTTCGCGGTGGTCGCCACGGGCGAGCGCCGGCTCTACGGCAACCTGATCCTGAAAAAAGGCATCGTCCGGCCCGACTGAGAGGAGCACCGTGCGCCTGTTCGAGTTGCGTGGGATTTCCAAGAATTTCGGCGCCATCCAGGCGCTGACCGACGTCGATCTGAAGATCGACGCCGGCGAGGTGCTCGGCCTGATGGGCGACAACGGCGCCGGCAAGTCCACGCTCATCAAGATCATGGCCGGTAACTTCCCGGCTTCGAGCGGGGAGATCTGGCTGAAGGGCGAGAAAGTCGAATTCCACAATCCGGTCGATGCGCGCAGGAAAGGCATCGAGGTCGTTTACCAGGACCTGGCGTTGTGCGACAACCTCACCGCGGCGGAGAACGTTTTCCTCGGCCGCGAGGCCACGCGTAAGATCGGTCCGTTCAGATTCATTCACTACGCGGCGATGTTCCGCGAGGCCGCGCGCCACTTCGCCGAACTGAAATCGGAGACGCGCCCGCGCGACCTGGTCAAACAGATGTCCGGGGGCCAGCGCCAGGCCGTGGCGATCGCGCGCACGCGTCTGTCGAATCCCGACATCGTGTTGATGGACGAGCCGACCGCGGCGATCAGCGTGCGCCAGGTCGCCGAGGTGCTGGATCTGATACGGCGGCTGCGCGACCAGAACGTTGCCGTCATCCTGATCAGCCACCGCATGCCGGACGTGTTCGCCGTGTGCGACCACGTCTCGGTGATGCGCCGGGGCAAAGTCGTCGCCGACAAGCCGATCAAGCAGACTTCCCCGGAGGAAGTCACCGGCCTGATCACGGGCGCCATCGAAACCGCCTGACGACGAGGACGCCGATGAGTGTCTCGCTGGAAGAAATCACCCAGAAGCGGGAGAACAGCCTGCTGCGCCAGATGGTCCGCAGCCAGCCGTTCTGGGTGACGATCGCGCTCGCGCTGATCTGCCTGGTGATGTCGCAGGTGTCGGACGTCTTTCTCAGCGAGGACAACTTCTTCAACGTCACGCGCAACTTCGCGTTCATCGGCATCATCGCCATAGGCATGACCGCCGTCATCATCACCGGCGGCATCGATCTTTCGGTCGGTTCCATCGTCGGGCTGTCGGGCATCGTCACCGGCCTGGTTCTCCACGCCGGGCATTCCCTGGGCGCGGGCGCCGCCGCGGGACTGCTGACCGCGCTCGCTTGCGGCCTGGTCAACGGCCTCCTGATCGCATATGTGAGACTGTCGTCCTTCATCGTCACGCTGGGCATGTTCGGCATCGCGCGCAGCCTGGCGCAGGTGCTCTCCGAGAACCACATGATTTACGAGTTCGGTCCGGACGAGAAACTGTTCTTCGCGCTGGGTGGCGGCACCATCTACGGCTTCGCCAACCCGTTCATCCTGCTGGTCGTGCTGGTCGTCGTGTTCATGATCGTGTTCCGCTACACGACCTGGGGGCGCTGGGTGTATGCGCTCGGCGGCAACGAGAATGCCGCCCGCCTGACCGGGGTGCCGGTTAACCGCATGAAGCTGTCGGTGTACTTGCTTTCCGCGCTGATGGCGGGCATCTCCGCTGTGCTGCTGGTGGGCTGGCAGGGGGCGGCGATCAATGCCATGGGCACGGGTTACGAGTTGCGCGTGATTGCGTCGTCGGTAATCGGCGGCGCGGATCTGATGGGTGGGGCCGGTGGCGCGTACGGCGCGTTGATCGGCGCAGCCCTGATCGAAGTGATCCGGAACAGTTTGCTTCTGGCTGGAGTGGATGCAAACTGGGAAGGTACGTTTGTAGGTCTGTTCATTGTGTTTGCTGTATTGTTGAGTAAGTTGCGTGGGATGCGCTCGGGGTGATAGCCCGGGCCGATAAACGACATGAGGAGGAACTGATGAAAAAGACGTTGATTTTGATGGCAATGGCAGGGCTGTACGGGCTGCCGGGTCTCGCCAGTGCGGCGGATGGCAAGCTGGTGTTCGCGCTGGTCCCGAAGAACATGAACAATCCATTCTTCGACCAGGCGCGCGACGGCTGCAAGAAGGCCGAGAAGGAAATGGCCGGCAAGGTCGAGTGCATGTACATCGGCCCGGGCGAGCACGGCGGCGGCGAAGAGCAGATCCAGGTCGTGCAGGATCTGATCACCAAGAAGGTCGATGGCATTGCGGTGGCGCCTTCCAACGCACCCGCGATGGCCAAGGCCTTGGAGCGTGCCAAGGCGGCCGGCATCCCGGTGATCACCTGGGACTCCGACCTGCTGGACAAGGACAAGGGCTTGCGCGCCGCTTATGTCGGCACTAATAACTACGACATCGGCGTGAACCTGGCGAAGATCGCGATGAAGCTCAAGCCCAAGGGCGGCACCATTTGCATCCAGTCCGGCGGCCCGGCGGCAGCGAACCATAACGAGCGCATGAAAGGCATCCGCGACACCATCGCCGGAAAAGTCAGTAAGACGCCGCCGCCCGGAGACCGCCTGACCGGCCAGAATGGCTGGAAGGAAGTGGATGGCTGCCCGCTGTACACCAACGACGATTTTCCGTTGTCGGTGACGCAGCTCGGCGAAATCCTGGCCAAGTATCCCGACCTCACGGCGTTCGTGCCGACCGGCGGCTTCCCGCAGTTCGTGCCGCAGGCCTACCGGCAGGTGGTGGATAAGAACATGGAGCGCATCAAGAGCAAGAAGACCATCCTCGTGGTGGCCGATACGCTGCCCATGCAGATGGACCTGATGAAGGCCGGGTACAGCCATGGCCAGGTCGGCCAGCGCCCGTTCGACATGGGTTATAGGTCGATGAGCATCCTCAAGGACCTCAAGGAGAAGAAGAAGGTCGCCGATCCGATCTATACCGGCCTGGATGTCTGCGAGCCGGAAACCGCGGCAACCTGCATCGCCAAGTAGTCGTACGCTTTACACCGACGGCCACCGCAAAATCGGTGGCCGTTTTTTTCCTAAAGAATCTTCACCGCACTCAAACTGTTTTCACCGCAGAGGCGCAGAGGCGCGGAGGAAACGCAGAGAAATGCAAATTGAAGTGTAATGGGCTCGAACTGGAGTTGTCGGAACCACCCGCGTAGTAGATACGATGAGCACAGTTCGGCGTCGAAAAATCTCACCACCGAATACTTGCCCATCCTTGATTCAGATTTTATATTCCATCCCTAGCATTTCTCTGCGTTTCCTCCGCGCCTCTGCGCCTCTGCGGTGAACATTTCACTAAGTTGGAGGATTTATTCAGCGCTCCATTGAGTGCTTGAGTTCGGACAGGTAACGGAAACCCATCTGCGCGTACTGATAGCTCGGCGCGAGCGCGGGATCCTGCTCGGCCTCGACCACCAGCCAGCCGCGATAGCCGTGGTCATGGAGGATCTGCAGCAGGGCCTTGAAATCGACGCGGCCGTCGCCCGGAACGGTGAATACGCCCTTCAGCACGGAATCGAGGAAGCTCCAGTCGTGTTTGCGCGCTGCGCGAGCGACCCCGGGGCGCACGTCCTTGCAGTGAACGTGGCAGACCCGTGCGATGTGTCTTTTCAACGTGTCGGCCGCGTCGCCGCCGGCGAAGGTGATGTGGCCGCTGTCGAACAGCAGGCCGACATCGGCGCCGGTCAGCGACATCAGGCGATCCACGTCGTCTACGGTTTCGACGTAGGCGCCCATGTGATGGTGGTAGGCGAGGCGAATGCCTTGTGAGAGCGTGTAGCCCGCAAAGGCGTCGAGCTTCTTCGCGTACGCGCGCCACTGCGAGGCGCCGGCGAACTGCGGGCGACGCGACAGCGGGACGGCCTGTTTGCCCTGGATCGAATCGGCGACTTCGCCATAGACCATCACGTCGGCGCCGTTCTTCCCCAGCAATTGCAGATGCGGGCCGACAGCCTCGATCTCCTGCTCGACCGAGCGGCGGGCCAGTTCGCCGGAATACCAGCCCGATACCAGTTCCACGCGGTATTGCGCCAACACCTTGCGCAGGGCTTCCGGTTCCCGGGGAAACTTGTTGCCGAGCTCGAAGCCGCGATAGCCGATCTCGCTGCCCTCGGACAGGATGGTTTCCAGCGGCGTGTCGCCACCCAGTTCCGGCAGGTCGTCGTTGGCCCACGAAATCGGGTTGATGCCGATTTTCACGTCGAAAGCTTTCATGCTCAGGCCTTCTGCTGTTGCTTGCCCTGATTGTAGGCCTTGCGCGCCGCGACGACCTCCTTGCGTTGCGAGATTTCCGGCACGGCGACTTCCCACCAGCAGCCGCCATCGGTGGTCGAGCGGTTCGGATCGGTTTCGATGCAGACGACCGACGTGTGCTTGCTGGCGCGCGCGCGTTTCAACGCGTCTTCGAGTCCGGCGATGCTGTCGACTTTCTCCGCCACGGCGCCGAGCGACGCCGCATGCGCGACGAAGTCCACGCGCGGCGCGCCGCCCGCGGTACGGACGCCCTCGTCGAACAGGTTGTTGAAAGGCGCGCCGCCGCAGGCCTGCTGCAGCCGGTGGATGCAGCCGTAGCCGTGGTTGTCGAGCAGCACGATGACCAGCTTGAGGCCGAGCATTACCGAGGTGGCGATCTCGGAATTCATCATCAGGTAGCTGCCGTCGCCGACGATGACGATGACTTCGCGATCCGGGCGGGCCATTTTCACGCCGAGGCCGCCGGCGATCTCGTAACCCATGCACGAGTAGCCGTACTCGAGATGATAGCCGCCGGGCGCCGAGGTGCGCCAAAGCTTGTGCAGTTCGCCGGGTAATCCCCCGGCGGCGCAGACCACGATGTCGTGCGTGGCTGAATTTTCGCTCGAACGCTGCACAGCGCCGATGACTTCGCCCTCGTAGGGCAGCTTCGCATCGCGGCGGCCGGTGATCGCATCGACTTGCGCGCGCCACTCGGCGGCAAGCTTCGATGCCTTCGCGGTCCAGGCGGCATCCGCCTTCCAGCCGTTCAGCACGGCGTCGAGCGCCTGCAGCCCCGATCTGGCGTCGGCTTGCAGGGCAAGTCCGCGCAGCTTCAGCG